>Ga0114129_10004038_pt1 | contig 20724 bp, 16 predicted proteins | sample RhiMetdeltSRZDD1_FD_80071 | JGI IMG/M metagenome (GOLD analysis project Ga0114129, IMG submission 80071) | Populus rhizosphere microbial communities from Tennessee, USA - Rhizosphere MetaG P. deltoides SRZDD1 (version 2) (version 2) | ecosystem: Host-associated > Plants > Roots > Rhizosphere >... | reverse complement strand
TCTCCTGCCACCCTCGGTGACAGCGCGCTGGCGGCTGAACCTGCTGGACTTCGCCAGCCAATCCGTACGCAGCCTCGGCGAACTGCGGATCCGGCTGGCGAGATTCAGCCCCCGGCGCCTGCTGTCATCGCGCTAGGGCGAAGCCACGAAAGCCCCCGCCGGAGTCAGCCGGCGGGGGCTTTCGGGAAACGTCAGAAGCGCCCCTCGGGGCGGTTGCGCCAGCGCTCTTCGAGCCGCCCGAGCAGCCCAGTGCTGGACGATCCACCGCGGACCCGGCGCGTGGCGCTGCCGTCGACGGCCCGCAGCTGTGTGTTGTGGACGCGGCGCTGGGACTGGATGGCGAACGCGGCAGCGAGCAGCATGACGACGAAACCGATGACGCCGACGATGGTCTTGCTGGCGACGGCCGCGTACACGACCAGGCCCAGGCCGACGACCACGACGAGGCCCGCGATGACCATGCGACGGCGCGCGTGGAACCGTGGGTCGCTGCTACGCACCGCCGAGGCGAACTTGGGGTCCTCGGCAAGCGATCGCTCGATCTGCTCGAACAATCGCTGCTCGTGCTCTGAGAGCGGCACGGCACTCCTCCCCGGTGATCGCCGGGTCGACTCCTACCGCGCCGGCGTGGGGTGCCCACCGGGTTCGACGCTGCGGGGGTCGACGGAACTGCTGCGGCCAGGTGGCCGCCGTACCACAAGTCTACGAGGCGGTTGACCCGTCGGAAAGCGGGTCGATAACTTCGTCCTGCCCGGCTTCCGACGGGAATCGCCCCGCTTGACGGCCTTGTGCCGCGGGGCGGCCCGGCTCCCCGGCCGCGTACCCGGCCCGAAAGCCGCTCTCCTGCGGCGATCGGGGCGCCTTGCCCGATCGGATCAAGCTCGCCGGGCGTACCGCGGCCCGGCCGAAACGGCTCGCGGCTGCGTCGATCGCCTGCTCGGCCTCCCGCCATCCCCGCTCCGGCTCGCCTAAGGTCAGCTGTCGCGCTCCGCCCGCCTCCGCCAACCCCTCTACGCGTACGCCCACCAGGCGAATCCGGTCCGTAGCGCCGAGTGAACGGAACAGAGTCCACGCCGTATGGAAGATCTCCTGGGTGACGTCGGTGGCGATCGGCAGCGTCCGGGACCGGTTGATCGTGCGGAAGTCGGCGAACCGCACTTTGATCGCGACCGTCCGCCCGGATTGGCCGGCCGCGCGCAGGCGTACACCGACCTGTCCGGACAGCGACAGCAGCGTCTTGCGGATGCGTTCGAGGTCGGCCACGTCGACGTCGAATGTGGTCTCCGATCCGACAGACTTCTCCTCGCGGCCGGTCGTCACCGCCCGGTCATCGCGACCCTGAGCCAGTTGGTGCAGGTGAGCGGCGGCGGCGTCGCCGACGGCCGAGCGCAGCAAGCCGATCGGCGCCCGAGCCACGTCGCCGACCGTACGCAGGCCGAAGCGGTGCAGCTGCTCGGCGGACCGCTCCCCCACGCCCCACAGCACCGACACGGGCAGTGGATGCAAGAACTCCAAGACTCGGTCGACCGGGATGACGAGCATGCCATCGGGTTTGGCCCGAGCTGAGCCAAGTTTCGCGAGGTACTTCGTCGGTGCGACCCCGACCGAGCATGGCAGGTTCAGCTCGCGGGCGATCCGTTCACGCAGTGCGCGGCCGATGGCGGCCGGCGTACCCAGCAGCCGCCGGGCTCCGGCCACGTCGAGGAATGCCTCGTCGACGCTGAGCGGTTCGACCAGCGGCGTCACGTCCCGGAACACCGCCATGACGGCTCGCGACGCCTCGGTGTACGCCGCGAAGTCCGGTGGCAGGAAAATCCCTTGGGGGCACAGCGCTCGGGCCCGCGTGCTCGGCATCGCACTGCGTACGCCGAAAGCCCGGGCCTCGTAGCTGGCCGAGGAGACGACACCCCGGCCGCCGGTGCCGCCGACGATGACCGGCAGGCCCTTCAGTTCGGGGCGGCGGCGCACCTCGACGGAGGCGAAGAAGGCGTCCATGTCGACGTGCAGGATCGGGCAGCCGGTGTCGTCGCCGCCGGGACCGAAGTCCCGCTCCTCGCGACCGCGCTCACGACCCATACCGGGAGGCTAGCGCCTACCGGCGACAGTTTCCCCGCCCGGCCACCCGCACCCTCATGAGTCAGCGCACTTCGTCGACGACGTGGTAGGCCGGGTTGTCGTCGTCCTTGATGGCCTTGCCCGCCAGGTACGCGAAGATGATCTGCAGCAGGCCGAGGGCGATCAGCCACAATCCGGTGATCCAGACGAGGAAGACGAGGGTCGGGCCGGGCCAGACCAGCAGCACCAGGCCGAAGGCCAGGTTGAGGACGCCGATGACGATCGTCGTGGACTTCTCGCCCCGAGGCCGGCCAATGCCCGCGAAGATCTCGAACAGGCCGCTGATGACCCAGATGATGCCGACGGCCCACACGAGAAAGCGCAGCGTTCCGTTCAGATTCACCAGAACGACGATGCCGGCGATGATGTAGATCAGCCCGAGCAGTGCCCGCCACAGGCGGCTGCGGCCGCGCCGCTCGCGGTCGGCCGCGGCGTTGGCCAGCCGCGCGATGCCGATCAGGATCAGGCCGATGCCCAGCAGGGACGCGAACACCAGCAGCGTCTGCTTCGGCCAGATGAGCAGCACCAAGCCGAGGATGATCGTGGTGATGCCGCCCGCGATCATCGTGGTCTTCCAGCTCTTGAAGGCTGCCGCTTGAAGCTGCCGTTCGCTCATGATGCGAACGTAAACCCTCAATACGGGTTATCAACCACGATTGGCCGAAATAGCCGCCGTATTCGGCCCGGCCGCAAGGGTGTGCGATGTACTCGCTGCGGCGGCGGCGTACTCGACGCTGGTGGGCTTGGCCGTGCGATGCCGGGCCACCAGCAGTGCCAGGGCGATGCCGAGCGCGCACCAGATGCCCATCGCGATGGCCGATCGGGACACGCCGGCCGCCAGAGCTTGCGCTTGCGAGTCACCGGCCGCCACCCGGTTCGCGCTGACCGTGGCGTAAACCGAAGCGACGATCGCGGTCATGACCGCGGCACCCACATAGCGAGCCATGTTGGACACGCCCGACGCTGCACCGACCTCCTCCGGCTCTACACACGCCGTCGAGATCGACGACGCCGGGCCGTTCTGCAGGCTCATCCCGACGGCCAGCGCGATGAGCGGCAGCACGAAGGCGGCGTACGCCCAATCGGCAGTGACCGTCGCGAGCACGGCGAAGGCGACGGTCATGATGATGAACCCGAGCGCGACCGTGGTCCGTACGCCGATCTTGGCGACGATCGGAGTGATCATGGGAGCCAGCACGACCGCGGCGGCGGCGACGGGCAGCGTGGCCAGGCCGGCGTCCAGCGCGCTCATGCCCAGCGTGGCCGGGTTCTGGAAGTACAGGCTGATGACGTACATGATGGCGTTCAGCGTGCCGGCGCCGAGCAGGATCGACAGCGTCGCGCCGACTAGGATCTTGTTTCGCAACAGCTTCAGGTCCAGCAGCGGCGCGGTGATGCGCTTCTCGACGACCACGAAGGCGACGGCCGCGGCGATGGAGATCGCGAACATGCCGATGGTCTTCCCCGACAGCCAGCCCCAGTCTGGCCCCTTGGTGAGCCCGAAGATGATGGGCGCCAGGGTCAGCGCGATGAGCACCGTTCCGGCGTAGTCGATGGAGCGTGGGCGGTTCGGGTCGCTGGACTCCGCGACGGTCGCCACGGTCAGCGGTATGCACAACGCGGCGATGGCGGCGTCGATCCAGAACAGCCCCTGCCATCCGGTCGTGTCGGCGAGTACGCCGCCCACCAGCGGACCCGCGGCGGCCCCGATGGCCGAGGCGGCACCCCAGAGCGTGACCGCACGCAGCTGCTCCTTGCCGGTGTTGGCGGCCGAGATGAGACTCATGCCGCAGGCCAGGATGGTCGATCCGGCCGCGCCCTGGATGCACCGGCCGGCGATGACCCCGCCACCTTCCTGCGACACCGCGATGAGTACGCACGACGCGATGAACAGCAGCAGGCCGCCCAGGAATATCTTGCGGCGCCCGAAGACGTCGCCCAGCGCGCCGGAGGTGACGATCGTGGCCGCGCCCACGAGCGAGTAGCCGGTGACCGCCCACTGCAACGTCGTGACCGGCGTACCGGTGTCGGTGGAGATGGCCGGCAGCAGGATCGACACCGCCGAGGTGTTGGCGTTGACCACCAGCGCCGAGACGCAGGTGGCGATCAGCGTCCCGGTAGCGGCGCGGCCCGCCATCGTCAGCTCACGAACGCCAGCTCGTGCGGCGTGTTGTTGAAGCGCCGCCCGCCGTCCTCGGTGACCGTAACGATGTCCTCGATGCGTACGCCGAACCGGCCCGGCAGGTAGACGCCCGGTTCGATGGAGAAGCACATGCCCGGCACCAGCTCGTGCTCCTCACCTTCCACCATGTAGGGCGGCTCGTGCGTAGTCAGCCCGATGCCGTGCCCGGTGCGGTGGATGAAGTACTCGCCGTACCCGCCCTCGTCGATGACCCGCCGGGCGACCCGGTCGATCTCCTGGCAAGCGATGCCCGGCCGGACCGCTTCGAACGCCGCCTGCTGGGCGCGGCGTACGAGGTCGTGGACCTGGCGCACCTCGCCCGGCACCGTCTGTCCAACATAGACGGTACGCGTGGTGTCCGAGCCGTAACCGCCCATGAGACCGCCGAAGTCGAGGACGACGGTGTCCCCTTCGGCGATGACCCGGTCGCCCGCCTCGTGATGCGGGTTGGCGCCGTTAGGCCCCGATCCCACCACCGTGAAGTCGACCTGGCTGTGCCCGTGCCGGCGCAGCCCGTCCGCGAGATCGGCGGCCACCTCGGTTTCCTTGCGCCCGGCGAAGCGTACGCCCAGGATCTCGCGGTAGGTGGCGTCCGCAGCGGCCCCGGCGGCGGCCAGGCGCTGGAGTTCGTCGGCGTCCTTGACCGCCCGCAGCATCGGCATCGCGTCGGTCAGCGCCCGGTACTGCGCCGACGGCTGGCTGCGCAGGAAGCCGAGCAGGTGCATCGCCCAGGCGTTGTCGGAGATGCCGTAGCGGCCGCTCGAATGCAGCATCTTGCCGAAGGTGGCGTAGGGATCGGTCCCGTCGGTCCAGTCGACGAGTTCGACCGCGGATCCGGCCGCCGCCTTGGCTTCCGGCACTTCGAGCTTCGGTACGACCATCCGCGGATCGCCGTCCGGCGTGATCAGCAGCGCGGTCAGCCGCTCGGTGATCGCGGTCGGCTGGTAGCCGCAGAAGTACACCAGGTCGGGGCCGGGCGTGATGATGAGGCCGGCGAGCCCGGCGGCGGCCGCATCGCTTGCGGCCCGCTGCATGCGGGCGGTGTAGTCGGTCACGTGCGGCTCCCGAAGGTGCTCAGGAACAGCGCCTCGGCCAGCGCCATGTTCTCGATCTCGCGGGGATCGACGCTCTCGTTGGGCGCATGCATCAGCGTCAGTGGCTCCTCCACGCCCATGAGGATGATCTCGGCGTCGGGGTAGGTGTTGGCGAAGACGTTGCACAGCGGGATGGACCCGCCCTGGCCCAGCGTCGTACAGGGCTGGCCGTACGCCTCGGCCATGGCCGCATTGAGCGCGGCGTACGCCGGCCCGTCGGTCTTGGCCCGGAACGGCGCACCGGACGCCTCGCGTTCGACCGTCACGTGGGCGTTCCACGGCGCACTCGCCTGCACCTGCTTGATGAGAGCGTCCTGAGCGGTGGCCGGATCCATGCCGGGCGGCACTCGCAGGTTGATCCGGGCGCGGGCCTTCGGCTGGATGGCCGCGGCCGAGCCGACCACCGGCGGGCAATCGATCCCGAGGACGGTGACCGCCGGGCGCGCCCACAGCATGTCCGAGACCGAACCGTCGCCGAGCAGGTCCACGCCGCCGAGCACGTTGGCGTCGGCGCGGAACTGCTGGGGATCGTAGGCCACGCCCGGCCACGTCTGTCCATTGTCGAGTCCGGCGATGGTCGTGTTGCCCCGGTCGTCCCGCAGCCCGGCGAGGACGTGAATCAGCGCTGCCAGCGCGTCGGGGGCGGCCCCGCCGAACATGCCCGAGTGCATCTCGGACGACAGGGTCTCGACCGTCACGACGACGTTGGCCAGACCGCGCAGGCTCACGGTCACCGCCGGTACGCCCACCGCCGCGTTGCCGGTGTCGCACACCAGGATCACGTCGGCTCGCAGCAGATCCGGATGTGATTCCACAAAGGACTCCAGCCCGCCGGTGCCCTGTTCTTCCGAGCCCTCGACGATGAGCTTGAGATTGACGGGAACGTCGTCGCCCACGGCCCGCAAAGCGGTCAGGTGCATGAGGATGTTGCCCTTGCAGTCGGCGGTGCCGCGCCCGTACCAGCGCCCGTTCGCCTCGGTCAGCTCGAAGGGCGGCGTACGCCAGGCCCGTTCGTCCAGTGGTGGCTGGACGTCGTAGTGGGCGTACAGCAGGACTGTGGGTGCCTCGGGCGCGTAGGTGCGCTCACCATAGACGGCCTTGCTGCCGTCGGGCGTGTCCTCCAGGCGCACGGTGAAGCCGACCGCGCCGAACTTGCCGAGGACCCACTGCGCCGCCGCCTCGCACTCGCTCGGCGGGAATTGGCGGGGATCGGCGACCGACTTCATCGCGACCAGCTCGGCCAGTTCCGTGCGTACCTGCGGCATCAGGGCCGATACCCGGCCGCGCAGCTCATCGGTGGTCATGCGGATCCTCCTCGGGGCAGGGTCGCCGGCCGGCCCGTAGGGTGCCGATGCTGCCAATCTAGGGCGAAGACCCGACACACGGATCGTTTTCCGCGAACTCCCCTAGATTCCTAATAACGGTCTTTATAGCAAAAATGCGGATCTAAGCTGAACCCGGCGAGGTACGCCCGTGACGTCTGTGCCGGCGGTTCGCGTCTCAAGACGGCCGACAGTTCACGTCTCCGACGAGAGTTCACGTCCCAGGACGAGGTGGAGTATGAGTGCGATGGACCTGCCGGCGGACAAACCGGCGGCACAGGCTCGGGCGGCCGCGATGGCACCGGCGAAGCCGAACTACATCACGTGGATCGCGTTGGCCCTGATGACGACCAGCTCGGTCGCGAGCCTGCGGGCCGCGCCGACGATGGCCGTCTACGGCTTGGCCTGTGTCTTCCTGTACCTGCTTCCGGCCGTCGTGTTCCTCCTGCCGACCTCACTGGTCTCCGCCGAACTGGCGTCGGGCTGGAACGGCGGCGTCTACCGGTGGGTGAGCCTCGGGCTGTCCAAACCGCTGGGCTTCCTGGCCATCTGGTGCCAGTTCGCGATGACGATCTTCTACTATCCGAGCCTGCTCGGCTACGTCGCCAGCACGCTGGCGTATGTGTTCAATCCGGCGCTGGCGTCCAGCGGCCTGTGGACCGCCATCGTCATCGTGGTCTGCTACTGGTCGGGCGTCTTCGTCTCCTCGCGTGGCACCAGCGGCGTGGCCGGCTTGGCCAGTGCCGGGCTCATCATCGGCACGCTGATCCCGGGCGCGTTGCTGATCACGCTGTGCGCGGTCTTCCTCGGCCAGGGCAACCCGTCGGCGGCGCCGATGGACGCCGCGCACCTGCTGCCGGCCTGGGCCGGCCTGTCGAGCCTGGTGCTCATCGTCAACAACTTCCTGTCGTACTCCGGCATGGAGATGAACGCGGTCCACGTGTCGAAGCTGAGGAACCCCCCGCGCGAGTTCCCGAAGTCCATGTTCCTGGCGATGGGGCTGGTGCTGGTCATTTTCATCCTGCCGGCGCTGGCCATCAGCTGGGTCGTACCGGCCACCCAGCTGTCTCTGACGGCCGGCGTGATGCAGGCGTTCGACATCGTCTTCGCCCACTTCGGCGCCCAGTGGCTGACCCCGATCATCGGCATCTGCCTCGTCGCGGCCTCGCTGGGCGGCATGCTCACCTGGCTGGCCGGGCCGAGCCGCGGCCTGCTGCTCATCTCCAAGCAAGAGGGCTACCTGCCGCCGTACCTGCAGAAGCTGAACAAGCACGGCATCCAGCAGAACATCCTCGTGACCCAGGGCGTCATCACCACGTTCATCGCACTGCTCTACGCGTTCATCCCGGACGTGTCCAGCGCGTACTGGATCTTCTCGGTCATCACCACCCAGGTGTACCTGATCATGTACCTGCTGATGTTTCTCGCCGCGATGGGTATGCGGCGCAAGTATCCCGACCATCCACGCGGCTACACCGCGCCGATCCTGGGCGTGCTGTGCATCGTCGGCTTCGTCGCGTCGCTGGCCGCTCTGCTGGTGGGCTTCGTACCGCCGTCGCAATTCTCCAACGGCAACAACTTCCTGTACGTGCTGATCGTCAGCATCGGCGCGCTGGGCCTCGGCCTGCTCGTCCCGTTCCTGTTCTACCGCTCCCGCAAGCCGTCCTGGAAGACGGGCGAGTCCGAGGAGGAGGTGGCGGAGGCGTGAGCACCGTCGATCCGTCAACGAAAACCAAGCACACCATCACCTACATCGTGCTGGGCGCCATCTTCATCATCCTCGCCGCGGTCGCCCTGGGCGTGTTTCGCTCGGCCAAGGCCTCGGTCGAAGCCAACCGCAAGGCCGACGAGTTGATCAACAAGATCACGGCGGCCGGTTACACCGCTCCGCCCAAGCAAACCATCACGCGTACGCTCGGCGACGACGGCGGATCCATCTGCGCGGACCCGAACAACGCGCTGCGGCGGGCGATCCTGAACGGGATGATCACCAACGGTGCGGCCGGACCCGGCCAGCGGCCGGTCATCGCCGACAGCCTCGTGGCCAAGGGCGAGGCGCTCATCATCAGCATCTACTGCCCCGACAAGCTGTCCGACTTCCAGGACTACGTCGATAACCTCAAGTACGGCGATGTGGTGAACGAGTAATGTGCCGCTGGGTGGTGTATTCGGGGTCGCCGATCCCGCTGGAAGATCTCATCTACAAGCCGCAGCACTCGCTGATCGACCAGAGCCTGCACAGCAAGCTCGGGGTCGAGACGACCAACGGCGACGGCTTCGGCGTCGGGTGGTACAACAACGCGGAGTTCCCCGGCGTGTTCCACAGCGTCGGGCCGGCGTGGAGCAACCGCAACCTGCGCGACCTGGCGGCCCACGTGCGGGCACCGGTCTTCTTCGCCCACATCCGGGCCTCCACCGGTACGCCGGTCCAGGAGAGCAACTGCCATCCGTTCCGCTACGACAAATGGCTGTGGATGCACAACGGATCCATCGCCCAGTTCGCATCCATCAAGCGGGACCTGATGTTCGCGGTCGCACCGCAGCTGTTCCCGCACATCCAGGGCTCGACCGACTCGGAAACCATGTTCTACCTCGCCCTGACGTTCGGCCTGCGCGACGACCCGGTGGGCGCGGTCGAGCGCATGGCCGGATTCGTGGAGGCGACCGCCCAGGCGGCCGGCATCGACAATCCGCTGCAGATGACGGTCGCGACGTCGGACGGCGTACGCGTATGGGCGTTCCGGTACTCGACCATCCGCGATTCGCGCTCGCTGTTCTACAGCACCGACGTACGTACGCTGCGCATGCTGCACCCCGAGAACCCGTTGCTCCAGGAGGTCTCCGACGAGTCCCGCCTCATCGTCTCAGAGCCGTTCGGCGAGCTGCCCGGCGCCTGGAATGCCGTGCCGGAGAGCATGTACGGCGTCGTCCAGGAGGGCGCCGACGTCATGAAATCCTTCCACCCGACGCCGCCCTGACGGTCTCTTTACGCGGCGCCGCCTACGGTCGGAACCGTGCGTGGATGCCTTCTGCTCGCCGGTTCGCTCGCCGTCGCCACCATCCTGAGCGCGTGCGAACCCGCCCCGGACCCTCACCCCTCGCCCTCCGCGAGTGCTCCCGAATGGGTACGCCTACCCGGCGGCCCGGGTACGGACGCCGCCTTCGGTGCGGTCGCCACCGCCGGCGGAACCCTTTACATCGCCGGAGTGACCGAAGGTGCGCTCGACGGTCCCAACCGTGGCGAGGCCGACGCGTTCCTGTCGGCGTACGCCGCCGACGGCCGGCAGCTCATGCTGCACCAGTTCGGAACGGCCGGCCGGGACAGCGCGTTCGGGATAGCGGGCGGCTCCAGCGGTGTCTACGTCGCCGGCATCACCTTCGGTGCCCTCGGTGGTACCTTCGGCGGCGCGTACGACGCATTCGTTGTCGCGTTCAGCCTGGACGGCACCGAGCGCTGGAAGGCCCAGATCGGCACGGCCGAGCGCGAGTACGCCTCCTCCGTCGCGGTGGACGCGCAGGCGAACGTCTACATCACCGGCGACACCTTCGGCGATCTCGGCGGTCCCAACGCCGGTGCGGCCGACGCGTACGTGACCAGGCTCGGGCCAGACGGCCGTCGCATGTGGACACAGCAGCTCGGCGGCCCCGGAGGCGAGGTCGCCAAAGGAATCGCGGTCGGACCATCCGGCACCGTACTCATCGCCGGCCAGACCGACGACGACCTCGGCGCCGGATTCGCCGGCCAGTCCGACGCGTTTCTCGTGGCGTACGACCGGGACGGCAAACGGCTGTGGACCCAGCAGCTCGGGACTTCGGCTGTGGATTACGCCAACGCGGTGGCCACGGACGCGAACGGCAACGTCTTCGTCACCGGAATCACCGAAGGCGACCTCCTGACCCCGAACGCGGGCGGCGTCGACGTGTTCGTAGCCGCCTACGATCCCGGCGGTAACCGGCTGTGGGCCCACCAGCTCGGTACGCCCACCGACGAGCAGGCCAACGCCATCGCGGTCGGCGCCGACGGCGGCCCGTGCATCGCCGGATCGGGTGCGGCCGACGCCTTCGTGACGTGTTACGACGCGACCGGCCATCCTCGGTGGACGCAACGGTGGTCCGGACCCGGCATCGACCTGGCGCGCGGGGTCGCCTGTGCCGGCGATGCGGTCTGGATCGCCGGTCAGACCGCGGCCGGCGATGACCACGGCGTCGACACCCTCGTCGCCAAGTATCGCCGCTAGCCGCCGCCCGCACCCTCCCCCGGCCCCGCTCCCTCCATGATCCCGGTTAGATCAGGGAGATGGTCTAACCGGGATCATGATGGAGGTGCGGAGTTAGGCGATGCAGAACCGGCCGAGGCGGCTACGCCATTGGCCGCTGCCGTCGTAGTACTGCTGCGAAGTGACGACGCCGCTGCCGGCGAAGCACCCACCGGGCGGCGACGGATCGATGCTCACCGACGAGTAGTCGCCGAACGCCGAGCCACTCGTCACGACGCCACCGCTGGCGAGGGTGCCGTCGACTCCGCCCACCAGCGGTACGCCCTCATTGGGCAGGACGGTAGCGATCGTGGCGGACGCGTTCTGGCACGGCACCGCGCCGCGGTCGACGTACGCCCAGTTGAGGTAGACGAAGAAGAGATTCGGGCCGAAGATGCCGACCCCGATGGACGGGTTGAAGTCCTCACTCGTTCCACTGTGGAACGCGAGGCTGGTGAAGAGCGCGCCGTCGGAGATCCGCAGGGCGCCGTAGACGACCGTTCGGAAGCCACCGAGCAGCGCGGTATGGGCGAACCAGAGGAACTGGTCGGTCTGGATCACGGCCGAGTCGATGCCGCCCTCGATGCTGAGGTTGATGCCGAACGGCGAGTTGCACTGAGCCTGCAGGCCGCTCGGGTTCCCGTACTGCGCGTCGATGAATTGGATCAGGCTGACCGTCATGAACGGCGTACCGGGATCCGTGACGCTGTAGAGGAGGTAACCGAGCAAGGGGGTGGCGGAAATGAGGTAGGTCTGCGCGGTGGACAGGATCGGCGCTCCCGCCACGAGCGACGGAGCGGTGTTCTTGTTGACGCCAAAAACGGTGAACGCGGGCAGGCTACCGGTGTAGATGCCGAACTTGGACAGCGCGAAGACGCTGGCGTTGACGATCCGGTTCTCGGACTTGCTGAAGTTGTTCGTCGTGACGATGATCGCGTTGCGATCCTGACCCACGTTGGGGAAATCGAGCATGAGGCCGTTGATGATCATAGGGAACGGCACCCGGTACGCGAACCAGCCGCCGCACGCGTCCGAGCCGGCAGTGGCCGCCACCCACAGCGCCGGAACGGCCGACGGCGAGGTCGGCTGGATCGTGACGACCATGACGTAGCGGTCGTTGAGGGTGTCGAACTGCGTACGCGGATCGGTCAGAATGTCGCCGGTGCCGAGGAACGAGTTCAGCCCGACCTGGCACTGCACGCCGCCGAGGAACTTGCTGCGTACTTTCAGGAAGAGGTTGGTCGTCTCCACGATCTGGGTGGAGCCGACCGCCGCGTTGGGATCGGGGACGACCCCGCCGGCCTCCGCCTGGATCGTCCCGTCCGTGTTGAGCAACGGGATGTTGGGCGTAGTCGCCGCCGGCATGACGATGCGGTCCTTGCTGACGTTGGGGCCGTTGGGATCCACCGGTTTCACGCTCGGCACCGGCCGCGTACGCACCGGCGACGCGTCGACGACAAGCGGCTGCGTGGCGGCATCGTCCGCGGGCGTGTCCGCGATGATCTGCGGACCGGCGGCTGCTTTCCTTACGTCGACCCGCTTTCCGTCGATCGCGGGTACGTCGCCGAGCCGCACCGGCTGGGCGGCATCCAGCAGGGCCTGCCGGGGATCGGCAGCGCCGGCCGGTTCAGCGGCGACGAGGAGCGCGGTGATCAGTGCGGCCGCAGTCCCGGCCGCGAGGGCTTTCCGTCCGTAGTGCATAGGTCCCTCCACTGTGTAGTGGCTACGGAGGTGTTCGCACCAAGGAGACCAGAGATGGGCGGTGCCGGATAGATCAGCGCCTTTGCCCTAATTGATGACGTTAACTAGACCCGGGCGGTGAGAAGGGGAATCTCCATCTCCAGCCGCGTACGCGCACCGTGCAGGCCGACGAGCCGGGCCACCGACGGCGGCTCGTGGGCGGTGGCCAGGATCGACCAGTCATTGCGGCACACCACGACCACGTCGCCGAGGCGGTCGGCGTGCCCGTCCGAGATCGGTCCGTACCACCCGGTCGCGATGGCCTCCTCGCGGCTGCCGATCCACGCCGCATGCCCGGCCAGTTCGCGCCACGCGGCCAGGACATCCGCGGCCGCGCCGGGAGCGGTATGCAGGTAGCGAACGCGAGGCTCGCCGGCCACCACCCGGATACCGGCCGACAGGCCCGGTACGGAGTCGAGATCGATGCGCCGGTCCCACGGCGACACCATGTGGCCGTGGTCGGCGGTGACGACCAGCGCGCAGCCGTGCGGCATCCCGTCGAGCAGCCGGGCGACGGCCGCGTCCGCACCGGCCATCGCCGCCTGCCACTCCGGCGAACCGAGCGAACCCGCCGAACCAGCCGAGCCCGCCGAACCAGCCGAGCCGCCCGGTGCCGGGCCGAAGGCCGGGAATCCGGCACCGAACTCGTGCCCGGCCCGGTCGACCTCCGGAAGGTATCCATAGACGAGGCGTACGCCGTCGCGCAGGGCATCGAGTACGCCATCGACCGCCTGGCGGGAGTCCTCGACCGGCCGGTAGCCGGCTTCACCGGTGGACACCCGCGTCAGGCCGGTCCCGGCGAACATGGTCCGGTTGACCACGGAAGTGGACAGCCCGGCCGAGCGAGCCCGGCCGAACAGGATCGGCACCGGCTGCCAGGCCGTCGGATCCGGGTCGTCGAGCCACAGCGTGTGGTTGAGGACCCGATCGGTGCCGGGAACGTTGCTGGTGAACGCGAGTACGCCGTGCGCACCCGAGAGTGCGCCGGTGCCGAGCGACACCAAGCTGGTCGGTGTGGTGGACGGGAAGCCACACGTGATGGGGCCGGCCACGGAACTGGCCAATGTGGACAGTGTCGGCGTGGGCACCCCGGCGTGCAGCTGGTGCCAGCCGAGCCCGTCGATCATCACGATCGCGATCTGGCGTACGCCCTCCAGCTGGACCGCCAGCGAAAGCGGATCCCGCATGCCCGGCATACCGAGGGCGGCCAGCGCACCGGGCACCACATCGCCGAGCCAGCCGTCCGCGTACCGGGGCGGAATCTCGGCGTACCCGTCCATCAGGCCCGGGCCAGCAGATGCAGTTGAGTCGCGATGTCGCGGTAGGGCGGCTGGGCGGCGGCGGCCAGTTCGAACTCCAGCAGCGCCTCGGGATCGGCGTCGGCAGCCGCTCCGGGTACGAGATCGGCGATGACGCGTACGCCGTGCACCTGCTCGACGGCGAGGCCCGCGCGCGTGAGCAACTCCGAAGCGGAAGCGGCATCGAAGCGGCGCCGGTGACCGGTCACGCCGGAGAAGAGGGATACCGCCTCGGCGACCCGGCCGGACATCGCCCGCGCGAGCACGGCCGCGGCCCGGCTGGCCACGACGACGCTCGCCGCTCCGCCCGGGCGCAGGGCGGTCTTCAGCGCCAGCGCCACCTGCGCCGGATCGTCGACGACCTCCAGGACGGCGTGGCACAGGACGAGGTCGACACTGCCCGGCTCGACGAGATCGGCCAGGCCGTCGGCGTCGCCCTGGACGGCCGTGAGCCGGCCGGAAACGCCCGAGTCGGCGGCCCGGCGAGCGGCTGACGCCAGCGCGTCCGGGCTCGGGTCGACGACGGTCACGTGGTGCCCGGCCTCGGCCAGCGGCGCCGCGAAGCCTCCGGTGCCACCGCCGACGTCCACGACCCGCAGCGGCCGGCCGGCCCGGTCCAGCTCCGCCCGCAGCACGGCCCAGATCACCGCGGTACGCGCGGAGCGTGTGCGCTCCAGCGAGACTGCCTCCATCGGCTCAGCATAGAGGCCGGACCGGATGGGCATGCGCGTCAGCGGCCCGCCTGTACGGCCACGGCGGTGCCGTAGCGCTGCCGGAGCTCCGTCACCTCTTCCTCGGACAGGGCGCCCGTGACGTGGACCGCGCACTCCGCTGGGCGTACCGAGGCCACGAAGGCGTGGTCGGTGGCGCCCGGCAGCAGCTGGGCCTGGATCTGGCGCAACTCGCCAAGCGTGTGGTCGCATTCGCGGACGGTGTACTTCTGCTGTCCGGCCGCGGCCGTCAGCCGGTCCTGCCAGACGGCGGCGTCCACGCCGGGAGCGAACGCGACGACGAGCGGCCGGCGGGGATCGCCGTTCGGGAAGCCGACCCCGACGAACACCTCCTCGCGCTCGGCGGCGAGATCGGCGAGCGCCTTCGCACCGGGCGGCCCCTCGGCGGCCGACGCCGGCCGGCCCGCGACGACGAGGACGACCACGTCGCCGACGAACGCGCTGGCTCCGGCCTTCGGCACGCTCAGCATCACCGAACCCGCGTTGACGAGGATCTCCGGTGCGTACCGCACGATGGGGACCAGATCGGCCCGCGCCAGCAGGTTGCGGGCGACGGCGAGCTTCTCACCGGCCACGTCCGGGACCACGGCCGTCTTCGCCGAGCTGGTCGCGGGCTCGGTGGGCGGCGGTACGGTCGCCGGCCGCGTGCCCGGCGTGGCGCAGGCGGCGAGGGCCAGCATCGCGACGGCCACGGCGGCCAGGCGCGGCGCCCTCATGAGGTCAGGACCGTCACGTTGAGGGCCTCCTCCAAGATGAAGACGGGTTCCACGAAGACCCGCGTGGAGCTGCTGAACCGGCCGCTGGCGCCGCCGACGATGGTGCCGATGGCGGTCGCGGTGGTCGGCCCGGATCGCACGTACGCCGGACCGCCGGAGTCACCGGCCCGCACGACGGTGTCGCCGTTGCGCCAGCCCTCGATGAGGCTGAACGTGCAGCCCGCGTTGTCGCACAGCACCGCGTCGGTGCTGAGCACGAGGACGCTGCAGATCGCCATGGTGACCATGCCGCTCAAGCACATCGCGCCGCCCTGGCCGATGCTGCTCCTCGCCGTGACCGTGCGGATGCACGGCGAGCACGGCTCGACGTGGATGATGTTGTCGTAGGTCTCGTTGGAGCTGAGTACGCCGGCCACGTCGATGGCCGGGTACGGGTTGTCCACTGTGCCCTCGCCCCACAGGAATCCGGTGAACTGGCTGGACGAGTAGATGGCGTCGCCGTTGCTGAAGCAGTGCCCGGCCGTCGTCACGCCGAGCCGCCCGTCGGACTTGCGCCGGACCGTGAAGCCGCTCGTGCACTGGTTCGAGCTGAGACTGGAGTTGAAGCCGCGGCGGATGCCGGAGCCGCCGTAGTGGGGTTCGCCGTCGTTGAGCCGGCCGGCGCGGGTGACCACGCCCGGCTCCACCACGGCCCGGTCGCCGAGCGTTTGCCGGAGCGCCTCGGCGGCGGCCGGATAGCGGTCGTCGAACGTCACGTGGAAGCGCGAATCGGCGGCGGAGAGGGCGTACGCGAACGACGCCGACGCTGCATCCGGGTGCCACGTACGTTGGCGCAGAACGGAATCAGCGTCGATCAACGCGGCCGCCGAGAAGCAGCCGGCCTGGACGCGTACGCCCGGCGCTTCCGGTTGGGTCAGCGCGACGAGGTCGCGGGCGGCGGTCAGCGCGGCACTGAGCGCCTGCGCGCCCGGGTACTCCGGCGTCACGACGGCCACCATCGTGTGGGTGGCGTGGTCGGTGGCGTAGCCGATCAGGCCGTGCTGGAGCTTTCCGGCGAGATTCGTGTCCGCGCCGATGCCCATGACGGTGGCCTGGGTCTGCGCGAGCGTACGCACCACTGCTTGGCCGGCGTCGGCGACGAGCCACTGCTGGTACGGGTAGATGCCGTCGGCGTCGCGGGTACTCCAGTCGAGGCCCGCGCCGGCCGTTCCGGACACTACGCAGGGTTGAGCTTCGCCCGCCGCTGGTACGGCGATGCCGGTAGTGCTGATCACCACCGCGAGCACGACAATCCATCGATGATTTTGCATGTCTAGGACAGCCTCCCCACTTGTGGTGCGGCACAACTGCCCAGGAAGGTAGTCGTGCATAGACATGCGTAGCAAGACTGTGGACCCGAAGAGTTGTAGATCCACTGCGAACTGTCACATCATTCGCGTAACTCTGCGGTAATCTCGCGTGACCATCCGGCACCAGGCAACACCCCTCCGCCGGGCGCAAGCGGCGCGCTCAAGGCGGTCAGCGGAAGTCGCGTGAGGACGGCCGGACGGCCACCGCGAGCGCCTCCATCTTCTCCGCGGTCAGGTTGATCACCCCGTCGGCCACTTGCAACCGCCCCCGGATCAGCAGCGCCGCGCTCGTACGCGCCACGCGCCGGCTGCGTACCCACAGGCCCGGCGAGCAGATCACGTTGAGCATGCCGGTCTCGTCCTCCAGGCTCAGGAACGTCACACCACCGGCGGTGCCCGGCCGCTGCCGGTGCGTCACCAGGCCGCCCACCTCCACCCGGTCGCCGTCCACGTGATGGCTCAGCTGCGCGATCCGGATCGCACCCCGCCGGTCCAGGTCCGCCCGGACCAGCTTCAGGGGGTGGCTGTCCGGGCTCATCCCGGTCGCCCACACGTCCGCGATCAGCTTGTCCACCGCCTCCATACCGGGCAGCGGCGGCGCCTGGTGCCCGGCGATGGTGCCGGGCAGGCGGCCGGGCCGGTCCTGCGCCGCCGCCCCCGCGCCCCACAGGGCCGCCCGCCGGTCCAGGCCGAAACAAGCGAAGGCGTCCGCGGTGGCCAGCGCCTCCAGCTGCGCCGCGGTCAGCCCGGCCCGGCGGGCCACATCGGCCATGTCGCGGTAGAGGCCGTGGGCCCGTTCCGCTTCCAGCCGCTCGGCCACACCTTCGCCAAGGGTACGCACAGCGCTCAGACCGAGTCGTACAGCGGGACCGCCGCGCCCCCAATGCGAAGGAGGTTCTCCGGGTACGCTGCCCGACCGCACGGCGTGGTCACTCTCCAATGTGGCCTTAGCGTTGCTGCGGTTGATGCACGGGCGGCGTACCTCGACGCCGTGGCGGCGGGCGTCGTCCGACAGCGACTGTGGCGAGTAGAACCCCATCGGCTGGGCGTTGAGCAGCGCGGCTAGGAACGCCGCCGGGTGATAACGCTTGAGCCAGGCGCTCGCGTAGACCAAGTACGCGAAGCTCATGGCGTGGCTCTCGGGAAAGCCGTAGTTGGCGAAGGCCGACAGCTTCAAGTAGATGTCCTCGGCGGTGACGGGGTCGATGCCGCGCTCGGCCATGCCGGTCATCAGCCGCTCGCGCAGCCGCGCCATCTTCGCCTCCGACCGCTTGGACCCCATGGCCCGGCGCAGCTGATCGGACTCGGCCGGGGTGAAGCCGGCGACGTCGATCGCCAGCTGCATCATCTGCTCCTGAAACAGCGGTACGCCCAGCGTCTTCTCCAAAGCGTTGCGCATCAACGGATGCGGGTAGGTCACCGGCTCCAGCTTGTTCTTGCGCCGGATGTAGGGGTGCACCGAGCCGCCCTGGATCGGGCCGGGCCGGATGAGCGCCACCTCGACGACGATGTCGTAGAACTTCTCCGGCTTCAGCCGCGGCAGCGTGGACATCTGGGCGCGGCTCTCTACTTGGAACACCCCGACCGAGTCAGCCCGGCAGAGCATGGCGTAAACCTCGGGATCGTCCATCGGCATCCGGCTCAGATCGAGGTCTTCGCCGAGGAACTGGAAGGCGTACCGCAGCGCCGACAGCATGCCCAGGCCGAGCAGGTCGAACTTGACCAGGCCGATGGCCGCGCAGTCGTCCTTGTCCCACTGCAACACGGTCCGGCCGGGCATGCGCGCCCACTCCACCGGGCACACCTCCAGCACCGGCCGGTCGCAGATCACCATGCCGCCGGAGTGGATGCCCAGGTGGCGGGGGAAGGTGAGAACCTGGTTGGCGAAGTCCACCACGTGGTCGGGGATGCCCTCGTTCCGGCCGTCCTGCGTGTCGATGCCGTGCCACCGGTCCAGCTGCTTGGACCAGGCGTCCTGCTGGCCGGGCGAGAAGCCGAACGCCCGGGCCATGTCCCGCACCGCCGACCGCGGCCGGTACGAGATGACGTTGGCGACCTGGGCCGTGTGCTGCCGGTCGTACTTGCGGTAGACGTGCTGGATGGCCTCCTCGCGCCGGTCGGACTCGATGTCGACGTCGATGTCCGGCGGCCCGTCGCGCTCCTCGGCCAGGAACCGCTCGAACAGCAGCTCGTGCTCGACGGCGTCCACATTGGTGATTCGCAGCGCGTAGCAGACCGCCGAGTTGGCCGCCGATCCGCGCCCCTGGCAGTAGATGCCGTTGTCCCGGCAGAACTTCACGATGTCGTAGACGATCAGGAAGTACCCCGGGTACCCCAGCCGCTCGATCAGTGCCAGCTCGTGTTCGATCTGGGCGTACGCGGCCGGGTGGGCCCACGGCGGGCCGTAGCGCTCGGCGGCTCCTTCGCAGGTGAGGTGCCGCAGCCAGGTCGCCTCGGTGTGCCCGTCGGGCACCGGGTACGGCGGCAGCTTGGGCGCGACCAGCTGGAGGTCGAAGGCCAGCTCGGCACCGAGCCGGGCGGCCTGCGCCACCACGCCGGGGTACGCCATGAACCGCACCGCCATCTCGTCGCCGGAGCGCAGATGGGCGGTGCCCGCCGCGGGCAGCCAAGGATCGATCTCGTCCAGCGACCGCCGCGCCCGCACCGCCGCCAGCGTGGTGGCCAGGCGCCGCCGGGCGGGTGCGTGATAGTGCACGTTGTTGGTGGCCACACTGCGCAGCTTGAGTTCGCCGGCCAGCCTATAGAGGGCGTCGTTGCGGTCGCCGTCCAATGGGTCGCCGTGGTCGATCAGCTCCACGACGACGTTGTCCGGCCCGAACAGCGTCACGAGTTTCTGGAGTTCTTTGCGAGCCGCGTCCTGCCCGCCGGCCGCCAGGGCTTGCGCCACATGGCCTTTACGGCAGCCGGTGAGCACCACCCCGGCACCGTCCAGGGTCGCGGCGATCCGCTCGATGGCGTACAACGGGCGTCCCTTCTCCCCGCCGTCGAGGTTCGCTTCGCCGATCGCGCGGGACAGGCGGGCGTACCCCTGCTGGCCGCGGGCGAGGACGAGCAGGTGCCGGCCGGCCGGATCGGGCTCACCGGCCTGCGGCCGGGTCAGGTCGAGGCTCAGCTCCGAGCCGAAGATCGTAGCGAGCCCGTGCTCCCCGGCCGTCTCGGCGAACCGGACGACGCCCTGCATGCCGTCGTGGTCGGTGAGGGCCAGGCCGGACAGGCCCAGCCGGACCGCCTCCTCGACCAGCTCCTCGGGGTGGCTGGCGCCGTCGAGGAAGCTGAAGTTGCTGTGGCAGTGCAGTTCCGCGTAGGGCACCGTGGTCGCGATCGGCACCACCGGCGCCCGTTCGGCCCGCTCACGCTTGCGGCTGCTGGGCCCGCCCTCCTCCGCCAGCGGATCCACCACCCGCCCGGACAGCCGAGCCTCCAGCTCTTTCCAGGGCATCGCCCCGCCGCCATACCACCCCACCCGAACAAGTGTACTAATCCCTCGCTGTGGGGCGGGCGGTCGGGGTCAGGTGGTGCAGCGGGCGAGCAGCTCGTCGCGGCTGGGCAGTACCGGCGGCGGCATCCGCGAGAGCACCGTCCGCGCCGCGGCCAGCACGGTGTCTTTCAGCGCCTCGTCGCCGTCCAGCACCGCCGACGGGTCGAGGCAGCCGATCCAGCGGGCGTACCGCTGATGGATCTGCGGTATCGCGGCGGCGGCCAGGCTGAAAGCGCGTACGCGGAACGCATCCGGTTCGGTCTGCGGCGACAGGAAGTCCACCGGCTCGCCGCGCCAGATCCGGGCGTACCCGCGGTCCAGGCCGGTGCTCGCGCGGAACCGGTCGGCCGCTTCGGCCGCGGTGCGGCGGGCGTACGCCGCCTGCGCCGCCACGACGTCAGCGCCATCGGTCAGCGCATCGG
>Ga0114129_10004037_pt1 | contig 20725 bp, 15 predicted proteins | sample RhiMetdeltSRZDD1_FD_80071 | JGI IMG/M metagenome (GOLD analysis project Ga0114129, IMG submission 80071) | Populus rhizosphere microbial communities from Tennessee, USA - Rhizosphere MetaG P. deltoides SRZDD1 (version 2) (version 2) | ecosystem: Host-associated > Plants > Roots > Rhizosphere >... | reverse complement strand
TGAGCATCATTGCTGGAATTTTCTTTGCTTTCTTCAGCCGTTTTTTTGGTGAGCGACGTGGTACCCTTTTTGCGATCGTGGGTATCGTGCTCTATACGTTCATCGTCGGCGCGGAGGCGGCGGTGGTGCGCGCGGCCGTGATGGGGAGCCTGGCCTTATTTGCAAAGCAGGTCGGCCGCAGGCAGATGGCGCTCAATACGCTGCTGGTGGTTGCTGCGGTGATGTGCCTCTGGAATCCATTATATGTGTGGGATGTCGGTTTTCAACTCTCGTTCTTTGCCACCCTGGGCCTCATTCTGTATGCCACACCATTTTCAGACTTTGCGAATCAAATTATTACAAGATATTTTCCGAGTTCTACCGCCGAAAAATTCGCCGAGCTCTTTTCGGAGTTTGTGCTCCTCACGCTCGCCGCGCAATTGACTACAATTCCTATCATGGCGTATCACTTCCAACGCATCTCGCTCGTGTCGTTCATTGCCAATCCATTCATTTTGCCACCGCAGCCCGCCGTCATGATTTTGGGAGGGATGGCTCTCCTCATTAGCCATGTCTCGCTTTTTCTGGGTCAACTGGCTGCGTGGGTTGCGTATCCATTTGTGATTTACACCATCCGCATGGTGGAATTATTCGACCGCGTCCCGCATGGGACCGTGATCCTGGGCGACCTCTCCATCTGGTTTGTGATCCTGTTTTACGCGGCGCTTTTTGCTGTGACGTTTGGCTGGTCCAGTTTCAGGGAGTGGATTCGGACCGTTGGGCAGCGCGCGGCCGCGATTGGCGCGGGAAGCGGGCTCTTGATCCTGGTGATCGGTTTGTTCCTGGCCTGGCGCGCGGCTGCCTCACTTCCCGATAATCGTTTGCATGTCACATTCCTGGATGTGGGTTCCGCGGATGCCGTGCTCATCCAAACACCATCCGGGCAGCATGTGCTGGTCAACGGCGGTGCCAGTGTGACGACCCTGGCCGATGAACTGGGCCGGCGTCTGCCCGCGTTCAACCACAAGCTGGACTGGCTGATCGTGGCCGGGACGGAGGAGGAACAAGTCGCGGCATTACCACGGGTCGTAGAACGCTATCCACCCGACGCGGTGTTGTGGAGTGGCAATGAGGAGGCCTCGTTTTCTTCGCTGGTGTTGAAGGAATATTTGACAATGAACGATATCCAGGTGAAGAATGCGGAAGTGGGAGATGCGCTGGATTTGGGTGATACAGGCACGTTGAATGTGCTGACCGTTGGCCCGCGAGGGGCTGTGTTGTTGATCGAGTACAAAAACTTCCGCGCGCTCCTGCCGGTGGGGATGAGTTTTGAGGCGTTGGACGAATTACGTCATGGTGCGAGTGTGGGACCTGTGAGCCTTTTATCGCTTGCCAATTCGGGCTACGCGGCCTCGAACCCGCCGGATTGGATCACAAATTTGAATCCGGAACTCGTGGTGTTGAGTGTAGCTGCCGCAGACGAAAATGGCATGCCCGATGGTGACGTGCTGCAGTCGTTGGATGGCTTTTCACTGCTGCGTACGGATGAAAACGGCTGGATAGAAATCACCACGGATGGTACGCAGATGTGGGTAAATGTGGAAAAGCAACCTGTAAATTCAGAGTAAAATTCAAGCCGGAAACTTTCACTGAATATAGCCGTGTGAATCTTTGGGTGAGACTCTTGCTTTTCATTTCCGAACCCTGTATAGTATGACATAGTGCCGCATAATTTCCTTTACTTTTGGTTGTAGTATCAACCTGCAGATCGGAACAAAAGTAAGCTCAATTATGAGCAAAACGGCAACATCAAAGGAGCTACAACATGAGCGAACTGACCATTACCGCTTCTCAGGTCCAGGGTGATGTGCCTGTGCGGATTTTGCATTTGAGCGGTCATCTTCATGGAGCCACTGAACAGGAGTTGCTCGACCATGCCCGCCAGGCGCGCGAGGATGGGGCAATCCATCTATTGCTCGATCTGGCGGATCTAGAGGTGCTTTCGAGCGCAGGGTTGCGGGCGATTCATAACGTTTTTAATCTGTTCACACCCGAAAGCGACGTGCAGCTCATTCGCGAACACCACGCGGAACCCTATAAGTCGCCTTACCTGAAACTGGTTTGCCCGAATCCTCAGATCTATTACGTGCTGAATATTGCCGGTTTTCTGCAAAACCTGATTATTTACAACAATATGGATGAGGCGCTTAAATCCTTTGCCTGAGGAGAAGCTGACAGTCGCTTGTCTCTCAAGAGTGACTGTCACCGAATGTTGTTCAAAGCGATCACAAACGTTTCCACCATTTTCTCGATATTGATCTCCTCTTTCACAATCCGATACGACTCTTCACCCATCCTTCGCAGACGCGCTACATCCGATAGCGCGTCTTTCATCGTGGAGGCTAACGCCTCGAAATCATCCGGAGGAATCTGCCATCCGTTCTCCTTGCGGACCAGATCGTCCTGAGTCCCATCTCCCTGCGCCACAATGACCGGAAGTCCATAACTCATCGCCTCCTGGACGGCTAAACCGCCTGTCCCGGGCAGAACGAAGAGGTCTGCTGCTGCGAAATAAGGCTTTAGCTCCGCCCCATGCTTTGAGCCAATAAACGCTGTGCCTGGGTACATTCCCTTTGCGATGGATTCAAGCGCACTACGTTCCGGTCCGTCGCCAATGATGACCAGGCGCGGTTTTGAATCCATTTGTGCGCAGGCGCGTAATAAATGATCCACGCGTTTGCGGGCCTGTAATCTTCCGACGAAAAGGATATAGGGTTGAAGGTTGAAGGTTGAAGGCCGGAGGGGCACCGTTGAGGTCGGTGGTAAGGCAACGGAATTATGCGCTACAAAAATCTTTTCGCGCGGAAAGCCGAGCGCGGCATACTCATCGGCGCCGCGTCGACTGTAGGAAATCATTGCATCGAATTGGTTGATGAAGGAAGTCCAGACCCTCACCCCAACCCCTCTCCCCCCGGGAGAGGGGCGAAGAGGTGAGGGCGCGCCCAATCCCCAACCAATGACAGGCCGATTCTGTTTGTGCATCCACTTCACGGCGGAGGCCGTGGAAAGATAACGCGGATTGGCCTCCATGATCAGCGCGTCCGGATTCCATTCCTTTAGCCAATCCATTAATCCTTGTTGGTAGCAGAGATAAAAATTCCCGCCAAACAAGTGAATATTGTTTCCTAATTTGTACTTCGCAACCTTCAATTCTTTTGTGGTTGTAATTCCCTCAGTGGAGCGCGGCAAGCCCGTGAACAGACTCATCCCACCGTCACAGGCCGAGGCGAGCAAGTCAAAGAATGGCGCTCGGTAATTGGGAAGGACGCGTTGTTGCAACGCGAGTCTGCCAGGGAATCGAATCATGCCGGCGGAACGTGCGGAGCCTGCCACGCGGGCGATTTATGCACGTGGACGACTTTCCACGTGCCGTTCAATTTCACCATCACACGGCTTTCATTATGGGGCGCGACCTTCACACCTTCCGGGGAAGCTGTGCTGATGAGTAATGTATAACTTGCAATGGCGGTATCTCCATAATTTTGAATATGCAGGTTCGAGAGATCACATCGTGTGGTAGTTTTCCCCTTGCCCTCCGCGCCGAAAACTGTTCCACGCTCGGCATTGGATGTCATCATAAACTCGTGGAAGGGCAGTCCGTCGATGCGATGGGGTGTGATCCACCACTCATACAGAGTCAAATCTTCGGAGGTGGATTCGTTGTATGTTTTGGTGTCGTTCTCTTGAATGCTCTGCAAATGTTTTTTCAGGAATGTAATAATTTCATCATTTGTCATAATAACTCCATTTATATGGGCCTCAGTGGTCGAGTAGTCCTTCCGAAGGACACACCGTACTTGCGCTCGGTGCACACTTGCCCCGGCCGCAAGTGCCGGGGAGTGTCGGGACGATGTGAGCGAAGCGGAGCGCAGTCGAACGACGTATCGAGACCACCACGCCGTGAACCCCATTCTTAACCAGTTTCCTCTTGAATATGGTTGGTCTCGATACATGGCGCCAACAAACGGCGCCATTACTCGACCAACGTATATCACAACAACACCTTCAAATACTCTTCCACCATCTGATCGAGTCCCAGCTTCGCCTCTGCCTGTTCCCTTGCGGAAGTGCGGAACCGCGGCTGATCTTCCAAAACATCCACTGCTGCATTGGCTAATGCAGAAATATCGGGTTTTCTGAGCTTCCACTGATTTGCACCGTAGGGCGCGAGCCTGCCGGCATCGCCCTGTACGATTTCGGCAAGCGAACCTGTATCAAACCCGACCACCGGTAGTCCGCAGGCCAGCGCTTCGATCACCGAATTGGGACAGGGTGGATTCACTTCGGCAGAGAACAATAGATGGGACGATCGCATGATCCATGGAATTTGTTCGCGCGGAATAGTGTCCAGAAATCGAACGCGAAACGTGGTATGGCGCTGCAAGCTGTTCTTGGTATGCCCGTCAACCCGACCAACAATACACAATTCGATTTTATAGTGATGCGATAAAAGGTCAGCGAGCTCTGCCGCATGGAATAGACCAGAATTCAAGGCGCCGGTCAGGCTGCCCTCCACAATTAATAAACGAGAATGCCCGGTTGGGCGCTCGTGCAGGCCGTTTGGTGTATAGCGTTCAAGGTCAACTCCATTAATGATCACAGAAGCTCGAACTCGTGCGGGACGATACCAATCGTCCCACCAATTCTTTATAAATTGACTCTGATAAATAACGTGATCAGCCAATCTCCGTCGAATAAAGGATAGATTCGCGTTGCCATAGATCGCACGGATGGTATATCTCAACCCTGCCCATCGCGCACGATGCACCCAGTTGATGCCGTCCAGCCGCTGCAGGATGCGCCGTCCGCGCCGGCGTGCTCTCCATAACGGGAGCAGATTCTTTGTCCCACCCAACACAAGAACAGTATCCGCTGGCTCTGAGAGGTTATTGGTCACTTTTATGCCGCGGGCGTCCAATCCATGTTCGAATTTCAATCGAAAGGAGGTCACGCCGCCCGGCCCTTCCACGCGCGGCACAATGCAGATGCGAGGCATGCGGCTATTATAGCTTCTACCGTCATTGCAAGGGCGTTAGCCCGAAGCAATCCCCATCTCCATATTGGAGATTGCTTCGTCGGGAAGAACATCCTCCTCGCAATGACATGATAAGAGATTCTGTGGTTAAATTGACACAGGAGCTACCATGGCACAACCTGACCCTGAGCTTGTCGCATTTTTGAAATCATATCCCGCTTATCCAACCACACACCTCATCGACGATCTGCGCGCCACCGAATATGCCCGCCTGGATACCGGCAGGCATATTTATCTCGATTACACCGGCGGCGGGTTATATGCTGAGTCGCAGCTGCGTCGTCACAATCGCTTGCTGGCGGAACATGTCTTTGGCAACCCGCATTCAGGCAACCCTACATCGCAGGCGGCCACCCGACTTGTTGAACACGCGCGTGAATATGTTTTGAAATTTTTCAATGCCGATGCCGATGAATATCTCGCCATTTTCACAGCGAATGCGAGCGGCGCATTGAAGCTGATTGGAGAATCGTATCCGTTTTCGAATGGTCGTTATCTGCTGACGTTCGATAATCACAACTCGGTCAACGGGATTCGGGAATTTGCACATGCACGCGGCGCGAAAGTGACGTACATTCCGGTCGCGTTACCCGACATGCGCGTGGACGCTTCGCAGCTCAGCCACGAGCTGTCCCAGCCTTCCAAGCGCGGACACAACCTTTTCGCTTATCCTGCTCAATCGAACTTCTCGTCCGTGCAGCATCCTCTGGAATGGATCGAGGAAGCCCATAAACATGGCTGGGACGTACTGCTGGATGCCGCAGCGTACGTACCGACGAGTCAACTGGATTTGAGCAAGGTCAAGCCTGATTTTGTCCCTGTGTCGTTTTATAAGATGTTTGGCTATCCCACGGGTCTGGGCGCGTTGATCGCACGCAAAGATGCGTTGGCAAAACTGCATCGTCCCTGGTTTGCCGGTGGGACGATCACCGTCGCGTCCGTGCAGGGCGATAAGTATTACATGGCTGACGGCGCTTCCGCATTTGAGGATGGTACGATTGATTATCTCAACATCCCGGCAGTGGAGATCGGCCTCAAGCACATCGAGTCGATTGGTTATGATGTGATTCATGAACGCGTCCAGGCGCTCACGGGTTGGCTGCTCAGCAATTTGACGCAGTTAAAGCACAGCAACGGGGCGCCGTTGGTTCGGGTCTACGGACCTACTACAACCGAAGCCAGAGGCGGAGCCGTCACGGTCAATTTTTACGATAAAGATGGCAATGCTTTTGATCATCGCTACATCGAAGAACAGGCGAACGAATCCAACATCTCATTGCGGACAGGCTGCTTTTGTAATCCCGGCGCGGGAGAGATTGCCTTACAGATTTCCCGCGTAGAATTGGATGTCTGCTTCACACAACCTGAACATGAGGAACGCCTTTCCATTGATGACTTCCGCAAGTGCATCGACGGGAAATCCAGCGGGGCAGTGCGGATCTCCGTAGGCATGGTCACGAACTTCAAAGACGTGCAGGAATTTTTGGCCTTCGCCAGGGGTTTATTAACATAACATTAACGGCCTGAATGCAAATCCATGCCAAAACCGGAATTCCAACGAGATTCTGACAAAATTTTCTTGACTCTTCCTTGATTCTGCGTATAATTGCCCTGTTGGATGAATAAAAACGAACATCACATCGCAAGCGCTTTGTAGAAAAACTCACAAAGCGTTTGCTTTTGTTTGTCCCGTTCATGGCTATAGAATAAAAGATGGAACGAACGGGATTTGTCTCTGTCGTAAGCTAATGGGTCGCTGTGCAGAGATGTGTTCGCGGGAAACTTTTTTCTTCTTGAAGGAGAGGAACCAGTGGAAACCAAGGGACTGACCGCACTCCGTATCAGCCTTGCCTCGCCAGAGACAATTTTGTCCTGGTCATATGGTGAGGTGCTCAAACCGGAAACGATTAACTACCGCCGCCTGCGCCCTGAAAAAGATGGCTTGTTCTGCGAAGCTATTTTTGGACCTCAACGCGACTGGCAATGTTATTGCGGCAAATACAAAAACCCCCGCTACAAAGGCATCATCTGTGATAAATGCGGTGTTGAAGTAACGCGCTCTGCGGTTCGCCGCGAACGCATGGGGCACATCAACCTCGCTACACCGGTCGCGCATATTTGGTATACACGCCGCATCCCATCTTACCTGGGGATGCTGCTCGATATCTCGCGCCGCAACCTTGACCGTGTTTTGTATTTTGCGCAGTATATCGTCACTTATGTTGACGAAGAGGCCCGCAACAAGGCACTCAAACGTATTGAGGATGAGATTTCCGTCAACGAGCGTGAACAGGCAGCAGATGTTAATTCCAAGATTGCTGAAGTCAAGACCCGGCGCGATCATACATTGTCGGATATCAACCAGAAGATCGCCAACCTGGAGCAGGGCTACGATGAAGTGATCGCCGAGAAACTCGACCCAGTCATCAAGGAAGGTCAAAAACTCGAGAAGTTGCTTCAGGGCCAGATGGGTGAACCTGCCAAGAAGACTGTGATCTTTGAATTGACCAATGAAAAAATTGTGGATGCCAACGACAAGGTGGCTGCCAAGCATATCACCCAGGTTCAGAAGATCGTCCAGAAAAAACTGGAAGCGCTCGAAAATGAATTGAAGGATGAGCGCGCCCGGGAAATTGAAGAGCTCAAGATGGAAGTTGGCCGCGTCAGAGCAGATGCCGAACTCAAGATGGAAACGCTGCGTTCCCAACTGGAAGATCAGACTACCGCATCGTCCAACCAGTCATCCCGGCAGCGGGACGAGTTGCTGGAGCTGCGCCCATTTACCTTCCTGAGTGAAATCCGGTATCGTGAACTCAAGCAGCGTTGGGGCCAGGTGTTCCGCGCGGATATGGGCGCCGAAGCCTTCTATGACATCCTCGAACGCCTTGACCTCGACAAGCTGGCTGAGGAACTCTGGCACGAAGTGAGAACCACCAAGTCCAAGCAGAAGCGCAAGAAGGCAACGACTCGTTTGAAAGTGGTGGAAGCCTTCAAACGCTCGGGCAATCGTCCCGAGTGGATGATCCTGACCATTCTGCCTGTGATTCCCCCCGATCTGCGCCCGATGGTGCAACTGGACGGTGGTCGCTTTGCAACCTCCGATCTCAATGACCTGTATCGCCGCGTGATCAACCGCAACAACCGTTTGAAGAGATTGCTCGAGCTCGGCGCGCCGGATGTGATCATCCGCAACGAGAAGCGCATGCTGCAGGAGGCTGTTGACAGCCTCATCGATAATTCACAGCGCGGCAAGGCGCTTTCACGCCGGGGCCGCCGCGAGCTGAAATCCTTGAGCGATATGCTCAAAGGCAAGAAGGGACGCTTCCGCCGCAACCTGCTCGGCAAGCGCGTGGACTATTCCGGCCGTTCCGTGATCGTGGTGGGCCCGCAGTTGAAATTGAATCAATGTGGCCTGCCCAAGAGCATGGCGCTGGAATTGTATCGTCCGTTTGTGATCGCCCGCCTGGTGCAGAATAATTACGCCGCCAACGTGAAAGGCGCGCGCCGCTTGATCGAGCGTAACCGACCCGAAGTGTGGGAAGCGTTGGAAAGTGTGATCGGCGAACGGCCGGTGCTGCTCAACCGCGCGCCGACATTGCACCGCCTGGGTATCCAGGCGTTTGAACCGATCCTGATCGAAGGTTCGGCCATTCAATTACATCCGCTCGTCACCACTGCTTTCAACGCAGACTTCGACGGTGACCAGATGGCCGTGCATGTCCCGCTTTCTCAGAAGGCGGTGAAGGAAGCGCGCGACCTCATGCTGGCTTCGAAGAATCTGCTCAAGCCGGCAGATGGCGAACCGATCATCTCTCCATCCAAGGATATGGTGTTGGGCGTGTATTATCTGACGATGGCGCAGAAGGCCGATCACAAGGGCGATGGCCGCGCTTTCTCTGACTTTGATGAAGTAGATATGGCATACGCGTTGGGTCAGGTGGAAGTCCATTCCGAGATCAAACTCCGCGCCATGACCTGGTATGACGACAAAGGCGATCGCTTGCCTGAACCGGTAACCCGTGTCATCAACACGACCGTTGGCCGCGTCCTCTTCAACCGCATCCTGCCTAATGAGGTGCAGTTCGTCAACGAGAAACTTGACAAAGGCGGCGTGAAAGATTTGATCGCCGAGGTCTATGAGCTTTGCGGTCAGGAAAAGACCACGGATGTGGCAGACAAGATCAAAGCGATTGGTTTTGAATACGCCATGAAGTCTGGCACCACGCTGGCGGTGGCGGATATTTCCATTCCGCCGGAACGCAAGGGCATCATTGATGAGGCCCTCAAAGCCGTCGAACTGGTCCAGCGTGATTTCCGCCGTGGTCTGTTGACCGAACAGGAAAAGAACGAACGCGAGATTGAGATCTGGCAGGATACTACCGAGAAAGTAGGTATTGCGGTCAAGAAGCACATGGACCCCGATGGCAATCTTTCGACCATGGCAACCTCCGGCGCGACAAAAGGTGGATTCTCCACCATTTCACAGCTGGCCGGTATGCGCGGTCTCATGGCTGACCCGTCTGGCCGTATCATTCCGATGCCGATTCGCTCGAACTTCCGTGAGGGTCTCACGGCGCAGGAATACTTCATCTCCACGCACGGCGCGCGCAAGGGTCTGGCAGATACCGCCCTCCGCACTGCAGATGCTGGTTACCTAACCCGCCGCCTCGTGGACATCGCACAGGATATCATCATCAATGAACATGACTGCGCCACACGTGACGGTATCTTCATTCGTCGGCGCGACGATGTGGCTGGTCAATCCTTATCCAGTCGCCTATATAGCCGCCTGCTCTCTGACCGTGTGATCGACCCTACGACTGGTGAGGTCATCGGTGAATACAATGACGTTATCAATCAGGAAATGGCGCGCAAGATTGCGGCTTCGGGTATCGCGGAAGTCAAGGTTCGTTCGCCATTGACCTGTGAATTGCAGCATGGCATTTGTTCCAAGTGTTATGGTCTTGATCTGGGACGCGGCACGATGGTGGAACTTGGTTCGGCAGTCGGTATTGTCGCTGCCCAGTCGATCGGTGAGCCGGGTACACAGTTGACCCTGCGTACCTTCCACACCGGTGGTGTGGCCGCCACCAGCGCCGACATCACGACCGGTCTCCCGCGCGTGGAGGAAATCTTCGAAGCGCGCAAACAGCCGAAAGGTGAAGCCGTGGTCGCGGAGATCAGCGGCACGTTGCACGTGAACCAGTCCGAAAAATATGCCGATATCCGCGAAGTGGTCATCGAGCGCAGTGAGCTTGTCAGCGATGAATACAGCCTGCCCGAAGACTGGAAGTTCTCGGTCAAGGATGAGGCGGAGGTCAAAGCTGGAGAGGTGCTGGCCACTTTGGACGACGCGAAGATCGTTGCCCAGCATGGCGGACGTGTCCGTGTGGAGAAGAAGGAACGCAAAGTCATCGTCTCCTACGATCAGAAAGAGTCTGTTTCCTACGATATCCCGAACACTTCACGCCTGCTCATCAAGAACAATGAAAGCGTGGAGGCCGGCACACCACTCACCGAAGGTTCGCTCAACCCGCACCGCGTGTTGAAGATCCAGGGACGTGAAGCCTGCCAGATGTATTTACTGGTGGAAGTGCAGAAGGTGTATCGTTCACAGGGCCAGAATATTCACGACAAGCACTTCGAGGTCATCATTCGCAAGATGATGAGCAAGGTGCAGCTGACCCGTCCTGGCGACACCAAATACCTGCCGGGTGACCCCGTCGACCGCCTTGAGATTCGCAAGCTGAACGAGCAGTTACTCGCTGAAGGCAAGCAGCCGGCCCGCTTCTCTGAAGTGTTGCTCGGCGTAACCAAGGCCTCACTCAGCACCGACTCGTTCCTCTCTGCCTCCTCGTTCCAGCACACCATCAAGGTGCTGGCGGGTGCGGCGATCGGTTCCACCACGGATCCGCTCTTCGGTTTGAAGGAGAACGTGATCATCGGCAAACTGATCCCGGCTGGCACGGGCTTCGTGCAGGGACGTTTCAATGATAGCGGCAATACTGAATATGGTGGACCGGAACCGCAACTGCCAGAAATTCCTGATACCACTGCGGCAGACTAACCAATCAAGGGCGACCGGCAACGGTTGCCCTTTTGATTTAATGATGGTCTGCTAATCTCCGCTAATCTTCGCGAATTGGAAGGATTAGCGGAGATTAGCGAGGATTAGTGGATAAAATCACCTCATGCCGTATCCACGCCTCTCAAAAAAACCGGAGGGACAACCGACCCGCGGGAAGACCGCGGCGAATCGACTCCGCCGCGTCGACAACTTGATCCTGCTCTATGAGCCCTCGCTTCTCACGCGGGCCAACGGCCTGTTTGCCGATGCCCTGTTCGTTGACCTCGGCTACGGCTTCGACGCGCGTACGACACTGGAAAGCACGGCGCGTTTCAGACGGGTGAATCCGAATTTAAAAATTCTGGGTGTTGAGATCGATCAGGAAAGAGTCGAAGCCGCGCTTCCGTTTGCAGATGATAAAACATTTTTCAGGTTGGGCGGATTCAATTTGCCGTTGAAAGAGGGCGAGTATGTTCGCCTGATCCGTGCTTTCAATGTGCTGCGGCAATACGAAGAGAAAGACTTTGCTCCTGCCTACGAGAGGCTTGCTCAATATGTGCTGCCCGGCGGCCTGATGATCGAAGGGACTTCGACTCCATTCGGCAGCATTTGGGCGGCGAATTTGGTTAGAAAAGTGGAAAGCGGAAATTGGAACTTTGAGGCGCTCGTTTTCAGCACCAACTTCCGCAGCGGATTCGACGTGGAGGAATTTCAAACCATCCTGCCGAAGAATTTGATCCATCACGTCCTGCCGGGCGAAACCATTTATGATTTCTTCGAAGCGTGGAAGCAATCCGCCAGTGAAACGGCTACGGTAAAGACGTTTGGTGCAAAACAATGGTTTATTGCCGCTGCAGATGCAATCGCGCGTAGGGGATATCATATCAATTTGCACAGAAAATTTTTGTCAAAGGGCTACCTCATCTGGGAACAATCTTAAGAATTCTTCCCTCATTCATCTTTCTTCTGAGAGTATAATCACTACATTGTTCTCCCAAGGGGAACCTGGGCCCTCCAACTCACCCACGTTCCCTCTAGTGCATGCAACGATATACCAGGGAAATGTCAATTATGAACGATCGGATGCTAGAGTTTGGAGCTGATTGTGCCTCATCCACCAGACACTGAACAAGTTCCGGAAGTTGTTGGAAAATGGGAAATGCTCGCCGCGGAGTTCGTCAACTCTGAGGCGCATGTGACGTTACTGGCTGCAAATACGACATTCATATTTTGGGGATCATTGTTAGACCTCGACGAATGTAGAAAACCAACCATCCCCCTCACAGAAATCCTGCATGTGAATGCCGGTCGCTGGCAGATCTGTGCGCCGAATTGTGAACAGTTGCACGGCAAACTACAATTCAGCGTTCCCTCAATGCTAAAACTCGTGAAAGTAGGGTAAATTTCAGTATTCAACACCCGCCACCCCAAAGGAGTTATTTCTGTGCTCTCACATTGCATCCCTCGCCCGTCAGAATCCGATGGAAGACCGATATCCTGGGTTTCATCGGTCCTTCGCTCCCAATCACTCCATCTGAAACTCCGGATGAGTTGATATCCCCTGAACTGGCAAGAGAGGCTAAACTTGCGTGCCTGGCCTGAGCCGTATGTTGTGTCCAAGACTAGGTTTTTGTAACGAGGAGAAACTTATGAACAGTGACTTGAAAATTACTTCTGAACAGGTGCAGGTTGCTGTGCCTGTAACGGTCCTGCAGGTGCGCGGCTGGCTGGACGCACAGAGCGAGGAACAGTTGTTGGCCGTCGCTCGCACAGCCTTTGATGAGGGAGCCCGCTATATTTTGATCAATATGAGTGAGTTAGACACCATTACAAGCGCCGGGATTCGGTCGCTTCAAAAGATTTATCAGATGTATACCCCAAAAGAGGATCGGTTTAAGGTTGCCCACCTGAAATTATGCAACGCGCCTCCACAGATCTATAATGTGCTCGGCATTACCGGTTTTCTGCATAACATTCCGATGTACGAAACCCTGGATGCTGCGCTCGAATCCTTTGGACGGGAATGATCAATTTCACCCGACAGGCTCTTTGCAGCCCGAAGAGCCTGTCGAATCTGGCATTCCGCATTTCAGATCGAATGGAGCTTGATACCTATTGAAAGACGAATTTCCAATAAACATCCGTCCGAGGTATTTCTTTTACAATCCTTAGGTTGTTATGATTTTTCAATTTCATCCATATGCCGTTGTGCTGTTTGTTTCGGCGCTCGCAACTCTGCTCGCAACCATCATTATTCTGCGGCGCAGCGTGCCGGGCTCATCGATGTTAGGCGGTATATTGCTGAGTACGTTTATCTGGACTGCTGGCTATGCCATGTGCTGGTCGCTGGAAACACTGGATGAAAAAATAATCTGGCTGAAGATTACCTATCTGGGGGTGGTTGCCGTCCCAACGGCATTCTTAGTGTTCATATCGCGTATTGCCCATCATGACAATTGGTTGACAACTCGCACCTTGCTTGCGTTGAGCATCGAACCCCTGGTTGTACTGGCATTGGTCTGGTTTCAACCAGTGCTGTTTTTTGCGGAAATATCCATCGAACAAAAGAATGGATTTGCGGTCCTGCACCTGGGTCGTGGCATCGGCTTTTGGATCAACACGGTCTATTCCTATTCAGTGATCCTGCTGGCTTTGATCATCCTGGCTGCCAGTGCGTGGCGTGCTAATCCGTTATTTCGAAGCCAATACCTGCTCATTCTGTTTGCCGCGATCGTTCCGTTTACGGCCAGTATCTTTACACAAATAAGCTACAGGGAATTGGCGGACCTGGACATGGCGCCCATTTCCTTCGCCATTTCCGGGATCCTGTGCGTCTATGCCATCTTCCGCTATCAGTTCATGGATATGCTTCCGATTGCCCGGGAACGTCTGATCGAGAGTATGAGCGACGGCGTGCTGGTTGTGGATGCAAAGGGGCGAATTGTAGATATTAACCCGGTCATGAAAAAGATTCTGGGCGAAGAGCCGGCCGCATTGATTGGCCGTAATATCTCTGAAGTCATCAACCACTGGGCGCCAAACGTCGATCAGCTATTGGATGGTTTTGAGACCGCCACCGAGATAAAACTTGATGCGAAATCCTCGCACTATCTGGATTTACGGGTCACACCTTTGTACAATGAGCGTCAGGTTTTGAATGGCCGCCTCATCGTCCTGCGCGACGTGACTGACCGTAAGGAAGTGGAAAAGGATCTGCGTCGGGCCATGGACCGCCTGCAGAATCAATTGATCGAGATCGGTACACTGCAAAGCCAGTTGCGCGAACAGGCCATCCGAGATGCCCTGACCAATATTTTCAACCGCCGTTATCTTGAAGAGACCCTCGAACGTGAACTGGCGCGTGCAGAAAGGGAAGTCTATCCGTTGGGCGTCATTATGATGGACCTGGATTACTTTAAGGATGTGAACGACACCTATGGTCATGAAGCCGGCGACCTTGTGTTAAAGACCCTGGCTGAAACGGTCAAACGCCAGAGCCGGCATGGTGATTTTGTTTGCCGGTACGGCGGCGAGGAATTTGTGCTGGTGATGCCGAATGTTGGCCTCGAAATCGCCAGGCAGCGGGCCGATGAAATTCACCTGACGATCAATGCGCTGAATATCCCGTACGGTGCTTTCAATTTGACCACCACGATTTCGATGGGTGTTGCGGGATATCCTGAACATGGCAAGACCAAGGAAGAACTGTTGCGGGCGTCTGACCGGGCCATGTATATCGCGAAAAATACAGGTCGTAATCGGGTGGTCGTTTACCGGGAGCCGGAACTAAGTGTAGATTGATGCTGATAAAAAACGGGGGCGAGCAGGGTACCGCAAATTATCTCATTCGGAAACTTGTTAACTCACCTTATGCAATTTGCCACACACTTGCCCCGCATGGGCTTTCAGCCCAATCCCTGACGGGAAGGTGTCAGGGAGGCGCAAGTGTGTGGCTGGAGTGCGTAACATCAGTTATTAAATTATGAGAAATGCGGTAAATCCTTACAAGATTCTGAACGTGGCACCCACTTCAGCTGACATTGGAGTATGATTTTATTTCATGAACGCAAAAACAATCCTCGTCGTGGAAGACGAAGCCAGTATTGCGGAAGTCGTCAGCCTGTACCTCAAGCGGGCCGGATTCAACGTGCTGACCGCCTCGGATGGCCGACAGGCGATGAACATCTTTGAACGTCAGCAGCCGGACTTCGTAATCATGGACTTGATGCTGCCCGGCGTGGACGGCCTCTCGCTCACCCGCTGGCTGCGTGACCGTTCCGAGGTGCCCATCATTATGCTGACAGCCCGCCGCGAAGAGATCGATCGCATTACCGGGCTTGAGATGGGCGCCGATGATTATGTGATCAAGCCATTCAGCCCACAGGAATTGGTGAGTAGGGTCCGGGCAGTGATGCGGCGCCTCGGACGGGATGCCGCGCGGGAACCGGCGGAGAATGAGCGCACCTTATCCTTTGAGAATCTGTCTGTCGATCCGCGTAGTCGTGTGGTCACCGTGAAAAGTTCTCCCATCGAATTAACTGCCAAAGAGTTCGATATGCTGTATCTGTTGGCGCGGCATCCAAAGCAGGTGTTTACGCGCGAACAATTGCTCGAACGGATTTGGGGCGGCGCGCAATATATCGACCCCGGCACCGTGACGGTGCATGTGCGCCGGTTGCGTGAGAAGATCGAGGATGATCCATCCAAACCCATGCGGCTGCTGACCGTGTGGGGCGTTGGTTATAAATTTGAACCGTAAATTTTTTACCGCGAAGGACACTACGGACACAAAGGGAATAACATACCAGGCCTTTCATCTTCCTTCGTGTACTTTGTGTCCTTCGTGGTTAACTGAGTTTTTATGAAAACAACTCTCTCCCAAACCTCCATGCCTGCGCGCCTTCTGATGGGGATCCTGCTCATCCTCGGGCTCTCGCTTGGAATCTTTACATTGCTCATGCTGCCACCCTTAAAGGATCTGGCATTGATGGCGTTATATTTGGGCGTCACGGCATTGGTCTCGGCGTTGGCCGGGTACATTGCCTATCGGTTGGGGTGGATCAATTTTTCTCCTGCGCTGCGCTGGACTTTATTGGGTGGGTATGCACTCGCCAGCATCCTCACCTTTTTCAACGTCTGGTTTTCGGCGCAGATGATGTTCGCCAGCCAACATGATCTATTGCTGGCGATCGTCCTGCTTGTGTTTGCAAGCGGAATGGCGATGGTGCTTGGGTACTTTCTTTCCAACACAGTTACTCAAAGGATTGACCTGCTGAAAGACGCGGCGGAAAAACTGGCACAGGGAGATTTGAAAACACGTGTCCCGGTCAATGGGCGTGACGAGGTGGCCGCGCTCGCGACGACTTTCAACCAGATGGCGGAGCAGCTGCAAATCGCCGACCAAATGCAGCGCAAGCTCGAAAGCCTGCGTCGGGATCTGATCGCCTGGGTCAGCCATGACCTGCAGACGCCGCTTACTTCGATCCGCGCGATCCTTGAAGCGTTGTCGGACGGCGTGGTGGAGGAACCTGAAACCGTAAAACGTTACCTGATCACGGCGCAACGCGATGTGCACTCACTTTCATCGTTGATCGATGATCTTTTTCAATTGGCGCAACTCGATGCCGGCGGTTTTCCACTTCATCTGGCCAAGGCCTCCCTGAGTGATTTAATCTCTGATACGCTTGAAAGTTTTACCGAACTGGCCAAACATGGAGAAATCACACTGGAAGGAAACGTTGATTCGGATGTGGATCCCGTCCACATGGATACACAGGCGATCGGTCGGGTATTGAACAATCTGATCAGCAACGCCTTACGGCATACGCCTCCGATGGGTCGCGTCAGTGTATGGGTGCGGCGCACAGGTCAGGCGGTGGAGGTGACGATATCGGACACCGGAGAAGGCATCCGGGCCGATGACCTCCCGCACATCTTCGAGCGTTTTTATCGTGGCGACGCTGCGCGGTCACGCAATCGCGGCACCGGCGGTGCAGGTCTGGGACTGGCGATCGCGCGTGGTATTGTGCAGGCGCATGGGGGCGATATTCGGGTTGACAGTGAAACCGGCAAGGGCACTCAGTTCACGTTCAACATTCCTTAACTGATCTATTAGACTTTCGTAAGCTTTTCGTAAGGAAGTTTCCTTAGAATAAGGCCATCAAGGACACTGACCATGAAACGCTTCTTATTTGGATTGCTGGCTCTCGTTCTTTTTGGATGCGGATCTCAAAACACTCAGACTCAAGCGGATAATCCTTCCATGCTTAAACTCTCCTCGACTTTACCTGACCTGGGCCTGGCTCCCGAACTCACGAACACCACCTGGCTGAATGTGGAGGCGCCGTTGCGCCTGACGGACTTGCGCGGCAAGGTGGTCATCGTCGAAATGTGGACGTTTGGCTGCATCAACTGCCAGCATGTGATGCCTTCCCTGAAGGAATGGCATGCCCGATACAAAGACCAGGGTCTCGTGATCATTGGCAATCATTTCCCGGAGTTTGGCTATGAAGCTGATATCGATAACTTGAAAAATGCTGTCGCCCAAAACGGCATTGAGTATGCCGTTGCTCAGGACAACAATGGCGATACCTGGCAGGCCTACAACAATCATTACTGGCCAGCCTTGTATTTGATCGATAAACAAGGTCACATCCGTTATGTGCATATCGGTGAAGGACACTATAAAGAAACGGAAGAAAACATCAAAGCTTTATTGGAAGAAACATATTAATTTTTTTCTGTCATTGCGAGGGCGTCAACCCGAAGCAATCTCGGACATACGCTGCGAGACCGCTTCGCCCGTTGGGTTTGCAGCGACTGAGCAAAAGAGGTAATCATGAACAATGAATACAAATCCGTTCCCGTCAAATCATCGGAGATCACGCCGTATTCGCAATATCTCTCCCGGCGCGAATTTATGAAAACCGCAGGCCTTTTGACGGGAGCCGCGCTCCTGGCCGCCTGCGCGCCGAAAGGAACAGGATCAGCCGTCCCGGAGGCGTTGGATCTTCCCGTGGAGCATGATGAAATGGGCGATCCCACGAATTCATATAGTGATATTACTAATTACAATAACTATTACGAATTTACCGTCGACAAGGGCGGCGTTGCTTCGCTTTCACAAAGCTTAACGACCAACCCGTGGACTGTGGAAGTCTATGGCCTGGTCAATAAGCCGAAGACCTACGGCATCGAAGACCTGTTGAAGAACTTTACGCAGGAAGAGCGGATCTATCGCCTGCGCTGTGTGGAGGCCTGGAGCATGGTCATCCCGTGGAACGGGTTTACGCTTGCCAGCTTATTGAAAGAAGTGGAGCCAACCTCCTCTGCACGGTATGTGCGTTTTGAAACGGTCTATCGGCCCGAGGAAATGCCCGGGCTGCGAAGCCCGTTTTACACCTGGCCGTATCAGGAAGGCCTGCGCCTCGATGAGGCCATGAATGATCTGACGATTCTCGCCACAGGCCTGTACGGTCAGCCGATGCCCAACCAGGACGGCGCGCCGATCAGGCTGGTCGTGCCGTGGAAGTATGGTTTCAAATCCATCAAGGCGATCGTAAAGATCGAACTGGTGGCAGAACAGCCTTCCACGCTTTGGAGCAATGCATCGCCATTCGAGTATGGTTTTTATTCCAACGTAAACCCTGAGCGTCCACATCCACGTTGGTCGCAGGCAACTGAACGTCGGATTGGTGAATTCAACCGCCGCCCAACGCTTATGTTTAACGGTTATTCCGAGCAGGTTGCAGAACTGTATGACGGCATGGATTTGAATGTGAATTATTAATATGATAGTGGGTCGGAGTGCCACTCCGACCTACATAAATCTTGAAAAAAATCTTTGCCCGCTACACCCCACTTCAAATCGCTGTGCATATTTATGCCTGGTCTGCCCTCGCGCATATCCTGTTTGATTTCGCCACCGGGAATATTTCTCCCAACCCGATTCAGGAGCTGGAACAGCGCACGGGACGCCACGCCATCACATTGCTGGTATTAGCTCTAGCGTGCACACCGCTCAATACGCTCTTTCGATGGAGTGAGCTGCTCAAACGCCGCCGCACCCTCGGTTTGTACGCATTCATGTATGCGAGCATTCATGTATTGATCTTCATCAATCTCGATTACGGCCTGGCGTGGAGTCTCATCATCCAAACCATTTTTGAGAAGCCCTATATTGTTGTCGGTGTCCTGGGCTTTCTTATGCTCATCCCGCTTGCCGCGACATCGTTTGATATTTGGAAGAAGCGCCTGGGCAAAAACTGGAAACGCCTTCATCAGACGATCTATTTCACTGTCCCCCTTCTTATTTTGCATTATGCCTGGGGTAAAAAAGGGGACTTCTTTGCCTTGCAGGGTGATATTATCCGCCCCTTGATTTATGGACTCGTTGTTGTGCTATTACTCATTATGCGGATACCGGCTGTACGAAGAGCCCTCGCTTCGCTACCCAGCCGCATCCTGTTCCTCTTCAAAAAGCGGTCTGTCTCCTCCGAGGCTTAACACAACGCCCTCGGCTGAATGGCCGAGGGCGTAACTTTGATACAGGTTCTTGCGGCACTTGCACTGCCGCAAAAACCTGTTTTATTTACGTTCATCCGAAAGTTCTAAGTGCATCAGGTAGTTCTCCGTTCAACCGGCAGTTGAACTGCCGGTTGAACGGTGCGAGATACCATCCCGCACCACGTCAATTACCAATCGCCATGCAACCAGCCGCGCATTGTCATTGCATCCACCACACGTTGAATGGCCACCATATATGCTGCGTCTCGCATGTAGGCCTTTTCCTTTTCTGCTCTACGTAATACATCCTGGAAGGAAGCTGTCATTTTGTCATCCAGACGCTCTAAGACCTCGTTCTTGCTCCAATAATAATTCATGTCATTTTGCACACCCTCAAAATAGGAAGTCGTCACGCCGCCCGAATTGCACAGAAAATCGGGGACTATGAAAATATTCTTTTCCTTGAAATATTCATCTGCATCAGGTGTGGTTGGACCGTTTGCACCCTCAGCCACGATTCTCACCCGGCTGGAAATTTTCTTTACGCTTTCAGAATTGATCTGCGCTTCGAGCGCCGCGGGGATCAACACGTCGGCCTCTTTGCAGATCCATGCATCGCCATCTTCAACCACATAGCCCGCCTCCTGTGCCTTTTCCTTGTTAATTGTTCCATAGATGTCTGTAATCGAAAACAGGAAGCGGCCATCTACACCGTCCTTGTGGCTGTAGGTGTACGATTTTTTATGGTTGCGATCCCAACACGAGACGCACTCCACTTTACCGCCGAGGATCTCAACATACCCGATGGCAGCATACTGGGCTACATTCCCAAACCCCTGGATCGCTACCACTGAATTCTTCGGCTCCATGCCGAGATGTTTCATCGCCTCGCGCACATGATAGATCACGCCGAAGCCCGTCGCCTCCGTGCGGCCCTGCGAACCGCCACCACCCACGGGTTTGCCAGTGAATACGCTCGGCGCATATGCGCCAGATAACTTGGAATATTCGTCCATCATCCAGCCCATCATCTGTGCAGTTGTACCAACGTCAGGAGCGGGGATATCCTGGCGAGGACC
>Ga0114129_10004036_pt1 | contig 20725 bp, 19 predicted proteins | sample RhiMetdeltSRZDD1_FD_80071 | JGI IMG/M metagenome (GOLD analysis project Ga0114129, IMG submission 80071) | Populus rhizosphere microbial communities from Tennessee, USA - Rhizosphere MetaG P. deltoides SRZDD1 (version 2) (version 2) | ecosystem: Host-associated > Plants > Roots > Rhizosphere >... | reverse complement strand
GATGCACAGTCCCAGCGTGCAGAGGCCGACCGCGGTCGCGATCAGCCGGTGCGTGTGCTCGACCGCCACGCCGCCCACCATGGTTGGCATCGGCGACCCGAAGCAGGTCGGCCAGTCGGGACAGGCGAGCCCGGAATCGGTGTTCGTCACCACTCCGCCGGCGACGATGAGCACGACCGTGAGGAACGCTGCGGCGGCTGCCAGACGACGAACCCACATCGGACGGCGGCTCCAAAAACGAGGGGGAGGAGCGTTCTACGCGCCCCTCCCCCCAAGCCGCAAGAGTCAAAAAGACGCGAAAGGCGTTAGCCGGTCCCCTTCTCCGTGCCGTCGTACTTGAACGTCACGTTGGCGGCCTTGCCCGCCTCGACGGTCACTTCCTGTGTCTTGGTGCCGTACTTCTCATGCCACGACTCGACCGTGTACTTGCCGGGCGGAACGTTGGCGATCTTGAACGAGCCGTCCCCGCCCGTCACCGCCTGCAGGCCGCTCTTGCTGATGCCGATGTAGCCGCGCATCCACGGGTGCACGTCGCACTTCCAGCGCATCATTCCCTCGTCCTTCGCGACGTAGTCGAGCGCCGGCGTCTTCTCGTTCGGCATGCCCTTGTTGAAGACGGTGGCGGCGCCCAGGTAGGTGTGCACGTTGTGCAGGACCGGGTCGCCGTTCTTCGCGACGATCTTCTGCCCGACGACCGCGGTGGTCATGCGCGGCTCGTACATGCAGTCCTTCTGGTCCATCTCGACGGGCTTCGAAGTATCGGGCTTGACCGTCGCGGGCGCGCCCTTGCTGACGTGGACCCAGACGTTCTCGAGCTTGCCGTTCTTCACCAGCACCGACGGATCGTTCATCGGCTTCTTCGCGCAGAACGGGTCCGCTTCGCGGTGCAGCTTGGCGGCGGTGGGCGCCTTGCCGGTGAAGTCGACCGTGCCCTCGATCGAGCCATCGGCGGCCAGCGCGGCGAACGGCAGGGAACCTGCGAGCGCCAGCGCGGCAATCCTCAGCTTTGTCATTCGTCCTCTCCTTACGGGTGGGAGCGGGGAGCGCACTACCAGAGCGATCCGATCCGGTCAATCACGTAGACGCACGGCGAAGCGGGGCATTCATCCGCGCGTCCGGTCGAGCGCGGCGGTGCGCGCGCCCGGCGCGGCATACCCCGGCTCTCCGAGGTGCATGAGCAGATCGCGCAGCGCCTCGATCTGCGCCTTCGCGTCGCCTCCGAACGCCTTGTAGTTCGAGGTCGGGTGCGCCGGATCGGAGAAGTCCCAGAAGCTCGGCATCCGGGTGCCCTCTTGCAGCGCGTTCGGGTTCTGCAACCAGGCGATGATCCAGTCGGGGCGCAGCCTCGTCTTGGCGAGCTGGAAGTTGGGCGCAGCGCTCGCGGGGTCCTGGTTGGGCGCGAGCTTGCCCACCACGTGGCAGGACAGGCATTTCAGCTCCGCCATGAGCGCCGTCGCTTCCTTCGCCTTCGCGGCCGGCAGATCCGGCGCTTGCGCGGTGAGATACGGGAACGGCTTGTTCGCCGCCGCCGCGAAGTAGTGCACGATCTCCGTCGCCTCCTGGTCGTTGAAGTGGAACGTCGGCATGCGGACGTCCAGCCAGGGCCGCAGCGGGATCGGTCCCTTCAGGAACCCGAACAGCCAGTGCGGCTGCACGCGCCATCCCTCGCCGGTGATGATGGGCGGCGCGAAGCTCTGGTTGTCGTCGTTGAACAAGTCGCGGATGGCGCCGCCGCGCCCTTCCACCACGTGGCAGTTGCGGCAGCCGTTCCAGAAGACGAGCTGCTCGCCGCGGTGCACGGCCTGCTTCACCGGATCCTGTCCCGCCAGGAACTTCTTGTCCGGCCGGTCTCCGGTCTGCCCCTTGAGGAAGACGAGCAGCGCGAGCGCTTCGTCGTCCGAGAAGTCGAACTGCGGCATGCGCGTCTCCACGCGCTCGTATCCGAACACGCGGGGCGTGTGCAGCTTCTCCCAGACGAAGTTCGCGTAGGTCTCGCGCTCCTTCGGGTTCTCGGTGAAGAAACGCACGTCGCCGAAGTCGAGCAGGTGCGCGTCCTTGCGGCCGTGCTCGGTCAGCTCCGTGGCGACCTTCTGCGCGTTCTCGAATCCCTTGATGTCGTGGCAGCCGAAGCAGCCGTACTTGTTGATCAGCTCCTTGCCCTTGCTGGCGAGCTGCTGCAGCTGCTTCTCCTGGCCCGCCCCGTACTCCGGCGGGTCCACGTACTTCTGGTCCGAGCGCAGCGTGAGCAGGTAGGCGGTGACGTTCGCCGCTTCCTGATCGGTGAGCCGCAGATCCGGCATCTTCGTCTGCGGCCAGACCGCCTTGGGGTTCTTCACCCAGCTGTAGATCCACTCGGGCTTCGCCTTGTCGGCAACGTTCCACAGGTTGGGCGCGTAGTCTCGCTCGGCGGATCCTTCGCTGCGGCGGGCGGTCGAGCCCTTCTCGACCACGTGGCAGCCGCGGCACCCGACGGAATCGAAGAGCTGCTTCCCCTTCGCTGCGTCGCCGGCGGACGGGTTCCCCGCGGGCAGCTTGGCGTGATCGCTGGTCGTCCACAGGTAGGCGGCGATCTCGGTCACTTCCTGCTCGCGGATCTTCTTGTGCTCCGCGACGAGCTCCTCGGGCTTCTTGTTGTCGGGATTCGGCACCGCGTCGGCGCTCACCGCGCCCGGCCAGAAGTTCGGCATGCGCGTCGCCGGCCGCCATGCCTTCGGATAGCCGATCCAGGTGTGCAGCCAGCCCGGCGTGGTCTTCGAGGTGATGTTGGTCAGCGTCGGGCCTCGCTTGGCGAGGTCGGCATACCCCTCCATCGGGTGGCAGCCCCAGCACCCGACGTCGACGAACAGCTTCTTGCCCTTCGCGAGGAGCGGCGCGTGCTCGACGTTCAGCTGCGAGTAGTGGCACTGGTCGCACTTCGACTGCAGGAACGCGCCCTTGTACGTGCGCCCCATCACCTCGACTTCTTCGGTGAGCGGGTCGTTCCAGTAGTGGTCGTCCTCGCCGTGGCGGAACGCCTTGTGCTCGACGCCCTTCGTCTGCATGCCCTCGCCGCCGTGGCAGACCGTGCAGCCGACCTGCTCGGGCACGTGGTTCTGCACCAGCATCGCCCAGCGGTTCGGGTGCGTGCGGAAGACGGGCTTCACGTCGAAGAGGTCGGCCTTGTCCGCCTCCTCGAACGCGGTGAGGGTGTCCTTGTCGGTGCAGGCCTGCGCGACCTCGGGTCGCGCCTTGCCCCCGTCGCGCAGCGCATCGTCGGCGGGGTTGCGCGCCATTCCCTTGTACTCGGGCTCGGCGAGCGGAATGACTCCGCCCTTCTTGTCCTTCAGGACCGTCTTCGTCTTCGCCAGCCAGCGCGCGTTCGGGCCGCAGTACGCCTCCGCTCGCTCGAGCCAGCGTCGATAGGCCGCGCGCGGCCGGCATTCGGTGGCGCTGGCCGGATCCATCGGCGCGGCCGGCGCGGGTGGCTGCCACCCGCCCGGCGGAATCGCGGCGGGCACCGGCGGCAGGTCCTCGCAGATCTTGTCGTGCACCGTCTGGTAGGCGTCGATGACTTCGGGGTCGAGCGCGAACTGCGCCTTCATGTCCGCGTCCGACATCTTGTTCTTGCGGGCCTCGAGGACCTCCCACGGCGCGGAGAAGCCCCCCTTGTTCACCGCCGCGTGGCAGTTCTGGCAGCGATCGACGGTCGGCCCGCCCCAGGAGTTCTTCAGGTCCTGGATCCAGTACTGCTCCATCTCGGGCCACTTGCCGGAGACGGTCTCGATCTTCTTCTTCAGCTCGGCGATCGGCTTCTCCAGCGCTTCCAGCCCGGCCTGCGCCTTGTCCTTGCGCGCCTGGAACGCCTCCCGCGCCTTGACCGCCTGTTCGCGCCGCGCGATCGCCGCCTCGTACAGGCGCTGCTTCTCGTCGACCTTGCGCTGCCACTGGTCGTACTCTTTCTGCAGCTTCTGCTCGGTCTTCACGTCCTCGTCGTGCCGCGCCTCGCGCAGTTTGTAGTAGACGGCGTCCTGCTCGGACTTGTCGAAGCCCAGGTACAGCTTCGCCTCCGCCTCCTTGACGCGCGCCTCCTCCTCCGCCTTGACGGCGGCGTCGTAGGCGCGGCGCTGCTCGGCGCTGCCGCTCATCGCGGCCTCGGCGTCGTGCAGCTCCTTCTTCAACGCGTCGAGCTTGCCCTTCGTCTGCGCCTCGTCGAGCCGCTTTTGCGCGCGCGAGAGGTCCGCCTCGATGTGCTTCTGCTCGAGCTTGAAGAACTCCCGCTGGTAGTTCTTCCAGGGGCGGCGCGGGACGACCTCGTCCCAGACCGCCCAGCCGGTGCACAGGGCGAGCAGCACCGCGAGCCCCACGAAGGGCCACTTGAGGCTCTGCAGCTCGAGAGGCTTCGTCGCCATCAAGCCCTCAGATGTTCAAGATGTTGGGGATGACGAGGATGTACTTGATGTTCAGCGTGAGGCGCAAAATCATCTTCACCACCACGCCTGCCATGATCATGAAGAGCGTCGCGACGATCCCGTAGCGGACGAAGCCGAGCTCGCGAAGGATGGGCCGCTCCTTGAACTTGTGCCAGATGGCCCCGGGAACGCCGACCAGCCAGCCGCCGACGCAGATGGCGCCGAAGATCATCGCGCCCAGCTGGCTGCGGATGCCGAACTTGTAAGGCAGGTCGATGTTGGTGAGCGGAACCACCTTGTGCGGATCCCAGTAGTCCCACGGCATGAAGAGGTTCCACCCGGGGCCGCGGAAGAAGACGCCGATGGTGATCATCCCCACCCAGAGGACGAGGAAGCCGAAGCAGAAGGTGGCGATGGCGAACTTGCGCTCGCTCCAGGTGTAGTAGCCGTTCCCCTTCGGGTTGATGTCGACGTACGGGATGACCATCAGCCCGACGATGATGAGCGACGGCAGGACGACGCCCGCGATCCACGGGTCGAAGTAGACGAGCATCTCCTGCAGGCCGAGGAAGTACCAGGGCGCCTTCGACGGGTTCGGCGTCTTGGTCGGGTTGGCCGGCTCCTCCATCGGCGCGTCGACGGTGATGCTCCAGACGAGCAGGACGAGGAGCAGCACGCAGCCGGAGATGAACTCGGCGCGCACCAGATAGGGCCAGGTGTGCACCTTGTCGGGCAGGTCCGCCGCGGCGATCGAGCGCGCGCGGCCGGCCTGGACCTTCACCTCTTCCTGATCCGCGATCGGCGCGCCGGGCGTGATGTTCTCGGCCATGGTCGAATCCCCTCGCTGTCAGAGCGGGCCGGAGATGCCGCCGTCCTTCCGGATGCGCCAGAAGTGCAGGATCATCAGGATGGAAGCGATGATGGGGATGAAGATGCAGTGCAGGACGTAGAAGCGGAGCAAGGTCGGCGAGCCCACCACCGTCCCCGCCGTCAGGAGAGCGCGCGCGTCGTAGCGCGGCGTCATGCCCAGCTGCGGCCCGAACGGCCCTTCGTTGCCGAGGAGCGGCGTCGCCCGCGCCATGTTGGTGCCCACCGTCACCGCCCAGATGGCGAGCTGGTCCCAGGGCAGGAGGTACCCGGTGAAGGAGAGGAGGAGCGTGAGCGTGAGGAGGTTCACGCCCACGACCCAGTTGAACTCGCGCGGCGGCTTGTAGCTGCCGGTCATGAAGACCCGGAACATGTGCAGCCAGATGAAGATGACCATGCCGTGCGCCGACCAGCGGTGCATGTTGCGCATGATCATCCCGAAGGGGACGTCGAAATCGAGGTACTTGATGTCCCAGTACGCGTACTCGCCGGTGGGCCGGTAGTAGAACATCAGCACCACGCCGGTGACGACGGTGCACAGGTAGAGCAGGAAAGTGAGCCCGCCCGCGCACCAGGTGTGGCGGTAGCGGATGCCGTGCCGGCGCATCTTGCTCGGGTGCAGGTGAAGCCAGACGTTGGCGCTGACCTGCAGGACGCGGTTGCGCGGCGTGTCCGCATACCCGTGCCGGAAGATCGAGCGCCAGACGTAGTTGTTGGTGATGACGTCGAAGAGGCCGGGCTTCTGCTTCGGCTCGATGTCAGGCGGCACGGATGGTTTCCCTCGTCTTCGAGGCGTTCGTCATGCGCCGGTGAACTTCACGTAGGCGGTCGGATCGTCCCACTGCCCCAGCTCGTACCGGTAGCGGAACGCCTTGTCGACCACGAGCTGCCCGTCGTCGCCGAGCGTGATCTTCACCCGCTCGAGCGGGCGCGGCGTCGGGCCTTCGAAGTTGACGCCGTCCTTCGTGTAGCCCGATCCGTGGCAGGGGCACTTGAACTTGTTCTCGGGCCCCAGCCAGCGCGGCGTGCAGCCCAGGTGCGTGCAGATCCCCAGGAGCGCGTAGATCGTCGAGGCGGTCCGTACCACCCAGACGCGCTGGCTCTTCATCCATTTCTCGGAGACTTCCTCGACTGCGTATTCGGTCGGATATCCCGCCTTGAAGGACGTGGGCGGCTCGAAGAGCACGCGCGGGAAGAGCATCCGCAGGATGGCGAGCCCCGCCGCGGCGAAGCAGGTGAGGATGGCGCCCCAGGCGGCGAGCGAGAGCAGGTCGCGGCGCGACCAGATGTTGTTGCCGCTCTCCGCCTCGGGAATCCCTGGATTTCCACCGGGCATCGAGGTCCCTTCTGCGAGGGGGCCGGAGCGAAAAAAGTCCGTAGCTTCCTGTCACGACGGCGTTCGAGGGTCAAGGCAGGCGCCGAACCGTGCGGCGGTTCGCCGCACGTTTTGCGCCGGAGCGCGATTGACCAGGGCGGAGCGCGCGGGTAGAGGGAGAGGCTCGCGGAGGTTGCATGGGACCATTCGAGAACTTCTGGGAGATCATCTCGAAGCCCGACAACATCCCGATCGTCTTCATGCTCGTGCTCGTCGGGTACTTCACCTGGCTGAGCTTCACCGAAGCGCGCAAGAACGACCGCCTCATCCGCGAAGGCCGCAAGGACCAGGTCCTGCGCCGCATGCAGGATTGATCGGCGCCGCCAGCGCGGAAACCCGGACCAACTGGTCGGGCCCGCATCGCGGCGACGAGTCGCAAAAAAAGTTTGTGAAGTACTCATCAACCCCGATCGACCGCGCCCTGCGCCGCCGCGCGTTCTTCCGCTTGCGCCCCGCGATTTTGCAGGTGGATCCGCGCCATTAAGACCAACGTGGGCGATCGTTTTTACCGTTTTCATCGCCCGACCGATCCAGTACCGTGGCTCGCGACGAAGCGCGTGATTCTTCCCGGAGGGGGGACCGGAATCCGACCGGTCGGGAGTCCACGATGCCCGGCGGCACCATCTTGCGCGAGCCCACGCTCGAGCTGATCGAGGGCGGATCGCCGCGCGCTCTGCGCGACCGCGGCCAGGCCCTGGTCTCGGCAATCGAGTCCTTGCAACAGCGCAGCGACGTCGCCGCGCTGACCGAAGCCGCAGCAACTGCCGTTCTTTCGCTTGCGCCCGCCAGCGCTGCGGTCGCCTCGTTCGACTCGCCGGAGCTGGGCCCGCAGCTCGCGGTGGCAGGCGTCCCGGATTCCGCCGCGGCCGAAGGGCTCGTGTCGGCGCTGCGAAACGTGCTCTCCAGCGCAACGGCGGGGCCGTACGTCTTCCTCGAGAGCGCGTCGATGGTGGCAGCGCCGTTCCACGCGGGAAGCGTGCATGGAGGTGTTCTCGCGCAGCGCGACGGGAACGCGTTCGACGACGCGGACGGCCGCATGCTCTCGCAGTTCGCGCGGCACGTCGGCAGCGCGGCAGCATCGATCGCCCTCCTCGTCCGCTCGCGCCGCCTGGAACGGATCGAGCAAGCCGTGCTCGATGCGCTGCACGAGGCCGTCGTCATCGCGGTCGACGGGCGCATCAAGGCCTTCAACCGCGCGGCCGTGCGGCTCCTCGGGCTGGAGCCGCAGATCGCCCAAGGCGCTTCGCTGCAAGCGAGCTGGCCGGAGATCGCCGCGCTCGCGAATGCGGGCGAACCCATCGAGAACGAGCCGGTGCGCATCGGCGGCAGATGGCTTCAGCTCAGCGTGCGGCGCATCGGCGAGGCGAAGCCGCGCATCGCCGCCATGCTCAGCTTCAGGGACGCGGAAGGGATCGACGCGCGGCCCCGGCGAGTGGCGGCGCAGCGCCTCTCGCGCCTGGACGACCTCGTCGGCGCGAGCTCCAGCATCGCCGCCATCCGCGAGGTCGCGCTCGTCGCGGCCCACAGCAGCTCGAGCGTGGTCATCGAGGGCGAGTCCGGAGTGGGCAAGGAGATCCTCGCACAGGGGATCCACAGCGGGGGGCCCCGCAAGAGGGCGCCCTTCGTCGCGGTGCACTGCGCGGCGATCCCGCGAGAGCTGCTCGAGAGCGAGCTGTTCGGCTACGAGCCGGGCGCGTTCACGGGCGCGAGCCCCCGCGGGCATGCGGGCAAGTTCGAGCTGGCCGAGGGAGGAACCCTCCTGCTCGACGACGTCGTAGAGCTGCCGCTCGAGATGCAGGCCAAGCTGCTCCGGGTCCTCGAGGAGAAGTCCGTCACGCGCCTGGGCGGCAGCAGGGCGCGGCCGCTCGACGTGCGCATCACCGCGACGAGCAACGTGCCGCTGCGCGACGCGGTGCGCGCGGGCCGCTTTCGCTCGGATCTGTTCTACCGGCTCGACGTGCTGCACATCAGCGTCCCGCCGCTGCGCGAGCGCCCCGAGGACATCCGGCCGCTGGCGGAGCGTTTCCTGCGCCGGTACTCGGCCGAGCACGGCCGCCAGCTGCGCACCGTCGGTCCCGATGCGCTGCTCGCGCTGCAGAGCTATCCCTGGCCGGGAAACGTGCGCGAGCTGGAGCATTGGATCGAGAACGAGGTCCATTTCGCGGCCGCGGGCGCCACCTGCCTCGACCGCCTCACCCGCTGCCCTGCGCCACCCGAGGCGCAGGCGTCCGTCCCCGGCGTAAGGCCCATCCACGAGACGGAGCGGGAGCTGTACGCCGGCGCGATCCGCGCCGCGCACGGCTCGGTCAGCGAGGCGGCGCGGGCCTTGGGCGTCTCGCGCGGCAAGCTCTACCGCAAGCTGCGGGTGTATTCGCTGTTGCCGCGAGCGCCGGTCGGGCCGGACGACGAGCGCTGAGCGCGGCCCTCAGCGGTCTTCTTTCTGGTAGTGGTCGATCATGTCGCGCAGCGTCCGGCCCGGAAGGTGCTCGAACTTCTCGTCGAGCAGCTCCAGCGCGCCGACGCGTTCCGCGCTGAAGTTGCGGAAGTCCTTGCGCAGCTCGCAGTAGCCGCCGACCGACCAGCTCTTTCCCCAGAAGAACAATCCGAGCGGCCAGATGGTGCGCGAGCTGGCCGAGCCCGACTTGTCGACGTACTGGAAGCGGATCTTGCGTCGCTCGCGCAGGGCGATGCGCAGGCGTCCCAGCTCGGCGGCGACGGCGCGCGGGACGCGCACGCCGGGCGAAGGCGCTGGACGATGCGGAACAGTCGGTCGGCGCGGCGCACGTGCGGGCGCGACGATTACCGCTTCCGCGGCTGGAAGATCCCCACCGCGGCGCCGGCCGGGTCGCGCAGCACGCTGAAGATGCCGTCGGGGAACGGATTCGCCATGGCTTGCCTCCCCGGTCGCCCGGACCGTGGGAATCAGCTGCCGGGGCCCTCCTGACATCGTCCTGTCAGGAAGGTTGCGGCGGAGACTCACACCTTGCGGGTGGCGAACGACTGCGGGAGGTGCTTGCGCATCAGCCGCGCCAGGTCATCCCCGTCGAGGAGATCGACGGGGTTCCCCTTGGCGGTGTCGCGCGCGTCGCTGGAGAAACGGCCCAGCGTGACGAGGATCCCTTTGCCGACGTACTCGGCGCGCGCGGTGTCGATCAGGTTGCGCACCTCGTCGCCTTCGACCGGCCCGTCCATCCCGAGCACGCCGTGGACGTAGATCCGGCCACCCTTGATGGGCGTCGGATCGTTCGCGAACAGATCGACGGTGGCGGCGCCTCGCTCGCAGCGCTCCGGATGGAATCCCATCTCCGTGAACAGGGTGACGAGGAGCCGCTGCAGGCCCTCGGCGCCGTACCTCCGCACCCAGGCAGTGTCGGTCGCGTCCCCGCGGCCCAGGTTCTCCGGCGCGGCTGGCGACACCGGCTGTCCGCGCCCGATGAGCAGAATGAGCGCGAACCCGACCAGCGTGGCCAGCACCGCGACGACCAGGATGCCCATGCGCAGGGACGCTCGTCCCCGGCCGCCCCCGAGTCAAGCGCCACCTCGCCGCCGCCGTTTCTTGACAATCCCGGCGGGCGGCAGTTACAAGCCCCGCCTCTTCGCGGTCCTCCGCGTGGGGCTGTAGCTCAGCTGGGAGAGCGCTAGAATCGCACTCTAGAGGTCACCGGTTCGATCCCGGTCAGCTCCACCACTTCTTCCGATACGTCAGGCGGATCCGCGGCGCGGCCGGCGCCTCCGCCCAAGCCAACGTTTGCTAATCAGCAATCAGCCTGCGCGTTCGTCACGAAATCGACAGAAATAATCGCTCGTTTCACCCGGAGTCGGTGGCGGAGCAGGCCGGTGGGAAGCAGGTTTCCACGGCTGGGTACCACGCGGGAGTTGTAGTCGGCTAGTCGACGATTCCCCGGAGATGCCGATGACCGTCGAGCGGGCCTCTTCCACGAGCAGCCTCATCGACGTGTTGGATCGCGTGCTGGACAAAGGCATCGTGATCGACGTGTTGCTGCGCGTCTCACTCGCCGGAATCGACTTGATCACGGTCGAGGCCCGCGTGATCGTCGCTTCATTCGAAACCTACCTCAAGTACGCGGACGTTTTTGCGCGCAAAGAGCCGATCACCACGGTCGTGAAGCAGGTGCCCGCAGGCGGCGTCCAGTTGCAGCTGTCGGACCGCCTGCCGACTTCGCCGCCACGGTTCAGCAAGACATCCAGCCGTTCGTAGAGCAACGCGCTCGAGTGCGTGCGTCCTTCACTCGCCGTGCGGCGACGGGGCGGCAAGATCCATCTATGCTGTCCGTCGAGGGGGTGCGAGGAGATTGGATTGCAGGAATACGCTCCTGAGACGGCCTATTACCTCAATGGCCGGCTGCCTCGAATCGCGCTGATCGCGAAGGGCGTCCGCTTCCCGGAAGGTCGCTGGATCCGCGTGGCGGGCGAGCTCGTCCTCCCGTGGCACGTGCAGCAGCTCGTCTCGGACCTCTTCCCCTCCCTCGCCAAGGCGGCGATTCCGCTGGTCACCCTGCTCACCGACTTCGACGTTCAAGAGCTCGAACGCCAGCTCGTCAGCGAACCGCACGGGGCAGCGCCCTAGCCCGGCTGGGTACCAGCGTCCCCTGACTTGACTTCCAACACGCGCCAGCGCGTCTTGAGCGAGGCGGGGAGCTGATGAGGTCGGTCGTGGCGCGTCACGTGTTCTCCAGGCTTCCGAAGTGGTGCGCGGGGATCAAGCCGGCGTTGCTCTGGGTCCGTTGCCCGAAGTGCGGAAGGCCCCACCAGGAGTATTTCGGGCCGCGCAACCGCGACGAGTTGCGCGCCGAGGTCGACTTCCTCAGGGACGCGCTGACGGCTGCGTTCAGCGTCGTCTCGCACCTGCACACGCCGCACGCTCGCCGTCCGCGGCGCCGGCGTCAGTAGCCCGCGCCCAGCTTGGCCCGGGGGGCCTCGCGCGTCTTCGCCTCCGGACGGACGAGGGATGCGACCACCGCGGCGCCGAGGATCGCGGCGACGACGGCGAGCGAAAGGAGCGGCGGGACCTTGACGGCGCTGGCGAGGGTCATCTTCGCTCCGACGAAGACGAGCACCGCGGCCAGTCCCGCCTTCAGATAGCGGAACTTCTCGACCGCGCCGGCCAGCACGAAGAAGAGCGAGCGGAGCCCCAGGAGGGCCAGCGCGTTGGAGGTGAAGGCGATGAACGGATCGTCGGTCACCGCGAGCACGGCCGGGACCGAGTCGATGGCGAGCACGGCGTCGGCCATCTCGATCACGAGCAGCGCGGTGAGGAGCGGCGTCGCCACGCGCCGCCCGTTCTCCCAGGTGAGGAAGCGCCCTCCGTCGAAGCGGTCGGTCGAAGGCACCAGCCTGCGCACGAGCTGCATCGCCTTCCCGGGCGGGCCGTGGCCGCGCCAGACGAGGAGCTTGATCCCGCTCAACACGAGGAGCGCGCCGAACACGTAGACGAGCCAGTGGAACCGCTCCAGCGCGGCGGCGCCGAAGACGATCATCGCGAGGCGCATGGCGAGCGCCGACAGGACGCCCCAGAACAGCACGCGGTGCTGCAGCGCGGGCGGGATGGCGAGCGCGCCGAAGATGGCGACGAAGAGGAAGACGTTGTCGACGGAAAGCGACTTCTCCACCAGGTACGCGGTGAGGAACTCGGTCCCGGCGTCCGCGCCCGAGCGCCAGAAGACGAAGCCGTTGAAGGCGAGCGCGACCGCGATCCACACGGCGCTCCAGGCGATCGCTTCGCGGAAGCGCACCTCGTGCGGCCGCCGGTGGAAGATGCCCAGGTCTACCGCGAGCAACGCGGCGACGAAGCCGAGGAAGCCGGCCCAGGAAACGGGGCTACCCATTTGCCGCCCCGAGCGCCATGGCGCGCAGCCTGCGCACCCGCTCCTCGATGGGCGGGTGCGTCGAGAAAAGGGAGAGGACTCCGGCGGTGCCCGCGAACGGGTTCACGATGAACAGGCTGGCCGTGGCAGGCTGCGCATGCGAGGGAAGGCGCTCGGCGCCCGCGCGCAGCTTCTCGAGCGCGCGCGCGAGGCCTTCAGGGTCGCCGCTCAAGCCCGCGCCGGACTGGTCGGCGAGGTACTCGCGCGACCGGGAGACGCCGAGCTGCAGGAGCGCCGCGGCGATCGGCGCCGTCAGCGCCAGGAGCAGCGCCTGCGCCGGCGAAGCGCCCTCCTCGCCGTCGCGGCTGCCGCCGAACCAGCCGGCGAAGTGCGCCACCCAGGTGACCGCGGCGGCGAGCGTCGCGGCGATGCTGGAGACGAGCACGTCGCGGTTGCGCACGTGCGAGATCTCGTGCGCCAGCACGGCGCGGAGCTCGCGCTCGTCGAGGATGCGCAGGATTCCCGCGGTCACGGCCACGACCGCCTTCTCCGGGCTGCGGCCGGTGGCGAAGGCATTCGGCTGCACGTCGGGCGTCCAGTAGACGCGCGGCTTGGGGATGCCGGCCGACTGCGCCAGCTCGCCCACGATGCCGTGGAGGCCCGGGGCCTCTTCGGGAGGCAGCTCCCGCGCATGGCTCATCGCCAGCACGATTCGATCGGAGAAGAACCAGGCGCCCAGGTTGAGCAGCGCGGCCATCAGGAGCGAAGCGTGGAGGAAGCCGCCGCCGAGAGCGGCGCCGAGCGCCACCAGCATCCCGGAGAGGGCCCCGAGCAGCAGCACGGTCTTGAGCCTGTTCGTCATCGTCGTCACCCGCCGGGATGAGGTAATGCTTGCAAAATGCATAGGCAAATAGATAATGCGGATGCACATCATAGAATGTGCCTATGGATGCCGCGCGCGACCTGAACTACCACCACCTCCTCTATTTCTGGACGGTGGTGAAGCACGGCGGAGTCTCCGCTGCCGCCAAGAAGCTACGCGTGGCGCAACCCACCGTCAGCGGCCAGCTGCGCGCGCTGGAGCAGAGCCTCGGCGGCAAGCTGCTCGAGCGGCGCGGCCGCGGCATCGTCCCGACCGAGTTGGGCGCGCTCGTCTTCCGCTATGCCGACGAGATGTTCGCCATCGGCGCGGAGCTCTCCGATGCGCTGCGCGGCCGCCCGACCGCGCGGCCGCAGCGCTTGGCGGTCGGCATCGCGGACAACATGCCCAAGCTGGTCGCCTGGCGGATCCTCGAGCCGGCGCTGCGTGGGCCAGCGCCCGTGCAATTGGTGTGCGCCGAGGACAAGCCCGAGCGGCTCCTCGCCGATCTGGCCGCCCACGAACACGACCTGGTGCTCGCCGACGCGCCCGCCAACGCGCTCTCGCCGGTGCGCGCCTTCAGCCACCTGCTCGGCGAGTCGTCGGTGTCGATCTTCGCTGCCTCGAAGGAGGCGGCGCGGCTGCGCCCGGGCTTCCCGCGTTCCCTCGACGGCGCGCGGCTCTTCGTCCCCGTCGAGAGCGCGGCGCTGCGCCGGTCGCTGACGCACTGGCTGGACGCCGAAGGGCTGCGCCCGCAGATCGCAGCCGAGTTCCAGGATAGCGCGCTGCTCGCCGAGTTCGGCCGCACGGGCGACGGCGCCTTCCCCGCGCCCACCGTCGTCGAGGACGAGCTGCGCCGGCGGTACGGCGTCGTCACGGTGGGGCGGCTCGCGGGCGTTGAGGAGCGCTTCTACGCAATCTCGGTGGAACGCCGGCTGCGCCACCCCGCCGTCGTCGCCATCACCGAACGAGCCCGGTCGGAGCTGTTCATCCGCCCCGATTGATCGGTGAATCGGACAGCAGCGCCCGCGCGGCGGCAACGGACTCGTGCGTCCCGGCCAGGGCGAGGACGTCGTCGGCCTGGAGCAGCTCACGGCCGGTGGGGACCAGGACGCCCTGGTCGCCGCGCCGGATGGCCAGGACCGTGGCGCCGGTGCGGCCGCGCAGGTTGATGGCCGCGAGCGTCTTGCCCACCGCGGCGCTCGTGGGAGCGAGCACGACCGGGACAGGCGACCCCAGCCCCGGGAACACCGGCGAGAGCGCCCGCTGCGCGTCGGGCGGCGTGCCGTCCGGGCGGGCCTGGTGGGCGAGCGCCTCGACCAGGACCTGCGCTCCGGCGCGCACGTGTCCTTGGAGCTCTTCGGCCGACCGCCACAGCCGGATGCCCAGCGCCACCAGGACGACCCCGAAGGCGAGCGGGGCGGCGTAGCGCGGAAGGAACAGCTGGGTGATGGCGACGACCGGCAGCCCGAGGACGATGGCGGCGACCAGCTGCAGCGAGACGACGAACGCGCGCCGAGGCGCGGCGTTCAGGTCGACGCCGCCGCCCGCCTGGGGCAGCGCCTGCGCGGCGAGACTGGCGCCCAGCGCGCCGACCAGGCGCACGATTCCGAGCAGGAAGGGCGACGCGACCAGCACGGCCAAGGTCACGGCGGCGATCTGAGCTCCGCGCAGCCCCAGCGCAGGCGCGAGCAGGACCACCGCGCGGCCGAAAAGGCGCGAGGCGGCGATGACCACCCCCGCGAGCAGCGCCGTGTCGAGGAGGAGCAGCCCCGCCAGCCGCCGCACCCGGCCGGCGCGCGGGCGCGGCCCGCGCAGCTGCTCCGTCCAGGCGCCTTCCAGCGCGAGGAAGGTCTGGAGTGCGCGCGGCAGTCTCGCGTCGATCCACGCCGCCGCCGGCGCCGACCAGCGGATGAACCAGGGCGTGGTGAGCGTCGTGATGGCAGAGACGGCGACCGCGACCGGATAGATGAAATCCCCCACCGCGCCGAGGACGACGCCGAGTCCGGCGATGATGAAGGAGAACTCGCCGATCTGCGCCATGCTCATCCCAGCCTGCACCGCGGTGCGCACGCCGGTGCCGGCGAGCAGAGCGGGCAGCGCGACTCCGACGAACTTCCCGGCGACCACCACGCAGGTGAGCACGACCACCGCGACCCAATGGCGGGCGACGAGCGAAGGGTCGATGAGCATGCCGACCGAGACGAAGAAGATGGCCGCGAAGAGGTCGCGCACCGGCTGCAGCAGGTGCTCGAGGCGCTCTCCGTGGCCCGACTCGGCGACCAGCGATCCGGCGAGGAACGCGCCCAGCGCGACCGAATATCCGAAGCGCTGCGCCAGGAGCGCGAAGGCGAAGCAGATGCCGACGCAGCTCACCACGGTCGTCTCCGGGCGACCGGTCTTCAAGGTCCAGCGGACGAAGCGCGGCACGACGAGCATGCCGACCGCGACGCTCGCGACGAGGAACAGCGCCAGCTTGCCGACGGTCGCGGCCAGCTCCGCCGCCGACAGGCGACCGGAAGAAAGGGCGGTGAGCCCGGCGAGGAGGAGGATCCCGACCAGGTCCTCCACCACGAGGACCGAGAGGACCAGCTCGCGCAGGCGCCCCGTGACGGCGTTCTCCTCGAATGCCTTGGCGATGATGGTCGTGGAGGAGATCGCGACGACCGCGCCGGCGTAGAGCGCCTCGCGGGAGGTCCACCCGAGAGCGCGTCCCGCGAGCCCGCCGAGGACCAGCATGACGCTGACCTGCACCACGGCGATGAGGCCCGCCGTTCCCCCCACCCGGACCAGCTTGCCGATGGTGAACTCGAGGCCGATGGAGAAGAGGAGCAGCACCACCCCGAGCTCGGACAGCTGCCGCACCATCTCGACGTCGGCGACGAGCGGCACCGGCACGTACGGCCCGACGATGAGGCCCGCGAGCAGGTAGCCGAGCACCAGAGGCTGGCGCAGCCGCTGGAAGACGACCGTGGTCGCGCCCGCCACGCAGAGCACGACGGCGAGATTCGTCAGCAGCGCGTTCGCGTGCTCCACCGAGGCAGGATCCCCGCGGCGACCGTCGCGTCAACAAGAAAGGCCGGGCGCCGCGGGTGAATTCCGTAAGGTGTCCCCGATTTGGCGATTTGGGATCGCGTGCTACACACCGCGGGTGGACGCAGCCGAGCAGCAGAAGCTGCGCAGCGAGGTGCTGCGCAGGCGCACCTTCGCGATCATCTCCCACCCCGATGCGGGCAAGACGACGCTCACGGAGAAGCTGCTGCTCCACGGCGGCGCCATCCATCTCGCCGGGACGGTGAAGGCGCGCGGGCAGGCGCGGCACGTCACCAGCGACTGGATGGAGCTCGAGCGCCAGCGCGGCATCTCCATCACGTCCAGCGTCCTGCAGTTCGACTGGGGCGGGCACAAGCTCAACCTCCTCGACACGCCCGGCCACCAGGACTTCTCCGAGGACACCTACCGGACGCTGGCGGCCGCCGACGCCGCGGTGATGCTCATCGACTCGGCCAAAGGCGTCGAGGCGCAGACGAAGAAGCTCTTCCAGGTCTGCCGCCGGCGCGGGATCCCCATCTTCACCTTCGTCAACAAGCTCGACCGGCCCGGTCGCGAGCCGATCGACCTGCTCCACGAAGTGGAGGAGGTCCTCGGCATCCGCACGGTGCCGATCACCTGGCCCGTCGGGCAGGGCGCGGAGTTCTCCGGCGTGGCGACGCTGTTCACGGACCTCGGCGCCGGGGCGCAGCGCGTCGTGCCGGAGCTGCCCGCGGTGGAACCCAAGCTCCGCCAGCACGTCGCCGACGAGATCGAGCTGGTCGCGCACGCCGGCGACCCCCTCGACCACGCGCGCGTCCTGCGCGGCGAGCAGTCGCCCGCGTTCTTCGGCTCAGCCTGGACGGAAGTGGGCGTCGACGAGTTCCTGGCGGCGTTCGTGAAGCTCTCGCCTGCGCCGACCGCGCGCCACACCGCCGACGGAGCGTCGATCGATCCCGCCGACGAGCGCTTCAGCGGGTTCGTCTTCAAGATCCAGGCGAACATGGACCCGGCGCACCGCGACCGGCTGGCCTTCCTGCGCGTCTGCAGCGGGCGCTTCCGCCGCGGGATGGACGTCCGCCACGTCCGCGAGGAGCGCACGCTGCGCCTCTCCATGCCGCACCAGCTCTTCGGCGCCGAGCGACAGGTGATCGAGGAGGCCTGGCCGGGCGACGTGATCGGGCTGTTCGACACCGGCGCGCTGCGGATCGGAGACACGCTGGTCGACCTGGACGGCGGGGCGCCGTTCGAGTTCGCCGAGCTGCCTCGCTTCTCGCCGGAGATCTTCGCCCGCGTCCGCAGCAAGGACGCGATGAAACGCAAGCAGCTGGAGAAGGGCCTTCTGCAACTCGGACAGGAGGGTGCCATCCAGATCTTCTCGCAGCGCGGCCAGGGGATGAAGGACCCCATCGTCGGCGCGGTCGGCGCCCTGCAGCTCGAGGTGCTGCAGTACCGGCTCAAGCACGAGTACGGGGCGGAGATCGCGCTGGACCGGCTGCCGTACCAGGTGGCGCGCTGGATCTCGGGTCCGGGGTTCGACCCGCAGTCGTTCGAGGTGGAGGTCGACGCGCTGTGCGTCGAAGATCGCGATAAGCGCCCGATTGCACTGTTCAAAAGCGAATGGAACATGACGTACGCGCAGGGGCGCCATCCCGAGTGGACGTTCGCGCCCACCGCGCCGACAAGCTCGCGAAATTCGGAGTAGTTGTCCGTCCCACATCCACCCCAGCAGAACACTTCTTTACCTTCACCCTGGCCGGTTAGTCTGAGAGACCCTGGGTCTTTTCAGGCTCGCTCATGCGCACTGCGAACCTCGCCATCGTGTTCACCGACATCGTCGGGTACGCCGACCGGCTCAGCCGGCAGACGTACGAACAGAGCCAGCGGATGCTGCGGCTCCACGAGGCCTTGGTGCTGCCCGTCTTCCGCGCGTATCGCGGGCGGCGCGTCAAGAGCATCGGCGGCACGCTGCTCGTCACCTTCGAGTCGCCCACCGACGCGATCCTCTGCGCCTCGGCGGTGCAGGACCGCATCTGGGAGTGGAACAAGGGCGTTCCCGAGTGGGACCGCATCAAGGTGCGAGTCGGCGTGAACGTCGGAGAGGTCCGCCTGGAGAAGGGCGACGTCTTCGGCGAGCCGGTGAACATCGCCGCGCGCGTCCTCGGCCTGGCCGACGCCGGCGAGGTGCTGTTCACCGAGTCCATCTGGCTGTCGATGAACCGCAACGAGATCGAGGCCGACGACGGCGGATACCAGGAGCTCAAGGGCGTCCCCGAGCCCGTGCGCGTCTTCCGCGTCAAGCCGGGCAGCGATCTCTCCATGCGCCCCTACGGGGGGAAGGCGCTGCAGCGCGCCGGCAAGCTGCCCAAGGTCGACCTGACCAGGCTCACCTCTTCCGAGGTCCGCGGGCACCTGCGCGCCGCGGCGGAGTCGGCGGCGGGGCACATCGCCGAGGCGTTCCCTTGGATCACCGAGCAGGCCCGCATCCTGGCAGTGGCGGGCGTCTGCGTGCTCCTCGCCGTGGCGGCAGCGCTGATCGCGCCGGCCGCGGTCGAGCGCGCGCTGGCGCGCGGCGACATCGCCACGGTCTCGCGCGAGGTCCAGGGCATGCGCGCCGGGCCCCGACGGACGTACTACGAGGGCCGGCTGCAGGAGTCGCGCAAGGAGTTCGAAGGCGCCGCGCGCAGCCTCGAGGCGGCGGCGCGGGCCGGAGAGCGGCGCGCGTTCGATCGGCTCCTGACCATGGCGCAGTCCGGGCCGTGCGAGGCGCGGGTGGGCGCGGCGCGCGCCTTGGGGCGCCTGGGCGACCAGGAGGCGGTCCGGATCCTCGAGTCGATCGAAAACGAGCCGCGCACGGAAGAGCAGCAGGGCCTCCTCGCGCACGTGATGGGGTGCAACGCGCGGGTGGCGGCGCACGACGCGCTCGAGCAGATCCGGGGTGCGCCGTGAAGAACGTCGTCGAGCTGCTCCGTCCGACGCACCGGACGCAGAACCTCGCCATCCTGCTCAGCGACATGAAGGGGTTCACCGCCCGCACCTCGCAGCAGACGCGCGAGGAGAACGCGCGGATGCTCGCCTTCCACGACGCGCTCATGCTGCCGGTCATCCGCGGCTTCGGCGGCCGCAAGGTGAAGTCGATCGGCGACGCGCTGCTCGTCACCTTCCGCTCGCCGACCGACTGCGTGCTCTGCGGCATGGCCATCCAGGATCGGCTCGCCTGGTGGAACTCGCGCCATTCGCCGCAGGAGCGCATCGAGGTGCGCATCGCCATCAGCCTGGGCGAGGTGCGGCTCGACAACGACGACGTCACCGGCGACCCGGTGCAGCTCGCGCTGCGCGCTTCTGCCTTCGCGGACGCCGGCGAAGTGGTGCTCACCGAGTCGGTCTACCTGGCGATGAACAAGAGCGAGGTCCCGACCGAGCCATTCCCGGTGCGCGAGCTGCGAACGGGCGAGACGCGCTTGCACCGCGCGCGCATGATCGGCCCCCGCGAGCTGCCCTACGGCGGTCGCGCGCTGCAGCGGCTCGGCAAGCTGCGCGATCCCAGGCTTCCGCTCGCGACTCGCGCGGCCGCGTTCCTCGCGCGCCGCTGGCCGGCGGTGGCGGCCGCTGCGCTCTGCCTGGCAATCGGTGGCGCGACCTGGCGCGCCCGCGTGCGCCGCGAGAACGATCCCGTGGTGCGCGCCGGGCAGATGCTCGTCGCCAAGGCGCCGCTCGCCGCGCTGGCGGAGCTGGACAAGCTCAACGACAGCCCGCGCGCCCGCAGCGCCCAGGTGCAGGTGCTGCGCGGCAAGGCGGAGCACGCGGTCGGCCAGCTGGGGATGGCGTTCGCCGACTTCGCCGCCGCGCTCGACGCGGACCAAAGCGTCGCGGATCCCGAGGTGGTGCGCGCTCTCGTCGACGATTTCGAGTCGGAGGCGTTCCCGCTGCAGTGGAGACCGGCGCTGGTGCGCATCCTCGGCGAACGCGTCGGCGCGCCCGCGGCGGACCCGCTCCGCGCCATCGTGCGCTCGCAGCACCGGCGCGCGCGGCGCGAGGCGCTCGAAGCGCTCGAGCTGATGGGGCAGGCGCGCGACGAAGACCGGCTCGCGCTCGCCACCGCGGAGCTCTCCGACCAGGCCGCTCCCTGTCCCTCGGTGCTGAACGCGGTGCGCGTCCTGGTCGTCGCGGGCACCGAGCGTGCCCAGGCGCTGCTGGCCAGGACCGCCGCCGAGAAGCGCCGCTGCGGCTCGCGCGAGGCGGCAGACGCCCTGCGCCGTCTCGAGCGCGCCAAAGCGCAGTCGACGGACGCAGCGAGCTCCTCGGGAACGCCTGCGGGGACGCCGACCGCGAGCGCCGAGGTGCCTACCGCGGCGACGACGGTCGCGGCAGCCGCACCGGT
>Ga0114129_10004035_pt1 | contig 20726 bp, 18 predicted proteins | sample RhiMetdeltSRZDD1_FD_80071 | JGI IMG/M metagenome (GOLD analysis project Ga0114129, IMG submission 80071) | Populus rhizosphere microbial communities from Tennessee, USA - Rhizosphere MetaG P. deltoides SRZDD1 (version 2) (version 2) | ecosystem: Host-associated > Plants > Roots > Rhizosphere >... | reverse complement strand
GACAGCGAGCTGCCGCGTTGCGGCAGGGGCGCCACTCCACGCGAGCGGCGGCGACACGTTCTTGCCGAAGCTCGTGTAGTCGTCTGGCATCGACTCGCCGTCCTTGAATGCCGTGCTCGTCACCGTGATCTTCGCCCCCGCACTCTGGGCGTCCGTTCGTTCCATGCCGACGCTGGCGATTGCCAGGATGACGGCACACGCGCTCATCGAGACTCGTCGCATGACACTCCTTCGAAACTCTTCACGCAAAATCTTAAATCTCATCGAGCCACTTCCACGCTTTGTCCCAGTGCGGGCGCGTACATGCGTTCGGCGTACTCCTTCACCATGCGCCTTGCCGCGAATCGCGGCGTGACGCTGCGGATCGCTTCCTTCACCGCCCTGAGCCACCGCTTCGGCACGCCGTTCGCGTCGCGTTCGTAGAACGCCGGGACGATCTCCTGTTCCAACAGGCTGTAGATCGCCGCAGCGTCTGCGGCATCCACGAGCTCCGGGCTATCCGAGTCGGACCGTCCCTCGATCAGCCAGCCGTTCGATCCGTTGAAGCCCTCGGCCCACCAGCCGTCGCCAATGCTCAAATGCGGTACGCCGTTGATCGCGGCTTTCATGCCGCTCGTGCCGCTGGCCTCGAGCGGTTTGCGCGGGTTGTTGAGCCAGACGTCGCAGCCCTGAACCAGATAGTGGGCGACGTGCAGATCGTAATCGTCGACAAACGCCACGCGGCCGCCGAACATCGGATCGAGCGCGCGTTTGTAGACGTGCTGGAGGTGATGCTTGCCGACATCGTCGGCGGGGTGCGACTTGCCGGCGAAGACGATCTGCACCGGCTGCTCGGCGGCGTTGAGAATGCGCGCGAGGCGTTCGGCGTCCGAGAAAATCAGCTCGGGCCGCTTGTACGCCGTGAAGCGGCGCGCGAAGCCGATCGTCAGCGCGTCGGGTTCGAGCAGCGTGCCGGCGGCTACGACCCGCGGCGTGCCGACGTGCTCGAGCGTCCATCGCTGGCGTGCCCGTTCGCGCACGAACGTAAAGAGGTAGCGCCGCAAACCCTGTCGTACGGACCACAGCTCGTCGTCCGGGATGTCGAGGATCGCGTCCCACATCGCGGGATCGTCCTGGCGGTCGAGCCAATCGGCGCCCACGTATTTGGCGAACAAGTCGGCTATGTCGGCGGCGATCCACGTCGACAGCTGGACGCCGTTGGTCACATAGGTGACCGGCCGCTCGGCCTCCGGGACGCCCGGCCATAAGGGTGCCCACATGCCTCGCGTGACCTGGCAATGCGCTCTGCTCACCGCGTTCACCTCGCCGGCCGACCGGAGCGCCAGCGCCGTCATGTTGAACATCGGCCCGCCACCACTGTCGTGGGCGCCAAGCGCCAGAAATCTCTCGCGGTTCGGACCGAGTGTGCCCCAGCAGCCCGCCAGATGTTTCTCAACGAGATTGAAGGGGAACGCATCGTGTCCCGCCGCCACCGGCGTGTGCGTGGTGAACACCGTCGTGCGCCGGATCTCCGCCAGCGCGCTGTCGAAGCTCGAGCCGCGCTCGATGAGGTCGCGAATACGCTGCAGCACCACGAACGCGGCGTGGCCCTCGTTCAGGTGAAAGACGGCCGGATCGGAGCCGAGCGCCTTCAGCGCGCGCACGCCGCCGATGCCGAGGATGATCTCCTGCTGAACGCGCGTCTCGCGATCGCCGCCGTAGAGCCGCGCGGAGAGCTCGCGGTCCCACGGCGCGTTTTCCTCGAGCGACGTGTCGAGCAGATACAGCTTCACGCGACCGATGCGCACACGCCAGACGGCGACGAGCACCGTGCGATCGCCCAACGGCACGGCCGTGATGCAGGGTTTGCCGTCCGGCGTCAGCGCCGGCTCGATGGGCGCGTCGTCCCAGTTCAGGCGCTCGTAGATTTCTTCCTGCCAGCCGTCTGCCGTCAGCGCCTGGTGGAAGTACCCCTGGGGATACATGAAGCCCACGCCGATGAGCGGCACGCCGAGGTCGCTGGCTTCCTTGCAGTGATCGCCGGCGAGCACGCCCAGACCGCCGGCGTAAATCGGCAGCGACTGATGCAGCGCGAATTCAGCGGAGAAATAGGCGATGGTCTTGCCGGTGAACTGTCCGAAATGATTCGTCCACCAGGTGTTGTGCGCCGAGCGCGCGGCGTCGAGCGCAGCAATCGCGCGCTCGTAGATCCGCAGGAACTCCGGATTGCGAGCAGCGCTTTCGAGCTTGGCCGGCGAAATCAACCGCAGCATCCGCACCGGATTGTGCGCGGTCGCGCGCCACAGCGTGTAGTCGAGACGACGGAATACGCCCCGCGGGTCGCGGTTCCAGCTCCACCACACATCGTTGGCGAGCTCGGCCAGACGGGACAGATTCTCAGGAAGCGGCGGGGAACCGGCGATGTCAGTCATGTGATGAGAGACGCGAAGCGCGCGAGATCGATGTTGCCACCCGACACAACGGCGACAATTTTACCGCGTCCCGCGCGACCGCTGACCGCGGCGGCGACCGCACAGCCGGCCGCGCCTTCGGCGATCACACGCGCACGCTCGGCAACGATCCGCATCGCGCGCGCAACCTGGTCGAGCGGCACGACAATCGATCCGGCAAGCGGCTCGAGGAGCGGCCACATCGACTCGAGCACCGATTTGCCGCCGGCGCCGTCGACGAACGAGGCCTGCCATCCTTCGAAGTAGACCGGTCGGCGAGCCGCGAGCGACGCCGCGAGCGGCGCGGCGGTTTCGGGCTCCGCGGCGAGCACGCGGACGTCCGGATGCTCCTCCGACACCGCAGCCGCAATTCCGGCGAGCAGGCCGCCGCCTCCGAGCGGCGCGACGATCGCATCGACGTCGGGCAGATCCTCGAGAATCTCGAGTCCGATCGTGCCGTTCCCGGCAATGAACCGATCGTCGTCGAACGGATGGACGAAAAACCCGCTCATCCGATCCGATCGATGTTCGACGACCGTGCGCCAGCACTCGTCGTAGCTGGCCCTCACGATTGAGGCGCCCAGCCGCTCGATCGCACGGATTTTGGTGTCGGGCGCGGTGTCCATCACCAGCACCGAACAGCGCACGCCCAGCGCGCGCGCGGCAAAAGCCACGCCTTGCGCCGCATTGCCCGCGCTGACGGTCCAGACGCCGTCCTCGAGCTGATGCGGCGTCAATTGCCGGAGGACGTTATACGCGCCGCGGATCTTGAACGAGCCGATCGGTTGCAGCAGCTCGAGCTTGAGGTAGACCTCCGGAATGCAGTCCGGAAGATCGGAGAGATCGACGCGCACGAGAGGCGTGCGCACCGCCGCGCGATAGACCGCCGTTGCCGCGTCGCGAACGGCCGATGTGCGAATGTGACGGCCGGGGATGGCGATTGACAAGGGTGAATCGTATCGGCCGGGAGGCGCGGGCGTCAACGCGCGTTTTGACGGACAATGATGAGCCTGTGACCTGGCGGCGTCTGATGCTTGCGATCGCGATCGCGCTGGCGTTCGCGCCGCGCGCGATTGCGCAGGACGAGCCGCCGCCACGCATCGGCTTGTTCGTCGTCGACGTGCGCGGCACCGTTCCACTCTTCAAGACGGACGCCGCCATCGCGACCAGCCGGGATCTGATGGCTACCGAGTTGCCGCACGTCGGCCTCGGCGCCGATGCCGGCCTCCATGTCTACCCGATCAAATTGAAGGGGATCACGTTCGGCGTCGGTGGACAGTTCACCGTCGCGCGCTCGCACGCGACGCCGCCCGCCGCGTTAGCGCTTAAATCGGTGACCGAGCGCTTCGTGGCTCTCAGCGGGCAGCTTTCGCTCAACTTTGGCGCCGGCGACGGCTGGAGCTACTTGAGCGCCGGAGTGGGGCCGTCGTGGTGGTCGATCGTGCCCGATGGCGCCGCCGAAAAGCTGGCGGACAAAGATCGGCTGCGGACGGTCAATTTCGGCGGCGGCGCTCGCTGGTTCGCGAAGCCCCATCTTGCGTTCACGTTCGACGTGCGTTTTCATCAAATCGATCCGGGATTCCCGCACGGAGGTCTTCCCGGCACGCCGCGGACGAAGTTCATCATCGTGGGAGCGGGGGTTTCGGTGAAGTGAAGACGCCACTGTAGGCCGGGTCCTGTGGACCCGGCTCGGAAGGCGGGTCTAAAAAGCAAGACCCGCCCTGCTTTGGTAGCGTGCGGGCCAGCAACTACTTGACTGCGTGCAAGTCCGTCCCGCGCGTCTCCGGACCAGTCCATAAAACGAGCGTGACGAAGATGCCCGATGCGACAATGCACACGGCCATAGCCGACGGCAGCGCCATGCTTCGGTCCTGAAGGATGCCGATGATCGTGGGCGCCGCCGCGGCGATTCCCGCACCGGCCTGATAGGTGAAGCCTGCGCCGACCGCTCGAACGGCGATCGGGAACCGTTCGTTCAGGTACGTGGGCACCACGCCGAAGTAGCCGGTCCCGAAAAACCCCATGGCAAACGCGCCAACGAGCAGCAGTGCCGTGCCCGTGCTGAATACGTACAACGGCGTGGAGGCGACGCCGACGATCGCGGAAAGCGCCGCCGAGCCGCGTCGGCCCAGCCGGGTTTCAGACAGCCGGCCGAACACGACGGCCCCGAGAATTCCACCGATGTTGAACGCGACGACGAACACGAGCGGCTCTCTCTCCATCAAACGAAGAAACGTCGGATACAGGTAGTTGATCGAGTTGTATAAAAACAGCATGCCGCTCATGAGCAGCACGCTCTGGATCGTGATCGGCAGCACCGGACCTTTGAACAGGCTCGTAAACGGCAGCTTCAAGGCGCGCGCGCCGATCTCGCGCAGATGACGCTGGCGCTCGAGCCATACCGGGCTTTCCTTCACCCGCGAGATGATCCAGACGACGAGGAACGCGGGCAGAATGCCGATCCAGAAGAATCCGCGCCAGGCGAGCTCGCCATGCGCACTAAAAACCGGATGAAGGAAGCGAAAAACCACGGCCATCAAAATGTTGCCCGTGGCGTAGCCGCTTTGGAGAAGGCCAGAGGCGATGCCGCGCAATTGCGCCGGCCAGTGTTCGAGCGCGAGCGGCATTCCGGCGGCCCAGACACCCCCCATGCCAATCCCGAAGAGCGCCCGGCAGGCGAAGAGCATGCCGTAGGTCGTGGAGAAGCCGCTGATGAACGTCAGAACCGAATACAGGAGAATCGAGTAGGCCAGAGGCCCCTTTCGGCCCCACCTATCCGCCGCCGATCCAACGGCAGCGCCTCCGACCATCCGGAAGAGGGCGCTAATCGACAGCAGCGAGGCGGCCAGCGTGCTGTTCACCTCGAAACTGCGCTGGACGTCGACGAGGACAAACGTGAGGATGGCGAAGTCGAACCCGTCGAGCGTCCACCCGAGGTAGGCGGCCGAGAACGCCCGCCACTGATCGCTCGTCACTTCCCGATACCACGGCAACGTGGTATCGCGAGTCCGAACTGGCTGTGCGGGGGTGGCCATGGGCGCATCATATGTCAGCTTTTTGCAACCTCGGCCCGCTAACCGACGTAAGAGGAGATAGATGGGCCGCGTGGCTCGTCTGACTGGATTCGCAATCGTCTCGGTCGCGGTGGTGGCCGCGGCAGGTTTTCTGCTGCTGCCGCTGGCGATCCGGGGCTTCGTGCGAGGACTGACGCTGACGGTCAACGCCTGTGTCTGGCTGGCTGCGTCGCTCAGCACGGGCGCTGATACGTGGACGATTCTGAAAACTGTCGGCAGTGCTGCCGGCAACGCTCTTGTGTCGCCCCAGGCGTTCGGTGTCGTCGGTGGGCTGGTTGTTGCTGGCGGTCTTGCGTTATACGGTTTACAGCGATTGCTCGGTTCCGAAGAGGAGTCTCCGCGATGAGCAGGCAACCGATCGGTCTGGCGCTTTTATTCGTGCTTACTGCCGGCGGTCTCGCGGCTCAGACGAACCGAGCCGTGCCCGACGACTTGCGGCGGCAGGCGGAACGGCGATTCGAGGTGCTGACCGTCCGAGATGGACTCGTCCTTCGGCCCCAGAGTCCGGGGCGCGTGAAGACGATCGAGATTCGGGGAGGCGAGATCATCGTCGACGGCGCGCCCGCCACCGGAGCAGAGCTTCGCGACCGGCTCGGCGCCGACGCCGACGTTGTGATCCAGCTCTCCTATCTCGACGCCGCCGCTCAGCGCAGTCTGTTCGGCGCGGCTGCTCCGGCCGCGATAGCGCCGGTCCCCACGCCGCCACAGCCCCCGGCCTTACCAACGTCTCCATCGCTTCCCGAACCGCCCGGTTCCGATCGCGAGGCGAGACGACGCTCGGCCGAGCGAATCAGAATCGGTGGAAGCGTTCGCGTCGAGGCCGACGAGTACATCGCCGGCGACGTGGTCGCCATCGGTGGATCGGCCACGGTGCTCGGCGAGGTGCGTGGTGAAGTGGTGTCGATTGGCGGCACCGTGGAGCTCGGTCCCAACGCCAGAGTGCATCAGAACGTCACCGTCATTGGCGGCACTCTGCGGCGCGACCCCACTGCGCGAATCGATGGCGAGACCCACGAAGTGGGCTTCGGCGCGATCGACCTCAACGGTGTCCGCTGGTCGCCGCCTTCGCTCAGGCGCCTGTGGCTCGGCTGGACGCTCGGCGCAGCGTACGCATTGTTCGCTACGCTGATCCGCATAGCGGTCCTCTGTCTGCTTGCTGCGCTCGTCGTGCTGATCGCGCGCGATTACGTGGAGATCGTGAGCGCGCGTGCGGCGGCGGAGCCGCTCAAGGCGGGGGCGATTGGATTCCTCGCCCAGGTCCTCTTTCTCCCGATTCTCGTCATCACCATCATTCTGCTGGTCGTGACAATCGTCGGCATTCCGCTCCTGCTGCTGCTGCCGTTTGCGCTGCTCGGCCTCGGCGTCGTCGGGTTGGTTGGATTTACGGCAGTCGGATACCACCTCGGCCGCATCGTGATGGAGCGTCTGGGTTGGGGCAACCACGGGCCGTACTGGAACACCATTGCCGGCGTCTTGCTCGTGGTTTCGCCTCTCGTCATCGCCAGGCTCATTGGGTTAGGTGGCGGCATCCTGTTTCCAATGACCTTGGGCCTCGGGTTCATTGGCGTGCTGATCGAATACCTGGCGTGGACGATCGGGTTTGGCGCCGTGGCGCTGGTGCGATTCAGCAAGCCGGCCGTCAGCCCGACGGTTTAGGCAAGGATGTTGCTTCTGACAGGCAAATCCGGGCTGAGACGGCCTGAAGTGTCTGTTACGACTACGCTCGGACTCTCAGCCGGCTGCATTCCGGACATGAGGTCGTTGCGGTTGCGAATACGAATCAGGACTCGACCCGATCCCGACGAATTCAAAGAATTCGGAATCGCGCACTTCCGAGTCGGCGAAGTGTATGACGTCTCGACGCAGTTGGCGTCGTTGCTCGTTATTTCGGGACATGCCGATCCCGTCGTCGGCGCTGAGGAGCGCGCGGAAGCTGCCGATGCCGCGCCGAGATTCAAACCGCCGAAACTGCCGGGTTAGTCTCTAGCGTTCAACTTCCCACCGTTTCGCGCGTTCGACCGCAGCAGACCAGCGAGCGCGCGCCGAGCGAACCTCAGACGAAGGCATGGACGGATCGAAGCGCCGGTCAACCCGCCACTGCCCGGTGATCTCGTCAGGCGACTTCCAGAAACCCGCGGCCAGTCCCGCAAGATAGGCGGCGCCGAGCGCAGTCGTTTCGGTGATGGCTGGCCGAACGACGGGGACGCCGAGTAGATCTGCCTGTATCTGCATCAGCGTGTCGTTCGCGGCGGCGCCGCCGTCGACGCGTAGCTCGGTCAGGGGGATTCGCGCGTCGGCGTGCATCGCGTCGAGCAGATCCGCGACCTGAAACGCGATGCTCTCGAGGGCCGCTCGCGCGAGATGTGCGGCCGTGGCGCCGCGCGTCAGGCCGAGGATTGCGCCGCGCGCGAACGGATCCCAATGCGGCGCGCCGAGGCCGGCGAATGCCGGCACGAAATACACGCCGCCGCTGTCGGGCACACTGAGCGCCAGCGGTTCGATGTCGGCAGCCGTTCGGATGAGTCCGAGCCCATCGCGAATCCACTGCACGACTGCGCCACCGATGAAGACGCTGCCTTCGAGCGCGTAGTCGGTGCGGTCGCCGATGCGCCAGGCAATCGTCGTGACGAGTTGCTGGTGCGAGGCCGCCGGTGTCGGGCCGATGTTCTGCAAGAGGAAGCAGCCGGTGCCGTACGTGTTCTTCGACATGCCAGGTTGCCGGCACATCTGGCCGAACAGAGCCGCCTGCTGATCGCCCGCCACGCCAGCAATTGGCACGTCCGTTATTCCCGGCTCGACGGCCTGCCCGTATACCTCGCTCGACGCACGAACCTCGGGAAGGATTGCTGCCGGCACATCGAACAATCGCAGCAGCTCGTCATCCCACCGCTGAGTGTGAATGTTGAAGAGCATGGTCCGCGAGGCGTTGCTCGCGTCCGTCACGTGGAGCTTGCCCCCGGTGAGCTTCCAGATCAGCCACGAATCGACGGTGCCGAACGCCAATCGTCCCGCCGCGGCGCGGTCGCGCGCGCCAGGCACGTGATCGAGAAGCCAGCGGATCTTGCTGGCCGAAAAATAGGCGTCGATGAGGAGTCCCGTTTTGTCCTGCACCAGACGCCCGGCACCGCCGGCCTTGAGCTGCTCGCAGAACTCCGCGGTCCGCCGGTCCTGCCAGACGATGGCGTGGTGAATAGGGTCGCCGGTCGCACGATCCCAGATGATCGTCGTCTCGCGCTGGTTGGTGATGCCGATTGCCGTGACGTCGCGCGCCTTCAGCTTTGCGCGCCCCAGTGCCTCCACCGCAACGCCGATCTGCGACGCCCAGATTTCCTGTGCGTCGTGCTCGACCCAGCCCGCTTTGGGAAAGATCTGCCGGAACTCTTTCTGCGCCACGGCCTTGATCGCGCCGTCATGATCGAACACGATGGCACGCGAGCTGGTGGTGCCCTGATCGAGTGCGAGGATCATGGATTGAATTGTAGAGGGGGATTCGATGGCGCGAGGCCTTTATCGTGAGATCCTGGCCGAGTTTCTCGGCACGTTCATTCTGATCGTGTTTGGCGTCGGCGTTGTCGCGCAGACCGTGCTGAGCCAGGGCACGGCCGGCACGACGCTGTCGATCAACATCGGGTGGGGAATGGCCGTGGCGATGGGCTGTTACGTTGCCGGCGGCGTGACCGGCGCGCACCTCAACCCGGCGGTCTCGCTGGCACTGGCCGTCCACCGGAAGTTTCCGTGGAACAAGGTGGCGCCGTACGCCGTTGCGCAGTTGGTCGGCGCGTTCGTGGCGTCCGCCACCGTCTACGTGACGTATCGCGAAGCGTTGACCGCGTTCGACCGCGGACTCCGTCAGGTCGCCGGCCCGCAGGGCACCGCCGGCATCTGGGCGACCTACCCGCAGCCGTTTCTCAGCACGTTCCCGGGTGGCTTCATCGATCAGGTTGTCGGGACCGCCCTGTTGGTTGGCGTCATCTTCGCGATCACCGACGCGCGCAACACGTCGCCCCCTTCCGGAATCACTCCAGTCGTCGTCGGCCTGCTCGTCATGCTGATCGGCGCGACGTTCGGTTTCAATTCAGGCTACGCGATCAATCCGGCCCGCGATTTCGGCCCGCGGCTGTTCACCGCTCTCGCCGGCTGGGGCAGCGAAGTGTTCCGTGCAGGCAACGGCTGGTGGTGGGTCCCGATTGTCGCGCCGTGCATCGGCGGAGTGCTCGGAGGGTGGATCTACGACGTGTGTGTCGGGAACTATTTGGGGGAAAATCAGCCAAAGTAGGGCGGGTCTTGTTTTTTAGACCCGCCTCGCGCCGGGTCCGAAGGACCCGGCCTACAGCTGTACGCTTCAGTGCGTCATCGCGTATAACACAACATTCACGCCGATCGCGTAGCCCCGTGGTGAGAACATATCGAAGTAGGTGTGCGGCGGTTCGCCCTCGCGTTCCCACGTGTCTGAAATGTCGGTGTTGTGCGTCGTCAGCACCATGAGGCGCTTCTTTTCGTCGAAGATGCCCTTGAAGTAGACCTGAGCGCTGTCGTAGCCGCGCTCCGAAGTCTGCCCGCCACTCCGCGCCCAAAAGCTGATCGCCGGCACCTGCGGGATTTCTTTCACGTCGTACAGCACGTGCATGATCGGGTGGGTCACCGGCACGTCGACCATCGGGTACTGGCCCGGTGGCAGGACGCGGCCGATCTGGCGGACCCACGCCGTCCATTCGTACGAGCCCCACGCGTCATCGGTCCACAGGAAGCCGCCCTTCAGCAGGAACTCGCGCAGCTGCGTGACCTCTTCCGCGGAGAAATTCGCCGTGCCGACGTTCTCCATGAAGAGCATCGGGCAGTGAAAGAGCAGCGGATCGGTCAGCGGGAGGACAATGAAGTGCGGCTGGCGATTGGGATCGAATTTGACTTGTACGCGCGTCAGTTCCGCGAGCCGTACCGAGAAGTTGTTGTCGGCGCCCGGATAATCGGTGCGCCAGCCGCCGTTGTAGTAGCCGCGGCAATACATGAAGCCGCCGTCGAAATCGTGCGGCTTTGCGAATCGCGGTGCTTCGCGCCCGTACCCGTATCCGCCGCCGACCCAAATCTGCTGCGCATACAGAGACGTCAGCGCGAGAGGAAATGCCACCACGAAAACACGAAGGACACGAAGTTTCATTTTGAAAAGAATTCTTCGTGTGCGTCGTGTCTTCGTGGTCGCATTTGTCAGTGCGTCATCGCGTACAGAATCACGTTGACGCCAATTGCGTATCCGCGCGGCGAGAACAGATCGAAATATTCGTGAGGGGGCGCGCCTTCGCGCTCCCACGTATCGGAGATATCGGTGTTGTGCGACGTCAGCACCATCAGCCGCCTGTGCGAATCGAAAATGCCCTTGAAGTAGACCTGCGCGCTGTCGGGCCCGCGCTCCGACGTCTGGCCGCCCGTGCTGCGCCAGAAACCGATGTTCGGCACCTGCGGGATGCTCGTCACGTTGTAGAGCACGTGCAACATCGGATGCGTGATCGGCACGTCGACGAGCGGAAACTCACCCGGGGGCAGGACGCGCGCGATCTGCTCGACCCAGTTCGCCCAGGCAATTGACCCCCACGCATCGTCGGTCCAGAGGAAGCCACCCTTCTGAAAAAACTCACGAAGCTGTTTCACTTCCTGGGCCGAGAAGTCCACCGTTCCGACATCTTCCATGAACAGGATCGGACAGCGGAACAGCGTCGCGTCGGTCAGCGGAATGACGACGTAATGCGGCTGGCGGTCGGGATCGAACTTGACGGGAACGCGGGTGAGCTCGGCGAGCCTGACGGAAAAATTATTGTCGGCGCCGGGATAGTCGGTTCGCCAGCCGCTGCCGCCGGCTTCCTGCCATCGGCTCTGGTAGTAGCCGCGGCAATAGAGGAACGTGCCGTCGAAGTCGTGCGGCTTCGCGAAGCGCGCGCCGCCACCGTAGCCGCGGTAGCCGCCGACCCAGATTTGCTGCGCGAACACCAACGACGTGGCCACCAGCACAGCCGCACTGGCCGCGATGGCTACTACGCGCCTGGACCCGGACGCGCGCAACATGCCCCATCCTACCGCGTTCCCAGGTAGACGCCTTTTTTACTTTTGATTTCCTCTTGTGACCTTGAGGGTTGGAGGGGCGTGTTCTGCCAGCTGCTTAGTGGCTGAGTGCGTACAGCACCACGTTGACGCCGATCGCATAGCCTCTGGGCGAAAAGTGGTTGAAGTACTCGTGATCCTCTCCTTCGCGCTCCCAGGCGTCGGCGATGTCAGTGTTGTGCGTCATCAGGACCATCAGCCGTTTGCGCGCGTCCTGGATGCCGCGGAAGTGCACTTCGGCGCTGTCGGGGCCGCGCTCCGAGGTGCCCCGCCACCCGCGTCCCCAGAAGTTGATCGACGGAATCTGGGGAAACTCCTTCACGTCGTAGAGCGTGTGCATGATCGGATGCTCGATCGGGATGTCAAAGATCGGGTACTCGCCCGGCGGGAGGACCCGCGAGATTTCCTGCTGCCACATCTGCCACGCGTACGAGCCCCAGTAATCGTCGACCCAGAGGAATCCGCCCTTCAGGAAAAAGTCGCGGAGATTCTTGACCTCGAGCTCGCTGAAGCGCGCCGTGCCGATGTCTTCCATGAAAAGCACCGGGCACTTGAAGAGAAGCGGATCGGTCAGCGGGATCACCACGAAGTTCGGATTGCGATCGGAGTCCTTGATGTAAACGCGTGTGAGCTCGGCCAGGCGCGTCAGGAAATTGTGGTCCGCATCCGGATAATCAGTCGACCACCCCTGCCCGCCATCCTCGCGGCGGACCGACTCGTAGTAGCCGCGGCAATAGAGATACGACCCGTTGAAGTCGGTCGCCTTGACCCATTTGGGCGCGAAGCGCCTGCCAAATCGTCCGCCGCCTACCCAGATCTGCTGAGCAAAGGCGAGCGACGCGCCGACCGCGAGCATGGCGAGCAGCGCGAGGGTGATGACGCGCAGGTGACGCGGTCGCATGTCGCCAGTATGGAGAAGCGCGCCCGGCCGATCAAGAGTTGATCTGACCGGCCTGCCGTAAGCAACCACTCAGCGCTTTTCGTCACCGGCGACGGCTGCACGCGGCGTCTCGATCGATTCGAGGCGCGCCAGCCTGGCCCGCAGCCGCGGCAGCACGCTGGCGTCGAGGCGAAACGCCGTGCGATCGAAGTCGCCGAGCGCGCGGCCGGTGAACGACGCCCGCATCAGACCGGACCGGCTGTGCGCCGGCGACGCGAGCAGAAAATGTCCGATCTCGTGCGCGAGCACGCGCCCGAGCCCTCTGCGGACCATCAGAAGGGCCAGCGCCGGAGGAAACGCGTCGAGCGACAGTCTGTTCATCGGCGCCTCGCGCACCATCGCCGCTACGACCTCGGCATCGATGGTCAGCGTGCTGCCCGGAATCCCTTCCTCAAACCAGATGGCGCCGAGAGGTACGTGTTTCACGCGGCGGATGGGCGGCGCGAAGCTCAGAGAGAGCCGGACATCGCACGCCGCCAGGGCGCCGATGTCGGCCGGATCGATGAGCGCGATCGAGACGCCGTAGGGACGCCAGATCGCGTCGGCTTCGACCACCATCGCCGGTGCGTGCTGCAAGGCCGCCGCCGCGGGACGTTCCAGGCTGATGCCGACCCGCACCAACCGCGGAGGAGCCGGGCCCGCGAGCACGCTGCCGGGCGAAAGGGCCGCGATGGCGAGGCCGATGGAGAAAAGGCTGCGAAGCGACCGCATGCCCCGCATCGTAGGGCCGGCATCTCCTATGACAAAAATTCTTTGTTTTCATCCAAACGATGAACGATGATAATGGTGAACGCCCGACCTGAAGGTCGGGCCTACGTACGAATTGCTGTCTAGGTACTCGCGTTGACGCCCGAGTGAAGCTCGGGCCTACCTACGGGATCACGACAGAGGATCAGAGCAATGGATTTGGAGGTTCGGCACCTGCGGCTCGTCAAGGAAGTCAGCGGCGCGGGGAGCTTGACGCGCGCCGGCGCCTCGTTGCACCTCACGCAATCGGCGCTCAGCCATCAGCTCCGCGACATCGAGTCGCGGCTCGGCACGCCGCTGTTCCTGCGCGTCGGCAAGCGCATGATGCTCACGCCGGCCGGCGAGCGGCTGCTGCGCTCCGCCGAGAGCGTGTTGACGACGATCGAGCGCACCGAGGACGCGATCCGCAACCTGGCGGGCGCCGAGCGCGGCGTGTTGCGGCTGACGACCGAATGCTACACCTGCTACCACTGGCTGCCGGCGCTGCTCAAGCGGTACCGCCGCGCGCATCCTCGCGTCGACGTCCGCATCGATGTCAGCGCCACCGCGCAGCCGATCGCGCATCTCCTCAACGGCGATCTGGACCTCGCCATCGTCAGCGATCCGGTCCGCGATCGCCGGCTCGTCTCGCTGCCGCTCTTCGAGGACGAAGTGGTCGCCATCCTCGAGCCGCATCACCCGCTCGCGTCGCAGCCGTTTCTACGTCCTGAGCATTTCGCCGACGAGGTCCTGCTGGCTTACGGATCCAAGGAAGACAACACGGTCTATCAACGGATTCTGCTCCCGGCCGGTGTCACGCCCGGAGGATTTCAGCAGGTGCAGCTCACCGAGGCGATGATCGAGCTGGTGAAGGCCGGCCTCGGCGTGGCGGTCCTGGCGCGGTGGGCGGTCGATCCTTACGTGCGAGTGGGGGCGATTCGAGCGGTGCCGGTCACGCGGCACGGATATCGCCGCGTGTGGAGCGCGGCGATGCTGAAGGACATGGCGCGCGTGCCCTACGTGCGCGCGTTCGTCGACCTCATCGCGGCCCACCCGCCGTTTGCGAAGCCGGCGGCGCCCCGAGCAGCCAGCGCATCGGCACCAGCATCACGTACATCGTCGCGAATACCGGCATCATCGCGACGCCCAGCCCAAACGAGAGCGCGCTGAGCGGGAGCATGACGGCCGCGGTTTCTGGCAGCACAGGTTCCGGCAGAACGCGCTGCAAGGTTCCCCGGCCTGGCGGGATCAGCTCCACCTCGGGCGCGATCGTGGGCTCGGCCGGACGATCGGATCGATAGACCCAGCCCGCGCGTGTGTCACCGGTCTCTGGCCGCGCGACGTCAAACGAGGGTCGGTGTTTTTTCGGCTTCGACATTCGGGACGGCCTGCTCCCGGGCGTGCCCGCCGGCGATGTACCGGACGAAGGCGGAGTAGTCTTCCGCCGCCCGGCTGCGCGGGGCGTATTCCCAGATCGTTTGCCGCTGCGTGAGGGCATAGGTCACATCAATGCACTGCCGGATGCCGGGACGATAGAGGTGCTCCCGCATCTCGGGATCTTCATCGAGCGCCTCGAACGCGGCGCGCGTGGCGTTGGTCGTCACGTTGACCGCGATCGGCAGGACCGCGCGTAAATCGAGTCGCCGCTCGGGCCAGAGCTCGCGGATTTCGCGGATGCCGTTGAGCGTCTGGCGCGCGCCGACGATGGCCATGCCGTCCATCGCGATCGGGACGATGACGTCGTTGGCGAAGAGCAGCGCGTTGTAGGTCAGCAGGCTCATCGCCGGCGAACTGTCGATCACGATGACGTCGTATCCGCTGACCGGCTTCAGCCGCCGCGCCAGGATCGTTTCGCGTTGCGGGGCGCCGGCGAGCTGAGCATCGAGGGAGAAAGAAGCCGGCGACGAAGGGATGACGTCCAGGTCATCGCGGACGCCGCGAACGATCACGTCGTCGGCGTGTGCTTCCCCGGACATGAGCTCGCGGATCGTACGTTCGCGCCGGATGCCGAAGGCGTGGCCGATGTTGCCCTGCGGGTCCGCGTCGATGAGCAGCGTGCGCGCGCCCGCCATCGCCAGGCCCGCCGCGAGATGAATCGCCGTCGTCGTCTTTCCGACGCCGCCCTTCATGTTGACGACGGCGATACGTAGCATGCGACGCATCATCGCGCCGTACACGTGCAATTGCAAGACGGTTTTCGGCGATTTTCTTTCGTGACGTTCTGCGTGCTTCGTCCTCGATCTCGTGCTCGACCGAGAACGTCAATACCGCGAACGAGACCGTCGCGTGTCAGCGCGCGGGAATCGCTCCAGGCACAGCCCCGTTTCGCGCGACTTCCTTCGCGACAACGCTGTGATGGCGACTGTAGCTGAAATAGATCACAAGCCCTATTACGAGCCAGACACCCAACCGCCACCAGTTTGCCGCCGGCAGCGAGAACATCAGCAGCAGACAGCTGAGAATTCCGAGGATCGGGACGACCGGAACCATCGGGCAGCGGAAAGGCCGTTCGGCCTCGGGATGCATCTTCCGCATGACCAGCACCGCCGCACAGACGATGACGAACGCGAGCAGCGTGCCAATGTTGGTCATGTGGAGCAGAAAGTCGAGGGGCAGGAATCCGGCCATCGATCCGACGAACAGGCCGATCAGGATGGTGCTCTTCCACGGCGTCCGGAACTTCGGGTGGACGGCGCCGAAGAACGAACGTGGCACCAGACCGTCTCGCGCCATCGCCAGGAACACGCGCGGCGCTGAGAGCATCATGACCAGCAGCACCGAGGTGATGCCCGCCACACCAGCGACCGCGATGATCACTTCGGCCCACGGAAGCCCGGCCGCTTTGAACGCGCTCGATACGCCGGCGTTCGCATCGATTTGCGTATACGGCACCATGCCGGTGAGCACCGCGACGACGGCGATGTAGAGGAACGTGCAGATGAGCAGCGAGGCGATGATCCCGATCGGCACGTCGCGGTTGGGGTTCTTTGCTTCTTCGGCGTGCGTCGAAACGGAGTCGAACCCGATGTACGCAAAAAAGATGATCGCCGCGCCGGCCAGCATGCCTATCGGCTGACCGCCCGGATCGGTCTGTCCGGCGATGTGGTTGCCGAACACGTTGATTCCCGTGTAGCCGTACGGCGCGAACGGCTGCCAGTTGGCGGGGTTGATGAAGAACGAGCCGACGAGGATGACGAACAACACCGCCGCGACTTTGATCGCGACCATCGTCGCGTTGAAGCTCGCGCTCTCCTGAATTCCGATGACCAGCACGTAGGTGACGATCGCGACGACGATGACCGCCGGCAGGTTGATGATGCCGTCGGTCCGGACGAACGCACCCTGCGCCGTGTCGTAAACGATCGGCGCATGTGCAATCGCCCCCGGCAGGTTGATGCCAATCTTTGGCAGCAGCGACTGAAAGTACCCCGACCAGCCGTTGGCCACCGTCGCCGCGCCAACTGCGTACTCGAGCACCAGGTCCCAGCCGATGATCCACGCGAAGAGCTCGCCGAGCGTGGCGAACGCGTAGGTGTACGCCGAGCCCGCCACCGGCACCATCGACGCGAACTCCGCATAGCAGAGCGCCGCGAAGACGCAGGTCAGCCCAGCGACGACGTACGACAGCATCAAGGCGGGGCCCGCCACGTTGTGAGCGGCTGCGCCCGTAGCCACGAAAATGCCGGCGCCAATCACTGCGCCGATGCCGAGCGACGTCAGCTGAACCGGTCCGAGGACGCGGCGCAAACGGTTTTCGCCGCGGGCCTCGAGGAGCAACATGTCCAGAGGCTTCCTGAGAAATAATTGCTTGCCGTTGGCCAAGGCTCTTCCTCCTGCGGCAGGGCTCATTCAAGAGTACAACACAAACTCGCTGTAGGCCGGGTCCTGGACCCGGCGCCAGCGGCGAGTCTAAAACACAAGACCCGCCCTACATTACTGCTGTGCCGTCGTCGGCGCCCGTCCCGGTTTCAGTGTCAGCTTGTGCAATGCCTCGCGATCAACGCGCGCCCGGGTGTACGCCATCGGGAAATACTCGCCCTTGTCCCAGAGCGGCAGCAGACTCCCATAGAACGGGCTTTCGGGCTGGCCCGACTGCCCGGGGACGTTGGTGATCACGGATCGATCCCAGTCGGCGACGTCGATGATCTCGCGATAGCTCGCGCCATCGGCCATGACCGCGCCGGTGCCGCCGTTTCTTTCAACGGTCGGCAGATCGAATTCCCGGATGAACGGATGCGGGAACGGCCGCGTGTGGAGCGGACCGTAGCGCCACGCGGACGGATTCGGGCCCTGCTCCTTGCTGAGACGCGAGACCGCCTGCTCCAATCCCGGCTCGACGAGCGGCAGCTTCTCCTCGCGCGGCCGGTTGTAGTCGAGCGCCTTGGCGTCGACAACCGCTCGCCACGCGGTGTGAATCGCCGCGCCCGGGCTGTTGACGTTCAACACGCCGTCCCAGGCTGCGACGATCGCGCGTGCCCGCTCGAGGTCCGGCGTTTTGCCGGTCCAACCCTTGAAGAGCTCGAGCTCGAAGGCGCCGCGCAGGGCGAGCGGGTCGTGCTGAAGCTTCTTCGAATCCTCGATCGTCCATTTCCGAGAGGCGAGGATCGTGCTCATCACGTCCTGCACGCGTGTGATGCGCTCGAACGGCAGGCCGTTGAGCGTTTTGAAAACAACCGGCGGCCAGTAGCCCGACGTATTGATGTTGTTGTTGGCCGTCGCGATGTAGCCCTTCGGCGGGTTGATGATCCGCGGCAGTTCCTTTCGGAAGCCGTCCCATTCGTATTTACCGCTGCCCGGCACCGGGAGCCGGCCCACCCAGCCCTTCCGGTTCGGCGTGAGCGCCGAACCCTGGAAGCCGATGTTGCCGTCGACGTCGCCGCAGATCAGGTTCTCGGTCGGCGCCTTCCAGAACATCCCTTCGTCGAGGAAGCTTTTGCAGTCTTTGGCCTGAGACAACCGCAGCCCCGCGAGATATGCGCCCGTCCCCGGTTCGTTCATCGCCGACCTCAACGCGAACGCGTGATGGTTCTTCGCGTCCTCGTAAAAAATCGGCCCGTGACGGCTGATCTTGAATTCGACTGCTCGCGGCGCCTGACCCTTGATCGGAATCTCTTCGCGGATGATCTTGAGCGGTTCCCAGGCGTTGTTGTACCGGACTTCGTTCGGGTTCGCCGGGTTCACCTCTTCGACGTACACGTCTGCCTGATCGGTGCCGGTGATCGTGAAGCCCCAACCGATCCGCTCGTTGTGCCCCAGCGCGATGCCGACAAACGGCGGCTCCTGCGCGCCAATCACGTTCCAGCCCGGCGCGACGAGGTGCATCACGTAACGCAGCGACGGGTTGGTGACCTCGCGATGCGGATCGTTGGAGACGAGCGGCTTGCCCGTGTCGGTTCGTGCGCCGGCGACCACCCAGTTGTTGCTGCCCGGCTGCGGCGCCGCGTCTTCGGGAATATTGCCGGCGCGCGCCACCACCATCCCGCGATACCGATCGACGATCGCCGGGGTCGGCAGGTTACCGCGTCCTCCGCGGCCAGCGTTCACCACGTCCTCGCCAATCGCGTTCACGTCGAGTCCGTCGGGGACGACCAGCTCGTCCCAGGGATCGGGCATCCGTTGACGGTTCGCTTCCCTGACGCCGACACGTGCGACGAGCCGCGCGAGCTGCAACTCGTTCGAGGCGTCGCCGAGACTGGTGACGCGCAGCAGCGGCGTTTCCGGCTTCCAGAGCTCCGGCTTGATGCCCGTCAGCTTGAATTCAACCGGCAGGTTGTCGGCGTTCTGGGCGATGAAGGCGTTCACGCCGTTCACGAAGGCCGTGAAGATGCGCTTGCCTTCCGGGTGATAACTCGTCCACTCGCTGTCGTCGAACGGGCCGCGATACATCAGCAGCCGCGCCTGACGGTCGCGTTCGAATGCGGCAGGGCCGACCACTTCGGAGAGTCGTCCCTCGTGCTGCCGCCGCCACCATTCGAGCTGCCACAGACGATCCTGCGCGATGACGTAGCCTTGCGCGACATACAAGTCGTCGGTGTTCTTCGCGTAAATGTGGGGCACGCCCCAGCGATCGCGGACGATCTCGACCGCGTCTTTCAGTCCCGCCACGTTCAGCTCACCGTCGATTTTCGAGAGCGACTGACGTGCGAGAGCCCTGAGCTCGGGTGACGCGGCCGGCGCTGGACCGGCAGCGGGTGCGGCGCCGCGCTGCGCGCCGACGCGCGCGAACGACAGGAACAACGAGAGAACGATGAGGGCCGACGCAACGCGAACGATGCGGCGAAGGTCCATATGAGCTCCTTGTGCTGCCGACTCTAACAGGTCGCGCAAAAAACCCGCAACCTTCTTAGTGCAGAAAGGACCCGCCGGTTCAGGTATCGGCCGTGCCCGCGCGGGTGTAGTCTAGGTCCCGTGCGCAGGTTCACGATTCTGCCACTCGGCGCCGCCGTCCTGATGGTGGTTTCCACCGCCGCTCAGCCGACCGGACCGATCGACGTGCGCGGGATCCTCGCGCGCGTCGGCGAGCAGGTCGAGCAGTATTTCGCCCGCGCCCAGAGCGTCGTCTGCCAGGAAACCGTTCGCCTGACCCCGCTCAGTTACGACCTCGCGTTCGATGGGTCGCACCAGCGGCAACTGGTCTACGAGCTCCGGATCGCGTGGGAAGCGCCGCTCGGTAGCGACGAGCCGCCCGACATCAAAGTGCTGCGCGAGATCGTGACGATCGACGGCAGAAAGCCGCGGCCGAAAGATGAGCCCGGGTGTCTGGACCCGAAACCGGTTTCACCCGAACCGCTCGCGATGCTGCTGCCTGGACGCCAGCGCGAGTACGTCTTCACCTACGCGGGCCTCGGCAAGGCCGACGATCGGCCGGCCGTCATGCTCGATTACCGGTCGCGTGAAAAGGGCAAGATCGACGTCACGCGAAGCAAGGACTGCATCAGCGTCGAACTGCCCGGTTACACCGCGGGCCGCGTCTGGCTCGATCAAGGGACGGGCGACGTGCTCCGCCTCGACGAGCGGCTGACCGGCATGGTGGATTTCGAAGTGCCGCCCGAAAAACCACGCGGCCGCCGCGAGGGAACGATGACCCTCGAGCGAGCCGACTCGTCGATCCGCTATAAGAAGGTTGCATTCACGGAGCCGGATGAAACGCTGCTCCTGCCGGCATCGATCGAGTCGCTGACGATTTTCCGGAGCGGCGGCACGCCGCGGGTTCGCAGATCACAGGTGTTTTCCAACTACCGCCGGTTCGTCACGGGCGGCCGCATCGTGCAGTAGCCGGCTTGCTTGCGACCGAGTCGGGGTGTGGGGCAGAGCCCCACGTGAGCTTAGGCGCGCCTTCGGCGCGCCTGCGAGGGAGCGGCGCGGGGCGGAGGGGTCCCCGCAAGCGACCGAGCCGGGGTGTGGGGCAGAGCCCCACGTGAGCTTAGGCGCGCCTTCGGCGCGCCTGCGAGGGAGCGGCGCGGGGCG
>Ga0114129_10004034_pt1 | contig 20730 bp, 21 predicted proteins | sample RhiMetdeltSRZDD1_FD_80071 | JGI IMG/M metagenome (GOLD analysis project Ga0114129, IMG submission 80071) | Populus rhizosphere microbial communities from Tennessee, USA - Rhizosphere MetaG P. deltoides SRZDD1 (version 2) (version 2) | ecosystem: Host-associated > Plants > Roots > Rhizosphere >... | reverse complement strand
TGGCCTGGCCGATCTACGACTGGATGGGCGTCGCGAAGGCCTCGCTCGAATCCATCACTCGCTACCTCGCCCGGGATCTCGGGCCTCACGGGATCCGCGTGAACACCCTGTCGGCCGGCCCGCTCCGCACCATCGCCGGCAAGGGCATCCCCGGTTTCCAGGCGCTGGCCGACGGGTGGGGCGGCAAGGCCCCGCTCGGCTGGAATCCCACCGACGCCACGCCGGTGGCCGACACGGTCGCGTTCCTGCTCTCGGACCTTTCGCGCGGCATCACCGGCGAGCTGGTGCACGTCGACGGTGGCTACCACGCGATGGGGTCGGCGGCGCCGCCCGAGACCGAGGAACCGCAGCCCTAGCGCATCGAGACGCCGGTCTGGAGCGCGAGTCCTTTCTGGGCGTTCGCGACGATGCGGAACGCCTCCTTCAGACCCTGTCGGGCGACGCCGCCGAGCTCCCTCGGATCGACGAAGTCGTCGAGCGGACGGCTGGCGCGCAGCTGATCCACGTGGTGCCGGAGCCGGATCGCCCACAGGAAGCGGAACGCCTCCTCGAGGCCCTCGCGGGTCTCTGCGTCGATCGCGCCGGCCTGCTCCGCCCCACGCAGGCGGTCGACCGTGCGCTTTGCCGTCAGTCCCGAACGGATCGCGTGGGCCCTCGCCAGGTTCCCGATGATGAGGATCCCGCCGTGCTTGATGTCGACGGTTCCGGCGCGCTCGGCTGCGCGCTCGACCCGGAAGCGACCGACGAAGCCGACCGGAGGTTTGAGGTCGAGCGCCCGCCGGGCAAGGTGCTGCAGGAACACCGGCCGGTCGACGGCGCGCGCCATCGCCTCGTTCAGCGGCGCCTCGGCGTCGAGGTCGCCGGCCGCGCCGCGGAAGTCGAAGACGACCGAGAGCTGCTCGCTCGCCTTGGGCGTCTGCAGGTTCATCCAGTGGTCGAACCGTTCGACCCACTCGTCGACCGATAGTCGCAGCGCCGCGTTCGCGGCCATGACCTCGCCGCGGCAACGGGGGAAACCCGCCTGCTCGAGGCCGGCCGTGACGAACTCGGCCAGGGGCGCGAGCGACGGTTCGGCCGCCTCTCGATCGCCCTCGAACGCAAGCGCGTGGTCCTGGTCGGTGTGGATCGCCTGCTCCTGCCGGGCCGCGCTGCCGAGGGCCAGCCAGGCCCACTCGACCGGCGGCGCCCCGATCTCCTCGGTCCCGAGCTCGAGCAGGCGGCGCGTCGCCGCGTCGATCGAGAACGCGATGACGTGGCCGATGTCGACGGGGTCGGCGCTCGACTCGACGAGGCCCGCGATCACCTCCGGCAGATCGGACATCGCGCTCGCCACGCCGTCACGGTCGCCCGCGCGCGCGATCGCGCTCTTCAGCGCGAACGGCGTGTTCCGGCCGAGCCCCATGAGGTCGGTGTCCGTCACGACGCCCACCACGGTCCCGGCCGCGTCGACGACGGGGAAGTGGTGGAACCCGCCCTCGAGCATCCGGAGCAGCACCTCGCCCGCCATCGTCTCGGTGGGCACGGTCTCGGCCCGCGGCGTCATGACCTCGGCGACGGGCGTATCGGGCGACCGCCGTTCGGCGACGACACGCGTCCGCAGATCGCGGTCCGTGAGGACCCCGACGTCCCCGTCGGACCCGGGCACGAGCAGGCTCGAGACGCGTTCGCGCGCCATCAGCTCGGCCGCGTCGGCCACCGTGGTCGTCGGCTCGGCCGTCACCGGCGGTCGTCGGACGAGCTCGCCCACCGCGCGGTACCGGGCCGGATCGAGGTCCGCCCTCAGCGTCTCGTCGACGCGGGCGATACGACGCCGAACGCTCGCGGCGACGAACGCCACCCCGGCGCCCGTTCGCAGGACGTCGTTCGCCAGGCCCGCGGGGATCAGGTAGCAGAGCGTGTCCTCGGAGGCTCGAACCGTCGCCGCGGGCGCCACCTTGCCGAGGAGCGACCACATGCCAAACACATCGCCCTCGCCGACCTCGTCGATCACGCGGCCGCCGTCGAGGATCTCGACCTCACCCCTTCGGACGACGAACAGGTGCGTGGCCGGCGCACCCGCCTGCTGCAGGATCACCGCGCCCGGCGCGAAGTGCTCGATCTCGACCGCCGAGACCACGCGGTCCAGGTCCTTGTCGTCCAGCTCGTCGAACGGCGGGTGTTCGGCCAGGAACGAGCGCGCGTCCACGGCTCGAAGCCTACGCTCGGAGACGGCCGCGCCGGAACCCTCGGCGCGGCGGAGCGGTCTGTGAGGGCAGCCATGACCGAACCCGACCTGCCGATCCCACTCGGGCCGTGCTCGAACGGCGAGTACGACCCGGTCCCGCTCTCGCCGGTGCTTCGAGAGGCCCGCAAGCGCGCGCTCGAGACGACCGCGGATAACGCCGCTCGCCTCGGCATCCCGCGCCGAACGTTCCTGCGCTCGCTCTGCGCCGCCGCGACGGTCCTGCTGGCGCTGGACGCCTGTACTCGGGAGTCGCACCGCGCAGCGCCCGACGTCCCCACCTCTGGTCCCGGCGGCGGCTTCTCCCTCCCTCCCGAGGCGACGACCGAACCGGGGGCTGCGGAGGGGGGCGTGGCGGGCGAGGAGTTCATCATGGACGTGCAGGGCCACCTGCTCGAGTACGACCTCAACCCCGTGTTCCACGGTCAGGACTTCTACGCGAGTTTCCCCCAGCAGCACTGCGGCGAGGACGACCCGCGCGTGTGCTTCTCGATCGAGCACTTCCTGGAGGCCTTCTTCATACGCAGCGATACGAGCGTCGTCGTGCTGTCGGCCCTGCCGATCTATCCGGAGGGATCGCCGCTGTCGCCCGAGATCATGGCCGAGACACGTCGCATCGTGGAGGGCCTGTGCCGCGACGAACGCGTGCTGCTGCACGGGCAGGTCCTGCCGAACATCGGGTCGCTCGACTCCGTCCTTCGCGGCATGGAGGACACGGCGAGCCGCTACCCGATCCGGGCGTGGAAGACGTTCACCCACTTTCCCGACTTCTTCGATCCCGGCGGCGGCGCCTGGTGGCTCGACGACCACGAGCGCGGCCTGCCCCAGGTCGGCGCACCGTTCATCCGAAGGAGCCTGGAGCTGGGCATCCCGACCATCTGCGTGCACAAGGGCCTGTCGGGAGGGAGCCGGTTCTCCTCGCCTGAGGACATCGGACCGGCGGCGCGGATGCATCCGGACGCGAACTTCGTCGTCTACCACTCCGGTTTCGAGACGGGGACGTTCGAGGGCCCGTACTCGTCGGTCACGTCGGAGCTCGGCGTGAACCGCCTGATCGCCTCGATGAAGCGGGCGGGGATCGGACCGAACGCGAACGTGTACGCGGAGCTCGGCACGACGTGGTGGAACGTGATGCGTTCGCCGACCCAGGCGGCGCACGTCCTCGGCAAGCTGCTGAAGCACGTCGGCGAGGACAACGTGGTGTGGGGGACCGATTGCCTCTTCTACGGTTCGCCCCAACCGCAGATCCAGGCGTTCCGCGCGTTCCACATCTCGACCGAGTTCCAGGAGCGCTACGGCTACCCGGCGCTCACGAAGGAGCTCAAGGCGAAGGTGCTCGGGCGGAACGCGGCTCGGCTGTACGGGATCGAACCGGTGCCGCCGCGGTGCGACTTCACGCGGCAGGAGCTCGCAAAGATCCGCGAGGAGCTTCGTGAGGGCGACCCGCTGCTGGGGCCCGCGACGCTGGTCGCATCCATGGACGTGCGCGAACACCATCGCCTCGAGGTGGCGACGGTCACCTAGGCGTCGAGACCTGCCCGCGTCAACTGGTTGCCGTACGGACCCCTGCCGGCGGCGCACCACGCGCCGCACCGCGCCGCGAGCGCCAGCGCCTCCTCGACCTCGAGACCCGCGCCGAGTGCGAACGTCAGTCCGGCCGCGAACGAGTCACCGGCCCCGTACGTGTCGACGACGGGGCCGGGAGAGTCCGCAGGTTCGTACGAGCCGCTCCGACCGTCGCTCGTCTCATACCGGCCACCGCGAACGCTATCCGTTCGAACGACAAGGTCGGGTGGGTGCGTGAGTCGCGCGGGATCGAACGCCTCGGAGGGGTCGTTGCCGCTGCCGACCACCGCATCCACATGCACGTCGGCCTCGACCAGCCGGTCCGAGACGCGACTCGTGGCCACCAAGACACGAGAGTGGCGGGCCTCGAGGAGCGCGCCAACGTTGCCGGCGGTGAAGTACACGGAATCGACTCCCTCGAGTTCGTTCCACGGGAGCCGGTCCGAGGTGCTGGGTTCGAGGCGCCGCCCGAGCGTTGTGATCGTGCGTTCGCCGTTCGCGTCGACGAACACCACGCCGCGGCGCGTCGGCTCGTCGCGGGTCGCCGCCTCGACCCGGACGCCTAACTCAGCTAGGCGTCGCCGCGACCACTCGCCGCGTTCGTCGTCGCCGAGCGCCGTATAGAAGGTGCAGTCGCCGGACAGGTGCGCGAGCTGCACCGCCGAGACCGCGCCACCCCCTCCCGGCTCCTCCCACGGATCGGCCGCGTGCACGATGTCGCCGGCGCGAGGCACCTGCTCGACGTGAGCGAACTCGATCCACTCGACGTGCCCGACCACGGCGGTCCGCATGCGTAGCAGCCTACCGCCGGGGTGTAGCCCTCCTTTCAAGCTCAACGGAATGTCCTCAAGGTGATCACCGGCCGTCCTCGGCCTCATCGACGATGCGGATGACCGAGCGGACGAGTCCCACCGAGGGAGCGTTGGCCTGGTTGACCGATCCCGCGAACGAGAGATCCAGGGACGGAACGAAGTACATGAACGATCCGAAGAACCCAGTGTGGTTCCATGCCCGTCGGTCGACTTCGCGATCGCGGGAGAGTCCGAGCGCGTAGTTTGCGTGGCGGGACACCAGCAAGGCGTCGAGCGTCTTCGGACGGGTGAAGACGCGTCCCTCGAACAACGCGCGCATGAAGACGTCCAGATCCGCGGCCGTTGAGACCAGACCCCCACCGCCGAAGTTCTCGAAGCTCGGGTTCCACTCCGTAGTGTCGATATCGTCGATGTATTGATGGGCCCGCTCGGGTCGGGGCCGTATCCTGGCCGGATGGAGGGATCTCGGCGGCTGACGAGTTTCAGTCACGGGGCGGGGTGCGGGTGCAAGCTCGGGCCGGCCGACCTCGAGACCGTGCTCGGGACGCTCTCGCTTCCCGAGCTGGCCCCGAACGTCCTGGTCGCCGCGGACACAGGCGACGACGCCGCGGTGGTCAAGCTCTCCGACACACAGGCGCTGGTCGCGACCCTGGACTTCTTCACGCCGATCGTCGACGACCCCTACGACTGGGGCCGGATCGCGGCCACCAACGCGCTCTCCGACGTGTACGCGATGGGGGCCCGGCCGTTCCTCACGCTGAACATCGTCGCGTGGCCCGTCGACGACCTCCCGCTCGAGATGCTGGGGCAGGTCCTGCAGGGCGGGATCGACGTGGCGAGCAAGGCCGGGGCGGCGGTGCTGGGCGGCCACACGATCACCGATCCCGAACCCAAGTACGGGATGGTCGCGCTCGGCCTGGCCGAGCCCGAACACATCGTGCGGAACTCGACGGTCCACGCCGGCGCGCGCCTGTTCCTGACCAAGCCGCTCGGGATCGGGATCGCGACCACGGCGCACAAGCGCGGCGTCGCGTCCCAGGAGCTCCTGGCCGCCGCGATCGAGCTCATGACCACGCCGAACGATTCCGCGTCGGAGGCGATGGTGGCCGCAGGCGCCGAGGCCGCGACCGACGTCACCGGGTTCGGGCTTTTCGGCCACCTTCAGCGGATGCTCGCCGTCTCCGGCGTCGCGGCGCGGATCGACGCGCCGGCGATCCCGGTCCTTCCCGGCGTTCTCGAACTCGCCCGGGACGACGTCGTGCCCGGCGGAACGCAGCGCAACCGCGCGTACCTGCGTTCGGCGGTCGAGTGGGGCGAGCTCGCGAAGCCGGAGCAGATAGTGCTCGCCGACGCGCAGACCTCGGGCGGGCTGCTGATCGCGACCCGCGAACCCGAGCGTCTGGCGCAAGAGCTCGACGCTCGCGGCGTCCGCTGGTGGGACGTCGGCGAGTCGGTCGAGGGCCCTCCCGGCCGGATCGAGGTCTCGGGACGGCTGGCCACCGCACACCATTGAGGCCGGGGAATACGGGCCCGCTGGTACGGTTGTTGCACCTGCAATGGTGGAACTGGACCGGGTCTTCTTCGACGAGATGGTGGAGCACGGCCTCGCGGCGTTCCCGAACGAGGCCTGCGGACTGTTGGCCGGCAAGGAGGGACGTCCGGTCAAGTTCTTCGCGATGACCAATCAGGACGCGAGCCCGGTCAGCTACCGGCTCGATCCGAAGGAGCAGCTGACGGTGTTTGACGAGATCGACGACGAGGGCTGGGACCTGCTCGGGATCTTCCACACGCACACGCACTCGGAGGCCTACCCCTCCGAGACCGACCAGAAGCAGGCCTTCTACCCGGACGCCCTGTACCTGTTGATGTCCCTGTCCGATCGCTCCGCGCCCGCGCTGCGCGGGTTCCGCATCGCGGACGGGACGATCTCGGAAGAGGAGGTGGCGGTGGGATGAGCGAGCCGACGTTCACCGAGGACCAGGTTCGGCGATACGCCCGCCACATCATCCTGCCCGGGATCGGGGGGGAGGGGCAGCGCAAGCTGCTGGACTCGAAGGTGCTCTGCATCGGCGCCGGCGGGCTCGGGTCGCCGGTGGCGATGTACCTGGCGGCGGCCGGGGTCGGGACGCTCGGGATCCTGGACTTCGACAAGGTCGACGAATCCAACCTGCAGCGCCAGATCATCCACTCGACCGCGGACATCGGACGCCCGAAGGTCGAGAGTGCGGCCGACCGGCTGCGCGCGATCAACCCGACGATCGAGATCGTCCCCTACGACACGATCCTCACGTCGCAGAACGCGTTCGAGATCCTCGAGCCCTGGGACGTGATCGTGGACGGGACCGACAACTTCCCCGTCCGCTACCTGGTCAACGACGCCACGCAGTTCCTCGGCAAGCCCCTCGTCTACGGCTCGATCTACCAGTGGGACGGGCAGGCGACGGTGTTCATGCCGGGGCAGGACGCGCCGTGCTACCGATGCCTGTTCCCGCAGCCGCCGCCGCCGGGCACCGTGCCGAGCTGCGCCGAGGGCGGCGTGTTCGGCGTGCTGCCCGGCATCGTGGGCTCGATCCAGGCGACCGAGGCCGTGAAGCTGATCACCGGCAAGGGCGACCCGTTGGTCGGGCGCCTGCTGATCTTCGACGCGCTCGAGATGGACTTCCAGACCGTGAAGGTGCGCTGGGATGCGGACTGCCCTGTCTGCGGCAAGTCGCCGACGATCACCGAGCTCATCGACTACGAGGCCTTCTGCGGCCTGACGCCCGGCCAGGCGCCGCCCGAGGCCGAGCACGGCGTTGCGGTCTCGTGAAAGGGGTCGGGCCGTGGCGAGGGTGAAGCTCCCTGCGATCCTCCGATCCCACGCGGGAGGCGAGAAGCAGGTCGACGTCGACGGGACCACGCTGCGCGAGGTGCTCTCGGGGCTCGAGACGCGATACCCGGGCATCACCGGCACGGTCCTGACCGAGGACGGGGCGCTCCACCGCTTCGTGAACGTCTACGTCAACGACGAAGACGTTCGATACCTCGGCTCGCTGGAGACCGAGGTTCGGGACGGGGACACGGTCTCCATCCTGCCCGCGGTCGCCGGCGGCCGCTGACCCCTCATCGCTGAGCGAACTTCGCGATCACGCGCTATCCTCGGCCTCCGCGCGAAGGACCGGCCCTCCGGGAGTGGGTCGGGCTTTGGAGGGGGGGAACGATGAGGAAGATGGCCTTGGTGATCGCCGCCCTGACGGCGATCGCCCTCGTGCCGGCCACGACATCCGCTGTGCCGCGCAGCCGGCCGGCTCGCGGGTCCGATATCCGTCTGGGCGCGAAGGTGAGTCCGGACGAAAGGATCACGATCTCGCCGCAGGCGAGGCGCGCGATCGCCAGCATGCGGTCCGATCGGGCCGCGACCCCGGCGGTCGGAACAGCGCTTCCGATGCTCGCGCTCGACGACCTGAACGGGATCCTGATCGTCAAGAACTTCACGCTACGAGGGGTCGGCACCCACGCCGAGGTCTGGGTTGCGAGCGACGAGGACGACATCTCCGCCGGGCTCGATTTCCCGGAGGGAGACTGCCGGAATGACGGCGTTCGCAACGTGGTCACGGACAGCCAGGTCAACGACCTGATCGGGCAGTTCGACAGCAACATGTATCCGCTCGAGTCGAGCGCGTTCAGCGTCGCTCCGGACACCCTCGACGGCGCGGGTGCGCCGCTCGCCGACATCATCGGTGTGCCGGCGGACTCGTACGAGGGACCCGCGGACCGTGTCGTCGTCCTGGTGGACAACGTGCGCGACCAGAACTTCTACGACACGAACAACACGAACCAGTACTCGTACATCGCGGGGTTCTACACGTCGACGTTCGACTTCTTCCTGAACCGCCAGGTGATGTCGATCGACTCGTTCGACTGGCTGCACCGCACGGGCGCGAATCCGCCGAACGACCCGGTGCCCGGGGACAACTGCCTCAACGCGGACGCGCGCCCCTTCCTGTACGAGGGCGTGTTCGCGCACGAGTACCAGCACCTGCTGGAGAACTACGTGGATGCCGACGAGGGTTCGTGGACGAACGAGGGTCTGTCCGACCACGCGGGCCGGATCACCGGATACTTCGACCCGTCGAAGCCGATCACCCAGACCGGGTTCGACAGCCACGTGCAGTGCTTCCTCGGCTGGCTGAACACGCTCACGCCGGCGAACCCGCTTCCGCGGAACGGCGGCCCGGAGAACTCGCTGACGTTGTGGGGTGATCAGACGGACTCCGAGTCCGAGGTCCTGTGCGACTACGGGGCCGCGTTCTCGTTCATGGAGTACCTGCACGACCAGTTCGGCGACCAGTTCATGAAGGACCTGCACCTCGAGCCGCTGAACGGACTTGCGGGTCTGGATGCCGTGCTCACCGCGCACACCGCCGGCTTGACCGCGATGCAGGTGATCGAGCGCTGGGCCACCATGGTCGCGATCGACCAGTCGTTGGATGACGGGTTCACGCTTTCGGGCGGCAGCGCCGCCGACTTCAGCACCGACACGCTGAACGCGTCGATCAACTGGGACAACGACCAGGCCTACTCGGGCCCGGGCGTTCCGGCGAACGGCTCGGACTACGTGCGGCTGCGGGACGCGGCGGGTGCTTACGTCGGCGCCGATGCGATCGAGAGCGTCGATTTCAACGGTGTGAGTAAGCTCGCGAAGCTGCCGGTCGAGTGGAAGGTCGACAAGTCTCCACCGAAGGGATCCAAGAAGGCCCTGTACTCGGGCAAGGGTGACAACCTCGATCGTGCGATCGTTCAGAAGGTCAAGGTCAAGGTCGGCAAGCTCACGGTCGATACCGCCTGGTCCACGGAGGAGGGCTACGACTACGCCTACGTCCAGGTTTCGACCAACGGCGGCAAGTCGTACAAGAGCGTGCACTGCAAGGACTCGATCAAGGCGCCGCTCGGACAGGGCTTCGAGGGCATCTCGGGAGGCGGCAAGAAGCCGAAGTTCGTCACCGAGAAGTGCAACCTGAAGAAGTACGCCGGCAAGAAGGTGCTGTTGGCGTTCCGGTACGTCACCGACCCGGGCGTGGTGTTCAAGGGCTTCTGGGTCGACGACGTGACGCTGGACGGTCAACTGATCGCCGACGGGAAGTCCCTGAAGGGCTGGAAGTCCATCACCCAGGTCCATCCGGTCCACGTCGAGAACTGGCTCGTGCGCCTGGTGGCGATCGACGACTCGGGCAACACGGTCCAGATCGGGGAGATCCCGCTGGACGACACCTTCGACGGCTCGCTCAGCGGTGCGGATCTCGATGCGATCATCGGCACCACGGCCGACACCGTGGCCGCGATCGTGACGTACGAGGACAGCACCGAGACCGTGCTGCAGACGGCGCCGTACACCCTGACGGTGAACGACGTCGTGCAACCGGGTGGATAGAGCGACACCATCGACTCGAGAAGAGGGGCGGCCCTTCGGGGCCGCCCCTCTTCCGTCGGGGCCGAGAAACGGCACGGTCTTGGCCCCGCGGGGCGCTACGATGACGGTGCCCACCGATCCCTCGACATCCTGATGCGATTCCACGACGTCCTCGACGCCATCGGCGACACGCCGCTCGTCGGCCTGCCGAACCTGTCTCCATCGCCCGAGGTCCGGCTGTGGGCCAAGCTCGAGGGCCAGAACCCGACCGGCTCGCTCAAGGACCGGATCGCCAAGGCCATGGTCGAGGCCGCCGAGGCCTCGGGGGAGCTCACCGTCGACAAGACGATCCTGGAGCCGACCTCGGGAAACACCGGGATCGCGCTCGCGATGGTGGCCCGGCGCAAGGGGTACGGCCTCACGGTCGTGATCCCCGACAACGCGAGCGAGGAGCGTATCAGTCTGCTGGAGCTGTTCGGCGCCGAGATCGTGCTGTCGCCCGGTGACGAGGGGACCAACGGGTCGATCGAGATCGCCCGCCGCCTGGCCGCCGACGACCGCTACTTCATGCCGTTCCAGTACGGCAACCCCGCCAACCCGAGAGCCCACGAGGAAGGTACCGGCGAGGAGATCGTTCGGGACCTTCCCGAGATCACGCACTTCGTGGCGGGGCTCGGGACCGGCGGGACGCTGACGGGCGCCGGCCGCCGCCTCAAGCGCCACGACCCGAACGTGAAGGTCATCGCGGCCGAACCCGAGCTCGGGGACCTGGTGTATGGGCTCCGCTCGTTGGACGACGGGTTCGTGCCCCCGATCCTGGACGAGTCGGTGCTGGACCGGAAGTTCCTCGTCAACGCCTCGGACTCATTGAAGGCGACCCGCGAGCTCACCGAGCGTGAGGGCATCTTCGCCGGCATCTCCTCGGGGGCGGTGCTACACGTCGCCCGGCGGGTCGCGTCCGAGCTCGAGCGCGGCGACGTCGTCTGCTTGCTCGCCGACGGCGGGTGGAAGTACCTGTCGACGCAGGCCTGGGCGCCCGAGCTTGACCGCGCCGAGAAGAACGTCTCGGAGACCCTGTGGTGGTAGACCCCAGGCCGATCGGCATCTTCGACTCCGGTGTCGGCGGGCTCACCGTCGCGCGGGCGGTCTTCGACCTGCTTCCCAGCGAGCCGATCCTGTACGTGGGCGACAACGGCCGATTCCCCTACGGGCCGCGGCCGCTCGGGGAGATCCGGACGTTCGCGCTCGAGATCGCTGAGTACCTGGTCCAGCGGGACGTGAAGATGCTCGTGGTCGCCTGCAACTCGATCGAGGTGGCCGCGATCGAGGACGTGGCGCGGGCCCACGGGGTGCCGGTGGTGGGCGTGATCGACCCCGGCGTCCGGGCCGCGATCCACGTGACGAGGAACCACGTGATCGGCGTGATCGGCACCGAGGCGACCGTCCAGAGCGGGGCATACGACCGCGCGATCGCCCGGACCGGGGCCGACGTGAGTCTGTTCTCGGCGGCCTGCCCTGTCTTCGTCGAGCACGTGGAGGCAGGCGACACCTCGAGTGAGAGGTTGCTCGAGGCCGCGCGAGGGTATCTTGAGCCGCTGGATGAGGAGGGGATCGACACCCTGATCCTGGGGTGTACCCACTACCCGATGCTTTCTGGGCTGATACAGGTCGTGATGGGGGAGGACGTGGTGCTGGTGTCATCGGCGGAGGAGACCGCGAAGGACGTCTACGCGACGCTTCGCTCCTCCTCCCTTCTCGGCGGCGGGGGAGCCGAGCCCCGGCACGAGTTCGTCACGACGGGCGACCCGTCGTCGTTCAGCGCCGTCGCGCAGCACTTCCTGGGTCCCGAGCTCGGAGGCGTACACCCGGTCGAGGTCCGCGCGGTGGAGGGCGTCTCGTGGAGCTGATCGTCCTCGGATCCAGCGGCACCTGGCCGAACGCCGACACCGCCACCTCCGGCTACCTGGTTCGGCACGAGGGCTTCAACCTGTGGATGGACGCGGGCACCGGGACGCTCGCGAACCTGCAGCAGCACATCGACATCCCCGACCTGGACGCGATCGTCATCTCACACGAGCACCCCGACCACTTCGTGGACCTGTATCCGGCGTTCTACGCGTGGCACTACGGCGAGTTGGGTGAGCCCGGCCTTCCCGTCTATGTCCCCACCGACTTCTCACAGCGCCTGGCCGACCTGGTCTCGATCGACTCGCAGGTGGCGATGCGCTCGGCGTTCGCCTTCACCGAGGTCGCGCCGGGCGAGGCCTTCGAGGTGGGGCCGTTCCGGATCAAGACCGAGCCGATGGCGCACCTGGGACTTCCCGCGCTCGGCTTCCGCGTCGCGGTGGACGGCCAGGTGCTCGCGTACACCGGGGACACCGGTCCGACGCACCACGTCGAGGTGCTGGCCCGCGACGCCGACCTCTTGCTTGCCGAGGCCACATGGCAGGACCGGGACGACCTCCTGCCGTTCCACATGTCCTCGCGGCAGGCGGCGATGCACGCCCACGAGAGCGGCGTCGGCAAGCTCGTCCTGACGCACATCTGGCCCTCGCTCGACCACGAGAAGTCAAAGGCCCAGGCGGCCGAGGAGTACGACGGCCCGATCGATGCCGCGGTCGAGGGCATGCGGTTCGAGATCGGCCCGTGAACGTGGAGGCGAGCGGCCGGCCCGACGGCCGAGCGCCCGATCAGCTCCGTCCGGTCGAGTTCGAGCTGGGCTTCCAGGAGTGGGCGGAGGGCTCGGTCCTGTTCTCGATGGGGCGGACGAAGGTCCTCGTCGCCGCGACGGTCCAGGACGAGTCGCCGCGGTGGCTCCGCGGAACCGGCTCGGGCTGGGTCACCGGCGAGTATTCGATGCTGCCCCGCGCCACGACCGAGCGCACCTTCCGCGAGGTGAACAAGGGCCGTCCCAGCGGACGGACCCAGGAGATCCAGCGGCTCATCGGGCGATCGCTGCGCGCCGTCACCGACCTCAGGCGTCTGGGGGAGCGCACGATCACGATCGACTGCGACGTGCTGGTCGCCGATGCGGGGACGCGGTGCGCATCGATCACCGGCGGGTACATCGCGCTGGCGCTCGCGATCGCGGGCCTGGCCGAACGCGGCAGCGTCGACGGCGATCTGCTCCTGGACACGGTGGCCGCGGTGAGTGTCGGCATCGTCGGCGCGCATCCGCTGCTCGACCTGTCCTACGAGGAGGACGCCGGCGCCGAGGTCGACTGCAACGTCGTGATGACGGGCTCGGGACGGCTGGTCGAGGTGCAGGGCACGGCCGAGGGCGAGCCGTTCGCCCGCGGCGACCTGGACGCGCTGCTCGACCTCGCCGAGTCCGGGATCAAGCAGCTCACGCAGATCCAGCGCGACGTCCTCGGATAGCGTGCCGTTCCCGCCGCGCATCGCGATCGCCACCCAGAACCCGCACAAGCTCCGCGAGCTCGCGCGCATCTGCCACGACTGGCCCGTCGAGTGGCTCACGGTCCAGAACCACCCGGGGCCGTGGCCCGACGTGGAGGAGCCGCACGACACCTACCTCGGCAACGCGCTCGAGAAGGCCCGAACGGTCTCGCGCGCGCTCGGCGTGGCGGCCGTGGCCGACGACTCGGGCATCGAGGTGGACGGGCTCGATGGGGCCCCGGGGCCGCGTTCCGCCCGATATGCGGGTGAGAACGCGACCGATGCCGAGAACCTGGACGCGCTGCTCGTCGCGATCGCGCGCTTGATGCCCGAGCACAAGACCGCCCGCTACCGCTGCGTGGCGGCCATCGCGTGGTCCGACGGGCCCGAGCTCCACGCAGAGGGCGTGTGCGAGGGGATCCTGATCGGCGATCCGCGCGGTTCGGGCGGGTTCGGCTACGACCCGGCCTTCGTGCCCGAGGGCCAGACGCGAACGATGGCCGAGCTTCCCGACGAGGAGAAGGACCGGATCAGCCATCGCGGCAAGGCCTTCCGGGCCCTGGCGGCGCAGCTCGCGGCCTGAGGCCACGCGCAAGGGCGCCCGGAAAGGACTCAGGTCTGGGGGCCCCACATGCCGATACATCTTCGGTAGCGGGAGAGGTGATGCTGCGTGTCCGACCCGAAGACGGCCGGTCGAGATCTGCGAGGCCTCTGGGCCACCCTGGCCGTGATCTGCCTGCTCGGCGCGGGCGTCGCCTACGGCGTCACGCGGTACCGGCTGATGGAGCTCGAGCAGCAGGCGGGCCGCGACGCCCGCAAGCTCGCCGTCGACGTGGTCCAGCCCGCGCTCACGGCCGGGGACCTCTCGGCGCCCATCCGGGGGGAGCGGCTCGCCGAGGTGCGTTCGTCGATCGAGGCGCACGTGCTCGACGGGCCGGTCAGCGCGGTTCGGATCTGGTCGGGCGACGGGACGATCGTGTTCGCGGACGACCCCAGGGTGATCGGCGAAAAGGACCCGGCGATACGGGACGAGATCCACGCCCCCAGCGCAAGCACCACCGTTCACGGGTTCACGACCGGCGAACGGTTCCACTCGTTGGTGGTCATGCACATCGGCAAGCCGCCGACGCTGATGGCCGCCGAGCTCGTCCGATCACACGAGGTGCTGGTCTCCAAGGCCGAGGACCCCTGGTACCCGTGGGTGGCTCGCGCGATCCGGTTCGCGATCGCGTTCGCCGTGCTCTACGTGGTGACGTGGGTCGGCTTCGCCGCGTTCGGCATCGCGCGGCGGGGTATCGCACACCGGAAGGCGGCGGCCAAGGAGCCGCGGCCGGTCCCGGGGCGCCGCGGTGCGGTCCGGGACGAGGACCTGCCCGCGTACATGCAGCCGGGCTTCCAGGCCGAGGTCGAGAGCCGGCGGCGGGCCGAGCAGGAGCTTTCGTCCACCGCCGCCGAACGGGACGAGCTCGCCCGCAGGCTCCAGCAGGCCCAGGTCGAGCTGCAGCACTCGACGGCACCATCCGGCGTCGAGTCCGCCTGAGCGAAGCGGCCAAGCCTCAGCCGAGGTAGCCCTCCACCTCTTCGGGGGGTCGGACCCGCGCGTCGTCGGGGTCCATTCCGGCGGCGCGCCGCGCCCGCCGCTGATGCAGCAGGTCCCAGCACTGGTCGAGGGTGACCTGGAGCTCCTGCAGCCGCGTTCGGTCCTCCTCGCTCGCCTGTCCACGGGCCTCGGCCTCCCAGAGCTGATGTTCCGTATCGGCAAGCTCGTTGATGCGCTTCACGATCTGCTGGTCGTCCATGGTCCCTCCGATCGGCGGCCGAAGCCCCAACATACGACGGGCGCGCGTGTCGGTTCGGCGCCCGTCGGTCATGATGAGCGGCGTCCATGCCCGAGTCATCCGAGCTGCGACCACTCCTCGTCCGGGCCGCCGAGCGGGCGGCCGCGTTCCGGGAGACCGTTGGTGAGCGCCCGGTCGCGCCCGAGGTCGACGTCGAACGTTTCCGGGAGACGTTCGGCCGGCCGCTCCCCGACAAGGGGATCGACGCCGAGAGCGTGATCGACGAGCTCGTCGAGATGGTCGAACCCGGACTGGTCGCCACCGCCGGGCCGCGCTTCTTCGGGTTCGTGATGGGCGGGGCCCTCGACTCGGCCACCGCCGCCGACATGCTCACGACCGGGTGGGAGCAGGTGGGGTTCAACGGCGTCACCTCGCCGGCGTCCGCGCTCGTCGAGGAGATCGTGGGGACGTGGCTGAAGGACGCTCTCGGCCTGCCGGCCGGCGCGTCCTTCGGCATCGTGACCGGCGCGCAGGGCGCGAACACCGCCGCTCTGGCGGCGGCGCGACATCGCGTGCTGAAGCGAGCCGGCTGGGACGTCGAGCGCGACGGGCTGCAGGACGCCCCGAGGATCCGGATCGTGGCGGGGGAGGAGCGTCACGGGACGATCGATCGCTCGCTGCGGCTGCTGGGGTTCGGCAGCGGCTCCCTCGAGGCGGTCCGGGCCGGGCCGAACGGCGCCGTCGATCCAAACGAGCTGATCCGGGCACTCGACGCGGGTTCGGGTGAGCCGACGATCGTGTGCCTCCAGGCCGGGAACGTGAACACCGGTGCGTTCGACGACCTCGCCGTCGCGAAGGAGGCCGCGCACCGCATCGGGGCGTGGGTGCACGTGGACGGCGCGTTCGGGCTGTGGGCGGCCGCGAGCTCGGCGTTCGAGCACCTGGTCGCCGGCCGCGAGGGCGCCGACTCGTGGGCCGTCGACGGCCACAAGTGGCTACAGGTCCCGTACGACACCGGGTTCGTTTTCTGCGCCGACCCCGAGGCGCACAGCCTGTCGATGTCGTACACCGCGGCGTACCTGCAGGACGACCGGGCGCTCCGCGCGCCCTCGGACTTCGTCCCGGAGTCGTCGCGCCGGTCTCGCGGGTTCGCCTCGTGGGCCGCGCTGCGCGAGCTCGGCCGGGCCGGCCTCGCCGAGCTCGTCGAACGCTGCTGCGCGCTCGCGGGCCGTTTCGCCGAGCAGCTCGAGGCGATCGACGGCGTTGGGATCGCGAACGAGGTCGTGCTGAACCAGGTGCTCGTGGGGTTGGGCGACGACGAGCGCACCGACCGCGTGATCGCCAACGTCCAGCACGACGGCACGTGCTGGATGGGCGGGACGTCCTGGCACGGCAACCGCCTGATGCGGATCTCCGTGTCGAACTGGACGACGACCGAGGACGACGTCGACCGCTCGGTCGAGGCGATCCGCCGAGCCATGGCCTCCGCGTGAAGATCGGGGTCGTCCTTCCCGCGGCCCAGGGCGAGGGCGTCGAGGGGATGCCGGGATGGCCCGATGTGCGCGCCTTCGCCCTCGGCGCCGAGGAGCGTGGGCTCGACTCGGTGTGGATGTACGATCACTTCTACTACCGGACCGAGTCGGGCGAACTCGAGGGGCAGCACGAGGCGTGGACGATCGTCAGCGCCGTCGCCGCCGTCACCGAACGCATCGAGGTCGGCACGATCGTCCTGTGCACGGGCTTTCGGAACCCCGGCCTGACCGCGAAGATGGCGGCGACCGCCGATGAGGTGAGCGCCGGCCGGCTCATCCTGGGTCTGGGTGCCGGCTGGCACGACCCCGAGTACGACGCGTTCGGCTACGGGAGGGATCACCGCGCCGATCGGTTCGAGGAGTCGCTCCAGGTGATCGCGCCGCTGCTACGCGGCGAGCGGGTGACGTTCGAGGGCCGCTACGAGCGGGCAAACGACGCCGAGCTCGCCCCCGCGCCGAAGCGCCGGATCCCGATCCTGATCGCGTGCAGGCGGCGGCGGATGCTGCGGCTCACGGCCCGCTACGCGAACGCATACAACACCGCGTGGTACGGAGCGCCCGACGAACGTCTCGAGCAGCAGCTGGCCGCGCTCGGCGAGGCCCTCGAGGCCGAGGGGCGGGACCCGGCCACCATGACCACGACCGTCGGCGTGGTCGCGCGCGACCCGACCCGAGAGCCGAACAGCGACGACGACCCCGAGTTCGCAGGCTCGGTCGACGAGCTCGCAAAGGCGCTCGACGCCCACGAGGCGCTTGGCGTCGACCACCTGATCGTCGTCCTCCAGCCGATGGACGAGCCCTCGATCGAGTGGCTGAGCAAAGCCCTGGCCCTTCGCTCGGGCGAGTGAAGGGGACGCTTCAGGCGATCTTGCGCCCGACGATCGCGTGCAAGCCCGACGGCAGGATCTCCTGTCCGAACGAAGATCCAACGGTCGCGCGGACGCCGTGCGCCTCGAGGAGCTCCGGAACCCGGCTTGTGTCGATCAGGACGTTGTCGTGGCGCTCGTCGTCCCGGCGCCACGACCCGTCGTCAACGCGAGTGAAGACAGCCATCTGGCGGACGAATCGGTCGGGCGTGGGGAGCGAGACCTCGGTCACGAGAGCCCATCCCTCGCCGATCCAGCCGCGAGTATTCCAGTCCGCCCGTTCCGATCCCCATGTCAGATCGCACAGGTCGATGGCCATCAGGCCGCCCGAGCCGAGCGCATTCGCGATCGCGACGAGTGCCCGGTCGATGGCGCCGGCGTCGGGCAGGTAGCTCAGGACATGCCCGACCGAGACGATGGCATCGGCCGGTGGGATCGGATCGTCCGGCAGAACCAACTCGCCGATCTTCTCTGCGCCTTCGACGTATCCGCGCGCGATCTCGAGCATCGCGGGTGACGCATCGGTCGCCACCACGCGGTGGCCAGCGTCGACCAGGTGGCGGGTAAGCAGCCCGCTCCCGCATCCGAGCTCGACGACGAGCCCGCCCTTCTTCCGAACGGGCTCGAGCAGCTCGAGGATGGCAGGCGCGCAGTCGTCTGCGTGGAAGCCGAACCCGAGGTGATGCACGAGGGCGAGATCGCGCCGGTAATAGGGGACGCCCACGTCCGCATCCTCACCTGTACCGAACCGGCTGTCGATCCGGTTCTATCCCAACGGCGCCAGCAGGTTCTTCTTGCCCCTGAACGCGAACAGCAGCAGGTCGACCATACGGACCCGTGTCGCTCCATCGCGCTCCTCCCGTCGAGACTTCGATTGTCGAGGGCGGTCCTCTCCGCGGAACCCGGGCGAGCGCGTTACTGCGCGAACCGTAGAGTGCGGTCGTCCGACGGGATCACAGCGGTTCGGTGACCCGCGTCACCCACATCCCGCGCCCAAGTGGGAGACCCTGAGCACCGGATCGAGGAGGATCGGATGCAACGGATCAGGATCGAGCGAAAGGTTCCCTTCCGAGCGGACCGCGACCGCTACGCCCCGCTCCCCCTCGACCCTCGGGATCCGGACATCCTTCGCGCGAAGCACCTGCCGGGCCGGAATCCAGCCCCGCACGCGGCTCCGCGGTCAGATGTCGTGAGCGGTTCCGCTTCCTGAATCCCGGAGGCCGGCCGGCGGCGGATCAGCGGCGAGTGCCTATCGCGGGACGACGCGATACAGGCGCCACCGATCGGGGATCCCCTTGAGCTCGTGCTCGCCGGCATCCTCGAACTCGAACCCCGACCCCGCCGCGACGTCCCTGACGGTCTGCGAGATCAGCACGTCGCCCGCGCCCGCCTTTCCCGCTACCCGCGCACCGATGTGGACGGCGACGCCTCGCAGCTTGTCGCCGACTACCTCGCACTCGCCCGTGTGAAGACCGATCCGGACCTCGATCCCGATCTCCCGAACCGCCTCCTGCAGGGCGAGCGCGCACCGGATCGCGGCCGTCGGCGAGTCGAACGACGCGAAGAACCCGTCGCCGGCCGTGTCGATCTCGCGGCCACCGAACCGACGGATCTCCGCGCGCAATCGCGCATCGTGCGCCCGCAGGAGGTCGGCCCACGCGCTGTCGCCGATCGCTTCCACGCGAGCCGTGGAGCCGACCACGTCGGTGAACATCACGGTTGCCACGACGCGTGTCGGCTCAGGCCCGATCCTGCGGCCGGTCAGGAACTCCTCCATCTCGTCGGCGATCGCGTCCAGGTCGCCCGCCCATAGGACGAAATCGTTCCCCGGCAGCTCTACCCATCTGGCGCCTGGGATCTGTTGGGCGAGGTACCGACCGTTCCCGACCTCGACCACGCGGTCGCCCACGCGGTGCATCACGAGGGTGGGAACGGCGACGCGGGACAGCAGCGGCCGGACGTCGACGGCTCTGGACATCTCGCCCAGCAACAAGATCGCGCGAGGGCTCGCGCCCTGACGCATCAGAGCCGCGTACCAACTCAGGAAGGCCTCGTCGTACGAACCCGGCAACGCCGCCTCGCGTGCCGACCTTCCCCAGTCCTCCCGCACCGAACGCTCGAAATCTGCCCAGTCGCCGTCGGTCCACCCGAACGGGTAATCGTCGCTCCTGGTCGACTTGGCCCACGTCCCGCACAGGATCAGGTGGCTCACCCGTTCGGGATGGTCCACCGCGGTGGCGATGCAGGGTGGACCCGTGTCCGCGTTCCCGAAGAGTGCGGCCCGTTCGCTTCCCGCCGCATCGAGCACCGCGAGCACATCGGCGACCCGCTCGTCCAGCGTCGGAACGTCCGTCAGGCGATCGGACAACCCGAGGCCGCGGGGGTCCATGAGGATGAGTCTGGAGAAGCCGCCGAGCCGCGTGAGGAATCGCTCGACCCTGGGTTCCTGCCACAGCATTTCGAGATGCGTGACCGACCCCGGGGCGAGCAGGAGGTCGGGGCCGGAAGAGGACGTGCCCCCGACCTGATACGCGAGGGCCGTGCCGTCGTTCCACGCGTACGACGTTTGTCGTTGGCTCACGGGCCGAATCGTGTGCCGCCGGATGCGACAGACGCAAGGCCGGTCGCAGCGGTGCGAGAGGGGAGAGTCGAACTCCCACGCCCTTTCGGGCACCGGATCCTAAGTCCGGCGCGTCTGCCGTTCCGCCACTCTCGCGGTGGTTGAAGCGTTGACCAGCGTAAACGGTGGGAGAGGAGGCTGGAGGGACGCGACGCACCGGACCTGCGTGAGGCGCACTATCGCGAACATGAGCACTACTTGGGTGAACGTCCATCCCTCCCATGGAGGACCGAGAGGAGGGATCCGCATCCGCGCAGGCGCCCATCACCTCCGCGTGTGTCGAGCGCGTCCCGCGGGGGCGGATGCCTCGAACGCGTCAGGCTGATGCCGGAACCTTGACGACGTCCGTCGCGTCCGCGGGAAGGCCCCGCTCATCGCCGATGGGAAAGCGGACCGCGAAGACCGAGCCGGAGGCATCCGACCGGTCCAGCCACACCGAGCCGCCCGAGCGCTCGGCCGCGCGACGGCAGATGTACAACCCCATCCCCACGCCGCCGACCCGCCGGGTGGAGGACTGGTCGACCTGGTAGAAGCGGTCGAAGATCCGTTC
>Ga0114129_10004033_pt1 | contig 20731 bp, 19 predicted proteins | sample RhiMetdeltSRZDD1_FD_80071 | JGI IMG/M metagenome (GOLD analysis project Ga0114129, IMG submission 80071) | Populus rhizosphere microbial communities from Tennessee, USA - Rhizosphere MetaG P. deltoides SRZDD1 (version 2) (version 2) | ecosystem: Host-associated > Plants > Roots > Rhizosphere >... | reverse complement strand
GCCATCCGGCGGTGGCGCCGCTGATGCAGCTCGCCGCCAACGATTTTGTGCTCGAGTTGTTTCACGGCCCGACGCTCGCCTTCAAGGATCTGGCCATGCAGCTCCTGGCTCGCCTCATGGACCACGCGCTGGCGGCGCGCGGCGAGCGCAGCACGGTCGTCGTCGCGACCTCGGGCGACACCGGCGGCGCGGCGGTCGAGGCGTTCCGCGGGCGCGCCCGCGCAGACATATTCGTGCTGTTCCCGCACGGTCGCATCTCCGACGTGCAGCGCCGGATGATGACGACGATCGAGGACGATAACGTCCATGCGGTCGCGATCGAAGGCACTTTCGACGATTGCCAGGCGATCGTGAAGGGAATGTTCAATCACGCGTCCTTCCGCGATCAGGTGCAGCTCTCGGGCGTCAACTCGATCAACTGGGCCCGCATCGTGGCGCAGGCGGTCTATTACTTCACCGCCGCGGTCGCGCTCGGCTCGCCGCACCGGAAAGTCGCGTTCACGGTACCGACCGGCAATTTCGGCGACGTCTACGCCGGCTTCGTCGCGCTGCGCATGGGCCTGCCGGTGGACCGGCTGGTGATCGCGACCAACGTCAACGACATCCTTGCGCGCACGCTCGCGACCGGCAGCTACGAGCTGCGCGAGGTGGTGCCGACCACTTCGCCGTCGATGGATATCCAGGTGGCCTCGAATTTCGAGCGCATCCTGTTCGAGGCCTATGGTCGGGATCCGAAGGCGGTGCGCGCGCTGATGGGCTCGCTCGGCCAGTCGCGGCGATTTGCGCTCTCGGCGCGCGCGCTCGCGGGGCTGCGCGCGATCTTCTCAGCCGATCGCGCCGATGAGGAGGAGACCGCCGCCACTATCCGCACCGTGCTGCGCGAGACGGGGCACTTCATCGATCCGCATACCGCCGTCGGCGCGGCGGTGGCCGAGAAGGAGACACGCGACCCCGCGGTGCCGATGATTGTGCTTGGCACAGCACATGCGGCCAAGTTTCCCGACGCGGTGGAAGCGGCCTGTGGCGTACGTCCGCCGCTTCCCGAATGGCTCGCCGACCTGCCGGAACGCAAGGAGCGCGTCACTACGCTTCCATTCGATCAGGCGGCGGTCGAGCGTCACATCCTCTCCGCCAGTCGCGCCGCCCGCGAAGGAGCCGCCGCATGAGCGTCGAAGTCACGCGTCTTCCCTCCGGCCTCACGGTCGTAACCGATGCCATGCCGCATCTGGAGACCGCGTCGCTCGGCGTCTGGGTCGGCTGCGGCAGCCGCGATGAGCGGCCGGACGAACACGGCATCTCGCACCTGCTGGAGCACATGGCGTTCAAGGGCACGTCGCGGCGCACCGCTCGCCAGATCGCCGAAGAGATCGAGGCGGTGGGCGGCGATCTCAATGCCGCCACCAGCGTCGAGACCACCGCCTATTATGCGCGCGTGCTGCGTGCCGACGTGCCACTCGCGCTCGATGTACTGTCCGACATCCTGTCCGACCCGGCGTTCGACCCGGAAGAGTTGCAGCGCGAGCAGAACGTCATCGTGCAGGAAATCGGCGCGGCGGAGGACGCTCCCGATGAGCTCGTGTTCGACAAGCTGCAGGAAACGTCGTTTCCGGGTCAGCCGGTCGGCCGCTCGATCTTGGGCACGCGCGAAACCGTACGCTCGTTCGACCGCAAGCGACTGGCCGTTTATCTCAAGCGCAATTACCGGGCTCCCGACATGGTGGTCGCGGCTGCGGGCGCGGTCGAGCACCAGGCAATCCTGGACGAGGTCGACAAGCGCTTTACCGCCTTCACTGGCCCGGCGGCTCCGGGGCCGGAACCGGCGCGCTTCGTCGGCGGTTCCTATATCGAGGCGCGCGATCTTGAGCAGGTTCACATCGCGCTCGCGATGGACGGGCTGCCGCAGCGCGACCCCAACCTGTTCAGCCTGCAGGTGTTCACAAGCGTGCTCGGCGGCGGCATGTCGTCGCGCCTCTTTCAGGAGGTGCGGGAAATCCGCGGCCTTTGCTATTCGATCTACGCGTTCCATGCGCCTTATTCCGACACCGGCATGTTCGCGCTTTACGCCGGCACCGATGCCGCCGACGTCGCCGAATTGATGCGGGTCGTGGTCGCTGAGATTACCAATGCGTCGGAAACGGTCACCGACGGCGAGGTGGCTCGCGCCAAGGCGCAGATGAAGGCGGGCCTGCTCATGGCGCTCGAAAGCTCGAGCGCTCGCACCGAGCAGCTCGCGCGCCAGATGTTTGCCTGGGGACGACCGATCCCGCTTGACGAATTGGTGGCAAGAATCGACGCCGTGACGGTCGAGAGCGCGCGCGCCGCCGGGCGGGCGCTGATCGCGCGGGCACGGCCGGCCATCGCCGCGCTCGGCGCCGGGCCCGGTCTTGAAAGCGCGGCCATGATCGCAGAAAGTCTCGCCCGTCGGGCGGCATGAAGGCAGAGGAGGGGAGGGCAAGCGACAGACGACAGAACACATCCTTAGCCGTCGTCTGACGACAGATTGCATGGCGTTCTTCCGCACGGTGAGCTTTTCCGAGCAACTGCCCATGATCAGCGGGGGCAGCGTCGTCTTGCGTGCGCCGCAGATGGCCGACTACGCGGAATGGGCCGCGCTGCGCGAGGCGAGCCGCGACTTCCTCACGCCGTGGGAGCCGACCTGGCCTACCGACGACCTCACGCGTGGATCGTTTCGCCGCCGCATCAAGCGCTACTTCGAGGACCAGCGCGGCGACCTCGCCTATCCGTTCTTCATCTTCCGCAAGAACGACCAGGTTCTCATCGGTGGCCTCACCATCGCCAATGTGCGGCGGGGCTGCGCACAGGCGGGCAGCCTGGGTTACTGGATGGGAGCGCCTTACGCCGGGCAAGGTTACATGACTGATGCGGTCGGTGCCTTGGTGCCGTTCGCATTCGGTACGCTGCGGCTGCATCGGGTCGAGGCAGCCTGTATCCCGGCCAACATCGCCTCGGTGCGTCTCCTGGAGAAGACCGGGTTCCACCGCGAAGGATTTGCCCGCCAGTACCTGTGCATCGACGGGGTATGGCAGGACCATCTGCTCTATGCCCGTCTCAAGGACGATGTCTGACAGGTCGCCCGTGGCTCTTAACCTAGGCGTAGGGCCGGCCTTGGGACCGCCACGGTTCCTTTGCTATAACGCCGGTCAGAGGGGATATCGCTTAAGAAAATCGAGTGGATTCAATGGACGTGGCGTGTTCTGACCACCGAAGGCGCATCGCTTTGCGCCTGGCATTGCTGGCTGCCGGCGTAGCGCTTTCGGGATGCTCCGGCGGCTCGATCTCCGACAGTTTCCCGTCGTTCGGCACCCCCGCCTGGTTCTCCCGCTCGGAGGACCGCAGCGCCTTGGCGGCCGCGCCCAATCTTCCATCGATGGAGGACGATTGCCCGAGCGTCGATATCCGGGGCGGCGCCGGCACCCTGTCGATCGCGACCAAGCAGCAGCAGGCGACCGCCAACGATCTGCGCTATCAGCTGAGCTTTCACCGGCTGGCGCGCCAATGCGCGCTCGACGGCACCACGGTGCGCATGAAGGTGGGCGTCGAAGGCCGGGTCCTGATCGGCCCCGCCGGCGCCCCAAGCCAGGTCGAGGTGCCGTTGCGCTATGCCGTGGTACGGGAAGGCGTAGAACCAAGGACCATCGTCACGAAATTTCGCCGGTTCCCGGTCGCCCTGCCGCCGGACGCGAGCAATGTGGCGTTCACCGATATCGAAGGGGACTTGAGCTTCCCGCTGCCGTCGCAGGTCGAACTTCAGTCTTACATTGTCTATGTCGGTTTCGATGAGATCGGCGATCGCAACGAGCGTCGCCCGCCGCCGAAGAAAGCCTCACCACGTCCGAAGTGAGGCCGCACTTTTTTCAGCTTACCATCCGCGCAGCGCGACGATCGTGCTCTTCAGTTGGCGCATGTCGGCTATGACCGCTCGAGCGCCGGCCGCCATGAGTTGCACGCTGAGATTCGGCACCGCGTGGCTGCCTCCGACAAATCCGACGGAGGTCATGCCCGCCGCAGCGGCGGCAGTAATGCCCGCCGGGGAGTCCTCGATCACGATGCAGTCCGCTGGGCGGACATTCATCTGATGTGCGGCATGACGGAACAGATCCGGTGCCGGCTTGCCGCGCGGTACGTCGCCCGCCGAGAACAGATGCGGCTCGAAGAACCGCAGCAGACCGGTGGTGTCGAGGCTGACCCGGATGCGCTCCAGCGTGGACGAAGAGGCCACGCATTTCGGCCCGCGCAGCCAGCTCAGCGCGTACGCCATGTGCGGCGTCGGTTGCAGTTCGGCGCGGAAACGCTTGAACGTGGCCGCCGACAGCGTGGCGGCGAAGCTCTTTGGCAGTTGTCGCTTGGTCGCGGCCTCGACGGTGGCGAACATGTCGGCCGGCCGGCGACCGAAGAAATGCTGCGCGATCATCTCGGGTGAGAGCGGGACGCCGGCGCGCGTAAACTCTTCCGCCGCGACCGCCGCCGCGATCGGCTCACTGTCCACCAGCACGCCATTGCAGTCGAAGATGATCACGGGCGCTCCGGCGCGGGCGTCGGGAAGGGCCGCAGGGTTCGCGAATCAGTTGTGAGCAGCATAAGAATCACAACCGCGAGGCAACAGTGGCTCGCGCCTGCCCGCCGCAGCTTGTGCACAGCTTCTTGATATTGCTGGGGAAAAGGCTGGAGACGAAACTGTGGACGATGCCCAAAACGGCAGCAAAATGACCTAGTTGAGCTTGCTCTTCAGCTCGTCGATGCCTTTCGCAATCAGGTTGTCCGCCACCTGACCCTTCACCGTCCGGGTCAGGATCTTCTCGGCAGCGGCGACGGCGGCGTCGGCGGCGGCCGCGCGCACGTCGGCAACGGCCTGCGCTTCCGCCTGGGCAATCTTGGTCTCCGCCATCTTGGCGCGGCGGGCGAGCAGATCCTCCATCTTGGACTTGGCTTCGACCGCGAGCCGCTCGGCTTCCGCTCTGGCGCCGGCGATGATCTCGCCGGCCTCGCGCTCGGCCTCCTGTTGCTTGCGCTGGTATTCGGCGAGCAGGGCCTGGGCCTCGTCCCTCAGCCTGCGCGCCTCGTCGAGCTCCGCTTTGATGCGGGCAGTGCGTTGATCGAGGCCGTCCACGATCAGCTTGTGGACGCGGAAATAGACCATCGCCCCGACGAAGATGACAAAGGCGACCGCGACCCAGAATTCGGCTTCGAACATCTCGTTTCCTCAGCGCTTGAGCACGTCGGCGACCGCGGCATCGATATCCTTCGCTGCCGGCGCCGTGCCGATGAGCCGTTCGATCAGCGCGGCCGCGGTGTCGGCGGCGATGCCGCGCACGTTGGTCATCGCCATCGAGGTCTTTTCGGCGATCACTTTCTCCGCCGCTGCTATGCGCGCGTTGAGCTCGGCATCGAGCGCCTTGCGGGCGGCCTCAGCCTCGGCGGCATGGCGCTCGCGAGTCTCGTTGGCGAGCGTCTGGGCGCGGGCGCGCGCGTCGGCGAGAGCCTTTTCATAAGCGGCGATGGCAGCGTCCGATTCTCCCTTGAGGCGGTTGGCCTCGGCGACATCGCGGTCGATGTGTGCCTTCCGCGTCTCCAGGATCGCCCCGATGCGCGGCAGCGCGATCCTCGACATCAGCAGATAGAGCGCGACGAACGTGATGACCAGCCAAAGAGCCTGAGACGCAAACGTCTCCTTCTCGAAGGGAGGAAAGTGCCCGCCCTTCGGATTGTGCTCGACCGAGGTCGTTTGTTTTGCGTCCTTCTGAGCCATCACAAACTCCGTGGATCGCCCGGCGAGGCCGCGCAACCCATCAGATCAACCGCTCTTAGACTGCGTAAAGCAGCAAGAAGGCGATCACGAGCGAGAAGATGCCGAGCGCCTCGGTCACGGCAAAGCCGAAAAGCAGGTTGCCGAACTGGCCCTGCGCGGCCGACGGATTGCGAATTGCGGCAGCGAGATAATTACCGAAGATGGTGCCGACGCCGACGCCGGCGCCGCCCATGCCGATGCAGGCGATACCAGCGCCAATCATCTTTGCGGCAGTCGGATCCATGAGAAAGCTCCTTTCGAGGGTTTGATCGGGCTCAATGGCCCGGGTGAATTGCATCGTTGAGGTAGATGCAGGTGAGAATGGCGAACACATAGGCCTGCAGGAAAGCTACCAGCAGCTCGAGCGCGGTCAGCGCCACTGCCATGGTCAGCGGCAACACGGCGCCCATCCAGCCGAGCAAGCCGAGTCCGCCCAGCATGGTGACAAAGCCACCGAACACTTTCAGCGCGATGTGGCCGCCGAGCATATTGGCGAACAGACGCAAGCTGTGCGAGAGCGGCCGCGATAGGAACGATATCACCTCGATCGGCACCACCAACGGCAGGATCCAGATCGGGATTCCACTCGGCACGAACAGCCGCAGAAAACGCAGGCCATTCTTCCAAAATCCATAAATGACGACGGTCAGGAAGACGAGCAGTGCCAGCGAGGCGGTGATGATGATGTGGCTCGTTACCGTAAACGCGTAGGGCACGAGTCCAATCAAATTCAAGACCAGGATGAACATGAAAAGCGTGAACACCAGCGGGAAGAATTTCATGCCCTCCGTGCCCGCAGTGTTTCGCAAAGTGGTCGCGATGAACTCGTAGGACATTTCGGCCATCGCCTGCATCCGGCCGGGCACGACGGCGCGCGAGCTGGTGGCGCCAAGCATCAGCAGCGAGATCAGCGCGAGCGCAAGCAGCATGAACAGCGCCGAATTGGTGAGCGCGATGTCCACGCCGCCAATCCTGCCGAAGGTGAGGAGGCTCTTGATCTCGAACTGGTGGATGGGATCCATAACCGGATCGGTCCTTCGTCCTTATGCAGCGCGGCGCCGGCGCGTGCGCTGATCGTCGCTTAACCTGGCGGCCCGAGCCCGTTGTCCGGGACCACGCCTGCTGCCCGCATCACGCTGAGAACACCCGCAGCGAAGCCGAGCAGCAGAAATACAATCATTCCCCACGGCGAAGTCCCGAGCCAGCGATCGAGGAGCCAGCCGATGGCGGCGCCAACCAGGACGCCGGCGACAAGCTCGGCCGACAGCCGCAAGCCGCGGGCGATTGCCGACGCGTCGGCAGTCGGTCCTTGACCGGGCTCATTGTCGGAAGGACGGTCAGGCTTGACCTGCCTGAGCCGTTCGCCGAGACGCCGCAACCTCCCGGAGAGCGCAGCCTCGTCGGCTGCTGGCAGGTCGCGATCAGCTCTCTTGCGCGCGTCGTCGGCCATGCTCTCGACACCCGCGAGTCCGCAAGATCGCGGTCGTTCGCCGCCCCCGAGGCCGCGCGGACCATACTGACCGGGTCGGAGTGTGTCAACAATCCGACACCCCGACTTAACCGCTTGAAAGCGAATAAAATCAGCGGCTTTTGCGTACTTCGAAACGGACGCCTCGGAGGGGTCCAAATGGCTCGCGCGAGGCACTCGCCCGCGGCATCGGCGCGGTTCTGCGCCTGCCAGCGAGGTGATAGACTCACGCGGTCCGCGCACGCATGGACGTCGCCCGCCGCGCAAGGAGAGAGCCATGATCAGAACCGGCTTGCTGGCCTTGATCGTCGTTGGCGTGCTGGCGGTTCCGGCGGCGCGGGCGCAAGGCACCCAACCGGACAACGAGGACAGCAGGTTCACCTTCCACCGCGCCGACCCGGGCTACCTGCGGCTCGACGGCCGCACCGGCCAGGTATCCCTTTGCACGCGCAAGCCGGCCGGCTGGTTGTGCCAAGCGGTGCCCGACGAGCGCGCGGCGCTGGAGGCCGAGATCGCGCGCTTGCAAAGCGACAACGCCGCGCTCAAGCGGGACCTGTTGGCGCGCAACCTGCCGCTGCCCGACGGCATCAAGGCTGATCCGCCGCAGGCCAAGGTCGAGGAGCCGCACCTGCAATTGCCGAGCGACGCCGAGCTCAATCGCATGATGGCGTTCATGGAGAAAATCTGGCGGCGGCTGGTGGAGATGATCGTCAACGTGCAGAAGGACATGCTGAAGAAGTCGTGAGCGCCCGCCATCGCAACGAGCCCGCCCGCCCGCAGGACGCCATAAGCCGCCTCTCGGCGATCATTACGGCGGCGCCCGAGCTCGTCGCTACCGCGACGCTGACGATCGAGACGAGCGGCGAGGGCTTCATCGAATTCACCCGCGAGGCGGCGCAATTCATTACCGGCGCCGGCGCCCGGAACGGCGCATTGCTGCTCTACATGCGGCACACCTCGGCATCGCTGGTGATCCAGGAGAATGCCGATGCCGACGTGCGCATCGATCTCGTCACCGCGCTCGATCGGCTGGCTCCCACCGATGCCGGCTGGGTGCACGACACCGAAGGGCCGGATGACATGCCGGCGCACGTGAAAGCCATGCTCACCGGCGTCTCGCTGCACCTGCCGGTGGTCGAGGGTCGGCTTGCGCTCGGGACCTGGCAGGGCGTCTACCTCGCCGAACATCGAGCCCGGCCGCACCGGCGGGAGATCGTGCTGCAATTCATCGGCAGCAAGCGCTAATGCAGGACTCGGCGCAGACCCGTCTGCTTCCGGCGCGGGCACCAAGGATGTAGGATCGGTATCCGGAAGGGTCTTAGGCCGGCCGTTACGAGGGCACATATCGTTGGTCGAATCGACACCCTACCGTTTGGTGATCGCCGATGATCATCCGCTGTTCCGCGGGGCGCTGCGGGAGGCGGTGACGGGCCTGTTCGAGCAGGTCGAGATCGGCGAGGCCGGCTCCTTCGACGACGTTGCCAAGCTGCTCGAGCGCGGCGGCGAAGTCGACCTTATCCTGCTCGATCTCACGATGCCGGGAGTGCGTGGTTTTTCCGGCCTCATTTACCTGCGCGCGCAATATCCGAGCGTTCCGATCGTCGTGGTCTCGGCCAATGACGATCCGGCGGTCATCCGCCGCTGTGTCGACCTCGGCACCTCGGGCTTCATCCCGAAAACCCTTGGCATCGAGGAGATGCGGACCGCGATCATGCGGGTGCTCGAAGGCGGCGTGTGGACGCCGCCCGACGCCAATCTCGACGGTGGAGCGGATGCCGAGACCGCCGACCTGATGGCGCGGCTCGCCTCACTGACGCCGCAGCAGGTGCGCGTGCTGATGATGCTGTCGGAAGGCCTGCTCAACAAGCAGATCGCTTACGAGCTCGACGTCTCCGAGGCCACGGTCAAGGCGCACGTTTCCGCGATCCTGCAGAAGCTCGGGGTCGAAAGCCGCACCCAGGCCGTGATCGCCGCTTCCAAGATCGAGCTCGGGCAGTGGAGTCAGGCGCCGGTCGAGCAATAGTCGGCGATCACGACGCCGGCAGGGCATAGCCTTTCGGGGCTTCGTGCATCAGTGCGAGCGTGTGGCCGTCGGGATCGGCGAAAAACGCCATCCACAAATCGTGATCGTCCATCTTCGCGATCAGGTGCGGCTTGCTGTTGAACGACACCCCGCGCCGCTCAAGCTCGCGGACGGCCAAGGCAATGTCCGCGCAACGAAAGTAGATGACCGAGCTGCCGCCGATGTCCTCTGCCGTGTGCGCTTTTTCGATCATCAGCCGTACGCCCGCGCAGTCGAAGAAGGTGAGGTCGCCAAAGCGATACATCTTGGGCAGGCCGAGCACATCCCGATAGAAGGCTTCTGCGCGATCGACGTCGCCGACGGCCAGCGCGATCTGTCCGATATGGCTCAGGTTGAGAAACATGCGGTGGCCGATTACTCGGCCGCCGCTACGCGATGCACGCGGCATTGCGCCAGCAGCGCGCGCAGCGCCGCCGGCTTGATCGGCTTGTTGAGTACCTGGATATTGTTGACGCGGGCCTCTTCACGAACGCTGACACCGCGGTCGGCGGTGATCAGGATCGCGTTGAGATCGGCGCCGAGACGGCGGCGCAGCGCATCGATTACTTCGATGCCGTTGCCCTCATCGAGGTGGTAGTCGATCAGCAGCGTGTCAGGTGCGCCCTTGACCTCGGCCAACGCCTCGATCGCTATCTTGAGATCAGGCGCCTTGAGCACGCGGCAGCCCCAGCCGCCGAGCAGGGTCTCCATGCCGTCGAGAATGGCGAGGTCGTTGTCCACGCACAGCACCGCGAGCCCGGCCAACTGGCCGCGATCGACGTCAAACACCTCGCGTGGCTGCCGCGCCGGCAGAGCGGACGAGACCGGCACCTCGACCGAGAACTGCGATCCCCGGCCCACGGCGGAGACGACCTCGATCTTATGATCGAGGACGCGCGCGATGCGCTCGACGATCGAGAGGCCGAGACCGAGCCCGCGCGCCACCTTGGCGCCCTGATCGAGGCGGTGAAACTCCTTGAAAATCACCTGCTTCTTCGAGCGCGGGATGCCGAGCCCGGTATCCAGCACCTCGATGCGCAGCCGGCCGCGCCGGCGGCGGCAGCCGACCAGCACGCGGCCCTGGGGCGTGTACTTGATCGCGTTGGAGACCAGGTTTTGCAGCAGGCGCCGCAGCAGCCGCCGGTCGGATTTGACGGCAAGCGAGCAGGGCACGAAATCGAGCCGCAAGCCCTTTTCCTGTGCAAGCGGCGCGAACTCGACCTCGAGCTGACGCAACAGCTCGTCGATCCGGAAGCCGACGATCTCGGGCTTGAGCGCGCCGGTGTCGAGCCGGGAAATATCGAGCAGAGCGGCGAGAATTTCCTCCACCGCATCGAGCGACGCGTCGACATTGGCGACGAGTTGCGCGTCGTCGCCGCTGCCTTGGCGCTCGACCAGGCTGGTGACGTAGAGCCGCGCGGCGTTGAGCGGCTGCAGGATGTCGTGGCTGGCGGCGGCGAGAAAGCGTGTCTTGGAAATATTGGCCTGTTCGGCCTCCTCGGTGGCGCGGGCAAGCTCGGTGTTGAGGCGGGTGAGCTGCTCGGTGCGCTCGCGCACCCGGCGCTCCAGCGATTCATTAGCCCGCTCCAGCGCCTCCGCCGCCTTCACGCTCGGGGTGATGTCGGTGAAGGTGGTGACGATGCCGCCGTCCGGCATCTGGTTGGCACGCACCTCCATCACCAGATCGCGCTCGGCGACGCGTTCGAGGAACGGCTCGCTGGCGGAGACGTAGCTCGCCAGCCGCTCCCGCACCATTGCGTCGGCCGCCTGCGGGTCTGGCGTGCCGCGGGCGACGTTGAAGCGCACGATCTCGTCGAGCGGGGTGCCGACCCGGGTGAGCTGCGGCGGCAGGGCCAGGATCTCGCCGAACTGGCGGTTCCAGCAGATCAGCTGCAGGTCTTTGTTGAATACCGCAATGCCCTGCCGCACGTGGTCGAGCGCAGTTTGCAGGATTTCGCGGTTGTAGTGGATCGCTGCATTGGCGTCGTCGAGGAGCTTGAGGGCAGCCTTGGTTGAGACCGTCCGCTTGCGCAGCAGAAGCGAGAGGACGAGCCGCGAGGACGCGGCGCCGATCGCCGAGGCGAGCAGGTGCTCGGCGTAGCGCAAGAGCTGGAAGTCGGCCTCCGCTTTCGGATCGAGGCTGATCCCGCGGGTCGAGGCGTAGCTGTCGAACGAGGTGCGGGCGCGCTCTTCGCCGAGATAGCGCGCCACCGTTGTGGTCAATTCTTCGATCGTCACCGAAGAGCGCCACAGCCGGAAGCTCGGCGTGATCGGCGTGAGGTCGGACGGCACGAACAGGTCGGCTTGCAGCCGCTCGATCGATGCCGGCGCGCGCGTGAACGAGAACGCTACATAGGCAAGGATGTTGAGGAGCAGACTCCAGGCCACGCCGTGGACGAGCGGCGCGAGATCGAGCCCGAACAGCGCCTGCGGACGCAGGAACGACAGACCCCAGGGGCCCTCGTTCAGGATGCCGGCGCTGATGATGCCGGCGCTCACGAAGCTCGGCAGCAAAAGCGTATAGGCCCAGACCACGATGCCGACGGTCATCCCGGCCATCGCGCCGCGGGCGGTAGCGCGGCGCCAGAACAGCCCGCCGAAGAACGCGGGCGCCAGTTGTGCAACCGCGGCAAACGACAGAAGCCCGATCGAGGCGAGCTGCGCGTCGCCCGCCATGCGGTAGTAGATGTAGGCAAGAAAGAGGATCGCGAAGATCGCGATGCGCCGCACCGTCAGTAGCAGGCCGCCGAGGTCGCCGCGGCCGGCGATAAACGCGGCGCGCCGCTGCAGCACCAGCGGCATCACGATGTCGTTCGAGATCATGATGGCGAGCGCGACCGATTCGACGATCACCATTGCGGTCGCCGCTGACAGGCCGCCGACAAAAGCCGCAAGCGTAAGCAGGTCGGAGCGGGCGGCGAGCGGCAAAGCGAGCACGAACATGTCGCTGTCGACCTGTCCGGCATCGAAGGTCAGGAGCCCAGCGAGCGCGATCGGCACCACGAACAGGTTGATCAGCACGAGGTAAAGCGGAAACAGCCAGGCAGCGCGCTTGATCTCGCCTTCGTTGTTGTTCTCGACCACCGTGACGTGGAATTGGCGCGGCAGAAGAACGATTGCGAACAGCGACAGGACCGTCATCGCAATGATGGTGCCGGGGAGCGAGTCGCGTCCGAGCACGGCAGCCGTCTCCGGCCGCTGCATCGCCTGCGTGAACAGCGCCCATGGTCCGTCGAACATCCAGAACGTCACGAGCACGCCGACGCTGACGAAGGCGACGAGCTTGACGATCGATTCGGTCGCGATCGCCAGCATCAGGCCGTCCTGGTGCTCGGTGGCGTCGATATGGCGGGTGCCGAACAGCACGGCAAAGATCGCCATCGACAGCGCGACGAACAGCGAGATATCCCCGAACACCGGCTGGAACGATCCGGTCTGCGGGTTCACGTGCGCGAGGATCGTGCCGAGCGAGGACGACACCGCCTTGAGCTGCAGCGCAATGTACGGAATCGTGCCGATGATGGCGATCAGCGCGACGGTGGCGGCGACGGTCTGCGCCTTGCCGTAGCGCGCGGCGATGAAGTCGGCGATCGAGGTGATGTTCTGCGCCTTGGCGAGCCGCACGATACGCACGATCAGCGGCGAGCAGAGCCCGATCATCAGCACCGGGCCGATATAGATGGTCAGAAAGTCGAAGCCGGTGCGCGACGCCAGCCCGACCGAGCCGAAGAACGTCCAGCTCGTGCAGTAGATCGCCAGCGAAAGCGGATAGATGATGTGGCCGCGGCCCTCGCGGCCATACCGGCGCATGCGGTCGCCGTAGCTCGCTACCACGAACAGAAGGCCGATATAGCCGAGCGCAACGGCGATAACGACCCAGCCTTGCAGCATGAACAATCCTGCGTCACGTTGGGCCGCGAGGCCCGTACCAACCCGCCGCAAGTCTAGCGGCGGGCGGCGCGGAATGCGAGGTCTCTCCGGCCCGGAGCGGCGCCATGCGGCTTTTCGATATGTTTCGGCGAGGTGGGCGCATCCGTGACACGGCGTCACTCGGGAGCTTTATCGACAAGCAGGCGGCCGCGCTTGCGCAACGAAGCGTCGAAGACTACGCGCGCCTGCGGGCCGGCGATCAGGCCGAAGCATTGTTCGCCGAACCCGCATTTCGCGCCGCCGTGGAACGGGCGCGCGCGGAGGCCTATCCGCTCGCGCTCGCGATGGTCGGCGAAACGGTCGAGGGCGTGCTCCGTCCGCAGGCGGGCGAGCGGGAGCATCCCATGCTCTACGGCCTGATCCGGCTCATTCTCGATATCTTCGATCGCAAGCCGATGCCGCAAGCGATTGGCGCCTGGCGTGCGACGCGACAACAGCTTGCGCAGTCGATCAACGAGCTGGCCCGCGGTCCCGCCATCACGGTCGAGAAAATCGCCGAATCCTATTCGGGATTGTTCCTCGCGCTGATGCCGATTCATGCAAAGCTGCGCGGCGAGGATTTTCCGGCGCTTCGCAATCAGCTCGGCGCCATGCTGCGCAGCGCGCGCGACCAGTTCATCGAAAGCGCGGACCTGCCGGGATTGATCGATCAGTTATGTGCGGCGGAAGGGGCGCCATGAGCGATCGAAGGCTCCGCTGGGGGACGTGATGGCCGCACGCGACAGTATCACCCCGCTGATAGCACTCGATGCCGTGGCACTCGACACCGAGACGACGGGGCTCGACCCCAATGTCGCACGCGTGATCGAGATCGGCGCGCTCCGGATCGCCGCGGGCCGTATCGACACCGCCGCCACGTTCGCCCAGCTGGTGCGCCCGGGCATCCCGATTCCGGCGGCCTCCATCGCCATCCACGGTATCGACGATATGACCGTCGCCGATGCGCCGGCATTTCCCGAAGTCTGGCGCGCGCTCATGCCCTTCATCGGCAAGTCGGTGCTGATCGGGCACTCGATTGGCTTCGATCTCGCGGTGCTCAAGCGCGCATGCGAGCGCGCCGGACTGCCCTGGCAACGCCCGCGCAGCCTGTGCGTGCGGCTGCTTGGCGAGGTCGCAGCGCCCGACCTCGCGGGCTATTCGCTCGACGAGCTTGCCGCCTGGCTCGGCGTCGGCATCGACGGGCGGCACCGGGCGCTCGCCGACGCCACCGCGGCCGCGCGCGTGTTCCTCGCACTGTTGCCGCGGCTGCGCGAGCGCGGCATCCGGACGCTGGCCGAAGCCGAACAAGCCTGCCTCGCACTGACGACGCCTATCGCCGAGCAGCACAAGGCGGCATGGGTCGAGCCGGTGGTCGCGCCCGACCCCGCGGACATCGAGGCGCTCGGCCGTATCGACGCCTATCCTTATCGTCACCGCGTCGCCGATGTGATGAGCAGCCCGGCGAAGTTCGTCGCGCCGGATGTGCCGCTCGGGCGTGTGCTTGAGCGGCTCGCCCGCGAGAAAATCTCGTCGCTGTTCGTATCGGCCGACGGCGGCGCGGCGCGCCCGCACGACACCGGCATCGTCACCGAGCGTGATGTCCTGCGCGCGCTTGCCCAGCGCGGCGCGGATGCACTTGCCATGCCGGTCTCGTCCGTCGCCTGCCGGCCGCTGTTCGCGGTGCCGGCCGACGCCTTCGTCTATCGCGCCATCGCGCGCATGAACCGGCTCAAGGTGCGTCATCTCGGCGTCGAGGATGAGAGCGGACGTGTCTGCGGCGCCCTTTCGGCGCGCGACCTGTTGCGCATGCGCGCCGAGGAAGCGGTCGTGCTTGGCGACGCCATCGATCACGCCGCTTCCGTCGGCGAGCTTGCGCGCGCCTGGGCGGCGCTGCCGCGGGTCGCGGTCGGCTTGGTGGCCGAGGGCGTGCCGGCGCGCGACGTCGCGGCGGTGATCTCGCGGGAAGTCGGCGCTGTGACCGGCCACGCGGCGGTGCTCGCGCAGACGCGGCTGAAAGCCGACGGTCTCGGCGATCCGCCCTGCGCCTATGCCATCGCGGTGCTCGGCTCGGCTGGCCGCGGCGAAAGCCTGCTGGCGATGGACCAGGACAATGCCCTCATCTTCGCCGAGGGCAAGCCGGCCGGTGAGACAGACCGCTGGTTCGAGCGGCTCGGGATTCACATAGCCGACATCCTGCACGAGATTGGCGTGCCCTATTGCAAGGGCGGAGTCATGGCGAAGAACCCGCAGTGGCGCGGCTCGGTGGCGACGTGGCACGCGCGCGTCGCGGAATGGATCGAGCGCTCCAATCCGGCAGACCTGCTCTCGGTCGACATTTTTTTCGACCTGCGCGGCGTGCACGGTGACCGGCAGCTCGCGGCATCGCTTTGGCGGCATGCGTTCGACGCCGCGCGCGGACAGATCGGGTTCGCAAAGCTTTTGGCCGAATCCGCCGGGCCGACCGAGCCGGCGCTCGGGCTGTTCGGGCGCTTCAAGACCGTCGAGGGACGAGTCGACCTCAAAAAGGCGGGCCTGTTCGGCATCGTCACCCTGGCACGCGTGCTCGCCATCCGGCATCACGTCGTCGAACGCTCCACGCCCGAGCGGCTCAGGCAGATCGCCGCGCTCGGCATCGGCGGCGTGAACGATCTTGCCGCTCTCATCGACGCGCACGCCGTCTTCCTCGACGTCATTCTGGCGCAGCAGATCGAGGACATCGCGCGTGGCGTTCCGGCGATCAACAAGGTCGCCGTCAAGCGTCTGTCGCGGGCGAACCGCGAGCGCCTCCACGGCGCGCTCGAGCAGGTGCGCAACCTCAACGAGCTCACGCAGGACCTGCTGTTTCGTTCCTGACCGCCAATGTCACGGGAGCCATGCGCCGCCGTCATTTGACGGCGAGAGAGGCGCGCGCCATTGATCGCCCGCCGATGCTCGCATCCCTGCCTCCCGCGAAAGCGCTCTTTCCGTATGCCGAGACGCTGCTGATCGCGGCGGCCGGCGGCATCACCTTCGCTGCCATCGGCTTCCCGGCCGGATTGATCTCGGGCTCGATGCTGGTGACGGCTGCCGCCGCCCTCATGGGGCGGCCGATGAAGGTGCCGGTGCCGCTCGCGCGCGTCTGCTTCGTGCTGATCGGCATCCTGCTCGGCGCGGTGGTGACGCCGGAGACGCTGCGGGGCATTGTGACCTGGCCGCTCAGCGTGGCACTGCTGGTCGTGTCGGCGGCCTGCATGCTGATCGCGACCACCTCCTATCTGCGCATCGTGCACCGATGGGACCCGCTGTCGGCGCTCCTCGGCGCCAGCCCCGGCTCGATGGCGCAGGTGATCGCGCTCTCGGCCGAGCTTGGCGGCAATGTGCGGGGCATTGCGATCGTGCAGACGATGCGGGTGCTCGTGGTCACCATCGGCCTGCCGGCGGGACTTGCGACTTTCGGGTTGGTGGCGGGCTCGGTGATCGCCGTGCGCGAGCCCGCGGCGGGCTCATCGCTCGCCGAGCTCGCAGTCCTGGTCGTGGTCTCCACCGCGCTCGCGGTCGCAATGGTGCGGATCAAATTTCCGGGCGGCCTCCTGTTCGGATCGATGGCCGGCTCCGCGATCCTGCACGGCACCGGGCTCGTCCACGCGGTGCTGCCGTGGTGGCTCGGCAGTGCGGCGGTGGTGGTGATGGGGGGCCTGGTCGGATCGCGCTTTGCCAACACCAGCCCGCGCATGGTGCTCGAGTATTTCTGGGCGGCGCTTGGCTCGACCGTGGTCGCGATCGCGGTCGCCTCCTGCTTCGTGCTGATCGTGACCAGCCTGCTGCCGTTTCGCACCGCCGACGTGGTGATCGCCTTTGCGCCGGGCGCGCAGGACACGATGATGGTGCTCGCTCTCGCACTACAGCTCGACCCGGTCTATGTCGGCGCGCACCATCTCATGCGCTATCTCGTCGTCACGTTCTCGGTCGCGCTGGCGGCGCGCCGGATGATGCGTCGCAAGCTCAAGCCGCATGAGCGCTGGCAGCGGCCGGGGCAGGGGACTTTCGACGATTAATTCTTCAGCCGGTAGCCGGTCTTGAACATCCACCAGACCGTCGCCTTGCAGATCGCCAGGAACAGAAGCGTCATGCCCAGGCTGATCCCGACGTTGACGTCGGCGACCCCGTAGAAGCTCCAGCGGAAGCCGCTGACCAGGTAAACCACCGGATTGAGCAGCGTGACCGTTTGCCAGACGGGCGGCAAGACGTTGATCGAATAGAAGGTGCCGCCGAGGAAGGTCAGCGGCGTGATCACCAGCAGCGGCACGACCTGCAGCTTTTCGAAGCCTTCCGCCCAGATCCCGATGATGAAGCCGAGCAGGCTGAAGGTGAGCGCGGTGAGAATGAGGAACGTGAGCATCCAGAACGGATGGCCGATCTGGATCGGCACGAACAGCCCGGCCGTGGCCAGGATGATCAGCCCGAGAATCAGCGACTTGGTCGCGGCGGCGCCGACATAACCGAGCACGATCTCGAACGGCGACACCGGAGCCGAGAGAATCTCGAAGATCGTGCCGGTGAAGCGTGGAAAGTAGATGCCGAACGACGCGTTCATGGTGCTCTGCGTCAGCACCATCAGCATGATCAGCCCCGGCACGATGAAGGCGCCGTAGCTCACGCCCTCGATCTCGGTGATCCGCGAGCCGATCGCGGCGCCGAACACCACGAAATAGAGCGACGTCGAGATCACCGGCGACACGATGCTTTGCAGCAGGGTGCGCCCGGTGCGCGCCATTTCGAATGTGTAGATCGCTCGGACCGCCCGGAGATTCATTGTCCCTGCCTCACCAGCCCGACAAAAATGTCTTCGAGCGAGCTCTGCGTGGTCTGCAGGTCCCTGAACCGAATGCCCGCTGTATTGAGGTCCCGCAGCAGCGATGTGATGCCTGTGCGTTCGGCATGCGTGTCATAGGTGTAGATCAGCTCGCCGCCGTCGGCCGCGAGCGTGAGGTGATAGGCGCCAAGTTCCGCTGGGATGGCACTGAGCTTGTTGTGGAGCTGCAACGTGAGCTGCTTCTCGCCGAGCTTCTGCATCAGCGCGACCTTGTCCTCGACCAGGATCAGCTCGCCCTTGTTGATCACGCCGACGCGGTCAGCCATTTCCTCGGCTTCCTCGATGTAGTGCGTGGTCAGGATGATGGTCACGCCGGAGGCGCGCAGGGAGCGCACGGTGTCCCACATGGCCTTGCGCAGCTCGACATCGACGCCGGCGGTCGGCTCGTCGAGGAACAGGATTTGCGGCTCGTGCGCCAGCGCCTTGGCGATCAGCACCCGGCGCTTCATTCCGCCGGACAGCGTCATGATCTTGCTGTCCTTGCGCTCCCAGAGCGAGAGGTCCTTGAGCACCTTGCCGACGTAGTCCGGATTGGCCGGCTTGTTGAACAGGCCGCGGCTGAAGTTGGTGGTGGCCCAGACCGATTCGAAGGCGTCGGTGGTGAGCTCCTGCGGCACTAGGCCGATCAGCGAACGGGCGGCGCGGTAGTCGGTGACGATCTCGTGACCGTCGACCGTGACGCTGCCTTTCGTGGCGGTGACGATGCCGCAGATGATGCTGATGAGCGTGGTCTTGCCGGCCCCGTTCGGGCCGAGCAGCGCGAAAATCTCGCCGCGGCGAATGTCGAGACTGACATTGTTGAGCGCCTGGAAACCCGAGGCATAGGTCTTGGAAAGATTGGAGACGGAAATGGCTGGCTGCATAGGGACGATCAATTCTGGGAACGGCGGGCGGACCGACGGAGCGTCCGGTCCGTCACATAGTGATGATGGACGCAGGCGCCAGACCCGCAGCCCCCGAATCGTCATTGCGCGGGCCGGACCGCGCCGCTCCCTGCCTCGAAAACGAGCTTGTCACTTCGACGAGATCACGGTCCCGAGATAATCCTGTACCGTCTCCCACGCCGCGGTCTGCAGCAGCTTCGCAGACGATTCGTCGAGACCCGCCGTGTATTTCAGGCCGACGGGAGATTTCCTGAACAACGCGGCGTAAAGCGTGCTGGCGGCGAGATAGGTCCCGGCCAGGCTGGGATGCCTCTTGTCGTCCGCGTAAAGATTGATTTCGGGACGCCGCTGAATCGCGTTTGCAAATGCCAGTCCCGCAGGAACGACAAGCGCGTCGCTGTCATTGCCCGCTCGCGTATAGGCCTCGGCCAGTTCGGCCGTCATCTCGGGCTTGTCGGCGTAGGCCCACGACATGAAAAACACCGGCACGGCACCGTGAACGCGCACGGTGGCGGCATGCTTCATGCTGTATTCATAGAATACCGATTTGAGCTGCGGATGAATCGGGCACTGGCTGCAGTCCATCATGATGGCCAGATCGAACAGCCGGTCGAGCTTGTTGAACACGATATTGTTCTCGGCATCGAAAGAATATGTGCCGATGGCGTTCGGCCGGAAGTACGAGGCGACGTCGTGCCAATCCGCGCCGGAGCCGCTGATCGTCACCGATGTCGTGCGAAACCGGTAGCTCGCGTCGGCAGATCGCAGCAGCCGCGCAACGTGGTTATGCATGCTGTTGTTGTAATAGAAGAAGCTGTTGCCGATGAAGATCGCGGACGCCGGCCGCTCTATGCCCGTTTGCAGGATCTTCGGCTTGGTCTGGGCCGCCAGCGGCGATGCGCCGACAAGTGCAGCCAGGACAGTGCTGAGAAAGAGACAGGCGCGATGTGTCGACATCGAAAGTCTCCATATGGGCGGCGGCTTGGCGCGACCGATCGCCGTAACGAATTCGCGCCCCTTCGATTGGAATTTGGCTGCGAAACTATTCCGCTGCCAGCGCGCGGTCCTTGCGCGGCAGGCCGAGCTGCTCCCAGACATCGACCAGCGCTTCCGCCAGCAGGTCGATCAGCGCATCCTCGTGATAGGGCGTGGGCGTGATGCGCAGCCGCTCGGTGCCCTTCGGCACGGTCGGATAGTTGATCGGCTGGATGTAGATGCCGTGCTCGGCAAGCAGGAGGTCGCTCGCCTTCTTGCACTTCTCCGGATCGCCGACGAACACCGGCACGATGTGGGTCTCGTTCTGCATCACCGGCAGGCCGGCGGCGACGAGCACCGCCTTGGTACGCGCAGCGCGCTCCTGGTGGCGCTCGCGCTCGAAGCTTGACGCCTTGAGGTGACGGATCGCAGCGGTCGCCGCCGCGCAGATCGCCGGCGGCAGGGCGGTGGTGAAGATGAATCCCGGCGCGTAGCTGCGCACCGCGTCGATTATTGCCGCCTTGCCGGCGATATAGCCGCCGAGGCAGCCGAACGCCTTGGCCAGCGTGCCCTCGACCACATCGACGCGCGCCATCGCGCCCTGCAGCTCGGCAATGCCGCCGCCGCGCGGCCCGTACATGCCGACTGCATGCACCTCGTCGATGTAGGTCATGGCGCCGTAGCGGTCGGCGAGATCGCAGATCGCGTTCACCGGCGCGATGTCGCCGTCCATGGAATAGAGGCTTTCGAACACGATCAGCTTCGGCCGCTCCGG
>Ga0114129_10004031_pt1 | contig 20733 bp, 7 predicted proteins | sample RhiMetdeltSRZDD1_FD_80071 | JGI IMG/M metagenome (GOLD analysis project Ga0114129, IMG submission 80071) | Populus rhizosphere microbial communities from Tennessee, USA - Rhizosphere MetaG P. deltoides SRZDD1 (version 2) (version 2) | ecosystem: Host-associated > Plants > Roots > Rhizosphere >... | reverse complement strand
TCTTCATAAAATAGCAGACCACCCTGTAAATAAGGTTCAGGAATTACTACCTCATCGCTACAAAAAATAGCTCTTACGAATTTTTGACCAGTTTAACTATATGTACTTAGTCGGAGGGATACGGCTAAAATAGATTCAGACAATTGCCACGATCTCGGAACAATATTAGCGGTTTCTAAATTTAAAAAAAGGAGTGATATTGGTTTTTTAAAATCAAAACTGGAGGTGCTGACCGACAACCCATACTGCAATGACAATATTTTTAAGGCAATAGAGATCTTTCCGGACAGTTCCTTTTTCAGAATTCTTAAGCTATACTTCGACAATTATATTAAAAAAGAAAAACAATCATCATATAATGATCTGGAGTTATATTGCAGAGCGGTTGCTCAATACAGAGATAAACAAGCCCGGACTATTTTAACAGCTTTGACAGATAAGAAAACATACCCGGATACCTGGTATTTACCACATAACAAAGAATATGTATTCAAAGCTATTAACAAATATAAATGTGAGCTTTACTCAAGCCTCTATAATCAATTAAAGCCACAAATGAGCAAAGACATACTTGGCGATTTGTATTTTTCATTTAAAGACGAACCTCCAACCTGGTAACAAAAAACTTCAACCTCTATAAATGAAACGGATTCTCTTTTTAATACTTTTTCTTGCCATGACTTTGCCAGGACTTACTCAAATTGTAAGTTACAGGGTTGACAAATTTATATCATCAAATACTATTGATACTTTCATAGTTTATTCATTTCCTTGTTCCGGCTCCGGTGTTTCCATGGATAGTTGCGAGTATGACGAACCGCATTATTTATTTTGGCAACAAAACGGGAAGTTCTTTTTAAAGCGGTTCGACTATTGTAAAACATATAGGACAATCACTCTTGATACTATAAATCCGTTAACCTTTTATTTGAAAAACAGAAGAATAATAGATAAGGAACAAATTCGTCAACCAACATACTATGAAATCAGGAAACATAAAGCGACAATTGACTCAATTATATGCACTTCCACGATCGATCATTCCTGTTATCATACATTTCAGCTACCATTGAACAAAAAAACAACATACATACACGCCGACATATATAACCTTGACTTCAAAGTATTCGATAATGGAAAGAAAAATATTTATTACAATTACAATCAAAAGACAAAATTCAAAGCACTAATTGACTTAACTACAACATTAATCAAACAACTTGAAAACGACAATAAATTTGAAACTGAGTCATTGAATATGCGCGTTCTCAAAACCCCTGCTCCGGTAAAAACCAGCAATAAAACAATGTATTGTTATGAGTTACTGGTAACAAATTCTTCACCCGATACTGTACAACTTAAGGATCTGAACATTTATGGTAAGAATGATGACAACCCTTACCTCAGCGTTAGAAATGCTGAATTAACAAAAAGATTCAGCCTGATTGGAATTACGAAGGAAGCACCTGTTGAACCGTTTATATATCCTGGTATTACAGCCGTTATCTATATTGAATTTCCTCTGGAAAGAGAACAAACAAAAATAGAGGTCGTTCATCAAATTTATTTTGAACGTAAAGGCGATGAAAAGGTTCAAACATATGCCATTGAGGATACTTTTGTCAAATTTTCCAATCAACCCGAAATAATTTTAGGCAATCCATTAAGGGGTGGCCCGTGGTGCGCTGTTTACGATCCGTTTTGGGCAAGAGGACATCGCAGGGTTATTTATACCATAAACGGAAAAGCCCGCATACCCGGCCGGTTTGCGATCGATTTCATAAAGCTGAATGAAAATGGAAAATATGCATCAGGAAATGAAGATAGCATCAAAGAATGGTTTGGATACAACGCAGCTGTATTGGCCGTGGCCGACGGTGTGATTGCGGCCGCCATTGATAGCTTTTCTGAAAGCCAAACGTTATCGGCACATCCCCAATATTCATCCGATAAGGCAACCGGCAATTATATTTCTCTTAAAATTAAGGAGCATCAGTTTGTTTTTTATGAACACCTGAAGTCGAAATCTATAAGAGTTAAGCCCGGCCAATTTGTAAAGAAAGGCGACGTAATAGCTTTTCTTGGTTTTACCGGTCAAACAACCGGTCCACATTTACATATTCATGTGGCCGACAACAACTCATCGCTCGGAGCGGAAGGACTGCCTTTTGTTTTTGAAAATTTTACAATTTTAGGCAGTTATGAAAATTTTGAAAATTTTGGTAAAGATCCCTGGACAAAGCCGCCACCAAATGATTCTGGTGGCAGAATAAAACAAAGGCCACAGCCTAAAGCGGTGATTGAGTTCAAAAATTAAATAAACAAAAGGCCTGATAAAAATCAGACCTTTTGCTCATTATATTAACGCGCCCGGTTTATGGATGCAGATTAATAATAGCTTTTTTGCAATATAAAAGGGTGAAAACATCCTTTAAATACCCTGATTTTACCCTGCCCACCGCTTTATGGATGTTATACCTTAGTTCACAAATACATATCATGAAAACCACAATTCCCAAAAATTCGCTGGCAAACCACCCGCCCTGCCGCACTACTATTATTAGTGATGCCGGTAAAGGGGCTACCGGTAACACCAATGCACAAACCGGGTAACTAAAAAAAGAGGGGGGAAACACCTGTTTTTGGGTTGTATTCAAAAAACCGTGGCAAATACGCTGTCTGTTTTCGTTTTTAACAGTACCTTTAGTAACGTTATTCCAATTGCGATTTAGCAAACATTCCTCTCTGTCTTAGATTCCTGCTATTTTATTGTACCACTAACAACACGGCTTGTTTTAATCCGCATGCCTATGCCCGGTACATACTGCTTCCTGTATAACAGGTAGCCATTTTAAACATTTAGTAAAATGGAAAAGACGATAATACCGCCTGTTCCAAAGCGGTTATTGGTAGCTGACAATTCAACTACCCTTGCCTCCTGCACCGTATCTATTCCGCACTACGGTACCGATACGGTAGATGTAGCCTATAACGGTTTGCCGGGCAACCAGCCGATGCTGTACAATAATTTTGTAGCCATCTGGGAGGCATCAATGATACCGTGGACGGTACCGCCCATTCAAAAAGCGCCTGTTACTACCAATAACCAATCGGGCAGCCTGGTTATCGACGACATTATAATAACAAAAAGCAGTTATATTGTTGGGTACGGGGTTGGCCCCGACATCAGTAATATATGTTGCAGCAGTCTCATTGCTGCAGGTGGACTTATGATGCCTCCATCGAATGTTATTATCAACGTGGATTATATTGGCACCACCTCGGTTTCGGTTCATTACCAAACACTGCCCGGATACCTGCCGAAACAATATAAAAACTGGATAGGGCTATGGCAGGGATATGCATCACCGTATAATGCAGGCGCTATGCTGGGCAAGGCTGCTATTAAAAATGATGCCAGCGAAGGATCTGTCGGCATCAACAATGTACAAATTGGTATCAACTCCAATTATACCCTTATTTATTTCTGTGGCGAGGCGCTTACCACGGCGGCGGCCATCCTGAATTTTTACACCGGCAATGAGAGCGCCGGCTGAATCAGCCTTTTTTTCATCATTAATAAATTCGATCAATTATGTTAAAAGAACAATCAACGGCTAATGAGCCAATCGTAACCAGGGAACAATTATTCGCTGCAGCTGCATCTTCTATTTATACCACTACCCTTAACATTGGCAGGGTGACTGCAGATACAATTGATGTTAACTATGCTACCATGCCCGGAAATCAGCCCAATTCCTATGGTAATTTCCTGGCTCTCTGGCAAAATACCAATTCAATTCCCTGGAATACCGAGCCTAATAAAACATTTCCGGTACCTACCAATACGCCTAACGGCTCAGCTACTTTTTCGGGCCTGAGTATTACTAACAATAGCTACATTATAGGATATGCTGTTGGCCCTACACTGACCGCTACAGGGCAAATACAGAAGTACGGTAATATTTGCTCCACTGCATTTATACCGGCAGCTTCAAACGGCAACGGAACCATTTTTACACCCGGCATTTCGGGCATTCAGGTTGGCACTACTTCAGTATCGTTTATGTTTACTTTGCCCGATGGTATTATGCCGCAAACCAACGGAGCCTGGGCAGCTTTATGGAGAGGCGATAATCCTTCTTTCTATAGTGCGGCTCCTTTGAGCTCCATACTTCTTACACCCGATTTTTCATTTGGCACCGCAGCATTCAACAATGTAAGCATCGGTCGCGGATTAACGTATACGATCGGCATTTTTATGAGCGGTTACCAGGCCTCGGGCGGAAGCAGCCAGAGAATGCTTGCCTGCTCTGCCAGCTTTACTAATTAATACGGCTTTATAATAAGCCTGTATATACTTTTTATACAGGCTTATTGCTTTATTTTCTGAACCCGGAAACGCTGCCCGATACACGGGATATAGCGAAGGATATTCTATGCCCTCAAATCACTATTATTTACTAACGGTGTAATACAGTTGTTATGGTTGCGTTTAACAAACTTTTTATAGACCAATTATACGTAGCAGAGACCAATACCGGCGACCGGGGATTTATTGCCTTTGTAGTGCCTGAAGGTGTAGAGGTTAAGGAAATTCCCATTCCTCTTAAAGTAGCGCTTTCCGGAATTTATTCCGGCAGTTTTGCTTTTTCGGCTACAGCACCCGCTATTAATAATATCGACGATGCCACGGCGTTTGTGCAAAGTATTTATAAAGTTTTGCGAAAAGGTGGCGCAGCCAGGGCCTTTATCTGGATGCAGGACCTGGCCGATATCAATGAAATCACGGCTCCGCTGATGGGTATTGATGAAAATGGCAGTACCGTAAACAGCGGCCTTGATGCCGACCTTACCAATACCCTGACGCTCACTGTAGCCAATGGCATGGCCCTTGAATGGCTGGATGATACAAACCTGTTACTGAATGGCGCTCAATATAATTATCAGGTGGCTTTCGGCGGCCCTTCGGCTCCCGTGGCACAACAAACCTTTACCGCTACACTGGCCTTTAGCGGACCGTTGCGCGGTACGTTTCAATTTAAGATGAACCTGCAACGCCAATCGCTGTACGAAGCCTGGAACTGGGGCTTTCAACTGCTTTACCCCGATAGCAGCCAGCCCGGCAGCACCCTGTACGAATGGTTGCCGCTGGCGGCGCCCGACCCCGGGCCTACCGATTACCTCGGTTTTGTAATTAACATCGATCCCACCGATGTACTGAACACCGCATTTGACCCCTGTTCGAGCAACGGCAATTGCACTATTTCGGGCAGCTATAACAGCCGGCGAACATGGCTCAATTTCACCGGCCAAAACGCTACTCATGACGAAACTACGCTGGCCGCTTATTACCGAACCGCCTTCGGTGCAGCGCTTACGCTTGTGCCGGTTGTAAACGCCGCTGCCGGTACATTACCGGCCCGGCTGGTTTTTTCGGTGGCCGAATACGCCACCAACGGCCCTACAGCCGTACAAACTTTTTTGGTAAGTCCCGAGGGCGATTTTATGATCCGGTCGTCAAAAACCGGTGCAGGCAGCCAGCAGTTACTGATTGGCGGCCTTCAGGGCACTGAATTTTTTACCATCACCCCGCAATTGAACGGCACAGCCGGCGATACGCTTCGGTTTGCGGCTGCCAGGCCGGCCTATGCGCCTAAATACCCTTTTGAAGATGCATCGCCGGTAAAAGCGCCCGAACCGCCCAATGCGCCCCTGCTAACGGGTACGTTCACTACCTCCTGGGCCACCCTGCAAACCGGCGCCGGCAATACCATTTATTATGTGGCGCAGCCAAAAGGATCGGCGCTTTTTGGCAGCGAATCAAGTGAATCAGTCACTGGCAATCAATACCCCGATCTTTTCGGGCACCAAAAACCCGGCTTTACCTTTACAGCCGATGATATTACCTGCTTTCCGCTTATGCCTTACAGTGGTATAACCGGCACGGCAGGCGCCAACACTTTTGCCCCATCGCAAATTGGTACATTCGAAAACCTGGTGGTAAGCCCTGTACGCCGGAGTAATGTGGCCAAACTGTGCACCTCCACGCCCCCACAAAACAACAAAGATGAACAAACGCCGAAAACCGTTACAACGCCTTCGGGATTATTGGTGAACCTGAACACCGGCGGGGGAATGCAATGGAATAATGTGCTGCTGGGAAAAAATACCGATAACGGCACCGATTATCTTTTACAATTTATACAACCCGATAAGGAGCTGATGGAAGCGCTGCAAACCGGCGACCTGATGCTGGTGGCGGCCAATGCAAAACACCTCGGCGAGCTGAACGGCGTTACCCCCAACAAGCCTGCCTTTTGGAACAAAATGGGTATCGGCAGTTGGGAAATGACGGCTGCAGTAGGACAGCAAAACAAATACAACGACTACAAAAATATAATGATCATCAAGGCCCGCAAAGGCAAACTGTATGATCCCGCTAATCCCGGCAATAGCCTTGTGGCCAACCCATCTAAATGGACACAAAAGGAAAACTTTGCCGCACCGGTAGTTACAAACGGCGACGGCAAGCTGATGGAGCCCGATAACGACCAGCTGGTGATATTATCCATGTGGCTGCAAAACTATTTTAAACAGGCCACCGGCGGCGATAGCCGGTATTTCGCGGCCTTCAATACCCTTTCACAGGACGAAAACTGGACCGGCATCCTCTTCCTGCGGGTAAACATCAGCGACCTGCCGGCTAACCTGACCGGTATAATGGCCGGCATTACCAACCCCGAAGCTTTCAATGCCCACCACCTTGCCGTGGAAATCAGCCCGGTAAAGAAAGAGAAAGACGGCAACAATGCCGTGGTCAATGAACCCAGCGCCATCAGCGGCCTGATATATTATGTTGATCCCGATTATACCGACGACGGTACCGACACCTCCATTGCACCGGTAAGTGCAGGATTATTCGATTTTCGGCTGCTCACGCTGAAAGTGCTTTTTACAAACACGGCGGTACGCAGCTTCGAAAGCCTGGCCCAGCTAACCATTACCGAATTATTTAACATGCAGGTAACGGCTATGGGCGACCCCGGAAATATATACCATAACATATTGCTGAAAGGCAGCCTGCAAATCAACGACGACCAAACCATTTACAGCCTTAGCAGTCAGGGCGACAATACCTTTTATTTCGATAACAACATCATTCACAAAATACAAATAGCCGGTGTGCTGCTCAGCACCCGCCATTCCGATTCGGCCGGTGAGGAAATATCGTGGTTTGCCATGAACGGTTTTATTGATTACTACCTCGTAAGCAATAAAGATAAGGCGCCGGAATTCGATGTGTTTTCATTTGGCAATTATCCCGGCGAAGATGCGCCCAACAAAGGACTTAAATTCGGTAACCTTGGCATTTCCATGATCTTCCCTGTTTCGGACCCATCTTCGAAACGAATGACACTCGATGCCGGCCAGATCAGTTTCGATACCAGCCGCAGCACCCCGCGCACCAACAGCCTTTACCTGAATTTTGCGCTCGACATGCAGGGGCTGCTGATAGCCGAACCGCTTACTACCCTGTCGGCCAAAGGCTACCTGCCTGTGATACCCGACCTGCCCATGACCGATATGAGCGACGATACCTGGTATGGTTTGCGGTTTAAACTGAACATGGGCTCACCCGGCGAACTGGCCGGCAAGCTGAACCTCGATGCGTACCTGCTGATTGCCTGGTCGCCCAACAGCGAGGGCGATGGCATGTATAAAGGCGGCATAGGCATATCGTTGCCAGGCACAGGCGGCGGCGCCAAACTCATCAGCCTGCAAAGCGTAATGAAATTATCTATCGGGCAAATACGGCTCACCTATGATACCGGTAAAAATTCTTTTCTCCTGATGTTTACCGAAATAGCGCTGAAGTTTTTGGGCATGCTTAAAGTACCGCCTAATGGAAGTACCCTGTTTTACCTGTTTGGCAATCCCCAGGCCGGCGGCAAAGCCAGCGGCCTCGGATGGTATGCCATGTATACTACCAGCACAGCACCTTCCACATTAACAACTACTAAATAACTATACTATGAGTTTGTTCAGTGACCTCGTAAACCTGTTTTCAGGGGCTACTGTTATACGTGATGAATATACCGGTATTTCGATAGCCGAAATGCGCGGGATTATTCAGCAACAGCCGGCACTGCGTTTTTATGTAGACGATACGGCCAATTTCGGCCACCAGGCTACCACGGTGAATATCATGAAGCGCATTATAGATACCACCGGATATACCGGGGCTATTGTGATAGTGTATGCCGGAAAAGCAGCAACCGCCAATAAATTAGCCGTTCTTTTGCCCGGCCTTGACCCGGCCAAAATTGAAACTACCAAAATAAAATATGGCACCTGCGAAAATATAACGTTTAAACCCTGGGAAAAACGGGGAGAATTAGACGACGTTACCTATGCTTTCACCGGTGGGGCCGATAACATGAAGATAAACTATGCGGCAGAACTGAAAGCCACGTATTTCCTGCGACTGGAGCCCTACTTATGGGAAATGCTCAATAAATCGACCAAGACTACAAGTGCCGTGCAAAGACCCGGGCTGCCGGATTTTAATTTATCAGATCAGTCTGTACAATTCAATAGTCTCGCCTATAAATTTACCCCCGATTCTGTAGCCGAAGTGCCCGTCGCTTCGTGGGAGTGGTACACCAAACAAACGTTCGATCCCAAACTCGCCATCCGGTCAACAAACGCCATGGCCATTTACGACGCATGGAAAGCGTATCCCGACAGCATGACCATTTGGCCTGTATATGGGTTGCACCAGTTTACAAGTGAGGCTTCGGAAATATGCCTGAACATGGTTTTGGCCGCACTTAACATACAGAAAGCAACCGCTAAGGCGCCTGTTATAGTGCATTTCAGCGACCCGGCAAGGGTAGAATTTTTCCAGTATTTAACGGCTTTTGCACAGGACCTGAACAGGAAAGACCGTACGTTACCGGCATTAAAAAAAGCCATCAGTGATGCTTATATTGATATGGAAAGTTTTGGTTTGCCTGCTGCTTATTCTGCCGCAAACCTCGAAAACGTAATGGTGAGGCTTCGCGAATATGTGGCGCCCTCCTTCGACAACAACTGTACGCTGACCCTGCTGAACGGATACCCAAAAGAGAAATATACCAATATTGCCAACCCTATTTTCAAGGCGCTTACCAATCCGGCCGCCAATCAGATTTTTGTGATCGTTATCGGCGCGGTACCACAGGATGTATACAATTATTTCTTTGCCAATGGCAACCTGCCGGGCATTTTTGAAGGACAAGGCAGCAGCAGCCTGCCGATCAGCCTTGGAAAGCCGTTTATGCAAATGCCCAAAAAAGCCATGAGCGATGCGGCCAATTACCCATCCACCCTATCGGCCGAAAACTTTTCGGATATGGCTCAGTATTGCAAATCGTCGGTATTGGAATTAAGGGACCTGAGATTTATAGAGTACCTGAGAATCGAAAGCCCTTTACCCTCTAAAGGATATACATCTTCCTTAAATGAAATAAGCGCTTTTGTAACCAAGGCCATCAAACCCAAAAATATTGTCAACGATTATTTTGTTGGTTTGGGCAATTACTATCAGAAAGACATACACGATAAACTGATGATGGGGCTGGTAGCGGTAGATTCCCTGGTACTCGTAAGCAGGAAACGCCTGACCGGTGAAAAAGGATTGTTGCACGAAGCCGCCGAACAAACCCCGCTTACCCTGCAGCAGGTGTACGACCAGTTGCTGGCCAACTGGAACAACGGCAGCATTAACCTGCTGAAAGCCCTGCCCCAAACCTATTTAACCGGTTTCTTCGCCAAAGTAACCGGCAATGCTTTTGATATTGCTGTAGATAAACAAAATATTGTAGCGGAAAAAGACAAGGACGACAAGATTATATCGGTAACGGTTAAAGAAGCTACCACTGCTTCTTTTTTAGGTATTACCATGCGCATCGCACTGGTATATACCGCCGAATATGGCCCTGTTATTACCGAAGTAACGGCTATTGCCGGTCAGGTATGGACGATGGACGGCATACCCTGGATATTATTCAAAAACCCGGGCTTTCGTATGAAGGTGAACGAAGGCGGTTTTCCCGTGCAGGGTGGTATACTCGGCACCATACAAAGCTATGATACCGATGTGAACCTCGAAATCGAATACCCGGTGGGCGACAATACCTGGTTGCTCTCGGCTGCCTTTGAGGGCCAGTATCCCGGCATCGCCACCATATTTCAGGCCGCAGGCGGCATTAACCTGGTACAGGTGCTCCCCGCCCCCCTGAGCCAGCTGGCCGGCTTCGGTTTGCAACAGGCGCAGCTGATGTATAATTCGGCCGCCTTCCGCTTCGACTATATGTCGTTTGCCATGACCACCAACAGCCCGTGGACCATTTCAACGAACCCGCTGTTTACGATTACCCCCACCGTACAGGTGAGCGTATACAATGTAGCGGATTTGAATAAACGCCGCATTGAATACCTTGTTACCGGCACGTTCGTTATTGGCAAAGGCACCATTGCAGTAACAGGCGGGTACCCCGATTTTCGTATATATGGCGGATTGAGCGAAGGACGAATTGAGCTGAGCGACCTGCTGGCATTGTTTGGCGGAGAGCTTGACCTGGCCACTTCCGTTACAGAATTCAATTATGACTATGCACCTGCGAAGAAATACTATCAGATCGGCGCCCTGCTGGAACCTGATAAACCCCTTGTGATCGCCAATATATTCAGTATAGATAACCTGAGCTTTAATGTAAACAGCAACAATGCCATCAACAGCGTTTTCCTCGGCGGACAAATAACCGTGCTGCCCGATACTGCGCAAATTGGTATGCAGCTCAGCGCCCTGTATGCTACCGGCAAGGGCTGGACCTTTGCCGGCAAGCAAACTTCGGGCGTTATCAAAATAGGAAGCCTTCTTACTTATTACATCAACAACGACTGGGCGCCGCCTGAGAATTATGATTATGGTATCGACGGCCTTTCCTTTACCATCAATTCGTTAACCGGGTACTGGGAGTTTGGCGCAAAAACCGCCCTTCCCTGGAACATTGAATTTTTAAACCTCACGGTGTCGGGCAATGCGCTGGTAGCATATGGAAAAAAAGAACCAGACCAGCCCGCCGGCTATTACGGCAATGTATCGGCCGATATAATCTGGAACAACATACACCTGACCGCTTTTTATGATTTTGAGCCCGGTTATAAGGCCTATGGCATCACCTGGGGTATGCTTACCGGTAAGGTGGTAGAAAAGATCGTTGACGGCAAACCCCACCAGCAGGCAACCCTCAGTTTTACCAAATCCACTACGCTCGGCAGCATCGTGGAAACCATGGTATCGTGGGTTACCGGTAACACGTTCGGACTGGCTGCGCCCTGGAATATACTGAACAGCATACCGCTGAACAATCTTTCCCTGACATACGATTTTACCAGCGAACAGGTGAGCTTCTCTGTCGGCATCGGCCCCATTAACATGGGCTTTGCCGTTATCAACGGCATTAGTATTTCCTACAACACCAAAGATCCCAAACCTGAAAATAACGGGGTTATTGTTTCCCTCATTGTCAGCTCGTCATGGGCCAACATCCCTTCGTGGGATGCGGCCAAACCCGAAAGCACACCCGCACCGCCGGGGCAGGGCAATCAATACCTCGACCTGCGCCTGCTGGCCATGGGGCAACATGTAACCCTTCCATGTTTTAAAACAGCCGATAACGTGCAGGCAGCCATCGCCTGTATGTCGCAACTGCCCAAACCCGAAGCCGGAAAAATACCGCCGGTACAACTCGACAGCAACAGCTCATGGCTGATAGGAATAGATATGGGCCTGCTTAAATTAGACAGTAAAAAAGCCAATGCCCTGGCGCTCGCCGCCGACGGACCACAGTATTTCATTACCCTGCAAACCGTATTCAACGACCCCAACCTGTATGCGCTGCGTATTGCGCTGGAAGGCGAACCGGCCAAAATATTCAAGGGCCTCGACTTCCAGATCATGTATAAAAAGATCAGCGACAGTGTAGGCGTATACCAGGCCGAAATTGCGCTGCCCGAAATCATGCGCAAAATCAACATGGGGCAATTCAACATTACCCTGCCCGTATTTGGAATAGCCGTATTTACCAACGGCGATTTTCAGGTAGACATTGGCTTCCCCTGGAAACAGGATTTTTCGCGTTCCTTTACTTTTCAAACGCTGATATGGACCCCGGTAGGCATACCCATACCTGTTATGGGCTCGGCCGGTGTGTATTTTGGTAAGCTGTCGAGCGCCACCACCAACCGGGTGCCGACCAGCACCATTGGCACGTTCAATCCTGTACTCGTATTTGGTTTTGGCGTACAATTCGGCATCGGGTACGATTTCAGTGTGGGCATACTCAAGGCCGGCTTCAGCCTCACGGCCGTAGCCATACTCGAAGGCATACTCGCCAAATTCAACCCTTATGATGCCCCCAAAGGCAGCGGCAATAATACACAGCTGGAAACATCCTACTATTTCTGGTTCCGCGGCACGGTGGGCATCATTGGCAAGCTGTATGGCACTGTAGATTTTGCCATTGTAAAAGCAGAGCTGAACATCGATATCCGCCTGCTGGCGCAAATGACCTTTGCGCCTTACGAATACATCGAAATATCTATTATCGCCTCGGTGAGTGTATCCTTGAAGATCACCATCAACCTTGGCCTTTTCAAAATAAAGATCAGCTTCAGCTTCAGTGCCCGCATACAGGAAGGCATTACCATCAAAGGCATTGGTGGAACAGCGCCCTGGGCGTCGCCAGCACTGCCCGCAGCCGGAATGCCGGCGTTGCAGCGGAGCCGCAGGTGGCGTTACGAACACACCGAACTGCTGGCAGCCTATGCCTCAGTGACCCCTGTTTGGCAAAACCTGAAAGCACCGGCTGTACCTGCGCCCATGACGGCCTATGCAGCCCTGGCTCTCACCATGGCAGGTGACAATGCCGCTCAGCCGGCCAACCAACTGCCCTGCTATGTTGCCATGTTATTTATCGCTTCGGTTCCACCGCCGCAGGAAGATCGCAACAACGGCGTGCTGAAAGCGTTCGGCGACAATAGCGACACTTCTTTCGAATTCCTTTGCAAACAGGTATTCCGCTGGGCCATTGCCGCTATACAGTCCGTACCCATGACCAGTGCCCAGGTAGATGCCCTTATTGTAAGCGACCTGCAATTGGCCGCCCTGCAGGATTATCTATCCAACCCGGCCAACCCCACTCCCATTGCTGTTGATGACATCAACCGGTTTATGGCCGGCCAGTTTGCCTTTACGGTAAACGCCCCTGAGTCGGGCGAGGCAGATGCCACCTATTTTCCGGTTCCGCCCGATATGGCGCTCAACCTGCCCGCCTATGGCAGCGATTACCATGGCCTTACGTATGATTTTGCAGGTTATAACAGCACCTCTGCCGATTATACACAATTCCTGCGCAGCTATTTTAACCAGTTGGCTGTACAGGTAGCTAAAGACCCGGCCAATGACAACCTGCAGGCATGGCAACTAAACGACAGCACAGGCGTATCTGTGGGCAGTTTTGTGTACAGCGATTATTTTCTGCTGATACTGCGGCAAATGCTGCAATCGGTCCGCGACTCACTGAAAGATTTCAAGTACTACGCAACCAACACGCAAACCGTAAACGATATTGTAGATTGGGTGAACAACCATTCCGGCGCCAATACCTATACGGTCGAAACCCTGTTTACCGATAACGTATCGGCCGGGCTCAGTGGCGCAAAAACCCTGCGCATTACCGGTTGTACCTATATTGTTCAGGCAGGCGATACGTTCAGCAACATTGCCGCAAAGACTATTTTTAACGGGGGCTTTACCGGTAAGCAACTGGCAAGTGCCAACGAAAATACGCCCAACACCCTGCAGGCCGGAATTGAAATCAACTATCCTGGCAGGCTGTACCCCTATAAAACCCTGCCGGGCCAATCGCTCAGCGATGTGGCCGCAGCCATGCACATTTCCGTTAGCGATTTAATAGATAACAGCAATATTGCCACTTTGCCCGGTTTGCTGTTGCCCGTAGCCACATTGGCCACGCCCGCGTTCAATTACAACACCGTGACCGGCGATACGCTTAACAAAATAGCTGCGCAGTATAATATCACGCAGCAGCAGCTGGCAGCGCCTGCCGAAAACGGTCTTATTGCCGGTTTGTTCGATCAAAACGTACAGGCTTACCTGAACATTGCACACCTGCAACAGTTCATGGTGGGTGACCTTATAAGTGAAATTCAGGCTACTAACGGGTTGCAAAACCTGAGTGGCATGACCTCCCGCTATTATATGGCCGGTTTACGATTGCCTACACAGGGCATTACGCCCCGCGTTGAAGGCATGTGGGTGACCAATAATAACGGCGTATTGCATCTGCCCGATTATGCCGGTCTGTATGCGCTCACCGGTCAGCAGTTTGCCCTGCCAAACCTGAATAAAACCGACACGTTTACCATCACCTTATCACGGCCGGCCGGCCTCAGCTGGCTCTCATTTGCCAACAGCGACCCGGCACAGCTGCCCCTGCCGGTAGTTCCCGGTTCGTACAATGCAAGGCAAATAACCGCGGTGAAAAATTTCGCCACTACGCAGGCGCTCAACATACCACTGCATAGCCTCGGCGCTCAGGAATCCTTTATTACCGATGCCGCCAGCTATCCCTTTACCTCGCAAATAAACTGGAACAGCGCTTCTGCCTTTCCCATGCCTTATGGCGGCTACCCCGGCGGTGTGCCGGCCCTTAGCCTGTGGCCTTTGCCCGATACGCTGCTGCAACTGCCCGATCCCGAAACCCGCAAAGTGAACCCGCGGGTGAAAATGCAAAAAGGACGCTACGACGAATCGAGCCGTACCATGGTTAATACGCCAATTGCTTATTACGGTTATGGTTCGCTGGTAGCGTTTACGGTGAAGAAAGTACCGGCAGTACCTGAAAGCCCTAACACCCTTACCACTTACGAAATAATGGGCGCCGATGGCAGCAATGCTGAATTGCTTGAGAAAATGGTTAGCGGCATAGGCAACGATAACAGCAGTATTGCCACCCTTATTGTTGCTTACGATACCGATTCAAATGGCACCACGCCGGAAGGAATACAAACAGATGCACCCGTCGATCTTACACTGGGCATTGCCCAGGTAAACCTTAGCACCGAAACCAGGCCCGATACATTTACAGCCAGTGTGCAAATGACAACTGAGGAGCAATCACAAATGGTATTGCTCAACGAAAGCTCAGCATTTGTGCGGCTGCTATGGCAGGCCGGCATCACCCGTGGAGGCGGCTATTACCTGTATTATTTCAATGCCGGAAGCGGCGGCGGTTTGCCCGATCGTATTTTCAATGATAAGAACGAAGCAGTTCTTTCACTGCTGGTGCTGTATACAGCTGCGACCGACGATGCCGCACGCAATAACGTGACCGACTTTATGAATGTGCTCGCTACGGGCGAAGCGATCAACACCAGCGATACCGTTCTTTTTGCCGAAGCCGATCCCTTCCTGCACATAGTGGCATCGAACAGCACCCAAACCCTCAGCGCACTGGCATACGATTATTATGGCAATGTAGCCGATGTTGCTGCCGATAATGCATTGCTTACCCTGCGAAAAGGCATTTCGTTACTGGTAAGCGAAGGCGTGTATGAAGTGCGGCCTGCCGGTATGCCGCCCGGAGGCGATCTGCAGGCCATTGCCACCTGGTTTGGCACTACGCCCGAAGCAATACAACTGGCCAATCCCCTGCAAACCGAATGGCCCAACCCATTGCCGCTGTATACCGCGCTATACCTGCCACCTGTAACCGTAGTGGTAGGTACAGGCAACGGAGGCAGCACCCTGCAAAGTATTGCTGAATGGTATGGCGAAACGCCGGCCTCGCTGGGCGCCAAAAACCAGTTGGTCCCTGGTATCTTTACCGATAATCAAACCATCATACTTAAAGGTGGTCCTGATATTCGTTGCGCTACCGTGCCGCCGGGCGTTGCAGGCATTGCCGCGTCGAGAGCAATACCGGCTCCCATACCCGAAAACCCCGATGCAGAGAACTATGGTGAGCTCTTTTTGCTCAATACCTATAACCTGCTGAGTTACCAGGTGGCCGACAACAATTATTTCAGTGTAAGTAACCTAGGCCTGCCGGCTTCACCCACCGCCGAAACAGACGACAATGGTACACCCGATAAGATGAATTATCCCAGGGAACTCACGGAAACAGACAACTGGGAATATTCGCAGTCTATTCCCTACAGCCAGTTTGCCAAACATACGGTGCGAAGGGCCGGTGATATGCCATCACCTGCCAACAGCCCCTACCGGGGACTGGGCGGCCTGCTGCAGGTAGATTTTGCCTGGCAGGACCTATATGGCAACCGGCTTATTACCACGCTCTCCCAACCCACAGGTAGCAGTCAATTGAACAAGCCACCCCTGTTAACCGGCTATACCGATGCCCTGCTGGGGTTGAACCAATGGCCTTCGGTAGCCGCTTCGTGGGAAGTGAATACCATTATGCCATCGGCAGCGCAGTTGCAGCTCAACTTCAGCTTTGGCGACAGCTATTACCAGGGCCTTCTTTCGGCCAAAGTGATCGACAGTAATCACATCGACTGCCTGTTTACACAAACCCTCGATGAAGCCTCGGCTATTGATCCCGCCAATTATTCAATCGATCACGACATAAAGATCACAGGCTTCAGTATCGGCGCCGATAAACAAACCGTAACACTGCAGGTAGATAATGTGCCCGAAGGAAAGCTGATCTCCGTAAGCATCAACAATATTTACAACAGCAATAAAAAGCAAAACTATACGGGCAGCGCCCAGTTCGACACCCCCGAAACACCGGGTATTGCCACCTCAACGCTGATTGCCCAGGCCGGCAAAGATTTGCAGGTGTATACCAACCTATGGTATCAGTTGACCGATCCTAACGGTATCAGTTATTCGGTTAACACCAGCCTGCTGCAAAACGGGTATACACTCGGTGATGCGCAGGTGAACGCCCTTGTGCAGCTATGGATCAGCAGCATTTACCTGTTTTTGCAAAACAGGTCGAAAGGGCTTACCGATGTACCGGCCCCTGCCGCCAGCTTCCCGCTCGTGTTTGCTATTGACGCCACGAAGCTGAACAGCAGCCAGCTCTTCCGCCTCAACTGCAGTTTCAGCATTACGCGCACCCGCAACCAGGCCGCCGGTGATTTTGAAACAACAGGCGGCATATTGCAGGCAACAACACAGGTAGCCGCGCTTTCAGACCCTGAAGGAGGAAATACCCACAGCTTCGACCTGTTTGCACAACGATTTGAAGCAGCCCTGTTTCAGCCTGGTAAGCAATCGTTGCGCATTGCCACCGGCAACGACCGCGAAGCCGCCGGCAACAGCAAGGAATTATGGGCGGTACGACTTGGGTTGGATAAGCAATCACCGTCGCCCATTGCCTACACCATCACCGATGCCGGCAATCCCGATATGTTTGCTCCACGGCCTATTTCGAATAAACTGGAATCACGTCCACAGGTACCCATTTATTACTATTCGGAAAAAGACGGCATCAATTTCGACACGCCTTCTACCCGGCTTGATTTTAACGCTGTTGATATGGATTTGTGGGGACAACAGTTTTTTAGCAATGTAGATGATGTACTGTCGCCCGAATTCACCGCCGCCATACAACTGGTTGATCAAAAGAAAAAAACAGCTTATCTCGAAGGATTACTCGAATCCAAAAAAACACTGGCCGACATTGTGCAGCAATGGATGATACCGCTTTTTGCCGGTGAAACCGCCAATGCCGCCGTGGTGCAGGAAGCATTTAAACAATTGTTGCTTAACCGGCTGAGCAATGCCTACACCGTGCAGGCGGCCATTCAGTACCATGCAGGTGTAAGCGCCGATACCGGTACCGGCATCGCTCCCCGGCTGTATGGTAACATCAACCGCAATTTCAAACTGATGGGCGCCATGGTGCAGGCAAACGACAACACCATAGTGTCACTGCTGTTCACCACGCCGCCCGACCCAACAGCAGTTACCGCCGGCAACTTTACCATCAGCGACGGCCCGGTAGTTGAGCGTGCGAACCCCGACCCGCAAAACAACCGGCGGGTAATTTTACAGCTAAGCGACAAAGCCGTTCCCGGCAGCAGCACAGTAACGGTAAGCAATAGCTTCACCGACCAAACCGGCAACCTGCTTATGCCGCCATTAACAACGCTGATTACAACGAATATCAATGAAGGCAATAACAGCAACGCCATTACTTTTACTTCGCCAAAGCTACCACTGGCGCCGGCAACTAACGCTCCCCTGCCCTTCCTCATTTCGTCGCCGCAGATTGTGCGGGGCAGCGGCAATGAACTGCTGAAATATGTAGATCTTGACCTGAACTTTTCAGGTTCGGCTATTGAGCATCAGATAGGACAATTGCCCAATATTGCCGGTTACGAGGCATCGACCTGGCTTAGTTTTGTAACCGCTCCCGGTAACAACAATCCGTTGAAAGAAAACCTGTGCCCTGATAAACCAATACAGGTGCCCATTGTTTTGCGTGAATTTCCCACAGCGCCGTCGATGGTTAACCAGTCGGGCGGTGCAGATCAGCCCAATAACGGGTCCGATATCAGCCAGCTGCTGAACTGGCATTATACGATAGCATATTCGCTGCCCATTCATTACCCGCAGGACCAACTGAACTTTACGGTTAACTTCAATGTGGCCGATTATAAAAATCTCAGACTGATGGGTGGTATTGAAGATGCCTTCCCTCAATTGGCTGAATTTATTACCATAGCGCCATCTGTATATGCCGTGTTGCAAAAGCAGCTTACTCAGGTAAAGGCCGATACGCCTGATAACGACCCCATACTGGATACCGCTGCCACAGCCCTGCGTTCGTACAATGAGCTGGTTGCGCACATTGTAACCGCCGCACAGCACAATGGCCTGTTCATGGCGGCCCCGCAGCTTAAACAGGGCAGCAACGAGGTATTGCCTTATTTGTTTTATATAGAAGAAGGCAGCGAAACCATCGATGATGTGCAGGCGCTCATTGTATCTGTTCATGGCGTTCCTCCCGATGGCATTGGTACGCCGCGGGTGAACATACCCGGCTACGAGCACCAGGTATATACCGGTTCGTGCACAGGCGATTACTGTTACTATTATACAAAAGACGGAGCAGTATTACCCGCTTCGGAAGGACAAACCATACCCGAAAGAAGCATTCTGCTACCGGGTATGAATATCCTTGCCCGCCAGGATGCAGCCACCACGGCACAGGTAAAGCGCAATGCAATACTGGTGCCCGGCAAGCCGTGCAGCGAGCCGTTTATTTATACCACCGGCACGGTAGAATTTGCCAATCCCCTTCACCCTACCAACGATTGCGTGGTACCGGTAGACATTTCGCAGATCAATGCGCCACACGGACAGAACAATTATGCACCGCTCAGCACACAGCTCACCAACCTGTTCAATGCCCTGCTAAAAGAAAACTCACAGCAAACGCTCAGTTTTTTGATGAGTTGCAGTTACACTTACCAGCTTAACACCATGGTAGATGCCATTTCGCTGCCTGTAATAATGCAGCCTCTGCAGAGCATTGAAGTAAAGGTTGATGCAGATGCGGGAGCAGAAAAAACACTGGAACAGATGATCAGCGACTGGGCGGGAAGTATCATCGACTGGCAGCGGATAAACCATCCCGATACCAGTAAGGCTTCCCTGTGGTTCGACCTTACGATTTATTCAAACCTTACCCAACAGCCATTGCCGCTGGTACGGTTGCGGTTGCTTTATCTGGAGATACAATACATCACTGATTTTGATAAAATCTGATCTTACCTCACCCCTGGCCCCTCCCGACGAGTCGGGAGGGGTTGGGGTGAGGTTTAATAGCTGGCAATATTGTTTTTCAAAGCGAATAATACCAAACCGGTCCTTGATTTCAGATCGAGTTTCTGAAACAGCGCATCACGATAGTTATCGATCGTGTGCACGCTCAAACACATTTTGCCGGCTATTTCCTTATACGTGAGTTCGGAGCAGCAGAGTTCTAAAAATTTCACTTCATTGGCTGTTAAGTCATTGACCGCGCCGGGTGTTTTTACCTCTCCCTGAAGGGAACGTATGAGCTTACCAGTAACCTGGTTATTCAAAAAATAATCATGCTCAGCGATGGTTTTAATAGCAAAAATAAGGTCCGATGCACTCGATTCTTTAAGTATATACCCACCGGCCCCGCATTTGAGCATTTTAATAATGGGTTCGTCTTCTTCAAACATGCTTAGCGCAAGCACTTTTACCGATGGATAATTTTGTTTAAGCCAACTCGTAGCTTCATACCCGTTCACCTTCGGCATGGTAATATCCATCAATACCACGTGAGGTATAGGATGCGTGGTTATTTTTTCCTTCATTTCAGTGCCGTTCGCCGCATCAAATACAATCCGGATCTCTTCATTTTCCAATAAAATACTGCTGATCCCCTGTCGAAACAGCGTGTGATCGTCTACGATTGCAATTAAAATTTCTTTTTCGGCCATGTTTAAGGATATGGGGTTACTATTTTTATTTCGGTACCGTTCCCGGGCGAGGTATTAATGTCAATTTCTCCGCAAATTAAAGCAACCCGCTTTTTGATGTTAAACAATCCCATGCCTTTTTTCTCTTTTGGCAGGTCTTTTTCATTA
>Ga0114129_10004030_pt1 | contig 20735 bp, 18 predicted proteins | sample RhiMetdeltSRZDD1_FD_80071 | JGI IMG/M metagenome (GOLD analysis project Ga0114129, IMG submission 80071) | Populus rhizosphere microbial communities from Tennessee, USA - Rhizosphere MetaG P. deltoides SRZDD1 (version 2) (version 2) | ecosystem: Host-associated > Plants > Roots > Rhizosphere >... | reverse complement strand
GTCCATCGACGTCGGCTCGATCGAGGTCGAGATGCAGTGTTTCCCCCGGCGGCAGCCGTCGTGTGTGGTCGTCGGCGTCGACAAGGCGCTGGCCATGCTCGCTCTCGCCACCGGCCACGAGGACGAGCAGGGCCGCTTCGTGAACACCTTCGAGAAGATGGAGGTGTGGGCAGTGCCCGACGGCACCGAGGCGCCGTACGAGGGCGATCCGGCCAGCGTCACCCCCGTCCTGCGCATCCGCGGCCGCTATCGCGACTTCGCGATCCTGGAGACGCCGGTGCTGGGCGCCTTGACCCGCGGCAGCCGCGTGGCCACGAACGTCTACGAGGTCCTGAAAGCGGCCAAAGGGAAACAGGTACTCTTCTTCCCCGCGCGCTTCGACGCCCACGAGGTGCAGGCCGCCGATGGCTACGCGTACCAGATCGCCGTGCAGCTCTTCAACCAGAACTTCGGCAAGAGCCTGGCCGCGTACGTCTCGACCGACGCCCAGGGCGACTGGTGGGGCGGCGCCGGCGGCGGCACTGTGGCCCACGCCGCCATCGCCTGCTTCTTCGGCGATACCGCCGAAGCCACCATGGCGTTTGCCGCCACCCAGCCGGTGGAAGTGCCGCGCATCGCGCTCGTCGACTTCCACAACGACTGCATCGGCACCGCCCTCGACGTCATCGAGCGGATGTTCCGCCGCTACCGCGAGCTGCAGAAGGCCGGCAAGGCCGACGAGGCGCGCCGTTACAAGCTCTTCGGCGTCCGACTCGACACCGCCTCCAACATGCGCGACGTCTCCGTCCCGCCGCTGGGCGACAAGCGTCTCGACTGCGGCGTGAGCCCGCGCCTGGTCTTCGCCGCCCGCGAGGCCATCGACCGCGCGTACCTGGGGTGGGGTCTGACCGGGGCCGACCTCGATCTCGCCCGCGAGTATTGCCGCGACGTGAAGATCGCCGTGTCCGGCGGCTTCAATCCGCAGCGCATCCGGCAGTTCGTGGAGCTCAAGGTGCCGGCGGACATCTACGGCGTCGGCTCGTGGCTGCTCTCGTCCTGCGAGGACTGCGGCACCAACACCGATTTCACCGCCGACGTGGTGCGGGTGAGGATCGACGGCCACTGGTACGACCTCGCGAAGGCCGGCCGCAAGGCCTGCGACAACCTGATGCTCGAGCGCGTTCAGTAACGCGCGTTCGCCGTCTTGCCGAGGGTCTGATCCAGCGCGTCCAGGACGATGTCCGGCGTCAGGATCTCCGGCAACAGGCGCGGCTCCGACACCCCCGGCGCGTAGAGGACGTACAGCGGCACGCTGCTGCGCCCGTACGATCCCAGCGCCTGCGTGATGCGCTCGTCCTCGAGGGTCCAGTCGGCCTTGAAGGCCACGATGCCGTGCTCGCGGAAACGTCCGGTGACCGAGGCCGGCCGCAATGCCACCCGCTCGTTCACCTGGCAGGAGAAGCACCAGGCGGCGGTGAAGTCGATGAAGACCGGCTTGCCGGCGGCGCGGGCGGCGGCCACCGCCTCCGCCGAGAACGGCTGCCACGTGATGCCTTCCGTGCCGGGCGCCCGGCCCTGGGCGAGGGCCAGGCCGAGACCGCCGATGCCGACGGCGAGACCGAAGGCCATCGACAGCCGGCGGCGCGGAGACGGCGAGATCGCGGCACGGCCGTAGATCCATGCGCCGAGCGAGACGATGACGAGACCGCCCAGCAGGTAGGCGACGGCGTCACTGTCGGTCTGGCGGCTGAAGATCCAGACGAGCACCACCACCGTGCCCATCATGAAGAAGCCCATGAGCTGCTTGAAGGCCTCCATCCACGCACCGGGCCTCGGCACGAACCGCAGCAAGGCGGGCGACAGCGAGAGCACCAGGTACGGCACGGCCATGCCCACGCCGAGGGAGCCGAAGATGAGCAGGGCCACGTACGCCGGCTGCGAGAGCGCGAAGCCGAGGGCCGAGCCCATGAACGGCGCCGTGCAGGGCGTGGCCACGATCGTGGCGAGGGCACCGTCGAACAGTGAGGACGTCAGCCCGCTCTTCCCGGCGCCGAGCCCGCCGGCGCGCGTCAAGGACGCGCCGACCTCGAACACGCCGAAGAGATTGAGACCGATGAGGAAGAAGAGACCGGTGAGGGCGGCCACGAACACCGGCGACTGGAGCTGGAAGCCCCAGCCGATCTGCTCCCCGCCCGCCCGGAGCGCGAGCAACGCCCCCGCCAGGGCCAGGAACGAGCCCACTACGCCGACGGTGTAGGCCACACCGTGGCGCCACGGCCGTCCGCCCTCCTCGCTCGAGTGGCGCACGAAGCTCAGGACTTTGAGCGAGAGCACGGGCAGCACGCACGGCATGAGGTTCAAGATCAGACCGCCGATGAAGGCGAAGCCGATGGCGGCGAAGACGCCGAGGGCGTCGGCCTTGTCCCCGCCGGCGGCGGGCGTGGTCACGGGCGTGCCCGACGGCAGCGCGTCCGCTGTCCGTACGCTCGACGTCACGCGCACGGCGACGGTGCCGCCGCTCGTCTCGGCCTTCAGGATCCCGGCGAGGGAGTCGAACGCCTCCGCCTCGTCGTCGCGCGCCAGCTCCAGGATGTAGCCGGAGGGGGTCTTGCGCAGGACCTGCGGGGCGCCGGGCTCGATCGTCTTCCGGGCGTCCGAGAAGAACGCCGCCGACGTGATCGGCTTCTCCGACTCGAACGTGAGCGCGAGCCGGCTCGCGGCCGCGATCGCTTGCACCTTCCAGGACGCGCCGTCTTTCGGCAGGCGCGCCCGCGCGGCGACGAACAGCGGCTGCACCGCCGCGTCCGGCACCGCCGCTTCGGCACGCACGGGCAGGCTCAGGTCGAGCGAGACCTTGCCCGACGGGATGCACTTGCCCTCCGTGCACTCGACCCAGTCGAGCCTGGCCGCGATCGGCGCGTTCGTGCCGGCCGGGAGCGTCGCCGGCATCGAGATGTCCACGAGCAGCGCGACCTCGCCTTCGTAGCCGTAGCTCGTGAGGTCCGCGCCGCGGATGGCCTCGGGTGCGGGCCACTGGACCTCTGCCGCGGCGGCGCCCTCCGGCAGTGTCCACGCGATCCGGATCTCGCGGCCGATGTCCCCGGGGTTCTGCCAGTACGTGTGCCAGTGCGGGTCCATCGTCATGTGGAGGGCCAGCGTGAACGGCGTCCCCGGCTGCACGGACGACACCTCCGGCACGAGCCTCACCTTGGTGTGCTTCGATGCGCCTTCCGGCCCGGCGTGCGCCGCTCCCGCCGCGGCCAGCAGGGCCGCGACGGCGGCCCTCCCCAGGACTGTCACCTTTCGCCCTCCGCCATCAAAAGAGGATAGCAGGATCGGTTCGCTCGTAGACGAGGTCGCCGTCGCTGGCGGTGGCGACCAGGCGGAACTGCCTGGAACGCGAGAGCGGCTCCACCAGGTGGTCCAGCCCCCGGAAGCGACCGACGGGCAGCACCAGATAACGCGGCCCGATCCTTTGGACGAGATACGGCATCGGACGGCTGGCGTCGATGTCGGGGACCTCGCGCTCCAGCCAGTGGTTCTTCATATACCGCTGCAGCGTCAGGTGGTAGACGGGGGCGAAGGCGCCGTCACCGTTCACCACCGGCAGCCCGTGGCGGGCCGCCCACAGCAGGGTGCCTTCGGAGAAGACGGGGATCTCCAGGATCGGGCCGGGCGGCATCCGCGCCAGCATCTCGTAGGCGGGGGGGACGCCGGCGGGCACCTCGCGTATCGACAGCGGCGGCGCCAGGACTTCGAGAACGGCGACGAGGACGAGCGGCGCCGCGTATCGCCCCCGGGGCACCGCCAGCCCGGCCAGTACGCCCAGCAGCATCACCGCCACCGCCGCGAATGTGTACGGATGCCGCATGGCCTCGAGGGGCGGGATGGCAAACAAGGCGGCGTACGGCAGGGGGACGGAGAGCGAGCCGATCTCGAGCCGCGGCCCGAGCGAGACGAGCAGCAACACTCCGACGAGACCGGCGTAGACCCGGGCGTGCGGCCGCCGCCGCGCGAGGGCCAGGCCCCCGAGCGCCAGCGCCAGCACACCCGGGAAGAGATGCTCGGTGCCGGGGGCGTCGCCGATCGCGCGACGGTACAGGTACGTGTGGCTGGTGAGATCGCGATCGGGACGGAACGCCATCTTCTCCGACAGCCCCGGCGGCCGACGCAGTCCCTCCTCGCTGCGCAGCCGCAGGAAGGCGACGACGTACGGCAGCGACAGCAGCGCGGCCATGACGAGCGCGGCGCCCGTCCTCTCGCGGACGGGCGCGGTGACGAGGGCGCGCCGGTGGACGAGCAACATCAGGCCGGTGAGCAGCGCCGCCGCCACCGCGTAGTAGCCGCTCGACTGCACGCACAGCGCGAAGCTCGTGCCGGCGAGCGCCGCCATACCCCAGCCCCCGCCTGTCGCCAGGCGGTGGAGCGCGACGAGCAATAGCGCGAGCCAGCCCGTGGTCAGCAGGTTCAAGTGATAGACGTGGCAGATCTGGTGCGACCCGAAGGCGGCTACGACACCGGCCACCAGCCCGCCCGACACGCCCGCGCCCAGCTCGCGCGCCAGGCGCGAGAACGCCCAGCCCGAAAACGTCAGGGCGAGCAGCACCCCCGCGTTGTAGAGCGGCACCGGATCGCGCACGAAGAGGCGCAGCGGTGCCAGAAAAACAGCCGTTCCCATCGACAGGTCCGAGAAGAGGACGGCACGCCGCGCGGGATAAAAGACGTTGCCCTCGAAGATCGCGCCCGGTTCGAGGGCGTGGGAGGAGAGCCAGCCCACCGTCCAGAGATCGATCAGCGGGTCGGGGCCGGCCAGCGTCTGCCCCCGCAGGTCTCGGCCCAGCGGGCGCGTCGCGTACAGGGCCAGGGCGAGAAAAAAGGCCGCCAGGGCGGCTTCGCGCGCGGCGGCAAGGACCTTTGGCCGTGGCAGCAAGGTGCGATTGTAACGTGCTGCTAAAATGGAACGTTGCGGAGGCCGACGAAATGAACGACAGGATCGGGCCCTTTCACCTCTGCGTGGCAGGGGCGCTCGCCGCGCTCCTGGGCGGCTGTGTGCCCGCGGAGGCCCCGATCACGGAGCCGCGCCCGGCGCCGCCGTTCGAGCTGCCCGACCTCGCGAGCGGCAAGCTGAAGCTCGCCGATCTCAAGGGCAAGGTCGTCGTCCTGGACTTCTGGGCCACGTGGTGCGGGCCCTGCATCGTGGAGATCCCGCAGTACGCGAAGTTCTGGAAGAAGAACAAGGAGCGCGGGGTCGAGGTCGTGGGCGTCGTCCTGGAGTCCGGCGATCCGATGGAGATCCAGGACTTCATCCGCGAGGCCCAGATCCCGTATCGCCAGATCCTCGGCACGGAAGAGATCGCCCTCGCCTACGGCGCCGACCAGGGCCTGCCCACGACCTTCGTCATCGACGCCCAGGGACAGATCCGCGACAAGATCATGGGCAGCCACGCCAAGAAATTCTCGAACCTTCAGGACAAGGTGGACGAGCTCCTGAAGGAAAAGTCGTAGCACGCCAGAACAGGAGACCGAAGTGAGCGTCACGCAGGAGCAGGTGCTGGAAGTCCTCCGCACGGTGCAGGACCCGGACCTCCACCGGGACATCGTCGCCCTGGGGTTCGTGAAGGACGTCCAGATCAAGGGCGAAGAGGTGGACTTCACGATCCAGCTCACGACGCCGGCGTGTCCGGTGCGTGACCAGATGAAGGAAGAGGCGGAGCAGAAGGTCCGCGCGCTGCCCGGCGTGAGCGCGGCCCGGGCCAACATGACCGCCGACGTGCGCGCGCGCGGCGGCTTCGGGCGCCAGGCGATTCCCGGCATCCGCAACATCATCGCGGTGGGGGCGGGCAAGGGCGGCGTCGGCAAATCCACGACGTCGGTCAACCTCGCCGTCGCCCTGCGGCAGAAGGGCGCCCGCGTCGGCCTCATCGACGCCGATGTGTACGGACCCAACATCCCGCAGATGCTCGGCATCACCGCCCAGCCGGAAGGCAACGAGGAGAAGAAGATCATCCCCGTCGAGGCCCACGGCCTCAAGGTCATCTCCATGGGGATGATGGTGCCGCCCGACCAGCCCATCATCTGGCGCGGGCCGATGCTGCACAGCGCCATCCAGCAGTTCATGGGCGGCGTGGTGTGGGGCGAGCTCGACTATCTCGTGGTCGACCTGCCGCCGGGCACCGGCGACATCACCCTCAGCATGGCGCAGAGCGTGCCCGTCGCGGGTGCGGTGGTGGTGACGACGCCGCAGGGCGTTTCCGTCTCCGATGTGCGCAAGGCGGTGATGATGTTCAAGCAGCTCAACATCCCCGTGCTGGGCGCGGTGGAGAACATGAGCTACTTCGCCTGCCCGCACTGCAACGAGCGGACGGACATCTTCGGGCACGGAGGCGGGGCGACGATGGCGCAGGAGCTCGGCATCCCGTTCCTCGGCGAAGTGCCGATCGACACCCGCGTGCGCACGGGCGGCGACGAAGGCGCGCCCATCGTGGAGGCCCATCCGGACGCACCGGCGGCGAAGGCGCTCGCCGAAGTCGCGGGCAAGGTCGCGGCGCAGATCTCCATTCAGGCCATGAGGGTGCTGCGGGTCATCCAGACCGCCTGATCGCGGTCTCGCCATGACCCCCGATCCGCCACGCGGGAGCCGCGTCGCCGCGTGGGCGTGTCTCTTCGCCGTCTACATCGTCTGGGGCACGACCTACCTCGCCATCCGCATCGTCGTGCGCGAGATGCCGCCGTTCGCCGCCGCCGCCGTGCGGTTCGGCATCGCCGGCGTCGTGCTGGGGCTGCTCGCCCTCGCCTTCGAGCGCGCGTCGGGCTGGCCCACGCGCCGGCAATGGCGCGACTACGGCCTGGCCGGCCTGCTATTCCTGGCCGGCGGCAACGCCGGCGTGATGTGGGCGGAGACGCGCGTGTCCTCCGGCATCGCCGCCCTCATGGTGGCGACCACGCCGCTGTGGTTGACGTTCCTCGATGGCTTTCGTCCCGGGGGGCAGAAGTGGACGGTGCGCGTGTGGCTCGGCGTGCTGCTCGGCCTCGCCGGCGTCGCCCTCATCGCGCGGCCCCACGGGCCGGCCGAGGCCGGACACTGGACGGGTATGGCCGCGCTGGTGGCGGCATCGTTCATCTGGTCGTTGGGCGCGCTCCACGTGCAGTCGGTGAAGACCCGGCTCGGCACGCTCTCGGCGACGTCCGTCGAGATGCTGGTGGGCGGCGCCGGCCTGATCCTCGAATCGACACTGGCCGGTGAGAGCCTGTCTTCGATCCCCGCCGCCTCGCGCAGCGCGTGGCTCGGCCTCGGCTACCTGATCGTCTTCGGGGCCATCGTCGGCTTCACCGCATTCGCGTACGCGATCCACGAGCTGCCGGCCAGCACCGTCGGCACCTACGCCTACGTGAACCCGGTGGTGGCGGTCTTCCTGGGCCGCCTGCTTCTCGACGAGCCGCTTTCGCCCGGCACCCTCGCCGGCGCCGCCCTCATCGTGGTCGCGGTCGTCGTCACCACACGGGCACGATCGGCATAGGCGACGTCAACGAAACGGCGCCACAGAGGCACAGAGACACAGAGACACAGAGGAACGCAAGTAGAGAACGAACCTCAGGGTGCTGGACGGAAGCGTCGAATCGAAACGCTGCCGCAGGGGGCGGGGGAGTCGCTCGAGCGCGGTCTCGACGGGGCATGACCCGGAGGCGTTCCCCGTCGTGAAGCGACGAGCGCCAAGACGCATCGTTCCCTTGTGCGTGGCGCGAGGAGCGGCCGCGCTCGAGCGAGCTCCCCTGCCCCTGCGTGCGGTTTCGATTCGCGGGATCAGTACAGCAGGTACGGCTTGCGGCGGGCTTTGAAGCGGGCCACGTCCGCCTTCCAGTCGGCGGCGAGCTTGCGCGGCGAGGTGCCCTCGTCGAGCGCGAGCCGGATGCGGTCGGTGCCGCACAGGATGTCGATCGGCCGCTTCACGTACTCGTACTCGTACGGCGGGTCGCGCCAGGCGAAGCGCGTGGGGTCGAGCAGGCGCGCCTGGTGGATCAGGAGCAGGTACGTGAGGTACGGCTGCCAGGTGACGCGGTCGGTGACGTGGATCTGCAGGCCGCCGCACAGCCGGCCCGCGTGCTTCTGGAAGGTCGGCGTGAAGAACGTCGGGCGGAAGCGCACGCCGGGCAGCTTCTCCTTGTCCATCGCCGCCGCCAGCTTCCAGGGATCGATCCAGGGTGCCCCCACCAGCTCGAACGGCCGGGTCGTCCCGCGGCCTTCCGAGAGGTTCGTGCCTTCGATCAGGCAGCCGCCGGGGTAGACATAGGCGGTGTCCACGGTGGGCATATTGGGCGACGGCATGACCCAGGGGAGACCGGTGTCCTCGAAGCTCATCTCGCGCCGCCAGCCCCGCATGCGGATGACCCGCAGGTCGAGCTTGAGGCCGCACTCCTCGGCGAAGAGAAGCGCCAGCTCCCCGGCCGTCATGCCGTGGCGGGGCGGGAGGGGGTGCAGGCCGACGAAGGAGCGGTACTGAGGCTCGAGGAGGTTCCCCTCGACGGCGGCGCCGCCCAGGGGGTTGGGCCGGTCGAGCACCACCATCGTCTTCCCATGGGTGGCGCAGGCCTCCATGGCGTGGAGCATCGTATAGATGAAAGTATAGTAACGAGAGCCCACGTCCTGCAGGTCGTAGACGAGGGCGTCGATCGGCTCCAGCATCTCGCGGCTCGGCACCCGCGTCTTGCCGTAGAGGCTGTGCACGCGCAGGCCCGTCACGGGGTCGCGCACGTCTTCGATCTCGACGAGGTCCTGCGCGTTGCCCCAGATCCCGTGCTCGGGGCCGAACAGGGCGCGCAGCTTCAGCCCGCGGCAGCCTCGTACGGCCACGGTGGCGGGGACGAAGTCCCACGTCATCGATACGGGGTTCGTGATGAGGCCGAGGCGCAGGCCGGCCAGCCGGCGCGGGCGCGCGAGCAGCTCGTCGAGTCCGGTACGGACTCGTGGGCGGCCTCTTTTCACTCCACGAAGCTCAAGCTGAACTGCCCCGCCGGCTTGCTCGGAACCTGGAGCGTACCGGTGATGGCGCCCTGCTGGAGCGTGCCACTGAACGTCGTCGGCTGTCCGCTCAGGAGAGCGACGAAACGAACGCTGCCTTTTTCGTAGACGACGTCGGTGAGCGGCACGTCCATCGAGAGCTTGCCGCGCTTGGTGGTGAGGGCGCCCTGCACATTGCCGCTGCCGTCGAGGTGGAACCGCACGCGGATCTCGCGCGAGGCGCCGCCGTCCTGCGCCCGCCCCATCCAGATGCCTTCGATGGCGGCGGCGCTGCGCCCCTGGCCCTCGGCGGTGGGCAGGCAGAGCGCCATGTCGCGCAGCGGGCTCGCCCATTTCATCGGCACCGGGCTCATGAGCCCGGTCGGCACGCCGTTGCCCACCCCCACCTTCCGCGCGGCCTCACCGTAGATCTCGAGCAGCACCTTGCCGCGCGTCGAGGCTTCCAGCACGCGATACGGGCGCTGCTTGCGCACGAACAACGACAGCTGGTCTTCGATCAGCGCCGCCCAGTAGGTGGCCAGGAGCCGGGCATTCGCGCGCCCTCCTTTTTCCGCAGCCCACTTCTCGTCGTAGGCGGCGACGTCCTGGGCGGTCACGGTGGCGAGACAGCCCGAGGCGCCCACCACGGCCAGGCACGGCGCCGGCTTCTCCCGCGTCTCCACTCCCCCCTGCTTGCCGGAGAAGCTGCCGTCCACGATCGCGTTGAGCGCCGCCGCCACCGCCAGGGCGCGCTGTCCCGTGCTGGGCGCGTCGCCGGGTCCGGTGAGGATCATGAGCGGACCGATGTCGCTCGAGACCAGGACATGATCGTGGCCGGGATGGTCGAGGACGGCTTCCGGATAGAAGCGCGGCACGAAGGAGCCGGACGAGGAGCGCGTCAGGATGAACGGCCGCGGCGACGAGGTGCTGCCGCCCGCGTCCACACGCACGTCCACCGTCACCTGGCTGCCGGAGCGGTCGGACCCCGGCGCCACCACCACCATCTCGGTGGGCTTGGCCTGCAGCACCACCGCGCGTTTTTCGCCGAAGCGGACGATGTTGTCGGTGGGGGTCGCGCCGAAGCCGAAGCCACGCAAGGTGATCGAGGTGGCGGCGGCGCTCGTGACAGGAGTGACCTCCGTGATCATCGGAAGGCGCCCGATCATCAGCGTCAGCGACTTCGCGGTTTCGCCGCCGACCTGGACGGCGACGGCGACGGTCTTGCCCTCGATGGGGGGCAGATCCACCGGCACGCGCACGCGGAGCGACGACGCGCTCTTGCTCAGGATCTCCGCGTCACGTCCGCCGATGGTGACGACCTGCGACGGGCCGTCGAGCAGGCCGCCCGTGATGGTGACCTCCCCGCCCGGCAGCGCCACCCCGGGCTCGATGGCGTCGGCGTGCGGCGTACGCGCGAGCTGCAGCGCGACAGTCGAGGAGCGGCCGCCTCGGGTCTTGACGGAGACCTGCACGGTTCCCAGCGGCGCATCGGCGGGGATCTTCGCCGAGATGTTCGTCTCCGCGCCGGACAGGACCTGCCCCGCGGCATCGCCGAACAGCACGGTGTTGCCGGCGGCATCGGGAGCGAAGCCTTCCCCGCTGAGGGACACCGTCCCGCCCGGCTCGGACTTCAGCGGGGTCACGCCGGTGAGCACGGGCTTCGGTACCCCGAGGCCGAACATGTAGTACGCGCCGCCGAGGCCCGCGAACAGGAGAACGACACCGCCCACGATGGCGGGTATCGGCAGCGACGGCCCCGATTTTCGCGCGGGCGCGCTCCTGGGCCGAGGCGACGGCGGCAGGCGCACCGGCTCCCGCACGCGATCGCCGCCGATGGACGGCATCTCGCTCGTGTAGTCCGGCTTCTGCGGCTTCCGCGGAGGCGGCGGGCTCATCGGCTTGAGCCGGATGGGCTCTTCGACCTTCGGCTCGGGTTCGGGTGCCGGCGCCGAGGGTGTTCGCGAAGTCGGTGACGGCGAGGGGGCCAGGAAGTCGAAGGCGGGAGCGACAGCCGGCTCCTCGAGCACGAGCGGCGCCGCGTCGTCGGACTCCGGCGGCGACGGGTCGAACAGGAACGAGTCGCTCTTCTCTTCGACCGGCGGGCAGACGAGCAGGCTCACGCTGTCCGAAGAGCCCGGAGGGCCGAGGTACACGCGGTCGCCTTCGCTCAGCGGATAGGGCTCGGTGATCTTCTCGCCGTTGACGAAGGTGCCGGTGGGACCACCGGAGTCGGTGAGCAGGAGATGCTCGCCCGTCCACTTGACGCGCGCGTGGCTGCCGGCCACGTTCGCCGCCGTCATCCGCAGATCGGCCTTGGTGGCCGAGCCCAGAACTTTCTCGGCGCCATCTTCGCAGGCGACGCTGGACCCGTCCTGCGGGCCGCCCGTCACGATCAATGTCGGCGGTCTCGAGTCGGGCACGGAGGCACCGAAAAAGCCGCGAAATGCGGCCGGAAATCGAGCGCATTCAACCACAACGCGGACAGCATCGTCAAACGCGATTGACTTGCTCGCCAGCGGGATGCTAGCGTGAAAATCGAAAATCGGCCGCCATGGACAAGGCGAGGGCGCCACGCAGCGATGACGGAGTCCCCGAGGATGTCCTGCGGCGCCTGCGCGTCCCGTTCATCCGCCGCGCGTCGCTCACCTGGGAAGGCCGCCGGCAGGATGTCTTCGTGATCGATCTGGCCCTGACCGGCGTGTTCGTCGAGTGGCCCGACCCCCCGCCGGTCGACACGCGGCTCGACCTCACGTTTCAACTGCCGGAAAACGAGATCCCGATCGTCGCCGGCTGCCGCGTGGCCTGGTGCCACACCCCCGACCCGGAGAAGGAACGCCGCCCGCTTCCCGCCGGCGCCGGTCTCGAGTTCATTTCGCTGGCGCCGGACGCTGCGGACCGCCTGCGCCAGTACCTCGTGGACTACTATCGGCGCGACCCTCGTGCGCGCCGGTTCATTCCCCATGGCGCGCCGCGTGAAGGAGGATCATGAACTGCCGATCTGTGGTCTCCGGCCGTGAGACGTATTTCGTCGGCGCCAAAGAGACGGTGCGCGAGGTGGCCGAGTACATGAGCGAGCGGCGGATCGGCGCCGTGGCCGTCCTCGACGGGCAGCGCGTGGCCGGCATCGTGTCCGAGCGCGACATCATGAGCAAGGTGGTGGCGAAGGGCCTCGATCCCGCCAAGACCCAGGTGTCGGAGGTGATGAGCCGCGAGCTGCTGGTGGCCTCGCCCGACGACTCGTACGAGGACGCCGCGCGCAAGATGCGCCAGGCCGGCATCCGCCACCTTCCCGTCGTCGAGGGCGGCCGCCTGATCGGCATGGTCTCGCAGCGCGATCTGCTGCAGGTCGACCTCTCCGCGAAGGACGAGGAGATCCGCTGGCTGAACGCCTACATCCACTTCATTCCCCCGGGCCACGAGGGGAGCGCCTGATCCGACTTCGCGTCGTCCTCGTCCGGCCGGAGGTTCCCGCCAATATCGGCGCCGTCGCGCGCGTGATGAAGGCCACCGGCCTCGACGAGCTGTACCTCGTGCATCCCGGCGACTGGCGCACAGTCGAATGCTGGCGCACGGCCTGGGGTGCGCCCGAGATCCTGGAGCAGGCGACTGTCGTGTCCGATCTCGCCGCCGCCGTGGCCGGCGCCGCCTGCGTCGCCGGCTTCTCGGGGAAGCGCGGGGGCCCGTCGCCGCCCATCGACGTGCGCGAGGCCGCCGCCGAGATCGGCGCCCTGGGTGGCGACGCCGGGGTGGCCGCCCTGGTTTTCGGCCCTGAGAGCTCCGGGCTCCGGCACCGTGAGATCGCGCTGTGCGGCCGTCGCGTGCTCATCCCGACGCATCCCGAGCAGCCGTCGCTCAACCTCTCGCACGCGGTGATGGTGGCGGCCTACGAGGTGTTCCGTGCGCGCTCGTCAGGCGCGCCCGGTCCGCGCCTCGCCACCCACGACGAGAAGGAGACCATGATCCAGCTCCTGCGCGAAGGCCTTCGCACGATCGAGGCGCTGCCCGCGGCGAACACCGACGGGTATTTCCTCGAGTGGGAAGCCCTTTTCCGGCGCGCCGACCTCACGCCGAAGGAGGTCCGGCTCCTGGAGCACATGGCGCGTAAGATGACGGCCACACAGTGGAGGACCAGGAGCCGTTCGCCGACGTGACCCTTTCCGAGGACGGCTTCTCTCTGCCCGACCTCAAGTGGCGCGAGCTCCTCTTCATCGGCGCGCTCCGCGCGGACGGCGCGGCCTTCGTGGTCGACGGCGCGCGTCCCCTGCCGCCGTTCCAGCGGCCCGACCTGTTCCCGGCGGGCGCCCGCTTCACCGTCACCAGGGACGGCAAACGAGTCCATCTCAAGAGGTTATAATTTGCTGGCGACCAAGGACATGGCACCCCGGATCCTGCCGAGGCCCGAGCACAACCTCTCCCGCAAGGACATCGACGACGATGCCCTCAAGGTCTTGTATCGCCTGAAGAACGCCGGCTTCCACGCCTACCTGGTGGGCGGCGGAGTGCGCGACCTTCTGCTGGGCCGCAAGCCCAAAGACTTCGACATCTCGACCGACGCCCATCCGCCGCAGGTGAAGAAGCAGTTTCGCAACTGCTTCATCATCGGCCGGCGCTTCCGCCTGTGCCACGTCCGCTTCGGCCGCAAGGTCATCGAGGTGTCGACGTTCCGCCGCCAGGCCGAGCCCGAGGAGGGCGAAACGCTCATCCGCCGCGACAACACCTTCGGCACGCCGGAGGAAGACGCCTTTCGCCGCGACTTCACTGTGAACGCGCTCTTCTACGACATCGCCACGTTCTCGATCATCGACTACGTGAGCGGCCTCGAGGACATCCACGCGAAGGTCATCCGCACGATCGGCGACCCCGTGGTGCGGTTCCGCGAGGACCCGGTGCGCATGCTGCGCGCGGTCTCGCTGGCCTCGCGCCTCGGGTTCAGCATCGATTCCGACAGCGTGCAGGCGATCCGCACGATGCGCGGCGAGATCGTGAAGAGCAGCCCGGCGCGCCTGCTCGAGGAGTTCTACAAGGTGCTGCGGGCGGGGGCGGCGCGGGAGACGTTCGGGCTGCTGCACGCCCTCGGCCTCCTCGCCTACCTCCTGCCCGAGGCGGACAAGGCGATCACCGAAGGCGGCGACCGCCTGCTCGACAGCCTCGCCCGGCTCGACGATTTCCGCAACGCCGGGGTCGCGCCGCCGGAGTCGCTCACGAACCCGCTGCTCATGGGGACGCTGCTGGTGCCGCTCGGTGTCCCGCTGCGGCGCGCAGTGCCGTCGCGGCGTCGGGGACCGGAACGTGACGGCGAGGACGAGCTCGACGGCTCCGCCGAGGAGCGGGAGCCGGACGACGTCACCGCGGAGATGGAGGCGCTCGGCACCACGGAGCCGGTGGAAGAGACGGCCCCGCTGGCGGGACCGCCGGTGCCGCTCGCGCTGCCGTTCGCCCGCCGCGATCTGGATCGCCTCCGCCTGATCCTCGCCGCGCAGAACCGGCTGCGCGAGGTGCACAGCGCGCCCGGCGTGAAGCGCGTCCTCGCCGGCCGCGGGTACTTCGAGGAGTCGCTGCGATGGATGGAGATCCACGGCGGCGCCCAGGGCCAGGAGCTGGCCGCACACTGGCGCAGCCTCGACCTCGGCGACGTCGCGCCGCCCGCCGCGGACGAGGCCGGTGAAAAGCGCCACCGGGCGCATGATGGAGAAGGAGGGCAAGGCCCGCGTCGCCGCCGTCGGCGCCGCCGCCGCCGCCGGCCCTCACCACCGTCTCCGGCGTAACTTCAACGAGGAGGGGTTAGCCATGGCCCGCCTTTCCGACGACCAGGTCGCGGAGCACATGAAGTCCGTCCCCGGCTGGGCGCTCAAACAGAACCAGATCGAGAAGGCGTACAAGTTCGACGATTTCAAGGGGTCGATGGCCTTCGTCAACCGCGTGGCCGCCATGGCCGACGAGATGGACCATCACCCGGACATCCTCATCCTGTACGACCGCGTGACCTTGAGCTTGACCAGCCACGACAGCGGCGGCCTCACCGAGCGGGACTTCCGCCTGGCCGGCCGCATCGACGCCCAGTAGCGAAACGATGCGCGCCGCCGTCGTTGGAGCCGCGGGTCAGCTCGGACGCGCGCTCGTCGAAACGCTCGGCGGGCGCGCGGTCTGGTCCGGAGGCCGCGACGCCCTCGACGTGCGCGACGCCGCCGCGGTGGCGGCGATGTTCGAGCGGGAGAAGCCCGACGTCGTCTTCAACGCGACCGCCTACAACGCCGTCGACGCCGCCGAGACCGAGCCCGCGGAAGCCCTGGCCGTGAATGCCGCCGGCCCGCGGCACCTGGCCTGGGCGGCGCGCCAGCACGGCGCGCGCCTCGTGCACGTCTCGACCGACTACGTCTTCGACGGCACCGCGGGGCGGCCGTATCACGAGGACGACGTCGCGCGCCCGCTCAATGCCTACGGTGCGAGCAAGCTCGCGGGCGAGGCGATGGTGCGCGCGTCCGGCTGCGAGCTCGTTCTCGTGCGCACGAGCGGCGTGCTCGGGGCCGGGGCCTCGCGGGCGAAGGGCGGCTCCTTCGTCGAGCGCATCCTCGCCCAGGCCCGGGCCGGCAAGCCGCTGCGGGTGGTGGCCGACCAGGTGTTCTCGCCGACGTACGCGTCCGATCTCGCCGGCGCTCTCATCGCCCTCGTCGACGCCGGCGCGCGCGGGGTCTTCCACGTCACGAACGGAGGGGGCTGCTCGTGGCACGAGCTCGCGGAGGCGGCCGTGCGAGAAGCCGGCCTCGAGGTGCCGATCGAGAAGATCGCCGCCGCTGATCTCGCGCGCCCGGCGGCGCGGCCCGCATACTCGATCCTGTCGAACGATCGTTACCGTGGCGCCGGGCTTCCGCCCCTGCGCCACTGGCGGGACGCGCTCGCGGACCTCGTGCGTTGATCCCTCTTCGTGACGATGTCCCGTCGCGCACCGTTCCCTCGAGCGCTTCATCCGCCAGAGCGCCGTCGTGCCCGCGCGGGTGGTGACCGCTAGACGAGACCCCACAGCAGCCGCGCGACCTCGACGTAGGCGTTGCCCCAGGCCCCGCTGCGGAAGAACCGCGTGGGCAGCGAGGGATCCCCGATGAACGGCCGCAGCACCCACGCCATCTGGATGGCCACGAAGATGTACAGCGTGAGCCAGGCCGCGCGTCCGAGACGATGGCGCGGGTTCGCCGCGATCAGCGGGCGATAGCGGCGGGCGAGCGCCACCTGCCCGGCGAGGGCGGCGATCAGGAACATCACGCCGTTGGCGGCCACCGCGAGGCCGTACACGGAGAGGCTCGCGTACAGAAGGGCGGTGATGGGGGCGAGGCCGGCCAGGACCACCGCCACGGTTCCTTGTGCCGACAGGATCGCGCGCACGGCCCGCGGGAAATCCGCGCGCAGGCCGAGGACGGCGTTCACGGTGTAGAAGTTCGGCAGGCAGAGGAGGGTGGCCACGCCGACGAGCAGCGGCACCTTGAGGGCGGAGTAGAGGGCTTGGAGCGGCGCGAGGCCGTAGCTTCCCATCACCGCGCCGTAGAAGAGGCCGCCGGAGACGGAGGCGATCAGCAGCCGCTTCCAGGGCGGCGGCTCGGCCTCGTCCCCGCCGCCGCGCAGGAGCGCGTCGACGTCCGCGAAGCCCGCGGCTAGAACAGATTCCAGAACGCTTCCCATACGGCGATGAAGAAGTTGCCCTGGCGCTCGCGGAAGAGCTCGAAGGGCCGATGCGGGTCGCCGATGAACGGCCGCAGGATCCATCCCATCTGCGCACCGACCACCGAATAGATCACGAGCCAGACGCGGAAGACGTTCTGCCCGCCGGTGGCGGCGCCCTCGAACACCCCGGCCAGCGTCTTGCGCAGGAAGGTGAGACCGACGATTCCGGAGATGGTGAAGAACGCCACGTTGAGCACGATCATGAACGGATAGCTTTCCGTGCTGAGCGTGAAGAACCCTGTCACCGGGCCGAAGCTGGCGAGCAGCGCCATGTTGACGGCGATGGCGGCGAGCAGCAGGCGCAGAGTCATCTGGAACGTCAGCCGCGATTGCGCGAGGGCCGAGAAGACGTAGAGCGACGGGAACGTGACGACGAGGGTGAGCACGAATAGCAAGGGAACTTTGAGCGTGGCCGCGCCGATCTGCCGGATCGCGCCCTCGCCGCCGCGCAGGACGGCGTAGAGCCCCATGAAGACGCCGTACGTCATCCCGAGGAGGAGCACCGCCGTCAGCAGGCGGCCGGTGTCCAGATCGATCTCGCCCTTCTGCAGTTTCTCCGGGCGCGTGTGCGTCCCGCGCAGCAGGTCGTCGACGGTTCGGAACAGAGTCATTCGTGCTCCTTGCCCGGCACCACGCCGGCTGTACGTTTATACGCCGGTCCCCGCGCGAACGTCACGGATGGCAGACTGCTTTGAATGTCCACGGCCACCTCCACCGGCGTCACGTTCTTCGGCGTCAGCTTCAATCCCAGCGACCGCACCTCGCGGCCGTTCGGGCCCGGCGACCTCGACCGCGAGCTCCGCGACCCCGCCGTCTTCTCCTGGATCGACCTGCAGGCCCCCGACATCGGCGCCTTGAACGACCTGCTGCGCCGCTGGGACATCGACCTCGTCCTCACCAGCCATTTCGGCGAAGCGGAGGTCCTGCCGCGCATCGTCGAGCGGCCCGAATGCCTGGCCTTCTACTTGTACGAGATCGTCGATCCCGAGCAGCACCTCGACACCTCGCGCAACCTCGCGGAGATCGACTTCGCGCGCATGGTGCTCGTGCTCGGCGGCGACTTCATCATCACCTTTCACGTGCGCCCGCTCGCGGCGGTGGATACGGTGAAGAAGGACTGCATCGAGAGCTTCCGCCTGGCCGGCAAGACGCCGGGCTTCATCGCGTTCCTGCTGCTGCAGCGCTGCATCTACGACTACGCCCACCTCAACCTCGCCAACGACAACTTCCTGGACGTCATCGAGGAGCGGCTCTACGCCGGCAAGGAGGAAGAGACGGCGGTGGGCATGGCCGTTGCCGGCCGCAACATCCTGACCCTCAAAAAGCTCGCGGCCAGCCTGCACATCGTGCTCATGCTGCTGGCCACCAAGCGCAGCCCCTTCATCAGCAACGAGGCGCGGGCGTCGTTCCAGGAGATGCTGCAGAACGCCCAGGCCGTGCGCGCCGCCGTCGACTCGTCGCGCGACCTGCTCGACGGCATCCTCGGCGCCGTCCAGGCGGCCGCCTCCAATCGCACGAGCGAGGTGGCGCGGGTGCTGACCGTGCTCTCGGGAATTCTCTTGCCGCTGACCCTCATCACCGGCATCTACGGCATGAACTTCGAGAACATGCCCGAGCTGCGGACGCGGCACGGCTATTTCGTCACCCTGGGCGTCCTCGTGATCGTGGGCGTCGCCCTCTTCCTGCTGTTCCGCCGCCTCGGCTGGGTGGGAACGGGCCGTTCGCTGAAGGGGCTGCGCCGACCCACGGAGTGATCGCGGCTAGTGGTCGGCCATGGCCGCCCGATAGGCCTCGGCGATTTCGACGCTGAAGGCCACCAGCGCGACCTTCTCGAGCGTGCGGTCGTGCTCCAGGAAGCCCTGGACCGGCGCCACCGCGATCGCGCACGCCTCCTCGATGGGGTAACCGAACACGCCGCAGCTGATCGCGGGAAAGGCGATCGTCTTGGCGCCGTGCTCCACTGCCAGCGCGAGCGACCGGCGATAACACGACGCGAGCTTCTCGGGCTCGCCGCGGCCGCCGCCCCGCCACACCGGTCCGACGGTGTGGATGACGTGTTTCGCCGGCAACTGGTAGCCGCCGGTGATCTTGGCAGCGCCGGTGGCGCAGCCGCCGAGGGTGCGGCACTCCGCGAGAAGCTCGGGCCCCGCCGCGCGATGGATGGCGCCGTCGACCCCGCCGCCGCCCAGGAGCGACTCGTTGGCGGCGTTCACGATCGCGTCCACCGCCAGCGTGGTGATGTCGCCTTGGATCACTTCGATGCGCGCGTCCATGATTTCGATCCTCGTCCCTCTTCGTCGCGGTGATCCCAGGCGATGTCGTCGTACCAGTCCTGCGAGAGCACGTGGTCCACGGTGTACGAGGCCGACGCCTCCAGCCGCTCGATCCCCAAGGCCGCCGCCAGCGCGGTGTCATAGGCGGCGAACGCCTTGCGCATCGCGCGGGACACCGACTGGGGATACACCTGGAAGCATACCAGCCGGTCGTCGTCGCTGATCGCGACGAGCTGGCGCGCGAGCACCTCGCCGCGCGGACCACGCGCGTAGATCACCTGTTTGTTGACGTCGAGCAGAACCGCCGCCGCCGAATGCGAGAAGCTGCCGCCCAGGCCGAGGCATGAGCCGACGTAGGTGCCCATGTTCAGCACCTCGATGGCGTCGTCCTCGATGCGCAGCACGACTTCGCTTCCGTTTTCGCCCGGAACGCGTCGTTCGATGCCGTGCGTCCACAGATCGATGTCGACGCGTGGGTGGCGTCGCGCCCACTGGCGAGTTGCGGGATGTTGCCGAAGATAGTCCGTGTCCCCGATCAGGTACCTGCGGAGAAAGCGCCGCAAGCCGCGTTTGTTCTCGCTCGCCCACTGGAGAAGGGCCAGGGCCGGCAGCGCGTCGCGACGCACTGTCGCCACCCCCACCGACGCGATCAGCCGCTGTTCCACGGCGGCCTGGACGGCGGCGAGGCGCAACACCGGTATCTGCTCGCGGAGGACGCGCTCGTGCCGCTCGAGTTGTCCCGCGGTCAGGCCGCGCGTTCCCTCCAGGTGCGCGCGCAACGCGCGAGGGATCGTCGCCCCCGGCTCGGTGCGCATGAGCGCGACCAGCTGGGGGAGGCGCCGTCTTTCGACGTCGTCCGCGAAAAGGGGACGCTTCCGGCAGGCGGTCAGCAGTTCGCGCCGTGATTCGCGCGACAGCGTGCCGAGCTGCCGAGCCGCACGGAAGAGCGGTCCCGGTGCGGTAAGGAAGCTGTCCGCGACCAGGCGAGGCGCCTGCTCCACCAGCACGCCGAGACCGCAGGCGATGAGGAAGGCGTCGTTCTCGCGCCGACACGCCCTGTCGAGCCGGTGGAAGCCCGCGTCGCCTGCGTTCAGCACACGAGTGCGCTGGTCGGGCGGAAGCTTCAGCAGGTGGGACGTGGCCCACGCGATGTGGCCGTCGTCCGAGAGCGGCGGCCGGTTCAGTCGTGCCAGGAGGTCGATGGCCAGGCTGAGCCGATCCTCGATGTCCTTTGGCGTGTCCATTCTGTCGACGATCTCGCCGAGGTCCCACAGGAATTGAGGGACATAGCCGTCACCCACCTCGCGTAGTCGCGTCTCGAGACGGGGCAGGCCAGAGCGGATCGCCCGCCACAGCGGCGGAGACACCGCGCCGTCGGCCACACCTCGCCAGCGCAGGTCCATGAAGAACCGCAGCAGACGCTCGGTCTGCGTGGGAGAGAAAGACTCCCACGGCGTCGCGCGGAGATACGAGGCGAACGCGGGGATGGCGCCGCACGTAGCCCAGAGCGCCATGCGATCGTGGCCGGTCCAGCTCGGCGGCAGGACCCGGTCGATCAGGGCCTCCGCGGCGTCGTCGAAGTCCGCGGCGTCGTCCACTCGGCCGAAGGTGGCGTCCCGAGCGTGAGCGGCGGCGAAGCGTATTCCTGTGGCTATGTAGGTGGTGTTGCGTCTATGAGCGAGGCTCTCCAGCACGACCTGGGTCCACCGTTCGTACACATCGGCCGGTGCATCGTGCCCGAGGTGCCGCCACGTCGCGTGATCGATCGGCGCCGG
>Ga0114129_10004029_pt1 | contig 20735 bp, 16 predicted proteins | sample RhiMetdeltSRZDD1_FD_80071 | JGI IMG/M metagenome (GOLD analysis project Ga0114129, IMG submission 80071) | Populus rhizosphere microbial communities from Tennessee, USA - Rhizosphere MetaG P. deltoides SRZDD1 (version 2) (version 2) | ecosystem: Host-associated > Plants > Roots > Rhizosphere >... | reverse complement strand
GGGGGCTGGCAAGATGTAAATATTACATGATTGTATACTTGACACAAGGCTCATCATGAACTACACTTTCTTTCGTGAGACGCGCTTCTTCTTTGGCAACAACGGTTTACGAAGCTCTGTTAGTTCCCGCGCTTGCTTCAAACCGCGCTGACCGAAAATACGGCGCATCACCTCTTCCGCAGTTAACTCTCGTGCTTGCTTACGTTTAGCTGCCATGGCTGAAACCAGACCCGCACTCGACCTGCTCACCATGCTCGATGCCTACGACACCGATGTGGAATGCCGGACCTATCTTGAGGAATTGCGTTGGCCGAAAGGGATAGCCTGCCCTCGCTGTGCGGGCACCACGATCAGCCGGATCAAGGCGCGGCGAGTGTTCGACTGTGATGGGTGTCGGTACCAGTTCAGCGTCACAGCAGGGACGCTGTTTCACGACTCCCACCTGCCCTTGCCGAAGTGGTTCCTGGCGCTCTACCTGATGTGCGAATCGAAGAAGGGCATCAGCGCGAACCAACTCAAGCGGATGCTCAAGGTGTCCTACAAGACCGCGTGGTACCTCTGCCACCGCATCCGAGCGGCCATGGCCGACGTCAACGCGGCGCAGCTGTCGGGCACGGTCGAAGTCGATGAGACGTACATCGGCGGCAAGCGGCAAGGCGTTGGCAGCGGGAACCGCGTCGATAAGAGCATGGTGATCGCGGCCATTGAGCGCGGCGGAAACGTCCGCATCCGCACCGCAGGCAAGATGAAACGGAACAAGGAAGTCCTGCACGGCTTCATCAATCAGCACGTCTCCGACGACGCGGCGAACATCTACACGGACGAAGCGCGTGGCTATATCGGCATCGGAGACGAGAACACGACGCATCAGACTGTCAATCACTCCATCAAGGAATACGTGCGCGGCGACGTCCACACGAACACGGTGGAGTCCGTATTCTCGCTGTTCAAGCGCTCGCTCGTCGGCTCGTTCCATCAGATTTCTGCGAAGCACCTTGATCGGTACCTTGACGAATTTTCGTTCCGCTACAACAACCGGAAGAATCGAATGATGTTCCGCGACACGCTGATGCGCCTCTGTGACGGGAAGGCACTCCCATACGACAAACTCACGGCGTAGCCTGTCGCATCCCGACCGGCTGTAACTCGGCCTTCAAATCATCAGGCGATATGAGTTCGTCAATCGTCTTCTGCCTTTTGGGATCCTCCGGCAGCATCTTCGGAAATCCCTTGACGCGCATCAGCATTAGATCCACTTCCCCAGGTTTTAGCGCTTCGCCGCGTGCAAGCGGGGCGATCTCAGGCGGCGCATCAATCGGCGTCGCGGTCTCCCAATTAACGTTAGCGACTGTATAAGAATTGTTTTCGCCGAATAAACGCGCTCTGCGGCGAACATAGTCGTAGATCGCATTCTTTGCATTGAATTGAGCGATTTGAGATGCCCACTCTACCGATACGTCGAATATCGCAGCTATTTGACTGACGTTTCGGAGCTTGCCTCCTGGCGCGTTGAAATCCGTCGGCTGTTTGAGTCGGTAGTACAACATCAAGCCATTCGTGCTAGACGCGACACCAGCCAACGATATAAGCACCCGAGACTGAAGCCACGCGCCGATTGATACGCCTCGATACATCACGTCATAGGGTCCGACTATCCTTGGCTTGCTCTTGTTCGTGTAACTGAATTTTAGATTTGAGATGGTGACGGTCCTTAGGTAAACCTCCTCCTCGATAACAGAGGCGCGTTGATCGCCCTGCTTTAGTACGGTGATCAATCCAATGCCAACGCGCTTCGCCTTGCTGATTGCTTCTCTTGTAAATCTGGTGTTGCTGCTGATGAGGGCAGCTCGCACGGGCAAATCCCGCCTCTTCGAGTCAGCATGATCAACCGCAGAAATACCGACGGGTAAACCATCCGGTTGATCGATCACATCGATGATTGCAGGACCGGCACTCCTATCATCGATGGACCAGACTTGCACATCGACGGTTCTCGCACCGTCCGGGCCGACAATCTCGCCGCCGACCGCGATGTACGCCTGAGGCTCCATCGCATGAATCACATCAGCAACGAGGCCCCGATATTGACTCTCACGAACTGGCGTTAATGCGGCATTGACCTGATCTAAGGTTCCAACGCGAGTACCGGTAGCCGACGCACCGGTTTCTGTAGAGGTGTCGGGCTTGCTCGGCACCGTACCCGTGGCGGACTGTCGCCAAGGGCCGTAATAAATCGCAGCGTACAGAAGCCCTCCAACTATCGCGCCGCCGAACACAAACATCCACATCGCAAGCATAGGTGTGCGCTCGCTGCGCAGCAGGTGAGGGTGCCCGCGTTGCCAAGCGACTTCCAGCAGCTTCGAGACAGCCCAGACCGTCAGGCCAGCCAACACCACGCCGATGAATGTTTGCTGGTTAAAAGCTGCGCTTAGCATCGCTACACCAACACCGCCGACAATAGGCCAGTGACGCCCCATGCCTCACCGCCTATTGGGAGTATACCCCTGAGTGAAGTATACAAACCCGAAATATTACACCACATACAGGTTGGGACCTTTGAAAGGAGCCTTCATGCCGACAAGCTCAGTGGAACCGGATACCCGGGGCAACAGCGCTAAGATTGGGGGCGAATGCCGATCTCCCGCACCGCGAAATCGATTCCCGTGGCTTCGCGGGTCAATCGCTTCTCCTATGCCATACGTAATATCGTCGCCGAGGCCCAGGTTGTTGAGGCGCGAGGCATACGGGTCAGGTACCTCAACATCGGGGATCCCGTCGCATTCGGGTTCAAAACGCCGGCCCACCTGATCGAGGCGTCCCAACGGGCGATGCGCGAGGGCCATAACGGCTACCTCCCGTCCCCGGGAATCGCACCTGCGCGGGAGGCGGTGGCCGCGGATTACACCGCACACGGCGTGCCGACGTCGCCCGATCGCGTGCTCATCACGACCGGCACGTCGGAAGGGATCGAGCTGGTGCTCAACGCGCTCGTCGACGAGGGCGACGAGGTGCTGGTCCCTCTTCCGACCTATCCCCTCTATACGGCAGTCATCGCGAAGATTGGCGCGCAGGCGCGGTATTACCGAACCGATCCACAGCGCGACTGGCAGCCCGACGTCGAGCACCTGCGCAGCCTGGTCACTCCGCGCACGCGTGTGCTCGTCACCATCGATCCGAACAACCCGACCGGGGCGGTGTATTCGCCGGCCGTCCGACGGGCGATGCTCGAGATTGCCGACGAGCACGGCCTTACGATTCTCGCGGACGAGGTGTACGGGGACCTCGGTTTCGACGGCCCTGTCCCCCTCCTCAGCACGCTCGATCGCGATGCCGCCATCATTTCACTGTCCAGTCTCTCGAAGGCGTACCTGGCCCCCGGGTGGCGCGCGGGGTGGCTCGTGGTCGGCGCGACGCCCCGCCTCAATGACGCGCTTGCCGCCATCAAGAAACTGGCAGACGGCCGTCTGTGCAGCCCGGGACCGATGCAGTACGCGGTTGCCGCGGCGTTAACCGGCGACCGATCGCATCAGATCACCTTCCGACACGCGCTTGCCGAACGTGCGCGACTGACGGCCGACTCACTCAATGCCATCCCGGGAATCCGGTGTGTGGAGCCTCGTGCCGCGTTTTACGCGATGCCGATGGTCACGCTACCTCCGGGCCGCACCGATCAGGACTACGTGCTTGCGCTGCTCCGCGAGACCGGGATCCTCTGCGTGTACGGCTCGGGCTTCGGCATGCCACCGGAAGCGGGCTCGTTCCGCATCGTCTACCTGGCAGATCCAAGCGAGCTCCGACCGATCTACGCAGATATCGCGGCCTTCACGCGCCAATACCTGCAGCAGGCGTGACCTCGTCCTCCGACTCGCCGCGCGCTCTGATCCGCTACGCTCTCGTCGGCCTGGCGCTGACGGTGGCGCTTTCGTGGACGCTGTACCTGGTACGCGACGCGCTGGTGCTTGTCTACATCAGCGCACTCGTCGCCATCGGGTTGTCCCCGGTCGTCAATGCCATCGAGCAAAAACGCCTGGTGCGTCAACGGGTGCCACGGTGGGTGGCCATCCTCGTGATCTATCTGAGCCTCATCGGCGCGATCGTCGGCGTCGGCATCCTGGTCATCCCGCCAATCGTGGCGCAGTCACGCGAGCTCGGGATGGAACTGCCACGGCTGCTGCACCAGGGCCAGCAGTGGCTCATCGACCGCGGGGTGCTCAGTCGCGAGATCACGGCGCAAGAGGCGGTGCAGCAGACGGGAGGCGCTGCCCCGGACGCGGTGGGCATCCTCGTCGGCGCGGTGTTCGGATTCGTCGGAGGCGTCTTCGGCCTCGTCACGATTCTGGTGCTCGCGTTCTATCTGATGGTGGATGGCGAGAATCTCGTCGCGCTCTTTGTGCGGCTGTTCCCTCACATGCGCCGCGCGCGTGTCGAGGACGCGTGCCGGCGGGTGACGAGCAAGATCAGCGCCTGGCTTGGCGGCCAGATCCTGCTGGCCCTGATCATCGGCTCTACAGCGGCGCTCGGGCTGTTTCTGTTGGGCGTACCGTTTTTCTATGTGCTCGCCCTGATCGCCGGCATCGGAGAGATCATCCCGATCGTCGGCCCGATCTTGTCGGCTGTGCCGGCGATCGCGGTGGCGCTGTCGGTGAGCCCGACGCTGGCGCTTGGCGTCATCGCCTTCTTCTTTGCCCAGCAGCAGCTCGAAAATCACATTCTCGTCCCGAAGATCATGCAGCGGCAGGTCGGCATCAGCGCGGTCACGGTGATCATCGCGTTGCTGATCGGCGGATCGCTCCTCGGCATCGTCGGTGCGATTCTTGCCGTGCCGACCGCCGCGATCCTCCAGGTGCTGTTCGAAGAGCTCGTCCCAAAGGCCGCAGCTGACTGATGCGGCGCGCTTCATACGCGCTGGCCGCCTACAGTGTCATCGCGCTCGCGATGACGTGGCCGCTCGCACGAGGTCTCACGCGTGACGTCGCATGGGATCTGGGCGACTCGGTCCTCAACATGTGGATTCTTGCGTGGGATTGCGAGCAGTTTCGCGCGATCCTGACCGGCCACTTCTCGCACCTCCGAACGTTCTTCGACGCGAACATTTTTCATCCCGCGCCGTTGACGCTCGCGTATTCCGAGCATCTCGTTCCCCAAGCGCTGCAGATTTTCCCCGTCTACGTGCTGACGAAAAATCCGATCCTCTGCTACAACCTCCTGTTTCTCTCGACGTTCATGCTGTCGGGCCTCGGCATGTACCTGTTCCTGCGCGAGGTCACAGGCAGCACGATCGCGGCGTTCGTCGGCGGCCTGCTGTTCGCGTTCGCGCCGTACCGTATCCCGCAGTCGTCGCACCTGCAGGTGCTGTCATCGCAGTGGATGCCGTTTGCCTTCTACGGTTTCCGGCGATATTTCGAGAGCGGCCGGCACCGCGCTCTTGCGGGAGCCGCCGCCGCCGTCATCGCGCAGAATCTGTCGTGCGGCTACTACTTGCTGTACTTCTCGCCGTTCGTCGCGGCATACGTGCTGTGGGAGATGTGGCGGGGAGACCGCTTTCGCGATAGACGCACCTGGATCGGCCTTACGGGCGCGGCGGTCGTGGTCGTGGCAGTGACGATTCCGTTTGCGATTCCGTACATGCGCGTGACGGAGGAGCTGCGGCTGTCGCGCTCGCTGACGGAAGTGACGCGACTTTCGGCGGACGTGTACTCGTATGGCACGGCGTCAGAAGCCGAGCGCTTCTGGGGACAACGCCTCGCGGATGTTTTTCCGAAGGCCGAGGGTGAGCTGTTTCCAGGGCTGGTGGCCGCGCTTCTGGCATTCATCGGGGTGGTGTGGGGAGAACCGTATCATCGGCCGGCGAATCCCATCGGCTTTGCGCCCCTCCCCGAGGACAAACCGCGTTGGCGCGAATGGCTCGCGCCGGCACTTGGCGTCGTGGCGGTGATTCATGCTGTCGCCGCATTCGTCGCGATCGTTTTGCGGCGCGTCACGTTAAGCCTCTGGCTGTTCGATGTGCGATTAGGCAACGTCTCGCAGCTTCTCCTGCGGGCCGCGGTGTCGTATGCACTAATGCTCGCGCTGTGGCCGGCGGCACGCCGGCGCACGGTTGCATTCTTCCGCTCGCGCGGCTTCTTCGTCGCGGCCTTGCTGGCCGCCGCATGGCTTTCGCTGGGCCCCGCGCCGCAGGTGCTTGGGCGTCCGCTCGACCTCGCGTCACCATACCGATTTCTGTGGGACCACATGCCTGGATTCGAAGGACTGCGGGTCCCGGCGCGCTTCGCAATGATCGTGGTCTTCATGCTGGCCGTTCTCGGCGGATATGGCGCAGCTGCCATCGCCCGCCGCCGGCGGGGCGGGCTCCTGCTCGGCGCGCTGGCCGCTGCGTTCCTCTTCGAAGCGGGCGCGGCACCCTTCATCGTCAACGGCGCCACGCCTGTGCGTGGATTCAATTCGCCGGAGGCTCGTCTCTATCCAGCCGATCGAGCGCCTGCCGTCTACAAGGCTGTGGCACAAATCCCTCCGGATGCCGTGGTGGCGGAGCTTCCGATCGGGCAAGCCGACTTCGATCTGCGCGCGATGTTCTATTCGACCATCCACTGGCGATCGCTTCTGAACGGCTATAGCGGCTTTTTTCCCGTGCACTATGGTCGCGTCACGTTCGCGCTGAGTGAGATCGCGCGACACCCGGGTGTGTCACTCGACACGCTGCGCGAGATGGGCGCGACGCACGTCATCGTTCACGAAGCGGCGTATCTCGAGGCCGAAGGACGCGCCACCACCACGACTCTGCGCGATCTCGGCGCACGCGAACTCTTCCGCAACGCCGGCGACGTGCTCCTCGCACTTCCTAACCCCTAACCCCTAACCCCTAACCCTTAACCATCTTGTTCGTCTGAGAAGTCCGTCCAACTTCGCACTTTCGTATACTCCGTTCATGCGCGCCGATCCCCTCCGCTTTCTCGCTGACGAACTGGATGCGCTCCGCGCGCAGGGACTCTATCGACGGCTTCGTGTCCTCGACGGCGAGCAAAAGGCACGGACGTCGTTCGACCACCGATCGGTTGTCAATCTCTCGTCGAACAACTACCTCGGGCTGACGACGCACCCGAAGCTGCGGGAGCGGGCGATCGAGGCGATTCGCCTGTTTGGAGTCGGTTCGGGATCGGTGCGGCCGATCGCCGGCACCATGAGCATCCACATGGAGCTCGAACAGAAGCTTGCGGCGTTCAAGCACACGGAAGCAACCGTGGTCTTTCAGAGCGGCTTCACAGCGAACGCGGGTACCGTATCGTCAATCCTCGGCAAGGAAGACTTCATCGTTTCAGACGAGCTGAACCACGCGAGCATCATCGACGGCGCGCGCCTGAGTCGAGCCAGCATCAAGGTGTTCCCGCACCGCGATGCGGCGGCCGCACGAGCGATCGTCGCGGCACTGCCGCGCGATCGCCGCACGCTCATCATCACCGACGGCGTGTTCAGCATGGACGGCGACATCGGCGCGCTTCCGGAACTCTGCGACGTGGCCGACGAGTTCGGGTGCATCATGATGGTGGACGACGCGCATGCCAGCGGTGTGTTTGGCAGAAACGGCCGCGGTACCGTCGATCACTTCGGTCTTCACGGGCGCGTCGACGTACAAGTCGGCACGCTCTCCAAAGCAATCGGCGCGCTCGGCGGGTACGTCGCCGGATCAAAAGCGCTGATCGAGTCTCTGTACCACCGCGCGAGGCCGTTCCTGTTTTCGACGTCGCACCCACCGGCGGTAGCGGCCGCGTGCCTGGGGGCGATCGAGGTCCTCGAAACGGAGCCGCAGCTCATCGAGCGCCTCTGGGACAATACGCGGTTCTTCAAGAGCGGTCTCCAGGCGCTCGGCTTCAACACGGGGACCAGCGACAGCCCGATCACACCGGTGATCGTCGGCGACGCTGCACGCGCGATGAAACTGTCGGACGAATTGTTCCAGGAAGGCGTCTTTGCGCAGGGAATCGGCTTCCCGACCGTCGCGCGTGACAAGGCGCGCGTCCGCACGATCGTCACGGCCACGCATACTCGGGATGAGCTGCAGTTCGCGCTCGATGCCTTCGGGAAAGTGGGGCGCGCAGTCGGCGTGATTTGAGGTTTAATAAGCGGACCGGCATGCGGGACCGCACTTTCCGTCTGGCGATCGTCCGATGTGCTCTCCCGCTGGTGCTCATCGCGGCGTGGGCCGCCCATCTGTACGCGCAGTCCACTCAACCGGACGGCGTCGCAACCCTGCTCAACCGCCTCGAGCGGCTCCTTCAGCAGAACGACCGCGATACGTTTCCATCGTTGTTGTCGACGACCGACATCACCGGCGACGTCGCGATCCAGGCAACCGACGATCTGTTTTCATACGAGACGACGCGCGCGACAGTGCGGGAACGGGACCGGCAGCCGCTCGAGGGCGCCCTCCCCGGCGACGGCTACCGCATCATCCTCGAAATTCTCACTGAGACGTCCTCCCGTGCCCGTGTGATGACTGCGCGGTTCGATGTGCGGCGACCCCGCGGCGGCGACACTGAATCGTGGCGCATCGTCGCGATCGAACGCCTGACATACGTCCAGGGGCTCTATCGCCTGCGGCTTGACGCCTCGACGCAGTTCGTGGCGCGCGAGTTCACGATCCAGGCGCAGGACATACAGTTCACACTGCACACCGGATACGTCTTCCAGGTGCTTAGTGGGGAAGGGGTTACGGGTCTCGTGCTGCTGGGGCGCGGCGAGATGCATTTCTCGCCCGGACCCGAGACGGAAAAGGGACAGCTGCGGATCTTCGGCGGCAGCGACACGCTCACCGCGCTGTTCGGTGCAGCCTTCATCCGCCTGCATCCCGCCGATTACGAGACGCGCGTCAACGTGTCGGGCCTGAAGCCGGTGCCTGCCGATCCCCGCCAGGCGAGGCGGGCGCAGGAGGTGTTCGCCCACGAAGCGCCAAAATCATTCAACATCGATCTCCGGGATCTGAGCCGCGAGACGTGGTACATCCTCCCGCAGTTGAGTGACTTTCTGGCGGAGGTCCGCACGAACAAATTCGGCACGCTCACGTACGCGCGCAGCGGCGGCAACGCCGAGGACATCACGCTTTTCGATCGCGGCCGGCGGCGCGCGATTGCCCTCTATGCATCGCCCTCGATGCTGGCGCAGCGCGGTCCTACGTATGACGAAGACGAGCTCCGCAACTACGACGTCATCGACTACAGCATCGACACGGCGGTGTTTCCCGACCGCCAGTTCATCGACGGAAAGACGCAGATGACGGTGCGGGTGCAGGCGGACGCGGTCGCGACGTTGACGCTGCGGCTGGCCGAGCCTCTGGTGGTCTCGAGCGTGACGAGCGTCGAATTCGGCCGGTTGCTGTTTTTCCGCGTTCGCAACGACGAGAGCCTGATCGTGAATCTTCCGGTGTCGGCGCAGCGCGGCGCGATGGTGACGCTGCTGGTCACCTACAGCGGCCGGATTCCTTCGCAGACGCTCGACCGTGAGACCGTCACGCTCGAAGCGCAGGATGACGATGCGGAGTCGCTCATCTCAACGGAGCCGAACTTCCTCTTGAGCAGCCGTTCGGCGTGGTATCCGCAAAACGTCGTCACCGACTATGCGAGGGCGCGCATCCGCGTGACCGTGCCGGATGGTTACGAATGCGTCGGCAGCGGTCAGTTGACGCCCGGCGACGTCTCGCTGCGCGACGTTCTGGTCGCCGTCGGCGGCCGCTCCTACGTCTTCAACGCGAACGAGCCGGTTCGTTACTTCGCGATTGTTGCGAGCAAGCTGACTCGCGTATCCGAAGCAATGATCGACGCGCGCGACCCGAAGATATCGACGGCGGCGACGTTCCGATCTGAGGGACGCCCGGGAGTCCGGATGCGGCGCTACGACCAGATAACTGTCGCTGTCGATGCAAATCCGCGTCAGCTGAATCGCGGACGCGAGGTCGCCCCGACGGCCGCCGACATCATGCGGTTCTTTGGGACGCTGATCGACGATACGCCCTACGAGTCGCTGACGGTGACCATGCTCGAGCACGAGCTGCCGGGGGGTCACAGCCCGGCGTACTTCGCAATCATCAACAACGCCGCACCCTTCTCGAAGCTCTATTGGGGCAACGATCCCGCCGCGTTCGCCGGCGTGCCTGAGTATTTCCTGGCGCATGAGATCGCGCACCAATGGTGGGGCCAGGCCGTCGGTTGGAAGAACTATCACGAGCAGTGGCTGAGCGAAGGGTTCGCGCAGTACTTCGCCGCACTGTACGCGCAGCGCGCGCATGGCGACGCGTCGTTCAATGCCATGCTCCGACAGTTTCGCCGCTGGAGCCTGTCCGAATCGGAGGAAGGCCCGATCGATCTCGGCTACCGCCTCGGACTGATTCGCGGGCAGGGTCGGATCTTTCGCGCGCTCGTCTACAACAAAGGCGCCTCAGTCCTGCACATGCTCCGGCGGCTGCTCGGCGACGAGGCCTTCTTCAACGGGCTGCGCCGTTTCTATGCGGAGCAGAAGTTCCGGAAGGCGGGAACCGACGACTTCGAACGGGCGATGGAACAAGCCTCGGGACGATCGCTGACCCGCTTCTTCGCGCGCTGGATTCACGGCGCCGACCTGCCCGTGCTCCGCTACTCGTCGACGATCAGGACGGGCGAGGTGACCATCCGGTTCGATCAGGACAGCCAGACCATCTTTGACGTACCCGTGACGGTGACGCTGCAGTACACGGACGGCCGCACGCAGGACGTTATGGTCGCCGTCACCGAGGCTCACGTCGAGCAGCGGATCCCCACCACCGGGATCGTCCGCGACGTGCAGATCAACAGGGATTCAGCCTCGCTCGCGAGATTCGACGAAACGTGACGAAATACAAGATTCAAAATGCAAAATGCAGACGCAGCAGGCGAATCGAGTCACGCGCGGTTTGCATTTTGCATTTTGAATTTTGCATTACTGCACATAGATAGCAGCGACCCTGACCTGCGCGTCGTCTGCAAACGGCTCGAGGACCACGACGAACCGCGTTCCCCCCTGTTCATAGAAGCGAGTCACCCGCTCGCCGGCCGCAGAGCGATCGATGCTTGGTGCCGCGACTTCGGCCTGCCGGCCGAGGCGCCAGACAACCTCCGCCGCGGGGTCGCCCACGCGCAGTTCCACGCCATTGGGAAGCAGGAGCATCGGAACAGAAATCGCGCGAGAAGGAACCGAAGCGGGAGGATCGGGAAGCGCCGCTTCATGCGCGATGACGGGCGTCACGGCGGCGACTGTGCGGAACTCGCGGACCGCAATCGATCCGATCGCCAGTATCGCGACGATGCACGCGGCGGCGAGGATCCACTCGAGGAGTGAACCGAAACGCGCACGCGTGGCGTCCATCTCCGACCTCCTCAGAACGCGACTGTAGGACCTCGGTCGCGCTCAGTCAAGCTGAACATTCTTTGGGATATGATCGACCGGTTATGGAAACGGTCACGCTGACGATTGACGGCCGGCAAGTCACGGTCGAGAAAGGACAAACGGTTCTGCAAGCGGCCATCGAGGCCGGCATTTCGGTCCCATACTACTGTTACCATCCCGGTATCGGCGTGGATGGCTCGTGCCGCGTCTGCGTGGTCAAGATCGAGAAGATGCCGAAACTGCAGACCTCGTGCTCGATGGTCTGCACGGAGGGTATGGTCGTCAGTACCCGCGACCCGGAAGTCGTTGAGGCGCGGGCCGGTGTCTTCGAGTTCCTCCTCGTCAACCATCCCCTCGACTGTCCCGTCTGCGACAAGGGCGGTGAATGTCCGCTCCAGGATTTCTCGTACACGTTCGGGCCGGCCGAGAGCCGGATGGACTTCCCGCGGCGGGTGTTCGACGGTGAAGGCGTCAGGGCGGATGTCGATTTCGGACCCACGCTGATGCTGAACCGGAACCGCTGCATCCTGTGCACGCGCTGCGTCCGCTTCATGAGCGTGGTCGACGGTGACGCGCAGATCGGCATCGTCGATCGCGGCTATGGCAGTGAGATTTCCACATTCAATGAAGAGGGTGTCCATTCGCTGCTCTCCGGAAACCTGATGGACGTCTGCCCGGTCGGCGCAATCACGACGCGTGACTATCGCTTCAAGAGCCGTCCGTGGGACAACCCGAACGTCGTCGACACGATGTGCACGCTGTGCTCCAAGGGCTGCAACACGAGCGCGTGGCTGAAGGCCAAGCCCGAGTGGGCGAAAGGATCACGCCTCATCCGGCTGACCCCACGCTTCAATCCCGACGTCAACGGCTACTGGATGTGCGACATCGGACGATTCAATTACCACTGGATTGAAGGCGAGACACGCCTTCGCCGGCCAATGCAGCGCCGGGGCGCCACCCTCGAGGCGTGCGGCTGGCACGACGTCGAGCCGCGGCTGCGCGACGGGATCCACGCTGCCGGGTCATCGGCACCCGAAGCCGTTCGGTTCCTGGTGTCGGCGCACGCCGCCACCGAGGAACTGTTTGTCCTGAAACAGCTGATCGAAGGCCTCGTCGGCAGCGATGGGTTGAAGTCCGTCTCGGTCACCTGGACGCGGACGGAGAAGAATCAGCCCGCGGCATCGAAGTTCATAGTTCCGTCGCCCGACGCGCCCAACGTCAACGGGGCGCGCGATCTCGGATACCGGGTCGGGCCGGGCAACGAAGGGCGGCCGGAGCTCGACGATCTTCGAGCCGCCGTCGAAGGTGGCCGCGTCAATGCCCTGTATGTGCTCGATCCAGGGCCGGAAGGCTCGATCGGCGACGTCTCCTGGATCGTGGCGGCGCGGCAGAGCGGCACACTTCCGCTGCTCGTCGTGCAGGGCGTGTTGATGACCGAACTGGCCGCCGCGGCCGACTTCGTGCTGCCCGGGGCCGCCTACGTCGAAAAGGATGCGATCTATACAAACGACCAGGGCCGCGTGCAGGCGGCGTCGCGGGCGATCGCGCCGCCTGGAGATGCGCGCGAAGACTGGTTCATTCTCGTCAACCTGGCCGCCGCGCTCGGTTTGACACTCCCGTACGGCAGCTCGGATGAGGTGCGTCGTGCGTTGGCGGCGGCGATGCCAGGGACCGCGTACGCGAACGCCGATCAGATCGTGTTTGCACGGCCGGTTTCGGCCCGCAACTGGCTCCAGGCCTCGAATCCCTCCGAGCGGTGGAAGTGGGATTTCCTGTTCCAGGACCTGCCGCCGGTGAAGGGGCACAACGTGCAGCTCGAAGGGCTGGACCGCGCGACGCATATTCCGCTCAGACCAGTAGAATGATCGAGAACGTCACGCTCCTCGCGGCATTCGGGGCAGGGTTGCTTTCGTTCATCTCACCCTGCGTGCTCCCGCTGATTCCCGGCTACCTTTCGTACATTTCAGGCCTCTCGCTCGACGAGATGCGCGGCACCGGGGCCGTGGCGGTTGCACCTCCCGCCGTCCGCAACCGGGTGCTGCTGTCGTCGCTGGCGTTCATCATCGGCTTTTCACTCGTATTCGTGGCACTTGGAGCGTCGGCGAGCGCGATCGGGCAGTTCCTCATGTCGCGGCTGACGATGCTCGGGCGGATCGCGGGGGCGATCATCATCCTGTTCGGGCTGCACACGATGGGGCTGCTCCGCATCGACTGGCTCTACCAGGAAAAGCGCGTGCAGACGAATCGCCGGCCGGCCGGCTTTTTTGGCGCGCTGCTCGTCGGCGTCGCGTTCGCCTTCGGATGGACGCCGTGCATCGGACCGATCCTCGCCGGGATTCTCGCCGTAGCCGCGGCGCAGAACACGATCGGCGAAGGTGTCAAGCTCCTGCTGGCCTATTCACTCGGCCTGGCGATCCCCTTCTTCGCGGCGGCGCTGGCGATCAACCGGTTCTTCGCGGCGTTCGCGCGCATTAGAAAGCACTATCATTTCATCGAGCTCACGTCCGGAGCGCTGCTCGTGATCATCGGCATCCTGATTTTCACAAACCGGTTCACGATCATCGCCCGCTCGCTTCAGCCCTATCTGCCAGTCTATTAACACACCATTAACATTCGCGACACCGGACAGAAACCTTGTCGTCGTACAAATGACTACCGTATGACGCGAATCATTCTGTCGGTCGTTGTCCTCCTGGTTTCGGTGTGTCCTTCGTTCGCGCAGTCAGCGCAGACCCCGGCGCCGGCCGCCGAGCCTGACTATCCAATCGTGCGTCTTGGGGTCCTGTCATACGTGCAGTACGACGAAGAACTGGAGAACCGCGACAATTTCAATGCCTTCGACCTCACACGCGCGTACGTAAACATCAACGGCCAGTTGTCGAAAAGCGTCCGCTTCCGGTTCACTCCTGACGTCAGGCGCTCGACCGATGGCAGTCTGGCCGGAACGCTCGTGCTGCGGGTGAAATACGCGTTTGTCGAATTCGACAACGTCAAGGCCGCACGATCGTGGGTGCGGTTCGGCGCGCATCAGACCCCGTGGCTGGATTTCGAGGAAAGCATCAACCGGTATCGGGTCCAGGGGACCGTGTTCGCCGAACGCGAGGGGTTGATTCCGGGTTCCTCGGATTTCGGGGTCGGATACTTCACCCCCCTGGGGAAGTACATCGACATTCAGACCGGGGTCTACAACGGCGAAGGCTACGCCCAGACAGACGTGAACAAGTACAAGAGCGTCCAGGGCCGGGCGACGGTGCGGCCGTTCGCGGGGACGGGAATCGCGAACGGCTTCCGGCTATCGGGCTTCTATAACGCCGGCTGGTATGCAGCGAATCGCCCGCGACGACTCGGGATCGTCATGGGCAGCTTCGAGCACCCGCACCTCGTCGCAACGCTGCAATACCTTGCGGCGACGGAGAATCCGAATGCCGTGCGGGATATCGATCGGCGGGGATCCTCGGGCTTTGTCGAGCTTCGCCAGGGACCGGCCGGGTGGGCGGCGCTTGCACGTGTCGATCAGTTCGACCCCGATCGGGTGGTCTCAGGCAATTCTCAGCGCCGCGTGATCGCGGGCGGCGCGTACTGGGTCGTCTGGCCGCGCAGCCGGGTGGGCCTCGTCGTCACCAACGAGCAAGTGCACTACGACGCGGCAGGACGGCTGCCGGAAAACCGGCTGTTGGTGCAGACCCATATCGAGTTCTGATCGTCGCCGCTGGACGCCGGTGCTATTCTGTACGTGATGCACAAGCGTTCGAATCGTCTTGTCGTTGCCGCTCTCCTCGTGGCCGCCGGAATCGCCGGCGGCTTTTTTGTGTTCGCGGCGCATGTGAAATCGGCGGCGGCGCTCGCCTCCGGCCGCGATATTTCCACACGCCTCGATCGGATGATTGCGACAGCCGGCGACATCGCCTCGGCGCAGCAGGCGTATGTCGCGCCCGGGCAACCCGATCAACCGTGGCGTGAACGAAGCGCCGCGCTTCTCCAGCAGTTCGCCGACGACGCGGCGGCGGTGCGGCCGTATCTGCGCTCCGCTGATGCGGCGCGCGTGGTTGAGGACATCGGCCGCGGACTCCGGACGCTCCTCACCATCGACAGCGATGCCCGTCAGGATCTCCAGGATGCGCAGAATCTGCTCGCTGCGGATCTGATCTTCAGCCAGGGACGCGATACGGTTTCCTCACTCATCGCGACAATCCGTGGCCTCAAGGCCGCAGAACAGCAAACATCCACTTCGCAGTACGCCAGCCTCGAGCGGCAGCAGTGGATCGTTCTCGGGTCGGTCGCCACGTTCTGGATCATGGGACTCATGCTCCTCATACCAGGAGCGGGGAGCGCGGCCGCGGTCGCCACGGCGACGCAGCCAGCGTTTTTGACCATCCAAACCGAACGTGCCGGCGCGCCGGCGACAGCGGCGATCAACCTCACAGCGGCTGCAGATGTGTGCGACTCGCTGGCGCGAATCTCCGACACAGCGGCGCTCCCGGAAGTCCTCGAACGCGCCGCCGCAGTGCTCGATGCTCGCGGGATCATCGTGTGGATGAGCGCCGGCGAAGAGCTGTTCCCGGCGCTTGCATATGGCTATGACGACCACTTCATAAGCCGGGTGGGACCGATTCCGCGGAACGCAGAGAATGCGACCGCCGACGCCTGGCGCTCGGGCAAAATGCGCACGGTTGCCGGTGACGGGCTGACGCCCGGAGCAGTTGCAACCCCTCTCGCGGGCATGTCCGGTTGCGTGGGTGTGTTTGCCGCGGAAGTGCGTCATGGCCGTGAGAACGACCTGGCGACACAGGCCGTGGCCGTCATGATTGCGGCCCAGCTGGCAAGTATCGTCTCCGCCTGGCCTGCGGGGAGCTCCGTAGCCCCCGCTGAAATCACCAATTCAGGCCTGATCGCGGCGTCCCGCGGCGCCTGACGCCATTTCAGCGACCGTCTCTGTTGGTCTCTGCCGCAGCAACCGACAACCAGACGTATGCTGCTTTCCCTCTTTCTCCTGACGCTTGCGCTGGATGCGACGCCGCAAGGGACACCGGGTAACACCACTGCCGCCGACCTCCCTGCCGCCATTCAACTTACGCAGCAGGGGCAGGACGCCGAGGCGCTGGCGGCCCTTCAGAGGATTGCGGCCGCAAATCCCACGGATCATCAGGCGCGCCTCTGGATTGCACGCGTGCACGAGCGGATGGGCCATCCCGATCTCGCGGAAGCGGTGTACCGGAGCGTCGTGCTCGAAGATCCACAAAACGTTGAAGCGCTCGTCGGGGTTGGCGTATCGCTCCTGGCGCAGGACCAATTCAGTGCCTCGATTGACATGCTCGAGCGCGCAGAGCAGCTCGCCCCGCAGGACGCGACCGTCCTGAGCGCGCTCGGCGAGGCGTATCAGCTCGCGGGGCGTACCGAACGCTCGATTGGGTACTTTGAACGCGCGGCAGCGATTGCCCCGACCCCGGAGCGCCAGTTTGCGGTCGAGCGCGCCCGTCGCGAGCACGGCCACCGGCTCGAGAGCCAGACGTACGACGAGCAGTTCAATGGCAGCACGCCAGACACACGCGGGTCTGACCTGGCCGTGAACATCCGCCTTTCGGAAACGCTGCGGGTCGCGGGTCGCGGGCAGCTGCAAACGAAGTTCGGCCGCCGGGAAAATCGCGCGGGCGGCGGCGGGCAATGGCGATGGCTCCCGTCCACGACCTTCACAGGGCAGGCGCTCGTTGGCACCAGCAACCGTGTGCTGCCGCAAGGCGACTACCTTGGGCAGATCGACTACGCGTATCACCGCGCCGTATGGACCGCCGGGGTCCGTTACTTCGATTTTTTCGGCGCCAACGTCACGATGGTGTCACCGGCGGTGACGCTGACGCCCTCGACCTCATGGACGCTTGGCCTGAAGTACGCGATGACCAGCACGGATACCGCGACTGTCAGCGGCATGCGCGGTCACAGCCTTCAGCTCCGAGCGGCGCATGAGATCCGGCCGCGAATCTGGGTCCACGGCAGGTACACCCGCGGCGTGGAGAATTTCGACAATTTCTCGGTCGACTACATCGGCGCGTTCCACGCGCACACGGGGACCGCGGCGGTCGAGTTCGTGCTGCCGACGCTCACATCAATCGTGGGTGGTTACGACTATCAGCACCGTGATGATGGCGTGACCATGGGCCGCATCAACGTATCGCTCGTCCAGAGTTTCTAAGCCGCAGGCGGGTCCTTTCGGCCATCTGCGCATCGACGAGCTGCCGGGGAATCTGAGCGAAGCATTGGACGAGCTCGAAAAGAGTGGCCGCCAAGCGGGCGCGGAGTGGGACGGGTACATCCGTCATGTGTCGCCGTGGGAGATCGACCGCAACCTGAATACCTACTGATGACACCTGCCCCCTGCGGGTGACGCTTCAGGGGGCGAGGCGGCCATTTTCAGGCCCAAGGTCTTGATCAGGCCGGGCACACCTTTTGAAGCACATCGCTGCGGTCGCGCCGGATCACCGGGGTGCGTTACTTCAGGCAGGCGCTGGCATCGCCGCACCCCGGCAGATCGCTCACGATCCGGTCGCGACCGATTTTTGACATTCGAAGGGCGGGATTTCAACTATGACGAAAGCACCGCGCATCGCCATCGCGCTCTTGGGCGCGATTCTCATCACAGGCTGCGCCGCACGCGGCGTGCACGTCGCGCAGCTCAAGGATCAGCCGGGCAAGTACTACAACAAGACTGTCAGCCTCAACGGCGTCGTGACCAACAGTTGGGGTATACCGCTCGTCCCGTACCGGCTCTATAGCGTCGATGACGGCACCGGGCAGATTACAGTCGTCTCGCACTCGGGCGGATCGCTGTCGAAGGGGACGCGCGTGCAGGTCAAGGGTCGGGTGAGCGAGCTCGCGACGTTTGGTGGCCAGTCAGTAGGGCTGCACATCGAGGAGACAAATCACAAGATCCGCTAGGCGGTAATTTTCACCGCTACCGCTGTCATGTCGTCGTTCTGCGGCGCGCTGCCGCGGAACGCGATCGCCGCCTCGAAAATCGCGTCAACGATGTCGCGGGTGGTGCCTGCGCGGTGATCGTTCACGATATCGCACAGGCGTTTGGCGCCGAATTCGGCGCCATCGGGGCTCGACGTCTCGAAAATTCCGTCGGTGCAGAAAACAAACACGTCTCCCACCAGCAGCGGCACCGTTGCCTCGTCGTAGGTCACTCCTGAGAACGATCCCAACGGCACGCCAGCCAGCTCAATCTGCCCGCATTGATCACCCGAACAGCGAATCGGATACGGCAGTCCCGAGTTCGCAATCGTCACCGCGCGGCGCTTGAAATCGAAGAAGGCGTAGCAGAGCGTGCAGTAGTACTCCTCGAGCTGGCGATCGTGCAGGATCGTGTTCATCGATTGCAGCACGCCGGCCACGCTGAACTTGTCGGGCGTGTAACGGCGTCTGGCGGTCCGCGATCGTACAAGCTCTGCCGCGTACGCGCTGTAGAGCGCCGCCGGGGCGCCCTTGCCGGAGACATCACCAACCGCGACGACCAGACTGTCCGGATCGGGCAGGATGAAATCGTGCAGATCACCACCAAGCTCGTGAGCCGGCGAAAACCGCCCGGCGACGTCGGCGCTGCGCAGCTGCGTAGGCGCCTCGGTCGGAGCCAGCGCCGCCTGCACGCGCTGCGCGAATCGCAGCTCTTTCTCGATGCGCTCCTCATTGCGCCGGACCTCCTCGTACAGACGCGCGTTCTCGAGCGCGATGGCGGCCTGGCTGGCGAGAAGCGTCAGCAATTCCTCGTGTTCCTTGGTAAACGCATTGAGCTCCGGGCTCTCCAGGTCGAAGACCCCGATGCATCGCTCCTTGATCAGCATCGGGATCACCAGCTCGGACCGCACGTCTTCGATGAGGTTGATATACCGCGGATCTTTGGACACGTCGGCGACGAGCACGGGCTCCTTGTGGAGCGCGGACCATCCGACAAGCCCTTCACCGAGCTTGACGCTCTTCGCTGTGCCTTCCTCGCCGTATCGGACGGCGAGCTTCATCTCGAGTTCGCCCGTGGAAGCGTTCAGCAGAAAGATACCGAAGGTCCGATAGTCGATGAGCCGCTTCGTCAGGCTCGCGATCCGCGTGAGCAGCACGTCGAGGTCGAGGATCGACGACATCTCGCGGCCGATCTCCGCCAGCGTCTCGAGCGTCGCCGTGTGACGGCGCTCCGTTCGAAAAAGCCGCGCATTCTCGATGGCGACGGCCACATGTGCGGCGAACTGACGCAGCAGCGCTTCGTCCTGATCCGTAAAGGCGCCACTCGTGTCGCTGAGCAGATTCAGCGCGCCGATGACGCGTCCCTTCCGCCGCATCGGCACGGCCAGCTGCGAGACCATATTGCGGAGCGGGCCCATGAAGCGGGGTTCCTTCGAAATGTCGTTCACGAGAATCGGACGTCCCTGCTCCACCGCCGCGCCCACGACGCCCTGGCCGACACGGAGACGCAATGTCCTGACAACGTCCTGGGGATAACCCACGGCGTAGGCGATGTGCAGCTCCTGCCGTTGCTCGTCCAGCAGATAGACGGAGAACGCGCTGAACCGGGTGAGCCTGGCGATGAGCTGTGGGATCTTTTCCAGGAGATCGGCGAGGTCGAGCACCGACGTCACCTCACGCCCCAGCTCGAACAATGTCGAGAGGAGCTCCGTGTCGGTGGCCGGACGCACCGGTGCCGGTCGTTGAGGCGATTCGTTCATCAATCTGTTTGACGCGGATTATACTGAACAGTCCCCGATGGATTCCCTCGTACTCCCTTTGGACTACAGCGCGATCGAGCGCATCATCCCGCACCGCTACCCGTTTTTGCTCGTCGATCGGATTACCGAACTCGAACCGGACAAGCGGATCGTGGGGATCAAGAATGTGTCGCTCAACGAGCGCTACCTCTCACACCGCCCCGGTGCTTCTCCTACACTGCCGCCGACGATCCTGACCGAGACGGTGGCGCAGGTGGGCGCAATTCTCATCCTCTCGAAGCCGGAGAACCGCGAGAAGCTCATTTACTTCATGGGCATCGATCGCGTGCGCTACCGCCACCCGGTGCATCCGGGCGATGTCGTCGAGATCGAGGCACGCGTGAAGAGGCTGCGCAGCCGCATGGGACAGCTCGAAGGCGTCGCGCGCGTTGACGGGCGTATCGTCGTTGACGGCACGATGACGTTTGCGCTGGGGCCGATGCCCACCGGCAGGGCGGAACCCTGAACCACGTCGTACGAGGGGGTCAGCGGACCGCTTTCACAAGTATCAGAGCACCGGCGACTTTCGAAGCGCGACTTGTCCAGCGCAGCCAGCGCGACCGCGGCCGATAGTAGCGCGCCGCGTCGAGCGTCGCGGGG
>Ga0114129_10004028_pt1 | contig 20736 bp, 18 predicted proteins | sample RhiMetdeltSRZDD1_FD_80071 | JGI IMG/M metagenome (GOLD analysis project Ga0114129, IMG submission 80071) | Populus rhizosphere microbial communities from Tennessee, USA - Rhizosphere MetaG P. deltoides SRZDD1 (version 2) (version 2) | ecosystem: Host-associated > Plants > Roots > Rhizosphere >... | reverse complement strand
GCCATCGTCGGCACGGTACCGCCCCAGCACATGTACGGCCTGGAGTCCACGGTGCTGATGATCATGCAAGGCGGCCTCGCGCTGCATGCCGGTCGGCCGTTCTACCCGGCCGACATCCAGGCCGCGCTGGAAGCGCTGCCGCGGCCGCGCGGTCTGGTGACCACGCCCGTTCACTTACGGGCGCTGCTCGCTGAATCGGGCCGATCGCCCCCCGTGGATTTCCTTCTCTGCGCCACGGCGCCGCTTTCTCCCCAGCTCGCCGCTGCTGCCGAGGCGCGATTTTCCGCGCCGTTGCATGAAATCTACGGCTGCACCGAGGCCGGCCAGGTCGCCACGCGGCGCACCGTCGAAACCGCCGAGTGGCGCGCTCTTCCGGGCGTCGTGGTGCGTCAGGACGAAAAAGGAACCTGGGTCGCGGGCGGCCACGTGGAGACGGAGGTCCTGCTGAACGATGTGATCGAGTTGCGCGCCGCAGACAGGTTCCTGTTGCACGGCAGAACCGCGGATCTCGTCAACATCGCCGGCAAGCGGACTTCCATCGCCAATCTCAACTATCACCTGAATTCGATCGAGGGCGTACGCGATGGCGTGTTCGTCATGCCCGAGGAAGAGGACGGCGCGGTCACGCGGTTGATGGCCTTTGTCGTGGCGCCGGGGCTCACTGGCGAAACGGTAACGAGCGCCCTGCGACAGCGCATCGACGCCGCCTTTCTGCCTCGCCCGCTTTGCTTCGTGGAAGCCCTGCCGCGCAATGCCGCCGGCAAGTTGCCGCGCCAGCTGCTCGACGAGCTCGTCGCCGGGCTGGCAGCAAGAAAAGGAATGGCGTCTTGATGCGCCGCCTGCTTGCAGCGCTTCTGCTGACCGCGGCCGGCATTTGCGCGCCGGCCGCGGCCGGGACGACGCCTGCCGCGGGCTGGGGAGTCGAGCAACTGATGCAAAGTCTGGCGCAGGTCAAGTCCGCCAGGGGCAAATTCGTCGAACGCAAGTACCTGGCCATCCTGAATGCACCGCTGGAATTTTCCGGCGTGCTGGTCTACACCGCGCCGGGACGCCTGGAGAAGCACATTCTATTGCCCCATCCGGAAAGCCTGGTGCTCGAGCAGGACCGTCTCACCATGGAGAACAAAGCCAGGAATCAGCGCCGCACGCTCGTGCTGCAGGACTATCCCGTCATCTGGGCGTTCGTCGAAAGCATCCGTTCGACGCTGGCCGGCGACCTGCAGACGTTGAGCCGCTTTTACCGGATCGGCCTGGAGGGCAGCGACGATCAGTGGCGCTTGTTGCTCGCGCCCAGCGAGCCAAAAATGCAGGCGATGGTCAGGGAAATCCGCATCAGTGGCAGCAAGAACCGGATTCGCACCATCGAGATCCTTGAAGCCGAAGGCGATCGTTCGGTGATGACCATCACCGAGGAAGCGCTGTGAACATGGCGTCACGCCGGGCGCTCGGCGCCTGGCTGGCTTTCGTCCTCGCCTGCGTCCTCGTGATCAGCCGGACGGAGTTCAGCACGGATCTGTCCGCTTTCCTGCCGCGCTCCCCCTCGCCAGCACAGCAAGTCCTAGTAGACCAGTTGCGCGATGGCGTGGTGTCCCGGCTCATACTCATCGGCATCGAAGGGGGCACGCCGGAAGCACTGGCCGTGACCAGCAAGCGGTTGGCCGCGCAACTGCGCGGACAGGAAAGCTTCGTCTCCGTCAATAACGGGGAAGATGGCGGCTCGGCGAAGGACCGCGACTGGCTCTGGCGCAACCGTTATCTGCTGAGCCCGGCCGTCAACGCCGACCACTTTTCCAGCGCCGCGTTGCGCGCAGCGCTGGAGGAGAACCTGCGACTGCTCGGCTCCCCGGCAGGCATGCTGCTGCAGCGTGTACTGCCCAGTGATCCAAGCGGCGAATTGCTGCGCCTCGTGGAACAGTTCGAAGGACAGGCGAGGCCTGACCTGCAGCACGGCGTGTGGATGTCGAAAGATGGCACGCGAGCGCTGCTGGTCGCGCAAACCATGGCTCCGGGCTACGACATCGACGCGCAGGAGCGGGCCATCCATCTGATCCGGAGCACCTTCTCGCAGGCCGCAGAGGCGACCGGTCGTGCCGGGCAAAAGCTGCTGTTGACCGGCCCGGGTGTCTTTTCCGTGAGCAGCCGCGCCAGCATCAAAGGCGACGCTTTGTATTTTTCCGTGATCGCCACGTCGCTCGTGGCCGCCTTGCTGCTCCTTCTGTACCGCTCCTTGCGCGTGCTGCTGCTCGGGCTCCTGCCGGTGGCGAGCGGCGCGCTTGCCGGAGTCGCCGCGGTCAGTCTGGGTTTCGGTTCGGTGCACGGCATTACGCTGGGTTTTGGCGCCACGCTGATCGGCGAAGGGGTGGACTATGCGATCTATCTCTTCACGCGAATCACTCCGGGGACCCCGGCGCACAAGACGCTCGACCGCATCTGGCCCACGCTGCGGTTGGGCGTGCTCACCTCCATCTGCGGCTTCAGCGCCATGTTGCTTTCCGGCTTCCCGGGACTCGCCCAATTGGGGCTTTTTTCCATTGCCGGCCTGATCGTCGCGGTGGCGGTCACGCGCCATGTGCTCCCCGCGCTGCTACCGGCCGGATTTAGCGTGCAGACAGTACCCGCGCTCGTCGCCGGGGTGAGCGCTGCGGTGCGGCAGGCGCCGGTCTTGCGCCACTCCCTGATGCTTGTGGTCGCGCTCGCCGTGGTGTTTCTGGTCGCACAGCCCGGCCCGTTGTGGAGCGACGATCTGGCGAGCCTGAGCCCGATTCCGATCAGCGACCAGCGATCGGACGAGCAAATGCGCCGCGATATCGGTGCGCCGGACGTACGCCATTTGCTGGTCGTCAACGCCAAGGATCAGGAAACGGTTCTTCAGGCCAGCGAGCAGATCGGCGAAATCCTCGAGCGGTTGTCGAAACAGCGTGTGCTGGGAGGTTTCGAGTCTCCCGCCACTTACCTGCCCAGTCTCGCGTCGCAGCGCGCCGGTCAGGCGGCGTTGCCCGCGCCCCAGACATTGCGCGAGAACCTGCAGCAAGCGCTGCAGGGTCTGCCTTTCCGCCCGGGCCTGTTCGAGCCGTTTCTGCGCGACGTGGCCGCGGCAAGGGAGCAATCATTGCTGGATCGCAGCAGCTTGCAAGGCACCGGCCTCGCCTTGAAGCTGGACTCTCTGCTGGTCAAACGCGGCGAAGGTTGGGCGGCGATGCTGCCGCTGCGCGGCGTGACCGATCCCGCCGCCATAACCCGGGAAATTGCGCGGTTGCCCGGGAAGCAGGCCGTGCTGCTGGATCTGAAGCGCGAGTCGGAGCATTTGTACCGGACGTATCGCACGGAAATCGTCAACTACTCGCTGCTGGGCGCCGCCGTGATCGTCGTGCTGTTGTTCGGCAGCCTGCGTTCGCCGCGGCGCGTTTTCGACGTGCTGGCGCCGCTGGCGGCGGCCGTGATCGTGACTTCGAGCGTGCTGGTGCTGAGCGGTACCCAGTTGTCCATATTCCACCTGGTGGGCCTGCTGCTGGTGGTCGCAGTCGGGTCCAATTATTCGCTGTTCTTCGACCGCCAGACGGCGTCCGCCCAGGACCGCGAGCGCACGCTCGTCTCACTGCTGTTTGCCAACATCTCTACCGTGATCGGCTTCGGCGTGCTGGCATTTTCGAAGGTGCCGGTGCTGCATGCCATCGGTTCGAGCGTCGGCATCGGCGCGATCCTGAGCCTCGCGTTCTCCGCCATCCTGATCACGCGCGCGCAAGACGAAGTCGGCGAGGGCCGATGAGGGACGAGGACCTGTCTTCCATTGGCAAATGACGCCACGCAGACTCCATAATGTCGTGCAAGCATGAAACCACTCGCCATCAGCCATTTCTCGATCGTCAACAGCCTGGGCGCCGGGTCGGACGCGGTCACCGGCGCCTTGCGTGACAGGCGCTCCGGGTTGACTGCCTGCAATTTCGAGACAGCCGTGCTCGACACCTGCATCGGACAGGTTTCGGGCTTGGATCAGGTTCGCATCCGATCCGATCTCGCCGCCTACGATTGCCGCAGCAACCGGCTGGCGCACTTGGGCTTGGAGGCGGATGGCTTCAGCGGTGCGGTTGCGGCAGCCCGCGCAAGATACGGCAGCGGACGCATCGGCGTTTTCATGGGAACGAGCACCTCGGGCATCTTGCAGACCGAGCTGGCCTATCGCCGCCGCGACCCGCAAACGGGAGCCTTGCCAGCGGATTTGCACTACGCCGAAACGCAGAACAGTTTTTCGCTGGGGGATTTCGTGCAGCGCACCCTGGGCTTGAGGGGGCCGGCCGTCGTGGTTTCCTCGGCGTGTTCCTCGTCAGCCAAGGTCTTTGGCAACGCTGCGCGCATGATGGCAGCCGGCATCTGCGATGCCGCGGTGGTCGGCGGAGTCGATACGCTTTGCTTGACGACGCTCTATGGCTTCAGCTCCCTCGGGCTGGTGTCGCGCACGCCGTGCCGCCCCAGCGACGTAGACCGCGACGGCATCTCCATCGGCGAGGGCGCGGGCTTCGCGCTGCTGGAGAAGCCATCGGCAAAACCGGATCAAGCCGCCGCCTTGGTGCTCGGCGTCGGCGAGAGCTGCGATGCATACCACATGTCCACGCCGCATCCCGAGGGCATGGGCGCAAGGCTTGCCATGCAGCGGGCACTCGCTGCCGCAGGCCTTGCCGCCAAGGACATCGACTACATCAACCTGCACGGCACCGCCACCAAAAGCAACGATGCCAGCGAAGACAAGGCGGTGTTCGAGTTGTTCGGTGACGAGACTCCGTGCAGTTCCACCAAGGGCTGGACCGGACATCTGCTGGGCGCGGCCGGGATTACCGAGGCCATCATTTCCATCCTCGCGATCTGCAATGACCTGATGCCCGGAAACATGCACACGCAACACATCGACCCGGCGTTGAAATGCAACCACCTGCTCGCAAACCGGGACGCCCGCGTGAACCGGGTGCTGAGCAACTCCTTCGGCTTCGGCGGCAGTAATTGCAGCCTGATTCTCGCGGCGGCGGACTGATGCGCATCTTTGTCGAAGGGGTCGGACTGCTGGGGCCGGGGCTGAACGGTTGGCAGGCGAGCCGTCCCGTGCTGACGGGAGGCGAGCCCTATGTCTCCACGCCCGCCGTCGTTACCGCCAGCGAGCGGCTGCCCGCGGCCGAGCGCCGCCGCACCGGCATTCCGGTCAAGCTGGCGCTGGCTGTCGGCTTCGAGGCATTCACGAACGCCGAGCGCGACGCCGCCGCCACGGCGACGGTATTCACGTCTTCCAGCGGCGACGGCGAGATCCTGCACCAGATCTGCGAAACCCTGACCTCCGCGGAACGGGAGATATCGCCGACACGCTTTCATAACTCGGTGCATAACGCGGCGGCCGGTTACTGGAGCATTGCTGCGCGGTCGCAAGAGCCGTCGACCAGCCTGTGTTGCTACGATGCCAGCTTCGCAGCGGGCCTGCTCGAAGCGGCTGCGCAGGTCGTGCAGAATGGCATCGCCGTGGCGCTGATTGCCTACGATCAGCCGTATCCCGAGCCGCTGCGCGCGCTACGCCCCGTCGGCGCGAACTTCGGCATGGCCCTGGTGCTTGCCCCGCAACCTGGCGGTCGCACCTTCGCTTCCCTGGACGTGACTTTGGTCCCCGACGAGGCACGCCCGACCTGCATGAGCGATGCAGGGCTGGAAATGGTGAGAGCCGGCATTCCGGCGGCGCGCAGCCTGCCCTTGCTCAGCGCGCTGGGACGTGGTGCGACTGAAGTCGTCGTCCTCGACTACGTCGCGGGCAACCATTTACGGGTGGCAGTGGCGCCGTGCCAGTAACGGCTAGCGTGCGGTCGATTCGGCCGCGGGCTCGCGAATCGCCTGCTTGCGGTTTTTCCACGCCATCAGGGTTTTGCGTGGTGTGAACAGGCTATTGAGATAGTAAACGGTCTTGAATATCGCCAGCCTGAGGCCGAGGGGCGTGCCGCGGAAAATATCGCCGGCGAGCACTGAGAGGATGGCGGGCTGCAGGCGGAAGCGTTGCGTCGGATTCATCAACAGGTGCCGCAGCGCGGGCGTCATCACCCGGTAGATGAACCAGGAAAACGTCCGCAGCCCGCGGCGCGTGCTCGCATCGAAGGCTTTCAATGCCCTGCGCGCCTCGCGCGGGCGGTCGAGACAGGTCTCGATCGTGTCGGCCCCGACGAACGCGCTTTGCATCGCGAGCATGACGCCGGTCGAGAACACCGGATCGACGAAGGCAAACGCGTCACCCAGCAGGAGGTAGTTGCGGCCCGACGGGTGCGCGGCCGTGTAGGAATAGTTTCCAGTCGCGGTCACGGGAGAAACCAGCCTCGCGTCGCGGAGCCGCTCTGCCAGCGCGGGACACAGCGCAATGGTCTGCAGCAGAAACTGCTGCGGGTCGGTCTTGCGCGACTTCATGTATTGCGGAGAACACACCGCGCCGATGCTGGTGGCGCCGTCGGACAGGGGAATGAACCAGAACCAGCCGTGCTCGAACCAGAACAGGCTGATATTGCCTTCGATTTTTCCCGGCAGACGCGTCGCCCCGGAAAAGTGGCCGAACAGTGCCGCGCTGTTGTGTTTCCTGTTGCGCCGCTTGATGCCGAGGCGGTTGGCCAGAAACGTGTCGCGGCCCGAAGCGTCGGCCACGAACCGGGTTTGCCATCGTTGCTCCAGGCCGTTTTCCAGCCGTGCGGTCACTGTGGCGCCGCCAGGATGGAAATCGACACCGGTGACGCGGCAGCCTTCGATCGTTTTCGCCCCTTTGCGGGCCGCGTTGCGAAACAGGATCTGGTCGAACTCCGAGCGGCGCACCTGATAGGTAAGAGGAAAGGACGGGTCCCATGCGTTTGCAAAATCGACGTGGACCGGCTTGTCGTGCCACTGCGACACGAACTCGGCACCGTATTTGGGCATCCCGATCCGATGGACTTCTTCAGCCACTCCCAGCTTCTCGAACAGGGGCATGTTGAGCGGCAGCAGGGACTCGCCGATGTGAAAGCGAGGGTGCCTGGCTTTCTCGACCAACACGACATCGCGCCCACGCTCCGCAAGGAGCGCCGCTATCGTCGCCCCGCCCGGACCACCGCCAATGACGAGGACATCACATGGGGCTGCGATCACAGGATCGGCAGCATCGAGCACGTTTGCCACTTCCGGCAATATACACGCTGCGCGCTGGGCAGGACGAGAGGCGCCATGGTTACGATAGGATGACTGACGTGAGCAAAGCAAAGAGCCCCTGACAGAATGGCGCGCCGGTTCCGCTGGTTATGGGCGGCGCTGATTCTGGCGGCGTGCGTTGGATATCAATGGCTGGTCCACTCGGCCGTCATGGGAGAACAAACCGACTCGATCCGCCTCGCGCTGACGCTGCTGCCGCTGGTGGCACTGGCGTGTTGGGTCATCACGCGGGCCAGAAACAAGCCGTTGTGGTTCTTGCTCCTGCTGGCGGCGGGCGTGGCGACCTTTCTGCTCGAGCGTGAGCAGCGTTTGGGTCTCGCCGCGGCGTATGGCATCCCGCATGCCGCGATTTATCTGTTCCTGCTGTGGTTCTTCGGTCATACGCTGTGGCGCGCGAAAGAGCCGCTCGTCACCCGGCTTGCACGCCGGGTGCATGGCACGCTGTCGCCGGAAATGGAAGCGTACACACGCGGCGTGACCTTCGCCTGGTGTGTGTTTTTTGCGGCTCAGATCGTCTTTTCAGCATTGCTCTTCGAATTTGCGTCCCTCAATGCCTGGTCGCTGTTTATCAGCGTCCTGAATTTTCCGCTGCTGGTGCTCATGTTCGTTGGTGAGTACGCGTATCGCATGACTTTTCACCGCAACTTTCCGCACGCGTCCATCCTGGAGGCCATTCAGTCCTTCTCCGAGGATGCAGCGCGCTCGAGAGGGCAGAGACAGGCAAGCCCCGCCTCGCAGGTCAGGGCCGCCAGAAGTCGTAGAAATTGAACCAGTTCTCGGGTGAGGCGCGAGCGTGCGCTTCCAGCCGCGCCGCATACCGGCGGACGCAACTCGCGACCGCCTCGTCGCGCATCTCCCGGTCTGCGTGCATCCGCTCGACCAGCGGCTCGAAATGCGCGTCGTAGCTACGCGCACCCCGATGCAGGCAGAAGAACGTCACGACCGGCACCTGAAGGATCGCCGCGGCAAGAATCGGCCCCGCCGGAAAGCCGGCTCGGGCACCCAGAAACTCGCAGGTCACCGTCCGTTCCTCCCCGAAGACACGATCGCCCAGCATTGCGACCAGTTCGCCGCGCTCCAGGCATTCCCGCACCCGGAGCAGAGTCTCCGGCTGGCCCGGCGCGATGATGCGCTTGGCAAGCTCGGGGGCCAGCGCATGCAACCACCGGCTCACCTGGCGCGCGTTGCCCTCGTGCATGACCAGATTGACGGCGAGGTGCCCCCTCGACTCGCCGATGACTCGCAGAATCTCGAAACTTCCAAGATGCGAGCCGAGCAGCAGGCAACCCCGGTTGTCCCCGTGCAGCGACTCGAGCACCTCGGTGCCATGCAGCCGGACCTGAAATCCGGCGGCGTTGCCCGCCAGGATTTCGATCCGGTCGAGCAAGGTGCTCGCGAAGACATGAAAGTGGCGGAACACATCGCGGGTGCCCGGCGGGCGAGCGTAAGCCCGAGCGAGAAAATCGCGCGAAGCCCGGCGCGCCGCCGGAGAGAACAACCAGAAATAGAGGCAGATCGGATACAGCAGCGCTCGCCCGAAGCGGTACCCGAGGGTGAGCGTAAGCCAGGTCATCAGGCGCATCGCGGCCAGGCTGCCGCGCTCGCGCTGTTCCAGCCACGCCGCGCTCACAGCGTCTCCTGCACGATGAAGGTGCCGTCGGCGATTCGAGCGCCTGCGGATTCGACCGCGAATGCGACGCGATCCGTCGCCACGCGGTCGAGCTCGATGCGAAAGCATTCATCGGGCCGCAATACTGCGCGGAAACTCGCCTCCGGCACGCCGCGTACCGCGAAGCCGGGCCCGAAACGCTCGCGCACCGTGGCCTCGATCAGCGAGAGCAGCCAGACACCCGGCACGATCGGATTCCCGGGGAAATGGAACGGCAGCGCAGGATGCGAAGACGATACGCGCTGCCAGCGCGCGTTTTCTGCTCCCGCAGCACCCAAGCCATGCCGCGCGGAGAGCTCACGCAGGCTTTCCTGAGTCAGCTTGCCGGCCCGATTGCGCGGCAAGGCGTCCACCAGCACGAGCGGACGGGGCAGAAACACCGGATCGAGCCGCGTCCGCAGGTGCTCGAGGATTGATGCGGCGCTTTGCCCCGGCGCCACCGCGAACGCGCAAAGGCGCGGCTCTCCCGGCCGGCCTTCGCGCGGCAGGTAGACGCTATCGATCACTGCTGGAGCGCGAGCGAGCTCCGCGTTGAGCGCGGCAAGCGATGCGCGCTTGCCCGCGATCTTGACCAGGTCTGCAGTGCGACCGCGAAGCGTGAAAGCTTTCTCGCTCTGCAGATCGACCAGGTCGTTCAGCGTCACGGGCTCGTCGAGCTGTCCACCCGATGCAACGGTTCCACCCGCGCTTGCGCGCAAGACAATTCCGCCCACTGTCTCGAACGTCTCGGATTCCACGGGGCGGCGCACGGCCATCGCGCCGGCTTCCGTACTTCCATAGATCTCGAACAACGGCGCATGCCACGCTTCTTCCACGGTCGCGGCGAGCTCGGTCGGCAGTGCCGCCGTCGCGCACAGCACACCCTCGACGGCAGGAAGGCGCGCGCCCGCAGTTATGCTCGCCCGCAAGTGCAGCGGCGTTGCGACCAGCCACCGCGGACCGGGAAGCTGCTCGAGCGCGGCGAAGATTTCCGCCGGCAGCAATGGACAGCCCGAGTGAACCGCGCAGCCCGATTGCAGCGGCAGCATCACGGTCATCTCGAATCCCCACATGTGCTGCGGCGGCACTGCGCCAAGCAGCGAGCTGCCGGCGGCCAGCGGCAGCCGCTGCCTCGCGGCCTGCGATGCGCGTGCGAGCGAGCCCCAGCTCTTCGCGTGTGCTTGCGGCTCGCCGGTGCTACCGGACGTGAACAAGACCGCCGCCCTCTGATCAGCCGGCAGCAACGGCACCCTGCCGACCTCGTCGCGCGTCGACCAGCGCTCGGCGACCTCCGGGTCTGCAATCGGAACCGCGTTCCGATAGGAATTTTGCAGGTCGCGCAAACTGCCGGGCGCGCGACTCTGCGGCAGCAGGCTCGTGCTGCGTGCCAGCAGCGCCGCGGCAAATGCAAGCAGGAAGTTCAATCGGTCGTCGCAGAGATTGATGCAGTAGCCGTCCCGCGGCAGCCGGCGCGCGAGCGCATGCGCAGCGGCGAGGAAATCCTCCCAGGGCACCGGCTGACCTTCGCGCCAGCCGATCGGCGCGCCCGGAGCAAATCCCCCGAGCAATGGAATTCCCGCCGTCACGACGCTACTTCCGGCGCCGCGCGGACCGCCATCGGGCTACTTCTTGCGATGCTTGGCGATGTGAGCGGCGAGATTGCGGAGGCTGGCAAAGATCGCGCGGTTGTCCGGATCGTCCGAGCGCAGCGCGACGCCGTAGCGTTGCGAGACGACCAGCGCGATCTCGAGCAGATCGATCGAATCCAGGCCGAGACCCTCGCCGAATAGCGCAGCGGTGGGATCGATCTGTTCCGCCGTCAATTCCAGGTTCGTCACCTCGGCGATCAGCTGCGCGAGCTCGTGCTCGAACGGCGAGCGCGCCGTCCGGGGCTGCGGGTTTGGAATCGGTGCCGACATCGCGCGGTCGCCGCGGTTCGCTAGAGCACGCTCAGCTGCATGCGGATTGCCTTGTCCAGGTTCTGGACCCAGCCGTTGTAGTTGGCATGGATGGTAGTGCCGTCATACCCGAGATTGCGGCTGTCCTTGTACTGGATGCTGTAGGTTTTCGTATCGTACGTGATGTCCACCACCGCGCGGTGATCGCGAAGGATGAGAATTCCCTCGGCCCTGCCGGGAGCGCGAGGAACGATCTGCCAGCCCAGGCTCGCACCCGCGCGCCGAATGGCCGTTTCCACATCCTGCATCGCAACCACCTTCGGGCCCGCGACGGGCGCCCCTTGAACGTTGTACACGCCGCCGCCGCGACATCCGACAAGAAGCATCACTGCGATCGGAATAACCAGCTTCCACGTATTCATCATTCCCCCCTTCTAGTATTTGTAGTAAGCAGGTCTTCGTGCACAGAGGCTCCGCCCCTGAGAACACTCCGCAAGCTTATAGTAGCAGTTCCATCCAGCCGCTTCCAGTTGCGCAGAGGGCGAAGCATCCTCCGTGTTCTTTCCGTATCGCGCGAAGATCGAGCTGCACCGCGTTCCCGTGCTCACGATATTGGTGAGCCTTCTCTGCATCGGCGTGTTCGCCGCGCAATCCAGCAACCGGGGCGCGCTGCACCAGGCTGCGAGCGAATACTGCGAGCACGAGCAAGGGCGCGGGTTCCTGCAGGCGCTGCGGAGGATCGCCGGCTCGGACGATTCGCGCACCTGCACGATGCTGATGCTCACGCTGGCCAATTCCAGGGATGAGAAAGCCGAGCTCGGGCGCATCGTGCAGCGCTTTGGCAGCGCCGGGCGTCTCGGCGACCAGCGCCTCGCGACGTATTACGAGCAGTCGCTGCTCGACGCCTACCGGTCGTTCCGCGCCGGCGCGCCCGGCAACCTGACGGCGCGCCTCGCCTACTCGCCCGATTCGTGGAATCCGCTGCGCATGCTCTCAGCAGCCGTGGCGCATGCGAGCTGGAGCCACGTGATCGGCAACCTGATTTTCTTCTACGCGTTCGCGGCGACGATCGAGATCCTGCTCGGCCCGGCGCTCTACCTGGCGGTGCTGCTGGTGCTCGCGCTCGGCACGCACAGCGTCTATTCGCTCGCGATGATGCACAACCCCGAGGCACTGCCGACGGTCGGGCTGTCCGGCGTGCTGATGGGAATGATCGCGCTGTTCGTCTATTTCATTCCGCAGGCGCGCATCAGCTGCTTCCTCTGGCTCGTCTTCTTTTACCGTCGTTTCGCGCTGCCCGCATGGCTGCTCGCGAGCTGGTACATCGGCTGGGATCTCTACACGATGTTCACCAGGGGAGGAAATACCGGGGTCAATCTCGTCGCCCACCTCTCGGGCGCTGCGCTCGGCTTTGCGATCGGCGCGATCTTCTTTCGCGCCAAGCGCCACTGGGCGCAGGAGCTGGTCGAGGAAAGATGAAACCGGCTCAGGCCGGCTTCAACGGCACCGCGCTGTAGTCGGCATGACGCAGCGTGCGCTTGGCGAGCCGCGTGATGCGGAAGCGGGCGCCGCACGCGGGATCCAGAGAGGCGATGTCGGTGTCGGTCGTCATCCAGTCGTGCGGATGCGTCGGCCGCTGCTTGGCGGGCAGAAAGGGCAGCACCGCCATCATCGCGTAGAGCGAGAACGACGCTTCGCGTCCCTGTGGAAATACGATTCGCCCGCCGATCACGTCGAACGTGTCGCCGACGCGCGCGTGACTGACGAACGGCTTGCCGGTCTCGAGGACTTCGACCCGCAGGTCGTACAGCTCGAATTCATCTCCAAACGCGTCGCTCATGGAATCGGTACTCCCGATCGGTTCTGGTTGCGCCACATGATCCTGTAATGCTCGCTGTCGCGATCGCGCTCTCGCGCGTAGCAATCGCCTGCCGGTCCCTGCGCCTCGGCGGTTCGTGCCGCAATCTGCGCGCGGTCTTCGTCGTCGAGCGCGAAAGCGAACGGCTCGAGCGTCGCCGCAAGCCGCGCCGCGTCCTGGGCACCGACGATCGCCACCGTCGCGCCCGGCCGGTCGAGCACATGGCGGATCGCGACACTGGCGGCGGAGACGCCGTGCTTGCGTCCGATGGCGGCGAGCGTCTCCAGCGCGCGCTGGAACGCGCTCCAGCCGCCGAAGTCCTCGAGAATCAGCCGGTACTTCACCAGCGAGCGGTTGGCGAGCGGCGGCGCCGGATCGGCCGCACGGAGCCAGCGCTCGGAGACGAAGCCGCCGGCGAGCGTGCCGTAACAGAGCAGCGCGATGCCGTGGCTGCGGCAAAAGTCGGCGAGGCCGCGCTCGGGCCGCCGATCGAACACCGACCACTGGAGCTGGTGGGTAGCAAGCGGTATCCCGGCGGCGACGATTTCCCGCAGGTGCGCGGTATCGAAGTTGGTCGTACCGATATTGCGGATCTTGCCGGCGCGGCGCAGCTCGGCGAGCCAGCCGAGCACATCGAGCCAGCCGGGAGTTTCGTACTCCCACCAGTGGAACTGCACCAGGTCGAGCGCTTCCTGGCCGAGGCGCTCGAGCGACGTATCGACGATCGCCTCGACGTCGGCTTTCGAGATCGACGCAAGCGTCTCCAGGTCGGGCACGAGCTTGGTCGAGATCGCGATCCGCTTCGCGTGCCGCGGGTACCTGCGCCGGAAATCGCCGACCAGCTGCTCGACGCCGACATAGTGGTCGGCACAGTCGAACAGCGTGATTCCGGCATCGACGAACTTGCGCATCTCCTCGATCGCGTGATCGCGATCGTAGGCGGCGCCATGCCGCGCCGAGAGCTGCCAGTTGCCCTTCGCGATTCTCGATACGGTCAGGCCGGGTGCGAGCTCGGCCGTTTCGATTTTCATTTGCGCGCAGGGTAGTCCCGCGCCGCGCCCTCGCCGGAGACGAGACCCGCGGCGACATCCGCCTGGATGCGCCGTGGCTCACGCTTTGCCGGGTCGCCCATGCCGCCTCCGCCCGGCAGATCGAGCACGATCCGGTCGCCGGCGGGAACGACGTGCACCGATTTCGTTTCCAGTACGCGGCCCGAAATCAAGCGGGCCGCACCTGGCGCGCCCGCACGTCCGCCATCGCGACCCGCTGCCGGGTTGCGCAGGCGATCGAACGTCGCCGCGGAGACCGAGAACGGCGCGTCTTCGCTGCTGCCGATGACGATGCGCTGTCCCAGACCGCCGCGGAACTCGCCGGCCCCGCCCGAATCGGGACGGTATTCCTTCGCCCAGAAGACGAGCGGCGATTCGTTCTCGGTGATCTCGACCGGTACGACGCCGACGCCGCTCGGGAACGCGGTCGTGTTGAGTCCATCCTTGCCGGGACGCGCGCCGGTGCCGCCGAGGCCGACATTGAGCACGTTGAACCGCGTCCCCGCCACGCCTTCGCTCGCCAGCGGAAGCACCCAGATCGAGCCTGCGCTCTCGGCAGGGACGCGGCCTTCGAGCGCCTGCGCAAGGCAGCCGAACATCAGGTCGGGCAGCATCTGCCCGATCACGTGCCGCGCCGTCACCGGCGCCGGCCGCAGCGGATGTACGCAGCTGTGCTCCTCCGCACGTACATGGAACGGCTCGAGCGAGCCGGCGTTGTTCGGGATCGCCGGCGCGATGATGCACTTCAGGCCGAACACCGAATACGCATCGGTATAGCACTTCGGCGAGTTGATGCCGCGCTCCGACAGCGGCGAGCTGCCCGCATAGTCGACGGTGATTTCGCCCTCGCCGATCGTCAGGCGCGCCTTCAGCTCGATCGGCGATTCGTAGCCGTCGAGCATCGTCGTGCAGCGGTATTCGCCGCGCGGCAGCTTGCGGATCGCGTCCTGCGTCGCGGCGCGCGACGTCTCGAGAATGTGCCGCGCCAGCTCGTCGATCGACTCGAGCTCGAACTCGCGCATCATCTCGACCAGGCGCGCTGCGCCGACATCGTTGCAGGCCACGAGCGACAGCAGGTCGCCGCGCGCCTCGATCGGGTTGCGCGAATTCGCCATGACGATCGCGAGAATCGGCTCTTCCAACGCGCCGCGCGTGCGCAGCCGCGTGTGCGGAATGCACAGCCCCTCCTCGTAGACCGAGCGCGCCTCGGCATTGAAGCCGACGCCGCCGATGTCCACGGTGTGGCACGTCGAGGCGAACAGCGCGACCGGGTGCTCGTCGCGGAACACCGGCGTCACCATGACGAAGTCGAACAGGTGGCCGGTACCCATCCACGGGTCATTGGTGACGAACACGTCGCCCGGCTGCATCGATTCGAGCGGAAAGCGCGAAAAGAAATGCTTCACCGCCGCGGCCATCGAGTTGACGTGGCCCGGCGTACCGGTCACCGCTTGCGCGAGCATGTTGCCTTGCGTGTCATAGACGCCCGCGGAGAGGTCACCGGCTTCGCGCGTGATCGAGCCGAACGCGGTGCGCAGCAGCGCCTGCGCCTGCTCCTCGACCACGGCAATCAGCCTGTTCCACATCACTTGCATGTGGATGCGTTTCAGCGCGTCATTCATTGCGGCGCTCCATGACGATCGTACCGACTGGATCAATATACGCGGTGAAGCTCGCCGGAACCACGGTCGTTGTCTGGGCCTCCTCGATCAGTGCCGGCCCGCTCAGCTCGTCGCCGGCCGCGAGATCGTCGCGTCGATAGACGGCGAAGTCGGCCATGCGGCCGAGCGCCGGCTCATAAACGCTGCGGCGCGAGTGCGCTGCCGGCGCCGCGCGGCGCGCAACCTGCTGGTGCGCCGCCGGGGCATCGGTCGGACTCGAGGCGGTCACCGACCAGGTGACCAGCTCGACGTCCTGGTCGGGCATCGTCACACCGTAGACCGTCTGGTACAGGCGCTCGAATTGCGTGCGCAAGCGCTGTGCGTCGGCCGCCTCGAGATTCCCTTCGGGCAGCAGCAGCGTCAGATCGAAGCCTTGCCCGATATAGCGGGCATCGACGGAGCGCCGGAGGGTCAGCGCGCCTTGCGCGACCGCCTGTCGCACGACCTCGCGCGCCCGCGTCGCGGATGCATCGAGCAACGCGTTTACCTGCGCGGGATCGAACCGCGACAGCGCAACGCGCAGGCTGCGCACGACCTCGAACGCAACCGGCGCGCGCAGGAACCCGATCGCCGAGCCGACGCTCGCGCCGACCGGGACCACGACTTTCGCGACACCGAGCTTCTCGGCAAGCCGGCCGGCGTGCAGCGGGGCTCCTCCGCCGAACGCGATGATCGCGTAGCGGCTGATCACCTTGCCGCGCTCGATCGCGTGCACGCGCGCAGCGTTGGTCATGTTCTCCTCGACGATCTCCGACACGCCCGCCGCGTGCCAGGGCGCTTCGAGACTGAGCGGCTTGCCGATCCGCTCGGCGAGTGCCGCCTGCGCAGCCGCCGGATCGAGCCGCAGCGTCCCGCCGGCGAACGCTTCAGCATCGATGCGTCCCAGCGCAAGGTCGGCGTCGGTCACTGTCGGACCGGTGCCGCCGCGCCCGTAGCACGCCGGGCCGGGGTCGGCTCCGGCGCTGTCGGGGCCCACCGTGATGCGCGACATCGCGTCGACGCGCGCGATCGAGCCGCCGCCCGCGCCGATCTCGATCATCTCGATCACCGGAATGCGCACCGGTAGGCCGCTTCCCTTGACGTCGCGGTACGCGCGCGCGACCTCGAACGCCCGTGCGCGCTCCGGCTCGCCTTCATCGATCAGGCAGATCTTGGCGGTCGTTCCGCCCATGTCGAACGACATCACGCGCGCAAGACCGCCTTCACGCGCGATCCACGACGAGAGAATCGCGCCTCCCGCCGGACCCGACTCGACCAGCCGAACCGGGAAGCGGGCCGCATTCTCCAGCGTCGTCAGCCCGCCGCCCGACATCATCAGCAGCAGCGCGCAGCGCAGGCCGCACGCATCGAGCTCGGCGCGCAGTCGCAGCAGGTAGCCCTGCATCAGCGGGCGCACGTAGGCATTCGCGCAGGTCGTCGAGAAGCGCTCGTACTCGCGGATCTCGGGGCAGACTTCGCTCGACAGGCAGATCGTCACGTCGCGCGGCAGCATCTCGCTCAGGATCGCCGCGGCGCGCTGCTCGTGAGTGGGCCACGCGTAGGCGTGCATGAAGCCGATCGCCACGGCCTGCACGCGCTCGGCACGCAGGCGCTCTCCCGCACTGCGTACCGCGCCCTCATCGAGTGGCAGCAGCACGCCGCCCCTGCCGTCGATTCGTTCGGGTACGGTGTAGCGCAGCGGCCGCGGTACGAGCGGCGCCGGGCGTTCCATGTAGACGTCGTAGTGCTCGAAGCGCTTCTCGTACCCCATCTCGAGAATGTCGCGCATGCCTTCGGTGGTGACGAATGCGGTGCGCGCGCCCTTGCGCTCGATCAGCGCGTTGGTGGCGAGCGTAGTGCCGTGGATGAAGATCGACACGTCCGAGGGCGTGCACTTTGCATCGGCGAGCACGCGCCGGATGCCTTCCATGACCCCAGCTTCAGGAGCCGATGTAGTCAGGACTTTACTCGTGTAACGGCTCTGCGACGTCTCGAGCACGACGTCGGTGAACGTTCCGCCGATATCCGCGGCGAGCTTCGCTGTCATAGCGGCGATATTAACCGCGCTGCGTGCGCCTTCCTGTGAACCGACGGTCGCCGACCCGGTCTGATTGGCATCCAGACCACCAGGAGAAGACCATGATTTCGATCCTGCGGACTCTCACGGCGTCGTTCGCGGCGCTGGCGCTGATTGCGATCGACGTGCCGGCCCAGGCGCAGGGCAAGGGCAAGGAACAGGGGGAGCAGAAGGAGCACGGCAAGGGCGGCCAAAAGGAGAAAAAGGCCAAGCAACACAAGCATCACAATGGCAAGAGCCTGGTCGGCGACAAGATCAAGAAGAACGGCAAGCACAAGTTCCACGAGCACGGCAAGCATTCCGCGTTCGTGAACGTCTCGAACGGCAAGATCGCCGGCGTCGAAGTAACGCATGCCGAGAAAGGCAAGGTGCCGGTCAAGAAATACAAGACCAGCAAGAAGATGGCGGACGCCTCTTCGGGCGGCTTGCAGCGCGCCTCATTCGTGCTCGCGCAGGCGCAGTCGCTTGGCAGCACCTGGATCGGCTACGCGTACATCGACGACTATGGCGACGAAGTCATCTACTGGTTCGAGTACGAATTGATCCTCGACGGCGACACCGGAGCGGTCGAGTACGTCCCGGTCTATGGATGAGCGTTGACGGCGCCTAGACCGAAACCTTGGCGAACCTCGGATCGCGCCAGCGTTCGGTCTCGAGCACCTTCCTCAGGCGCGCGACCGCGATCCACAGGTCTTCGTGGCTCAGCGCGAGCGCCTGCAGGCCGAAGCGGATCCAGTCCGGCTTGCGGAACGAGCTGACGACGCCGTTCGCCAGCAGCGCCTCGGTGATCGAGCCGGCACCCGGATGGCGGATCGTAATGTGCCCGCCGCGCTCGTCGTAGTCGCGCGGCGAAGTCACCTCGACGCCGAATCGCCCGCACTGCTGCTCGAGCAGTGCGATCAGCAGTTCGGACAGCGAACGGTGCTTCCACGCCAGGTCGTCGCGCCGCACTTCCTTCCAGAGGTCGATCGCCGACGCCATCGCCTCGTTGGCGATGATTCCCGGCGAGCCGGTCAGCTGTCTGCGCACGCCAGGCAACGGTTCGTAGCGGTCGGCGAACGCGAACACGTCGGCGTGACCCATCCAGCCGGCGATCACCGGCCATGCCCGGTCCTGGTGGCGTGGATGAACGAACAGCCACGCCGGCGCGCCCGGACCGCCGCACAGGTATTTGTAGCCGCACCCAACCGCGAAATCGGTCTCCGTGTCGAGCAGATCGACCGGGATCGCGCCTGCGGAGTGCGACAGATCCCACAGCGTCAGCACGCCGGCCGCACGCGCCTTGCGGTTCACTTCGGCCATGTTCCACCGCCGGCTCGAGCGGTAGTCGACATGACTCAGGTAGAGCACGCCGACGTCGCTGCGCAGGGCGTTGTCGAGCTCCCCGGGCTGGTCGATGCGCCGCACCGACGCGCCACCGCCGGCGAACCGGGCCAATCCTTCCGCAACGTACATGTCGGTCGGGAAGTTGTGCGTTTCGGTGACGATCACCGGCCGCGAGCGGTCGAGCTGCCACGCGTACGCGAGGATCTTGTACAGGTTCACCGACGTGTTGTCGCAAAAGACCACGTCGCCCTTGCCAGCGCCGAGAATGTGCGCAAGCCCAGCCCCGAGAAGCCACGGCTTTTCCAGCCAGTCGAAGCGATTCCAGCCGCGCCTGCGTGCGTCGCGCCAGCCTTCGGTCATCAGACGCTGCACCCGCTCGGGCGCGTCGGCCGGCATCGCGCCGATCGAATTGCCGTCGAGATACACCGTGTCGTCCGCGGGTCTCGCGAAGCGCGCCCGCATGCCGCGCAGCGGATCGCGCGCATCCAGCGCGCGGCAGTGCGCGAGATCGATCATATTCGCGAAAGCTGCGCCTGGATCAACCGGATCTCGACCTCGTGGCAGGCGACGAGACGCTCCCAGCGTTCATCGCCCATCGAAGCCTCGCGCCACGCGATGAGTGACACGACGCACGAATTGCGCGTCCGCGGGATGACCCGCGTCATTGCCCTCAACGAAAGCGAGCCGGCGTCGGCTCCCACCCAGTAGTCGACGAGCAGCTTCAAGCGATCGCCGACCGGCTTGAAGATGACCTCCTCGCCGTCAAACAACGATGTGCCCCTGTACAGGTTGCGGCCGAACCGGCGGGCGTTCAGAGCCCCGAGCGCCCAGTGGCCGACCGCGATTCCGTCGCAAAGGAATTCGTACGCGGTCCACGGGGCGACCGCGCACTCGGCGCTGACGCAATGCGAAAGCTGCGGGCTCGAGAGTTGCAGCGGCTAGTTCTCGATGCGCTTGAAGAGGGCCTGCATTTCCTCGATCGTAATGACACGATCGGTGACGATCTGGCCGTCCTTGACCTTCCACACCAGCGCCGGGCCCGTGACGTCGCCGTTGGCATCGAACTCGATCGGCCCGGTCGCGCCGAAGTACTTGATCGGCTTTCCGGCGCGGATCAGCTCGAGCGCCTTCTTGTACTCGGCAGGACCGGTGCCGACCGGAGCGCCGCCCGCCACGTGCACGCGGCGCACCGCGTCCTTGATCGACGGCCCGGTCAGGTCCTTGGCGATGTTCATCGCCAGCGCCATGACCATCAGCGCGTCGTATTGCGTGTGCACGCCGGGCCCTTTGCTGTCGGTCTTGAACTTGTCCTCGAACGCCTTGTTGAACGCATCGACGTGCGGGCCGGCGACCTGGGCGTTGTCCATGCCGAAGAAATCCTCGACGAACTTAGCGCCGACGCCGTTGACGAAATCCATCGTCCGCATCGAGTTGTTGAGCGCGATGTTCTTCGTGCCGCCGAGCGAAAGCCACTCGCGCACGATGGTCACGGCGTCCTTCGGGAATCCGATCAGCAGCAGCGACTCGGGCTTCGCCGCCAGCGCCTTGCTCACTTCGGCGCGATAGCTGGGTTGATTGTCGTTGTACGGCACCTCGATCGCCACCTCGCCGCCCAGCTTGCCGACCGCGGCCTTGTAGAACCGCAGCATGTCGGTGCCGAAATCGGTGTTGACGTAAATGATCGCGGTCTTCTTCAGGCCGCGCTTGGTGGTCTCCGACGCGGTCGCGTACGCCTGGGTCTTGCTCGTCGGGATCGTGCGGAAGAAGTAGCCGCCGCTGCGCCCATCGAGCGTGAACGGGCTCGCAGTCGAGCAACACGTGATCTGCACGACTTTCGAAGGCGCCGTGACCGAAGCGATGATCGGCCCCGTGACGCCCGAGGAAATCGTTCCGGTGAATGCGGGCACGCGCTCCACCTCGACCAGGTATTTCGCCGCGTCGACGCCCACCGTCGGCTGGCCCTGGTCGTCGCGCAGGATGAACTGCACCGGGCAACCCTTGACGCCGCCGCCCTGGTTGATGTGCTCGATCGCGAGCTCGGCCGACTGCGCG
>Ga0114129_10004027_pt1 | contig 20738 bp, 22 predicted proteins | sample RhiMetdeltSRZDD1_FD_80071 | JGI IMG/M metagenome (GOLD analysis project Ga0114129, IMG submission 80071) | Populus rhizosphere microbial communities from Tennessee, USA - Rhizosphere MetaG P. deltoides SRZDD1 (version 2) (version 2) | ecosystem: Host-associated > Plants > Roots > Rhizosphere >... | reverse complement strand
TAAAGCCAGATACGAGCGGCCGCTATAGGCGTGGCGCAGTGTGATGACGTCTTGGCACTTGGTGTAGAGTTGCGCCAACAACACGGCGGTCTCATTGGCCTCCGTTCCACTGTTGGTAAAAAAAGATTTTTCCAGGCGTCCCGGGGTGATCTGCGCCAGCTTCTCGGCCAAACGAACCTGCGGCTCGTTGGCATAAAGCGTCGATAGATGCTGAACCTTGTGGGTTTGTTCATCGATGGCTTTGGTGACTTTCTCATTACAGTGCCCGACGCTTACCGTAAGGATACCGCCGAAAAAATCCAAAAACTCTTTGCCGTCCGCATCGTAGACATACTGATCTTTCGCGTGATCGACGACCAATGGCTCGTCATAGTAGGTCGCCACACACGAAAATAAATACTTTTTCTGCTTGTCGATAATTTCCTTCTTGTCCATATCAAGCCTTAAGCTGCGAATGGCGATTTAATGGCGTCGCAAAAAATCGAGGATCGGAGGATGGCCTCGTTCCGGCATCTCGCGCAGATAGCCGTGCCGCCCGCCTTGAACGAGAGCGAGCTCCGCGTTGGGTATTTTTTCCGCTAGAACCTTGGCGGACTCCACGTGGTTACCGGTGCCGCCCTCCTGAGTATCGTTGCTGCCGACAATCACCAACGTCGGCGCTTTGATTTGGTGGATCAAGTGCGTCGTTTCATGGCATTGCCTCGCGACTACATGGCGCAAGTAACACTTGAGCGGCGGCACTTCGTCGACGATCAGCTCCTGATACTTTTTGACGACATCCGGGTGCTCTTTCATGAAACTGTCGCTGAACATGAAACCCGGACCCCAGTGATCGCTTTGGTATTTCTCGTATCCCTTCTCGATCATCTCTAAAGCCGCGTCCAGCGGCACACCGCGTGGGTAGTCTTCAAGCGACTCACTATATTTTCCTGAACCTGGACCCGAGAGCACCAAACTACGGACCTTTTCGGGATAATCCAGCGCGAGCCACTGGCATACGCGCGCCCCCATGGAATGACCCATCATGTGCGCTCTACGGATGCCGAGAGCATCCATCAGACCGGCACAATCCTTCGCGAACAGCCGCGTTGTGTAGTGCATGTCCGGCTTATCGCTTCGGCCCAAGCCTCTATGATCGTAAATCAAGACTTGATAATGCCTGGCAAACTCCGGCACCTGCGACACGCGCCAAGGCGCGAGGCTGATGCCAGTACCGGCCACGAGAACAAGCGGATCACCCTGCCCGTAAATCTCGTAATATAGATTTACGTCGTCGACTTTGACTTTGCCACTTCTGACCGGACTGAGTTCTTCCACTATAGGCTCCAGAGCTAGCGCGACAATTGGCAACTGGCGACGGAATGTGCGGTGACGCTATCGAATACCCCAATTCGTGTCAATATTAGTCGAGGCGAGCACTCCGCCCAAACCGGACCGGTTGACACCAAGCCGACCGGCTGGGATAAGGGAGAGCCAAGACTCGTGGTTCAACGAGCGACTATTACTCTTTAAACGGAGACGCGGTATGAACTATTTTGTTTCAATCCTAGCGACCCTGGCTTTCGCCACGAGCTTATACCCACCCTTAGCATACTCCGGCGCGGCCCCCGAAACCGCAGGTCAAATCCTCGCAAAACTCAACAAGTTGCCGCCGGAACAGCGGCAGAAGCAATTGGCGGAGAAAGCGAAGGCCGAAGGCGAAGTAGCGTTTTACAGCTCGCTCCAAGCTCAACAAATCGATCCGTTCATTCGAGTCTTTCAGAAGCGCTACCCCTTCGTTAAGGTAAATCCGTACCGAGTATCCGGCAATCGGCAGGTGATCAAGATTCAAACGGAGATGAACGCGGGAAATCACTTGTTCGACGTGACAAACGGTTCCGCCGAGCAGGCATCCGCAATCAAAAAGATCGGCGCCATTGACCCCTATCAATCTCCCCAGCGCGATTTCTACAACGCGCCGAACAAGGACAAGGAGGGTTACTTTACATCATTGTATGTCATCCCAATGGTGCTCGGTTACAACACCAACTTGGTCAAGCGGCAAGACGCCCCGCGGACCTACGAAGACCTTCTTCAACCGAAGTGGAAAGGTAACATGTTCCTCGACGACGAAGCCTACGAATGGTTCGCCGTATTACTAAAACATATGGGCAGAGAAAAAGGGCTGCAGTACATGCGCAATCTGGCGAAACAAGACCTCAGAATGGTGCGCGGACGAACGGCTCAAAGTCAGTTGCTCTCTGCCGGAGAGCGGCCCTTGGCGCTCGTATTGTCCGGCCACACCGTTCTCGATCTCAAAGCTCGGGGTGCACCGGTCGAGCACGTCATTCTCGATCCTTACTTCGCACAGGCGAATAAGCTCATGATGTCGCGCCATGCCCCCCACCCGCATGCCGCGGCACTGTTCATCGACTGGTCTTTGTCCGAAGAAGGCCAGAGCATGATCACCACCTTTGGCCGCGTCGTCGCCCGCAAGGGCGTGAAGCAAAGATTTCCCGAACTGGTGGAAAAGGAAAGCCTGCTGGTGGATGTGGATTTTATTGGTCCAATCATGGACCAGGTAGGGAAAGAGTTCAGCCAGATTTTTTTAGGCCGTTGAAGCGGTTTTCACCGCGACCCTCGAATGACCCGGAAAAATTCCTGGTCATTTTTCAAGCTCTGGGGAAACTCAAAAGGGTCCGTTTGAACTCCCCGACACCCCTTGATCGAAGCGATGCTGAATTTTCTAAGAGCATTCCGTCTTGCGTATGAAGTCGAGAATCGCCGTGCTGGCCACCCGCTCCGGATGGCTTAGCGCTGCCACAATCAGAAAATGTTCCTCCCACGGGGTAACCACCAACCGGCTCGCAACACCTGCGGCCTTTAGCGCCTCGTGCATGACTTGATTCTGTCGTTTGAGGCCCCTTGGCTCCCAGCGACCATGCAGCAAGAGAAACGGCGGCGCCGAAGGCGTGACGAAGTTGACCGCGGAAGCCTCATATTTCCAGCGATCGCCGCTCTCACCAGCGCGAAAATGTCTCTCGTATAGCCGCGGTTTGGTCCCCAGCGCGTAAGTTTCACTATCTGAGATGTCGAAAGGCGCGCCACTCACAGAAATCACGCCGCAAGGGACGCGCGGAGGAAGGCGTAACTCGCTAAGTGTTTCTCGATCCAGGGCCGCCCGAGCAGCCAACTGCGCACCGGACGAGTGGCCAGAAATAAATATGGCGCGCTTGTCAGCTCCGTAATCATCCGCATGCCCATGGACCCACGCCAACGACCGGGCAACATCCTTTACCTGGTCGCGCCAGGTGACTGCCGGCTGCAAACGGTAATTGACGACCGCCACGCCTATCCCCCGAGAAGCGTAAAAACGACCGATGTTGCCGTAAGGGTCCGTGCCTCCAAGCTTCAGTGCTTTGTCACCCCGCCTCCAACGACCGCCATGAACAAAGATCAAAATTGGCCAGCCAGTGCCCGCGGGAACATAGAAGTCTAAACGGTGCTTGCGCTGGTCCACCACAGGCGTGCCAGCCCAGTAGCTCAGATCCTTGAATACCTTGGCCCGCGCCAAAACTGCCTCTCGATAGAAGAGACGAACCGCGATCCATTCTCCAAATCCCCCGCAGCCGGCAAATGCAAACGTGGATGTCAGGGCAATGACGACCTTCGCAATATTTCGAAGGCGGGTGAGAATAGGATTCTTCTGTCGAACGACTTTCATACGCACCAAATTGGGCTCTTGCGGTTTTCGATTCGTTCCAAACCTCAAGCCGTTAATCGAATTCTTCGCCGGTCATTTAGAAGTGCATAGTTAGCTCTTGACTGCAGTGCGACCCCGATCAATAAGTGATGGCGAAATGGCAGCGAAGGAGAATCAAATTTGGTTGCATGCTGCACGGCAGGGAGTGACCCGCGGCGCGTTCCGGACGCTCGCGCCGTCGGGTCTCCGGGTTAGCTACTCAGGGATAACGCGGTCTTCAGATCAACTGGATTCTAAGCCTTCAACGTCTTGTTAAAATGGTCGATGGTGCGTTGCCAGGCGAGTTTAGCGGCGCCTTCGTCAAAACGCGGCGTGGTATCGTTATGGAAGCCATGGTTCGTTTTAGGATACACATACGCCTCGTACTTGACACCATTCGCCTTGAGGGCGGTTTCGTAGTCGGGCCATCTGCCGTTGATGCCGGGATCCTGTTCGGCAAAGTTTAGCAGTAGAGCAGCCTTGATCTTTGGCACGTCCTCAACAGCCGGCGCGGCGCCATAGAACGGCACCCCGGCCGCAAGCTGCGGCATGCGGACCGCCAACGTGTTGACGACGCCGCCACCGAAGCAGAAACCCACAGCACCGAGCTTACCGGTGGATTGCGGGTGCTTTAACAAAAACTCCGCAGCGGCGACGAAGTCTTCGACGATTTTTCCGCGGTCGAGCTGCTTCTGCATCCCAAGAGCTTTTTCATCGGCCTCAGCTCCATACTTGTCAACATTCGGATAACCGCCGAGAGGCCAAATCGCATCCGGTCCAAGGGCCATGAAGCCGGCGACGGCCAGGCGCCGCACGACATCTTCGATGTAAGGATTAAGGCCGCGGTTTTCGTGAACCACCACCACGACAGGAAATTTGTCTCCGGCCGCCGGGCGAGCGAGTAATCCGCGCATCGTTCCATTCGACGAGTTGCCTTTAGGCGACGGATACATCGTATATTCGGCCTTGATTCGCTTATCGTCTTTGGCCACTTGCTGCGCCAGAGCGTAGTTGGGCCGAAGCATGTCCCACAATGCTGTCGCCGTCAGGCCGCCAACTGCGAATTTGGCAGCGCCATCCAAAAATTCGCGGCGGTTGATGCCGCCATGCACATATCTGTGGAAAAGATTAAGCAGTTCTGGGTCGAAATCACTTGCCTTTTTTCTTTCCATGAATTTGCCTCCTTTTGCGGTTTCTTGCGATCGGAGGAACGCTACCCGAAACAGTGCTTCAGATCAATACGTTCTGTTAATTTAGCGGCTCCATTGAGTGATCCCAAAACCGTGCGCAGCCACATTGTGCCGAGATGCCGGTCCAAGATTGCACGAATGCTTTCTTTGTTGTCTACGCTAAACTCCGCCAAAACGGTTTCAAAGCGGTCGTCCCACTGCCACGACAAAGCTCCCTGAAAGCCCGCAGGAATTCTCCGCAAACCTTCTCGATGTCTGACTTATCTGGATCGCTCACAATTGTTCCCATCCTCCGTGAAATCTAACCCTTTCAATTTGCGTCAACGAAACCGCTCTGCCAGCCGAAGCGCCAGGTCACGTATGTGTGGACTTCGGCCGAAAGTGCCCACGCAGATACGCCGCCGCCGCTGCTGCGCCGAGGAAAATAAGCGAGTAGCCCAGCAAGAATGCGGCACCGAGAATAAACAGTGGACCGACGCGCAGGAAGATTACTTCATAGCCCAACTGACCGACGAAGGCTCCGAAATATTGCGCCCAGAGCGGCCGTGGAGAGAGCCAACCCGAGACCGAACCGGCAAACAATAGGGCAAGAACATAGAATTGGCCATCCGCATCCCAGGGCTCCGGGTAACCGACAAGCCAAGGTGACAAGGCCCAGATCGATGCGCCGGCCACCACAGAGACCGCCAGCGTCAACCAAGCGCGCGTTTTCATGGGGCCTAAGGATGGTCGCTAGGAACTCGTGGCCACTTCAAACGTCAGACTCGATTTTGAAAAGATGGGATGCGAATGGAGTGTCACTTTGCACTTTTGATTCTTACTGCCGCGCATATCCCGGTCCATACACCACTTCTCCTGGTCGCGCGCCCGTGTGATGGCCGTTGTCGATCACCACAGCACCGTTGACCAATACGTAATCGACCCCCCGGGGATATTGCTTCGGATTCTCGTAGGTCGCCGTGTCGGCCACGGTATCCGGGTCGAAAACAACGACATCACCCCGGTAACCTTCGCGCAACAAGCCGCGCTCCTTGAGCCCCAACACTTGCGCCGGCATGGAAGTCATTTTGCGCACCGCGTCTTCCAGCGTGAGAACTTTTTCTTCGCGGGTGTATTTGCCCAGTACTCTCGGATTGGTGCCGAAGCTGCGCGGATGGGGCTTGCCGGGATACTTCTGATTGAGCGCGCTGCCGTCCGAGCCGATCGAAACCCAGGGCACACGCATAACCGCCTTGACATCGTCTTCATTCATCGTGTGATGCACGCCGTGGATAAACCCGCCTTCTTCGTAAATGAGATCGAAGACGGTGCTCACCGGGTCCTGCTCGCGGATCTTGGCAATCTCGGCGATGGTCATCCCCTCGAACTTTTTCAATGACTCAGTATCCAAACGCGCCGCGACGATGCCTTCCCAGCCTCCGTGCTCGTCGACATATTGATTGAACTCCTTGTCTTTGATCACGCGCTCGCGGAACGACGGATTTTTAAATTGCGTAATCGTCTCGTTGAGAGGAGCATCCTGCACCCAACGTGGAAACAAACGCCGCCAGGGGTGTTGCATGGCGGTGTAGGGATACTGGTTCGCGGTAATGTCGAGTCCTTCGCGCCGCGCCTCTTCGAGCTGTTCGATCACTTGGCGAATCCGTCCCCAGTTGGCTCTGGCGCGCATTTTTAGATGATAGACGTGAACCGGAATCCGCGCTTCTCTGGCGACACGGAGCATCTTCGCCAGCTCCTCCATCATGTCGAAGCCTTCGCTGCCCACGTGGACGCCATAGTAGCCGCCATAGCGTTTGGCTACTTTTGCCATCTCGACAACCTCTTCGGGGTGCTCGGGTCCCTTGGCATGCCACGCCGCGGTGAGACCGAGCGCGCCTTGTTCCATCGCTTGAGTCACCAGCCGGTTCATTTTTTCTTGCTCGGCCGCGCTTGCTGGCCGCTCTTCGAAGCCGCAAACGACGCGTTTAACCTGCTGTGGCGACACACCGGAAGCAACATTGAGCGATATGCCGCCGCGTTTCACCGTGTCGAAGTAACCCGTAAAGGTCGTCCAGTTGGTTTCGATGCCGTTGCGCCTGCGATGTTCCAGACGGTACTCTTCCAGAATCGCGCCTTCGAGCGGGGCTACCGTCTGGCTTTCGCCGATAATATCGAGCGTCACGCCTTGACGAACTTTGCTCTCGGTGTTGCCATCGGCAATGACCGGCTGGTCACTGTGAGTATGCATGTCGATAAAACCGGGAGTAACGACGTAACCCTTGGCCGAGATCGCGCGCGCGCCGCTTTCTGGATTGATTTTGCCGATGCTAGCGATCTTCCCTTCTTTGAGCCCCAGATCGCCGTAGAACCACGGATTCCCCGTCCCATCGATCACTCTGCCGCCATGAATAACGATATCGAATTCAGCCATTTGCATTTTCCTCTATGCCCGGGCTTTTCAGTCGCTATACCATCCATACCCGTGTTTGAACAACTGTGGAAATCGGAACAGAGATGATCGCTAAAGAGCAAGACAAATCGACCGCAAGTGTGATAAAAAGCGCCGAATCCAAGAGCTTTGATGATCCGACCCGAGTTTAAGAAAATCTTACTGGATCAACGCGGTGCGGCGGTGATTCTGTGGAGTTGCTTCGTTATTTCGATCCCGATTTACTTGGTGATCTCACGGAGCGTGCTAACCAATCCGAATATCGGCACGAACCCGTCGATCGCCGAAGCCGCAAGAATCATCTTTTGGCTGCTCGCCGTCGTCGATCTGGCCTACTACGCCTACTGGAAAAAGCGTTATCTAACCCCTGACGCCATCTTGCGCGAGTCAAAGACGAGCAAGCTATTTCGCGCGTTGGAAGAGTTCAGCGGCGCGCTTGAAGAACGTGCTGCCTATGTTGTGTCCACTTATGTTACACGAAAGGTTGTGATTTACGCGATTATTGAAGCGATCGCGGTTTACGGATTCGTGCTGGCATTCTTGGGCCGTTTTGTTTCTGACCAGTATTTGCTTTCGGCATTGAGTCTGGTGTTGCTGGCTTTTGAATTTCCCTTTGAAAAATCGCTCGCTGCGCTGGTTCAAGCGACGGAGCGAGTGGCCACCGCAAACACCAGGTAAGTCGGGCATTTTAGCGATTTCAGTCTTCGACATGCCACTTACCACGCTTAGTCGAATGACGCAGCGCCGATTGCAGGCGTTTCAAAAAGATTCGCCGCGGAACCTCTTTTGCGCCGAGACTCATCATGTGCTCGGTCGTCATCTGCGAGTCGATGAAGTGAAACCCCCAGCTCTTTAGTTTCTCTACCAACGTCGCCAACGCCACTTTGGACGCATCGGTTTTATGGTGAAACATCGATTCACCGAAGAAGGCCTTTCCTAGAGATACGCCGTAGAGCCCGCCGACCAACTTGCCCCCAAACCAGCTCTCAACCGAGTGGGCATAGCCCAAACCATGTAGCTCCAGATAAGCATCGCGCATCTCTTGGGTAATCCACGTACCTCGTTGTCCTTCTCTAGGCACGACCGAGCAGGATGCGATCACTTCTTCGAAGACGCGGTCGAAGGTGACTTGAAAAACCTGTCGACGCAGCGTTTTTTGCAAGCTCCGGGAGATCTTGAATTCATCTAACTCCAACATGAAACGCGGGTCGGGGGACCACCACAGAATCGGCTGATCGTCTGAATACCAAGGAAAGATCCCGACACGGTACGCTTCCAACAACCGCTCGCTTGATAGATCGCCGCCCACGGCGATAAGGCCGCTCGGATCTGCATAATCCGGCGGCGGAAAAACCATGTCTTCAACAAGTCGAAAAATTGGCATGAGCAAATAGAGCCTATGCTATTTTAGCCTTGCCTCGCAAATTTTTCACATGGACGGGCTAAGGTTATGTATCGTAAAATTTGGCCAGGACGACCGCTCTATGGTCGCCCCTTTTGCCGGGGGCAGATACGGAGTGTGACCTATAGTGACGCGCCTCTGAAATCAAATTGCAACCACTACCCATGCTCGACCGAGCTTGCAAAACCAACTGGGAAAGGCCTATCCTTTGAGGCCGGGAGAAAATGATGTTCAAACGTATCGACCATGTCGCACTCCACGTGAAAGATCTCGACGGCTCCGTGAAGTTCTACGAGCAGCATTTTGGCTTTAAGCATTATTTTCAACATGCTGCTGGTAGCGGACTGCAAATCGCCTATTTGAAATTAGGCGACACGGTCTTGGAGTTAACCCACCATTTTGACGGCGCAATAACGGGGTTTCACTTCTGTCTTGAAACCGACAACTTTGACGAAACCGTGGACAAGCTTAAGCGAGACCGGGTCAAATTGATCCGCGCCCCGCACGATACTGTCGCCCGCGAGCCGCGCGAAAACGGCTGGCGCCGCGTGGTTTTTGCCGGTCCCGACGGCGAACAGATAGAATTACGGGGATGAACCACCGTGACTCGTGATCGTTCACGAGCACGAATCACGAACGCGAAAAGAAGGGAAAGACGTATGCCTGAAAACCAAAATTCCACGATTCAGGTCACCTGCCCGTGCTGCGACGCGACCTTGACCATTGATCCGTCGCTCGGCGTAGTGCTCGACCACAAGCCGCCCGTAAGACCGCAAATGGCCGTCGACTTGAAAGAGGCGGTGAAACTCGTCAAGGAAGAAGCGAGCCGGCGCGACGAAAAATATCAAAAGATCGCCGAAGCCGAAAAAAACAAATCAAAGGTTCTCGAAGCAAAATTCCAGCAGCTCTTCAAAAAAGCTAAAGAAGAGCCGATTACCAAACCTATCAAAGACATCGATTTGGATTAGCCTGCACTGATTTGCGCCGCCGTACCTCCTGTACTCCTAGTCTTTGAAGCTTGGATCCTTACAAGTGGGTTCCACGTCATACCCAAGGTAAAAATAACGATGCCAGATTTTCTTTTCATTCCGACCGCCACCCGACCATGCGGTGAAGTGAAGTCCTTCCATACTGCTGCATGAACGAAAGGTCACGTCACCGAGCGATTCTACTTTGACTTCGCCTCTTCCGTGAGTGATGCGCGAGTTGGCGGACTTTTCCACGATGGCGATATAGACTTTGCTCGTTTCAAGTTCGCCGCCATCCACAATATATGCCACATCGCCAGGAATGCTGTTGATGAGATCGCAGGGGTTCATCAGCGCCTTTTGCACGGTTGCGGATCGTAGTTCGGGGACCTGCTTTTCCTCTGCGATAGGAAGCCAAACGAGGATTACGCCTTGTCCAGGTTTAAGATTGGCGTTGGCGATCGATAAGCAAAATTGTCCCGATTGATTCCCAACAACGAGTCCAATGTCTCGCGCAGCGTCAAGAACCGCCGCGTTGAGAATAGCTGCCGGATCTAACAATAGTATTGACAACAATGAGATCCGCGCATGCTTCATATCGCTTCTCAGTCGCGCGACTAAGCTCGGCCACTCGTCTTCACTTGACTCACCCAGAGCTGGAAATGATAGAGCCTTTTCCGCTAGGACACCTCGCCCTGGATCTGCCTGCGAAACTCGAGCGGGGAGGAAATGTTATGAAACACCTCCTTTACGCCACCGGTTCCCGTCAGCGTAATTGAACCAAATCCAAGAATTCGGCCAGTCACGCTTTGATCGACGGATATCGCTTCCACATGCTTGAGCAGTAGCTCTAATGTGCGCCGCCGGAGAAATCCGACCTTGATGATAACTCTCTTGTTAGTGACGCCAAACTCCGACGTTGCATAGTCGATGAATGGAAAAATTATGGCAAAGACTCCAATCGCGATCACTATCGCAGCGACAATTGGTTGGATGATGAGAAAAACGACTCCCAAAAAAATCAGCGTGCAAGGTTTCCAGAAAATGATTGAGTGTAATCTCGCTTTGTAGACAATCTCCTCATCAGGCAGCAAATTGGACTCGATGTATCCCATGCCAGCGGCTCCTTTTCTTCAATATACCATGATCCCAATTCTGAGAGAAAATTTATGGAGACTAGCGCCGATTTGGCTTCTAAAATAACTTTCGATAGACATTAGCTTATGCGGGCAATGGTCTTCGAAAAAGCCGGCGCGCCACTACGCAAGACTGAATTGGCGACGCCGACGCCGGGACTGGACCAAGTCCTGATCCACGTGCATGCGTGTGCGATCTGCCGGACGGATCTTCACGTAATCGACGGCGAATTGGCTCATCCAAAATTGCCGCTTATTCCGGGCCACGAAATTGTAGGCACAATTGAACAACTGGTGGCAGGCGCGACTCGCTTCAAAATCGGTGATCGCGTCGGCGTTCCCTGGCTAGGCTGGACCTGTGGACACTGCGAGTTTTGTTTAAACGGTAAAGAGAATCTCTGCGATCAAGCGAAATTCACCGGCTACACCCTGGATGGCGGTTACGCCGAATTCACCGTCGCCGACGAGCGCTTTTGTTTTCCGATTCCAGACTTCTATAGCGACGCTGAAGCTGCACCGCTTTTATGCGCGGGCTTGATCGGTTATCGAAGCCTGGCCAAAACCGGGAACGGCAAACGGCTCGGCATCTACGGATTTGGGGCCGCCGCGCATATCATCGCTCAAGTCGCCAAATATCAGCAGCGCGAAATTTACGCTTTCACGCGGTCCGGTGACCAACGAGCGCAGGAATTCGCGCTAAGCCTCGGAGCGGTTTGGGCCGGTGATTCGGATCAGCTTCCGCCAAAAAAGCTCGATGCTGCAATTATCTTCGCTCCTGTGGGGTCGCTCATCCCTCAAGCTCTCAGGGCCGTTGGTAAGGGCGGCACCGTGGTCTGCGGCGGAATCCACATGAGCGACATCCCATCCTTTCCTTATTCAATTCTTTGGGAAGAACGGTCGATTTCCTCCGTTGCCAACCTGACCCGACGAGATGGAGAAGAGTTCATGACATTGGCGCCGAAAGTCCCGGTGCGCACGGAAGTTGAAACTTTTCCCTTGGAAGAAGCCAACGAAGCCCTGGGCCGCTTACGCTCAGGAACGATCCGCGGCGCGGCCGTGTTGGTGATCGACTCAAAGTCCACCTGAAAATCGCGCCAAGAAATTTTACCGAAACGGTTCAAAGAACCGCTGACTTTCGATCAATTTCGTGAGGTGCAAGCTCGCTGTGAGGTGTTCATTCGGTCCGCGTCTGCAGCGTCCGAATGACTTCTTTGGCGAGCAGCACAACTTGGTCGTGCCATGCCTCGAACGGCCCGCAAGGGCGCATGACGAACTTGGTTGCGCCGGCGCCGATGTAAGACTGAACTTTCGCTCGCACTTCGTCGGGAGACCCTAAGGCGGTGAATGCAGAAATCGGCAAATCATCGCGCGGTCGTATCGATCGTTCGGCGATCTCAAATGCCCTATCGCCATTGGCGGCAAAGCAGAACGGAATCAACACGCCATAGTGGTCTTCGGGAATTTCGCGGCCGGCGTCGGCGGCATAGGCGCGAATCGTTTTGATCCCCGCTTCGACTTCCTGCGGTGAAACTGACGAGACTAACCAACCGTCGCCCAACCGGCCGGTGCGCCGCATGGCCGCCTGACTGCGCCCGCCGATCCAAATCGGCAGGCCGTTTTTCTGCCATGGGCGCGGCATGATTGTGACATCTTTCACTGAATAGAACTTTCCGTCGAACGTAACATTTTCTTCGGTCCATAGGCGGCGCATAAGCGCGATCATTTCGTCGGCGCGCGCGGCGCGCTCTTTCCTGCTGACACCTACGGCGGACAAATCCTTGGACTCATCGCCGCCTAATCCGAAAGCAGGAAACAAACGGCCATGGGAGAGAAAGTCGAGCGTCGCGAGTTCCTTGGCAAGGACGACTGGATTACGGGTCGGCAGCACCAACGCGCTGGTGCCGAATTTCAACTTGGGCAAACGTCCTGCGATGTAGGAAAGAAAGGTGATCGGTTCCAGAATGAGCGCAGCGGAGACCAGCCGGTCGCTCATCCAGAGCGAGTCGACATCCAGCCCTTCGAAGCACTCGACGAGATCGAAAATCGCCTCAGCTTGTATGTCTTTGCGCGGCCATTGCCCGAGTGCGATGCCGATCCTGACATTCATTCGCTAGGGCCTATTTTTCGTAAAGCTTCTTGATAAAGCCGCTCTTGTCGAGCTCTTCGACAAAGCTCGAGTCGACGAATTCTTCCGGCTTGTGCTTGTATACGTCGGGACGCGTCGCGGCGACGTATTCATAGCTCGTCTTCAGGCCCTTGATGTTGGGATACGGCGCAGGGATGCGATGTTTAGCAAATAGCTCCCACGATTCCTGCGCTAACGGATCGTCGTCCAGTCGTAGCATCTTCTTGATGACTTTCTTCGCGAGATCGGGCTCCTGCTTAAAACGGGCTATGCCTTCCAAATGTGCGCGCATGTAGCGCATCACGAGGTCGCGGTCTTGCTTGATCTGCGTCCGGGTCGTTGCGATCTCGCTCCACGGATAGTCGACTTCTTTAAAAAAATCCCACAAGACATGAAAACCCGCCCGCTGCGCGAAGATATAGTTCGGATGGGATAATGTCGCTCCCTGAATTTTGCCCTGCTGCAAGGCCAGGAATCGGTCGCTATCGGTGCCAATTTGGAGGAGCGCGAAATCCTTGTCCGGGTTGAGCCCTTTTTGCCTGGCAAGATACTTCACGAGAAAATCAGTCAGGGATCCGAACGTCGTCACGCCGACGGTTTTCCCTCTAAGATCCTCACTACGTTTGATGTCGGACCGCACCACAAGGGATTGAATCACACCCGGCATGGTGTGGGCCAAGATCACCATGTCGGAACCGGCGAGTACTGCGGAGATGACCGTTGGCGTAGCGATCGGCGAGATTAGCACGCTGCCAGAAATCAGAGCCTTTGAAGCGATGCCGGAGCCGGCCACGGCGACGGGGTCCACATCAAGACCATACTTCTCATAAATCTTCGCTTCCCTGGCAAAGTAGATAATGATATTTCCCATGCTGATCGCAGGAACACCCACCTGAACCTTTTTCAGAGGACGGGATTGGGCGAACACGACTGACGATGAGACGAAAAGACTCGCCACTGACACGACCAGCGCCAACCGTCTTGAAATCATGGAACTGCCTCCGTCCGAATACCCGTCTTACTTCCATTTAGTCTCCCGGTTGAAGTGTTGTCAAACCAACAGGAGACGTTGACAAGTCTCCGGCTTTTGCAATAAGTCACAAACCATATGTTACCAAAATTGCCGCGCGAATCGTTATTGGACCTGTGCCGGCGGATGTTCGTTATCCGTCATTTTGAAGAGAACCTGGTGCCGCTGCACGATAAAGGCGTTTTCGGCGGTCACTACCACCTTTACATCGGTCAGGAAGGAACCGGCGTGCCGGCGATTTCTTGCTTGCGCACCGGCGATTATCTCTTCACAACCCACAGAAACCATGGCCATCTACTTGCTCGCGGCGCCGAACCGAAGCGGCTCTTCGCGGAGATACTCGGTCGCGCAGAGGGACTAAACAAAGGAAAGGGCGGCTCCTTCCATTCGGTAGCGCCGTCGTTAGGTTTTCTTCATAGCTCGGGAGTCGTCGCGGGAATTATTCCGCTTTCGACGGGCACCGCTTATGCAGCGAAGGCGCAAAAAAATGGACGAATCACAGTTTGCCTCTTTGGTGACGGTTCGCTGGAAGAAGGCGCAGCGCCCGAAGCGTTTAATCTAGCATCGCTTTTGAAATTGCCGGTTCTTTTTCTGTGCGAAAACAACGGCAAATACGGTGCCGGCCGAGCTGTTGCGGCCGCGCAGTCATCGACGATGGCAGCCTATCCTCTAACGGATTTGCCTAATGCATATAAAGTTCCTGCCCAGCAGATCGATGGCATGGATGCGGGCCTTGTGCATGCGACGATTTCCGAAGCCGTGGACAAAATTCGTCGCGGCGAAGGACCGCAATTCGTCGAAGCGCAAACCGTTCGTTATCCTGGCAGCGAAACCAATTGGCCCACTGTGCCGCAACCGACCGACACTTCGCTCGCCTGGAATGTAACTAGCGTCCCGGAAAAAGCCCGCGAGTGGTATCGTTCGTGCGATCCACTGTTGATTTTCATCCGTGAGCTGGTCGAAGCCAATCAGGCGACCAAAGATGAAATTGCCGGCCTCGAGCGTCAAGTCAAGGCCGAAATCGCCGCCGCGGTCGAGTTCGCGGTCAATAGCCCATATCCGAAGCCAGAAGAAGCGGAGCGGGATTATTTCGCGTGATAAATTTTCGCTTCGACAGGTTTTGGCTTTTAGTTTCTAGTTTCAGGTTTCTGGTTATTACTCTGGAATGCCAACTAGAAACGAGAAACTCGGAACCAGGAACTTAGGATCGACTATGAGAGAACTTGCATACTACGAAGCTAAATTCGAGGCGTTGGAAGAAATCATGGCGGCGGATCAGCGTGTGCACTTGATCAACGGAACTTTTCTGAGCTTGAGTCCACACCGTCACGTGTTCCAGAACCTCCGCAGTAAATACGGCGAACGAATGATCTCTCCGCCGATCTCTGAGCTGGGTTTTTGCGGCCTCGCCACCGGCGCGGCGATGGCGGGACTCAGACCCATCGTCGATCTCAGTACCGGCAGCTTCATCTACGAAGCCTGGCCGCAAATCGCCAACGAGGCTGCCAACGCGTTTTCCATGTCCGGCGGCCAGACGCGCGTGCCGGTAGTATTTCATCTGTTTCACGGCCTGCGCGGCGGCGGTGCGGCGCAGCACTCGGGCAGTCCGCAAGCAATGCTGTGGAATTGCCCCGGCCTGGAAATCGCGATTCCCTCGTCGCCGCGTGACGTCAAAGGCCTGCTCAAAGCCGCCGTTGCCACCGACAACCCGACCATCTTTGTCGACCACACAAGGCTGTTGGACACACGCGGTGAAGTTCCGGAGAACGATAAGCCGATTCCGTTCGGCGTCGCCGATGTGAAACGGAATGGCAGCGACGTCACTTTGATTGCGACCTCGTACACGGTCTACGTCGCCCTCCAGGCCGCGGCAAAACTGACCAAAGAGGGCATCGAAGTCGAAGTGGTTGACCCGCGCACCCTCGTGCCCTTTGACTTGACGACGATCCTCGCTTCAATTGAAAAAACCCATCGCGTCGTCATCGCAGACGAGACACACCAGAGCTGCGGCGTCGCCGCCGAGATCGCCGCGCGCATCGCTGAGAGCGGCTTCGATAAATTAAAGACGGGCATTCGCCGGGTTTCGACCTTGGACGTGCCTGTGCCCTACAGCCCGCCGCTCGAAGCGCATATCGGCCCATCGGAGTCGCGCATCATGGAAGCGGTTCGGGCAGCGCTGGCGTAGAGTTAAGGGCTCCAGGTTTCGGGTTTGGATCGACATCGCAAATTGAGTGTCATTTCGAGCCCTTCCACGATGTGCAGGGTAGACTCCGCAAGAAAGTTTTCTCTAACAGTACAACCCTGCAGCGACAATTTCGCCGTCTAATTTCCTTTCCACGGTCATGGCCAAAAAAAATCACTCCGATCTCGTCGATCTCCTTCGCCGCATGTGGCTCATCCGCGCCTTCGAAGAAAAAGTCTCCGCTCTTTACGCCGAACGCCAGATCGTCGGTCTATTGCATCTAGGCATCGGTCAAGAAGCGGTCGCGGTGGGCGCTTGCAGCTTGTTGCGCCAAGATGACTACGTCTTCGGCGGTCATCGCTCTCACGGACACGCGATAGCTAAGGGGGCCGATATTAATCGTTTAATGGCGGAAATCGCTGGCCGTGCCACCGGCTACTGCGCCGGCAAGGGTGGATCAATGCATATCGTCGCTAAAGAGGCCGGCTTCATGACAGCCACAGGCGTAGTCAGTGGAACAATTCCACTCGCGCTGGGCGCGGCATTTGCCGCAAAGGAGAAAAAAAAAGGCCAAGTCGCCTTGGTTTTCTTTGGTGACGGCGCTGGTCAAGCGGGGCCGTTTCATGAATCGCTCAACATCGCCAGTCTTTGGCAATTACCGGTTATTTTCGTGTGCGAAAACAACGGCTATGCCGAGTTCACGCCGCTATCGGCCCATACCAAGGTCGAGCACTTGGCCCAACACGCGAAAACTTACGCCATTCCGGCAAGCACGGTCGACGGCAACGACCTTATCGCAGTGCGCGCAGCCATCGGCAAAGCCGTCGAAAAGTGTCGTGCCGGCGAGGGACCCGTATTCGTCGAGTGTCTGACCCATCGCATGCGCGGCCACTACGAAGGCGATCCGGCAAAATACCGCGAGCTTTCCCAGCTCACCGAATGGAAGAAAAAAGATCCCATCGGCCGTGTCGTCCGGCTGCTAAAAAGCAAAAACGCGATTACTGACAAAAAACTCGAAGCCATCGAAAACGAAGCTCGCGACTTGGTCGATAAGGCAGCTGAGTTTTCGTTGTCCTCTCCCTGGCCCGCGCCAAACGACGTAGAAAGGCTGGTCTACGCGGAATCATCCTAGCGCGTGGACTGTAGGGGCGCAGGATGCTGCGCCCGTTTGTGAATCTAAATTCGTCATGCCTGAGCAGACCTACTTAGAAGCCATCCGCGCCGGCCTCAGAGAAGAAATGCGCCGCGATTCTTCGGTCTATGTCTTCGGTGAAGACGTCGCTCTCGGCGGGCCTTTCGGCGTAACCAAAGAACTGGCCGAAGAATTCGGCGTCAATCGCATGGTCAACACGCCGATCAGCGAGGGCACGGTGATGGGCCTTGCCATCGGCGCGGCGACCGCCGGGCTCAGGCCGGTAGTCGAGATCATGTTCATCGACTTCATCACGTTGGCAATGGACCAGCTCGTCAACCACGCGGCAAAGTTGCATTACATGTCGGGTGGGCAACTTAGGATTCCGCTCACGGTGCGCGTTCAGTGCGGCATCAGCGGCACCATGGGCGCACATCACTCACAAAGTCTAGAAGCATGGCTCGCTCATGTGCCGGGGCTCAAGGTGGTGATGCCGGCGACTCCTGCGGACGCAAAGGGTCTGCTCAAATCAGCGATTCGCGACGATAGTCCAGTGGTCTTTGTCGAACACCGCGGACTTTACTGGTCAAAGGGACAAGTTCCCGATAGCGACGTAGTCGTGGCGATTGGCCGAGCGTCAATTGTCAAAGAGGGCAACGATTTAACGATCGTAGCGTTAAGCAGTATGATCGGTCCTGCTTTGGCGGCAGCTGAGGAATTAGCAGCCGAGGGAATTTCTGCCGAAGTGATTGATCCGCGCAGTATATCGCCACTGGATATGACGACGGTTGCGAATTCTGCAAAAAAAACCAGCCGGATGATCGTCGTTCACGAAGCCGTCGAACAAGGCGGCATTGGCGCGGAAATCGTCGCGCAATTGCAGCAGGAAGCTTTCTACTACCTCGACAGTCCCATTATCCGTGTCGCCGCTCCCTACGCGCCCGTACCCGCGAGCTCCCCGCTTGAAATGTCTTTCTTGCCGGGGCGGGAGCAAATCTTACGGGCGGCCCGAAAAGTCTTGCATAAACAGTAAAAATTCGTGCGCCTTTCCAGTGAGCTCTCAGGTTGCGCTGTGGACTGTTGATCGGCATCGAGCGCTACGCCCGATTCACCTGTTTGCCGGGTATTTCTGTTAACACTTGTCGTCAGGCTGCCGCGAAATGCTGTCATGACGCACCCAGTGTCACACGTGGCATGGTGCTGACACATGGTGTCTGACAAAGGCCCCCTCCCACAGAGCCCTCCGGCCACAAAATATCGAGTAAAAATAGCTTTCAAAGCAGCCCTTGGCCAACTGGCATACGCCTTGCTGTAATATGCAACAATGCCAGGAGAAAACGATATGCGGCCAGTGTCGGATAGTGAATCAAACGTTATTTCAATTGATGAGCGAAACCTTCGAGCGGCCAAATGCCAAAAATGCGGCGCGAAGGTGTATCCGACCTCAATGCTGGAATCGCACTTGACACGGCACCGCCGTCGCCAACGCTGGTTCAATGCTGAGTTAAAAAAGCTTCAATACACGTTCCTCCACATGCGAGATATTGCCTAAGCGTTTCACTGGGCTTCCCCTTTTGGGGAAGCTCTCCACCACAAGCCCGCGCGCGGCCCCCCACGCGTGCGGGCTTCTCCCCTCGCAAAAATTCACCGGCTCCGCTCTTTGAAACCACGCGAAGAAGGCTTCCGATCAGGACGCACTTCGCTGCGCCTTTTTCGGGATCTATTTGGAATTGTGCGTGCCGTCAGGATTGAGTCGCTGGTCCGCTTAGTCAGGCCCTCGACTGACCCGCCCATGACTGGTGGCTCCTCAAATCAAACGATGCTGCTCTGCGACGACCCTGCTGAACCGCAAACGAGACGCTCTTCGCCGAATGATTGTTTCTTTCTTTTTGCCTCGTGGTTGCAAAAGTCACCCCCCTCGGCTTATGTGAAACTTCCAACGAATCAACGGAGACCACGCCAAGCTTGTTTGCCGAAATCGTCGCCATTTCTTCCGCTATGGGTTGGGCGGCAGACTCTGTCTTGGTCCGCTTCGGACTGCGCCACTCCAACATCTTCGCCGCGATGTTTATCAGTTATGCCGTGTCGATTAGTTGCATGTGGAGCTATCTCATCGCGACGACCTCGCTCGAATTCTTAAAATCGCGTGCGATGATCTTTTACCTGATCAGCGGGTGCATGCAGCCGCTTTTTGCGCGTGCCCTTTTTTACGAAGGCATCACGCGCATCGGTGTCGCCCGCGCCGGCCCGCTGCGCGGGAGCGAGCCGCTCTTTGGCACGGCGATAGCGGTGATGTTCTTCCACGAGAGACCAGGATTTCTAGTCCTGATCGGAACGATCTCGATCGTCGGCAGCCTGTGGGTGATCTCTGGAAAACATGCAGGCGAGACCAGATGGCGGCTGATCGACACGATTTTTCCGATCGCCGCCGCGCTGATTTCCGCCATTTCCCAAAGCCTGCGCAAACAAGCCCTGAAAATTATTCCCGATCCCTTTGTCGCGGTGGCGGTGGTCACAACGGTGTCCTTCATACTGTTGCTCGGTTTTTTGGTCACAACCAAGAGAGCTCATCTGCTACGCGTGCCGCGCGAAAGTATTCTTTTCTTTTTTTGCGCAGCCTTGATCGCTACACTGGCACAAGTGGCGAACTTCATCGCGCTAGCCCGCGGCGAGTTGTCGGTTCTCATCCCATTGCTGAATACAACGCCTTTGTTTACGGTGTTCTTCAGCGCCGTCTTTTTGCGCAATATCGAAACGGTGAACCGGCGCATCGTTCTCGGCGCCCTCTTGATGGTCGCAGGCGTCGTGCTCATTACCAGTCGGTGACCGTGTCCGTGCACCGCCGCAATTAAATTTGGTGGAAAAACGGGCGCGCCACCATGCTCGTTCAATAGAATACCGGCTATGTTTCTCGACCTTCACGCGCTTGACTTGAGCATGCCGGTCTCGGATATTACGGCAACACGATGAAACCGTACGGAACAGCGTCCGTTTTTTGCTCTGACCCCACAGGTTGCAATAGCTATATCTAATGTCCGACACAGGTCCTATAGCGCCTCCTCTCGGCGGGCTCGATGAAGGAGCCGCGCTTCGTATGATCTTTGAGGGCACGGCGAACGAAACCGGCGAGCGCTTTTTTGCCGCGCTGGTTAAAAACCTCGCCAAAGCGCTGAGGACACATGGAGCGTGGGTCACTGAATATCTCCAGGAATCTCGCCGACTTCGGGCTCTTGCCTTCTGGATGGACGGCCAGTGGATCCAAGACTACCAGACCGATCTCGCTGGAACACCATGCGAGCAAGTCATCGATACCGCCAATCTCGTCCATTTTCCCGACAAGTTGCTCGAGCTATTCCCCGATGATCGGGACGTCACCAACATCGGCGCCGTCAGTTATATGGGCATTCCTTTAAAGGATACCGAC
>Ga0114129_10004026_pt1 | contig 20738 bp, 16 predicted proteins | sample RhiMetdeltSRZDD1_FD_80071 | JGI IMG/M metagenome (GOLD analysis project Ga0114129, IMG submission 80071) | Populus rhizosphere microbial communities from Tennessee, USA - Rhizosphere MetaG P. deltoides SRZDD1 (version 2) (version 2) | ecosystem: Host-associated > Plants > Roots > Rhizosphere >... | reverse complement strand
GTGCCTTGGCCGCGCTCGTCGCCGAGGGCAAGGTGCGCTACATCGGGTTGTCCGAGGCCGGTCCGGCAACCATCCACCGCGCCCACGCTGTGCACCCGATCGCTGCGTTGCAGACCGAGTACTCCCTGTGGACGCGTGACCCGGAGATCGAACTGCTGCCGCTGCTACGCGAGCTGGGCATCGGATTCGTTCCCTACTCGCCGCTCGGCCACGGGTTCCTCACCGGCGACATCCGCTCGCCCGTGCAGCTCTCCGATGACGACTGGCGCAAGACCAACCCGCGCTTCACCGGCGAGAACTTCCAGCGCAATCTGCGCATCGTCGACGACGTCCGAGCCGTCGCATCCGAGGCGGGAGCCACCCCGGCACAGATCGCTCTGGCCTGGCTGCTCGCGCAGGGCGACGACATCGCCCCGATTCCCGGCACCAAGCGGGTCGCCCACGTCGAGGAGAACACGGCCGCCGACCACATCGAGCTGAGCGCCGAGCAGATCGAGCGGCTGAACAACCTCACGCCGGCCGCCGGCGAGCGCCACGACCAGGGGAACATGGCCGTCATCGACCGGTGACCACGGAGCACCAGCCATGCGCATCGGCATTCTCGGTTCGGGATGGATGGGCGGCAAGCTCGGGACGATCTTCGCCCGGGCAGGACACGAGGTGGTCTTCAGCTATTCACACAGCGAACGAAAGCTGAAGCGACTCGCTCCAGAGGCAGGGGACACGCCCGGGCTGGGACCCCGCGTGAGGCCACTCTAGATGCGGACGCGCTGTTGCTCGCGGTGCACTGGTCGCGTGTCGGCGACGTGCTAAAGCAAGCTGGCGACCTCTCCGGCAAAGTGGTCATCTCCTGCTCGCTACCGATGAACGTCAGCGATACCGCGCTCGCCGTCGCTCACACATCGTCTGGCGCCGAGGTGCTCGCGAGGAAGGTTCGCAAGGCCGACGTCATCTCCGCATTCAGTACCGTCCCGAGTGAGGTGTTGTTCGAAGTTTTCGACGCGAAGCGACGGACTCGTCGCCGGCCGAGCCTGATGTACTGTGGCGACGACCAGGACGCGAAAGAGGTCGCGGCGACTCTGATTCGTGATGTCGGGTTTGAACCGGTGGACACAGGCCCGCTGCGAATCGCGAGATATCTGGAGCCATTTTCCATGGCGATGGCACAACTTGCGTACGAAGGTGACGAAGGGCCTGAAATCGCGTACCGCCTTGAGCGGTTCGGGAAGTAGAGCGACCACCTGCGAGCCGGTCGTCGCATGATCCGCTCACCGATGTTTAGTTCGATAGTGAAATCACCCTGTGCTGGAGAGTATCGAAAACATAGGGGAAATTCTGTGGCTGGGCGCTGGCGACTCTCATCATCATCGGTTCCTCCGGCGCCGTGCGGGATGAATCGCTGGTGGGATTCCGCCCGGCGAGAGACCGCGTTCACGCGCGCCAACCGTGGTCCAGAGAACCGCGTCAGATTCCTGAGGTCGGACGAGGTCTGCCGTCGCAGGGCATCTGATTCCGTGCAGAGCATGCCGCTTCGTGGAGGCGCAACTCCTGCACATCATGTGACCCGGCAACGTGCTCACCGAGCACCGCACGCGCGTCGCGCAAGTCGGCGGTTGCAAACCCCTCAGTGAACTCGGCGTACGCGCCGGAAACCAGCGCCCGAGCGCGATCGCGCTCGCCGCGAGCATGGCAGAAGCGTGCCAGGCTCGTCGCCGTTCTGAGTTTCCACGACCGTGCGTGCTGCGCGTCGGCCAATTCCAGTGCACGCTTGAAACTTGCTTCGGCCCGATCGTCGGCGCCAGGTCCCGCAGATCCCTGAAACGCACAACCAGACAGCCGGTACAGCTCCGCGTCGTAGAAATGCTCGCCGGTGCGGCGACTCAGCGCAAACGCCTCGTCCAGCAGCGCGCACGCCTCCTCGATCCGGCCCGCGCGCGCGCAGGCTCGGGCGTGTATCCCCACGCCGTAGGGCAGCAGCAGCTCCATGCCAAGCCCATGGGCGGTCTGCTGAGCGACGCGGATCTGCAGGCGCGCGTCTTCGCACGGCGGATCCGCCTCGGTCATCGCCGCCGCACGCAGCAGGCGACACATGATCACGAACGCCGAGAATCCCTGCTGCGCCGACAGCTCGAGCCCCGCTTCGGCGTGCTCCTGCGCCTCCCGCCACTCGCCACGAAATTCGTGGAGCATCGCGGTGAAGCTCAGCGCGAAGGCCTGACTGAATGGATGCGCCAGCGCAGCCGCCAGCGCGAGCGACTCCTGCGCCCGCCGCAGCGCCTCTTCCGGATACCCGAGACACCACAGAGCCAGGCTCACGCGCGCGAGGCAAACAACGCCGGGGTCCTGCACGTACTCGTGCACGTGCGCGTGGTGCCGTTCGCGATCGTAAAGCGCGATGCCCTCCTCCAGGTGCACGCGGGCCGGTTCGAACTCTCCCATGTGAAAGAGCGCGGCGCCGAGGGAGTTATGAGCCTGCTGCAGAAACTCGCGGTCCTGCGCGCGTTCGGCAAGGCGGAGCATCTCCTCTCCGATCTCACGCGAGGTGGCCAGCGGTGTGCGCACCAGGTAGAAACGCGCAAGGCCCCAGAGCACGCGAAACAGCTCGGACGTCTCGCCGCCGAGCCGACACAGCTCCCGCGCCCGGGTGTACGTGCGCTCGACCTCAGGGGAGCCGTAGCCTTGTGCAGCAATCAGCGCAGGTCCCAACGTCATCAGGAACCCGAGTTCCTTGCGCGTGCGCTCGGCCCCCTCGCCGAGTCGTGCCAGAGCGTCCAGGCCACTTTGCGCCAGCGCGACCACCTCGTGGTTGGCAAAGCGGAGCGCCGCGGTTGCCGCCGCGAGCTGAAAATACGTCACGGCACGCTCGAAATCGCGCCCTTCGTCGAAGTGCACCGCGAGCTCCGCCGCGTACTCTCCGGCGGCGCTCCCGTGCACCGCTTCGAGAGCCGACCCGATGCGGCGATGCAGGTGGGCACGCCGCGTCGCGGGCACGCGCTGGTACAGCACGTTCCGATGCAGCGCGTGCACAAACGCGTAGCGCGTCGTCACCATTCCAAACGGCAACTCCTGGGGCGGACGCGGGACGATGAACTGATGTCGGCGCACGAGGTTTTCGTACCTGTCTTCGGCGCTCACCGGATCATCGTCCGTGGCACTGGCGATTACGACGCTGGAGAACTCGTAACCCGCCACGCTGGCCGTTTCGAGCACCCGCTGCTCGTCGGCGCCGAGCCGTTCCAGTTGCCGCTCGATCATCTGCCGCACGCTGTCTGGCACTCTCATCGCGACGTCGGCGGGCGCCACTGCAAGCCGCCATCCGCCGCTGCTGGAGGAAATGGCTCCCGTCGCTACTAGGTCGTCGAGGAGGCTGACCAGAAACAGCGGGTGTCCGTCAGTTCGCTCGAAGAGCACCTGCGCCAGCTCGCGCGGGAATCGGTGCTCTCGGAACCGACGTTCCAGATAGGCAGCCACGTGGTCTTGATTCAGCTCGGTGAGTGCCAGCTCTACGCATCGCCGCTCGATCAGCAGCACCTGCTTTGCGCTCCCAATCGGATGCCTGCCGAGGGCCGCATCGCCCGGACGATACGTCGCCATGACGAGCAGTCTCGCGGGCTCGTGCCGTTTGGCAAGCGAGACGAGCAGATCGAGCGTCGAGGGATCGCTCCAGTGAAGATCTTCGAGGACGAGTGCCATCGGCCGGTCGAGCGCAAGCACTTCGGTGGCCTCGGCCATCTCGCGCAGCATGCGCTGCGACGTCGCTCCTGCCGCTCGCAGCTGGAGGGCATCCCTGTCGGCGCGGCCGAGGAGACCGGGCATCTGCGCCAGCCAGGTCGGAGCATGCTGCCTCAAAACCGCGACCACTCGCTCGCCATCGGGGCTGCGACAAAGCCGGCCGAGCGCCTCCAGCACGGGCAGATATGGTTCACGCGCCCCGAAGAGCTCGAGACACTGCCCGTGACCCACCCTGATCCCCGGACGAGCGGCCAGGCCCTCGGCAAAACCCCGCACCAGCGTCGTCTTGCCGATCCCCGGCTCGCCGCTGACGAAGACGAGCTGACGCTCTCCGCCGAGCGATCGCTCCAGGCATTGCTGTATCAAAGCTAGCTCACGCTCCCGCCCTACCGTGAGCCGCCCGTTGAGCGTGACGCGTGCAGGTTCTGCTGCTGCTGACGTCGTCACCGCCCCGATGAATCGATACCCCCGACGATGACGGGTCTCGATGAAGCGAGGCACAGCGGGATCGTCGCCGAGGGCGTCGCGGATTTCCCGAATGCACCCCTTCAGCACCGCGTCACCCACCGCGACGTCGGCCCACACGGCGTCGAGCAACTGTTCCTTCGTCACGAGCTGACCGGTGTGTTCGAGGAGGTATTTCAAGACGCGGAATGTCTTGGGCCGGAGCGCAACCACGCGGTCATCCGCACCGTGCAGGCGCTCGTTGGTCACGTCGAGCCGGAAGGAACCGAAGCCGATCTGCCGCTCCGCCGTCACGACAACTTCACCAAACCTGTCCCGGAATTGCACCGTTTCTTCACAACTCGCCGCGCGCAGGTCCCTATTCTGGCGACCGGTCTTGGTAAACGCAAGTGATGCCAGTTCATCAGCGAGGTGGTCGATGTCACGAGTTTCCAGGCGGACTTTTCTGCGGACCGGCGCGCCCGGCCTTGTCATGGCGGCGGGCGCGATGAATTCGAGTGTGCACAGGATGACGACGGACTTTACGCCGGCACTGGTTGTCGGAACGGGATTCGGCGGGGCAGTTGCCGCGCTCCGTCTCGGCCTCGCAGGCATCGACACCCTCGTGCTCGAGCGCGGCCGGCGCTGGCCGATCACGCCGCGAGGCGATACCTTTGCCACGTTCGAACACCCGGATGGGAGGGCCGCCTTCTTGAGTCCCTTCACGGCCGTCTCGCTCATCGAACAACAGCTGGGGCTGACGCCGCCGCAGGTGGACATCTTCGCTGGCGTGCTTGAGGGAGTGCCCGGGCAGGGAATCAACGTCGCGTTAGGAGCGGGCGTCGGCGGCGGCTCGCTGGTCTACAACGCCATCAGCGTCCAGCCGCGCCCCGAGCTCTTCGAACGCGTCTTCCCCCCGGCGATCGACTACGACGAGATGGATGCGGTCTACTATCCGCGAGTGCGTTCGGTCCTGCAGCCGGAGCCAATCCCTCAGGACGTACTGGAGACACCGTTCTACCAGTCAACGCGTGTCAACCTCGCCCAGGCGCAACGTGCCGGATTCGAGACGCGGCTGATCGACCTGGCGGTGGACTGGAACATCGTTCGGGAGGAGATCGCCGGCACGACAGTGCCGTCGGCCATCGCCGGCCAGTCGTGGTACGGCCTGAACAGCGGCGCCAAGAAGAGCCTGGACCGCAATTACCTCGCCATGGCCGAGCAGACCGGTCGCGTGCAGATTCTCACTCTTCATGTGGCCGACACCCTCGCGGAATCCCGCAAAGGCACGTACGTGGTTGCGGCCAGTGAAATCGACGTACATGGCACGGTTGTCGCCAGACGCCAGTTCGTGTGCCGGCATCTCTTCCTCGCAGCCGGCTCGCTCGGAACGACCAGACTGCTGCTCAAGAGCAAAGCGCTCAGGCTGCTGCCACGTCTGAGCGATCAGGTGGGCCGTATCTGGGGCAACAACGGTGACTTCATCGCTGTGCGATCGGCAGGTTCCTCGACGAACCCCGGCACAGGGGGACCGGCCGGTCACTTCATCGCGGATCATCTGCAGGACCCATCGGCCCCGACCAGCTTGACCGAGCTGGTCACGCCGCGCCACCTTGCGCTTCTTCCCACGCTTTCAAGTTACGTCGGAATGGGCATGCTGCCGGCCGTCGGCGAGCTAGTGTACGACCCGTCGACCGACCGCATCGTTCCGCGCCTTGCACCAGCGGCCGATCCCCGGCTGACGGATTTTCTGGCGGCCGCTCGCGGCATGCTCGACCGCTTCAACGCGACCAATACGGATGCAGACTTCCAGCCGTCGACCCTGCTCTTCGACCCGACGCTGACGGCACACCCGCTTGGCGGCGCCGCTGTGGGGGCCGTGTGTGATGACTGTGGACGCGTCAAGCGTCACGGCCGGCTCTATGTGGTTGATGGCGCGTTCGTGCCCGGCTCGAGCGGGCTCGTGAACCCGTCTCTGACGATCGCCGCGCTCGCTGAGCGAAGCATGGATCGGATCCTGGCGGACGACATCTTGAGGTGAAGCGCGAGGAAAGAAAGGATGGTCCTGACCTCGATGCACCCGCTCGCGCCGTTCTTTGGAATCGCGTCATCACAACCGGCGGCGCGAAGGTGGTCATCGAGGGACGCGGCGATCGCGCAGTGGGAGGCAGGGATTCGGTTCTTCTCGCGACATGCGTAGCGCGTCGCGGAATGACGGGAAGACGGGCCGACCAGCCATGAGCGAGCCCAAGGCGAGTCGAATGGCTGGGTGTTCGGGACGATTTCCGCAAGTGGTTCATCCGTGTTGCGTGACCACCTCTATCCGATAGACAGGGTACTGAGCGGCAATCAGTGCAAAATCCGCGACCGGTGCCCCGACGGGGAGCGGGAAGTGTTTGCGGCCCCTCGATGCCACGCGCACGTACTCGCGCAGAATAGGCGCCCGTTCTTCCGGCGGTACTGGAACGAGCCGTACCCGTCGCGAGCCTCCGTGCGAAATGAGTGCATCTCCGTGTGCAGCGTCGATGTTGTGAACCTGTCGGAAATTGTGCCGAACATCGACACGACGTACCGCTGTCCGGCCACCGTGGGGATCACCACAGCGTCCTGACGCATGCGGCCGGACATTCGGTCGCGGACCTGTAACGCAACCCAGGATCGCGGCGGCAGCCCTACGCGCGCCCACCAGCAAAGAACTGGCTGACCCAGTGGCCTAGCCAAGTCGGTCGGCGGTTTCGGTAGAACAGTCGATTGAATGCGCTGCGCTCCGCCGGATCCGGCTCCGCGAAAGTGTCTACGTCAGGTGCCGCATCTGCCACTCGCCGTCCCTCGTCATTCAGTCACCACCGACGATTACGCATCAATCTTGCCGCCGAAGATTGTCGTACCAGGTCGCGGGCGTGCGGTGGACATGTCGCAATTCCGTGCGCTCAGTCGAAAGAATTCGTCGAGCACGGGGGATTTTCGGCGGCGGACCGGCGTTCAGCACCGGAATCCCGACAGCCGCTTTCGTTTCGAGCGGATCTGTCTGTCGCTTTCGCAGGTACAGCAAATGTTGCTTCCATCGCATCATGGCGCTCGCCAGCTCTGTTGCGACCGCCGTCGACAAGCGTCTCTCGGGTCACCAGGCATGGCGCAAGGCCTTGTTCCTTTGCGGCATCGCCTCTTCGGTGCTGTATGCGCTGATGATCTGGACGATTCGATACGAAGGGTACGACCGCATTTCTCAGGTCCTGAGCGAGCTGACCGCAATTGGCGCTCCGACGCGAGCGCTATGGGCACGGCTCGGCTGGATCTACACCTTGCTGATCACCGCCTTCGGATTCGGCCTCTGGAAAGCCGCCGGTCGAAATCGCGCCCACCGAATCGTGGGCGGGGTGCTGCTGGCCTATGCATCTCTCGGACTCCTGTGGCCGTTTGCCGCGATGCATCAACGCGAGGTACTCGCCGCTGGCGGAGCCACGTGGAGCGACACCGCGCACGTCGTCCTCGGCGGCGTCGCCGTCTTCCTCATGTTCCTCGCGATCGGGTTTGGCGCGACGGCATTCGGGAAGCGGTTCCGACTCTATTCGATTGCCAGCATTGTCGTCCTCCTCGCGTTCGGCGCGCTGACGTTCCTCGATGCGCCCGGCGTGCTGGCCAATCTGCCCACGCCGTGGATCGGGCTGTGGGAGCGGATCAACATCAGCGTCTTCCTGCTGTGGGTCGTGCTGCTGGCGACCATGCTGTGGCGGACCGGAACAGCGAGGTAATTCCAGGTAGGAGGTGCGTCATGAAAGCCTCGCTCGTCGCGGCACTTGGTGCCGGCGTGGCGATTCCGGCATTCGGGCTGTTCCTCCGTTATCGACGGGATCTGAACGCGGCGCGCGCGCGCCTGGCCGCGGTGGAACGCCGCTTCATCTCGACGCAATGGGGTGCAGTCGAATATGCCGAGCGCGGCTGCGGCGACCCAGTGATTGTGGTGCATGGGATCTTCCACAACTGCGCCGGAGGACTCCTTTCCGTTCGCGACCTGGTCACCGATCGTCGAGTCATCGCTCCGTCTCGATTCGGTTATCTCGGGTCGAGCATGCCGCCGAACGCGACACCAGTCGCCCAGGCCGACGCGTTCGCCGCTCTGCTCGACGCGCTCGACACTCGCCGGATCGACGTCATCGGCCTCTCAGCCGGTGCGACGTCGGCGCTGCAACTCGCCCTGCGTCATCCCGAGAAGGTGAAGCATCTCGTGATCGCGCCTCTCGCATGTGCGGCGGTTCTGCGGTCTCATCCTTGCGCTTCGATAAACCGAAAGGAGGACTTCATGTCGAGCGACCAATCCGCGCCGTTGCGTTCGAGGCGGATCGTGGTGACGCGGTATGGCGGTCCAGAAGTCCTACAGGTCGTTGAGGAGAATCCTCCCGAACCGAGACCGGGTGAAGCGCGGGTGAGAATCCTCGCGGCTGGTGTCTCCTATGCCGACTTGCTGATGCGCGAGGGCGTCCATCCTGAGGCGCCGCGGCCACCGTTCACGGTGGGCTGGGATCTTGTTGGCGTCGTGGACCGAGTCGGGGCTGGCGTCGACGGCCTCGTCCTCAATCAGCGGGTCGCTGCGTTGTCGATCACCGGCGGTTGCACCGATTACATCTGCTTACCGGCGCACGAACTCGTTCCAGTGCCGCCAGACGTCGACCTCGCAGGAGCCGCAGCCCTCGTAATGAACTACGTGACCGCGTACCAGATGCTGCATCGCTCTGTGCGCGTCCAGCCTGAACAACGCGCGTTGATTCACGGCGCCGCGGGTGGAATCGGAACAGCCTTGCTCGAATTGGGACGCCTTTCCGATCTGCGGATGTACGGCACGGCTCGCCAGGCTGACCAAACGGCCATTACCAGTCTGGGCGGCACAGCCATCGACTTCGAACACACCGACTTCGTGAAGGAGGTGCACCGCCTCACCGGGGATGGCGTCGATGTCGTCTTCGACGGCATCGGAGGCACGCATGTGTGGCGCTCGTTCCATACGCTTCGCCGTCGAGGCACCGTCGTTGCCTATGGACTCACGTCAACGCTGCGCGGCGGTACGTTGGCGCGAGGCGCCCGGCACCGACTGCGCGGCCTTCCGACCATCGGTCTTTTGATGATGGCCGCTCGCCTCGTGCCTGGGCGGAAGAGGATCCTGCTGTACAGCGTGCAGCAACTGAAGCGGCGAAGGCCGGCCTTCTTTCGTGAGGATTTGACGAAGCTGTTCGACCTGCTGCGGGAGCGCCGCATTGCACCGATCATCGCGGCGCGCATGCCGTTGCAAGAGGTCCGGCACGCGCATGAACGGCTTGGGAGCGGCTCGGTCAGCGGCAAGATCATCGTGCTGTGCGAACCAGGCGAGCATGCGCGTGTCGCTCGGTCGGTCTGCGAACTGGCCCTCTCGGGAGAACCCACGCGCTAGACGCCGTCAACAGACGTGAAACATTCACGTCACGGAGACGCGATGCGTGTCACACTTCCGCCCCCGCTTTCCGTTCGGTGGGACCTCAAGCCCATCGTCGGCCACCGCCGGATGCTGGACGCTCCCGGATGGTCGCAAGAGGTACTGGGTCAAGCACGACGTTCCCAGGGATGTGACTCCGCCGATGCTCGTCTGGTGGTTCCAGGGCGACGTCGAGATCAAGGGGCGGCCTCTCAAGCTGTTCGGGACGATTTCCGCAGCTGGCTCATCCGTGCGGCGTAGCCGAAAGCGCACTCTTCCCTGAGGCCGCAAGGGCGGATCGCGCCAGGAAAATGGTTCGTTCAAGAAGTTCGAGGATATGTGCATTCTGCGCGCTCAGTCGGAAAGTGTCGATGTCGCGCGCGATCGCGTTCTCCGTGTATGTCGCGCCTTAGCGCGCGTCACGAACGAGATCGTGCAGCGCCTGTTGAAAACGTGCCTTGCCATCGATGTACGGCTGCCAGTCGCGTTCAAACGCTGAGCGCTCGGCTGGTGGCAGCTGATCGTATCGATCGACGTACGGCTCGTAACCGGGACGCCCGGTCTCTGCGAGCTCGCGTCGGGCTATCGCGCCGCTCGTGTACATGATCATCAGGTGCCAGAGGTTTGGTGAAACGGCAAGCTTCTGACGCCGGCACTCTTCTTCAATCATCGCCCTGATGGATCCTTCGACTGAAGATGCATGCGATGCCTCGTGGAACAGCAGCTCGATCGGCGCATCGCCCGTATTTCGGAGACTGGCGGCACCGGCTTGAATGTGCGCGGCAAAACCGGCTGGTCCAACATGGGTGATGGCGGAGTTGGGGCCGATCTCGCCGACGGCGTCGACAAGATACGGCTCGCGCGGCCATGTGATGTCGTACAGGCCCGCAAGCGCCGACGCCATGGCCGTCTCGTGGCGATCGACCAGTGCCTTCGCTTGCGCGTGCCATGCGTCGTTGTCCCGTTGGCGCGCAGGCCAGAGACGCACGCGATAGATGGGTGCGGCAGCGTTGAGCGCCGCGGTGGTGCTCGTGTCAAGCAGGCCGTCCCTCAGGCGCGCGACGTCCCCGCCATCGCGAGCGTGTTGTCAATCCGCTGCGCCTCCGCGTCGAAAACCAAGTCCTGCTTGCTGACGCCTGTGTACACGTCGAGTGCCGACGCCCAGGCGGCGCGGTCCGCCTCGCTGAGCGACGCAGGATCGAGTCCGAGTGGCGCGTTCACCCGGCGCCGATAGATCTCGCCGCGCAGAAACTGGTGCAGATTGACCCAGAAGTTGTTCTGGAAGACGAACATGCTTCGGGCTCTCGGCTGCGAGGCTGCCGGAAGAGCGCAGGCGACAGCAAGGGTCAGGGAGAGGATGACGCGCTGTCGCATGGGAACTTAGACCATGCCACGGTGGGGTTGGTCTTGCCCAATGGCCGGACCTTCGGCCTGTTTCCTCGAGCTTTCATGACGTGCCAAAGGTTCCACTTTACCTGCAGCGTTAGCCAGATCTGCGCGTCCCAACCTGTCAGCACCTCGAGCAAAAGCGTGTCGGCGCTGACCGCTCGGCGCCCCTTGACGATGGCGTTGAGCCGGTGGAACGGGATGTTCATCCGGCGAGCCGCCTCCACCTGAGACACCTCGAGGGTTCGAGGAACGCCTTCAAGAGCATCTCGCCAGCGTGCGTCGGCGGGCGATGGGTCGGCACATTGGAGTTCCTCAGTGATAGTCGGTGCACCGTACCCTCGAACGCGTCGGCATCGAAGGAGATTTTGTGTGACTGGGAGCCGGGGATTCGCGAACCTCGATCGCCGCCCGGAGTGGTTGAGCTCTTATTCAACGGACGCCAGGTGGCGCTCGGCGAATGCACGGCCGGAACCCGATTTGAGGTACTTCTCGAAGCGCGCAGGCGCACGCTCGTCAGGAAACTCCAACGACACAACGATCGACCAGGGACGATGTTGCAGGGTGTACCCACAGGGGCCGCCGTTGTGCCACTCGAGTCGTTCGTTGAGGTCAGTTGTGCGGCCTACGTAGTGTCGCGACGGATCGCTGTCACTTCGGAGAACATAAACAAATCGAGCGCCAACACCTTGCACGTGGATCGCAATGGCATCTTTCGCGCCAGCAAGAACTCCTAGGAATTCCGCCGCGGACGCTCGGAATCGATGCCGAAGGACGCAGATGTTGCGCGCTTCGAATGAAGTGTGATACGCCAAAACTGAATCGGACTTGGCGTGAAGAGGATCTCACTGAAGGTACCCTCGCCGCGCCGAAGGCGGGTACGGACGTCCGACTTCGCTCGCTTCCGCCGTCGCGCCTGCGGTGCTGTGGCGGGACAAGTCGCGAGATTCGGCGAGACAGACTTCGCCTGTCTGTTCGCTCGAAGGGCGAGCGAAGTCTGGCTGGGTGTTCGGGACGATTTCCGCAACTGGTTTGTCGAGCACGCCACACGTTGCCCGAGGCTCTCGATTTAGCGGGACATTCGCGGTGTTCTCAAGCTTTTAAACGTTGGAACAGCGCGAGCGCATTATCGCGTCCGATCGCACGCAGGTCGGCGGCCGACAGTCCGAGGCTGCTCAAATCGCTCAGCGTGCTGTTGATCCGTCCCATGGATAATCGCTCCCGAAAAGCACTTGTGAGCGTGGCACCAAGTTCATGAGGGCGGACATCGCCGGAGTATTCGCTGATCCGGCGATCTCGTAATACAGCTTTCTCAGTTCGGCGTTGACGCCGGCTGGTACTTTTCGGCGAGCTCCTTGACGGCAGCTCCCTGTCGTGCGATTCGGCCCGCAACCATGGGAAGGGTGCCGCCCGCGTGCGAGAAGATGAAGCGGATCGCAGGGAACCGGGTGAGCGCGCCTGAGAAGAGCAGGCTGGTCACCGCCCGCGTCGTGTCGTGTGGGAGTTCTGTCATCACGTAGGGCACCCACCATCGAACCGCCGTTCGCGATGCGCATTCTCGTGCGCAGAGCAATGAGCTCCTCGTGACGCTTCTTGAGCGTCTTCAGCCCCGCGAGGCCTTCGATCAAAGTGATCTGCGCCATGGGATCTTATCCGACGACGACGATGCCATCGTCGTCCGACGACGATCAAGCGGAAAATGATATCGGCTGAATTTCACGATGTAAGGGTCGGCAGACGGGATCTGGAGTGTCTGTCACTCAGGCTCACCCACGACTTCGATGGTGTCCTTGATCCGCGCCTCAAGGGTAAAGCCCTCGAATGTCATGAGCATGTGGCCGACCTGCTCCCACGTAAACGCCTTGCCGTCGATGACGACCAGAGGCAGGCGGACATCGCTGTCAGGATCGCATTCGATGCGGCCGACGAGCCGCTGGTCTGAGGTGAGTTGCCAGCCAAACTCCGTACGGTGGACATGACGCGTTGCGACCTCGCGGCGCATCGTTGCATAGAGCAACTGAAACAGTTCCCAGGCGTCCGCTTCGAAATCGCCGAGCACCGCGAAACGGTACCCATCTCGCTGGTGCTCTGTGATCTCGACGGCTTCGATCTCAAGCCCCGTTGGTACAAGCATCGAGCGAAACGTGAACGTGTGAGGAATGCCCTTGGCGTCCTCGAGCACGATCGGTTGAAACTGGGGCTCGTCAAAATCGAGATCGAGGCGGTCCGCCGTCTCGCGGTTGAAGCAGGGATAGCAGCGAGGGCCCTCGCCTGCGACGTGAATCGTCTCGCCCGAGCCGAGCGCTTTGCCGCATGCGCCACACTTGGTCGTCACTGTCTTGCTCCTCGATGAATATCTGCCAGAGGTCGAACGTGTTCCGCTATGATGGCGCATGCCTCAGCGCACGTTCAAAGGGACCTGCGCGCTCTGTGGCGCAAGCGTCGACAAACGCCGCAGTGCGGCTCGCTACAGCGCTTGCGCATCGGCGCAAGACGCTCCGACAGGTCGGGAGGCCGATCTCCTCATATTTCGTGTCGGCGCTGTTGGCCGCTGCGGAGTACTGGCTCGACGTCGAGGTGGAGACCGCCGCCGCTCACTCGAAGCTGGATGCTTTTCTTCGTGATACGTGGCTCGAATGCTGCGGCCACCTCAGCATATTCTCGGTCCCGCCGTTTCGCTTACGACTACGACTTTGGCTCGACGACGCGGCTGACAGTGGAACGCACCGGCGCGCGTGTCGGCCGTATTGGCAAGCACTCCGTGCGTCTTCTGGTCCGTAACGATCCGCTGCCCTGGAAGTGCGGGGTATGTGGCGCGCCCGCCGCGCTCGTCTGCTGTGCGTCCGTCACGCGAAGTCGTCCTGGACGCTGCCGGAACGATACTGCTCGCCGGTCACGCGCGCCGAACGATGACGCTGTCAGCGTCCCGCAGAAAAGGCCCGGCACTGCCGGGCCTTCCAGGACGTGCGGTCCGCCAAGCACTGACTACTGCTTGCCCTTCGTCCGCTCGCTCGAGGTGATCGCGGGGGATGCCTTCTGATAATTCGGATACGGCGGTCGCTTCACGATCGGCAGCGGCTGCTCCTTCAACTGATCGAAGGCCAGCTGCACGGCCTTCTCGAGTTGCGGGTCATGCCCTTCGCGCCAGGCCTTCGGCGTGAAATCCACCTCGTAATCCGGCGCCACGCCGCGATTCTCGACATCCCACTCCCCTTCGGGGCTGTAGAACGCGACGCGCGGCGCGGTTACGGTGCCGCCGTCGATGAGCCGCGGGTAATCGTAAATGCCGACGAGGCCGCCCCACGTCCGCGTGCCCACGAGCGGTCCGAGCTTCTCGTGACGGAACATCCAGGGCATCGCGTCGCCGCCTGAACCTGCATACATGTTGGTGATCATGACCTTCGGACCGTAGATCGAGCCGAACGGCGAGCTGAAGTCGTGTCCTTCGCGGGTGGTCCAGTAGCTGCTGACCGGACGCCGCAGTTGATCGATCACGTAATCGGCGATCTGGCCGCCGCCGTTGAAGCGCTCGTCGACGATCACCCCCTCGCGTCCGACCTGCGCGAAGTAGTAGCGATTGAAATTCGTGAAGCCGCTCCCAGCGGTGTTTGGCAGGTAGACGTACGCGAGCCTGCCGCCGCTCAACTCGTCGACCTTGCGGCGATTGCCGTCCATCCACTCGCGGTTGCGCAGGCCGGCTTCGCTCGCGATCGGCACCACGGTCACTGTTCGGGCGCCCTTCCCCGTGGGATCCGGACCGACCTTCAGCAGCACCTGATGCTCGGCCGTGCCTTCGAACAGCTTGAAAATCTCGTCCGTGCCCCGCAGGTCGCGGCCGTGCACCTCGAGCAGATAGTCCCCTTCATTGACGTTGACGCCAGGCTCGGTCAGCGGCGCGCGCAATCCCGGGTTCCAGTTCTCGCCCAGGTACACCTTGGCGAACCGATACCGGCCGTTCTCGATGCGATAGTCCGCGCCCAACAGACCAGTGCGCGGCGGCGGCGCGCCTCCAGACGTCAGCGGCGGCGGCCCGTTCACGTAAACGTGGCCCAGCGTGATTTCGCCGAGCATCTCGTTGAAAAGGTACGTGAGGTCTGCGCGGCTCGCGACGGCGTCCACGTACGGCTCGTACTTCCGGTCGGCGTCTTTCCAGTTCAGGCCGTGGAGGTTCGGATCGTAGAGAAAGTCGCGCTCGATCCGCCACGTCTCGTGATACATCTGCCGGAACTCCGCGCGTGGGTCGACCGCAACCGTCATCGAATCGAGGCGCAGTGGCTCGCCGCTGATGCGCGGGCCGCTCCCGCCCGGACCGCTTCCACCTGGACCGCTCCCGCCCGGCCCGCCTGCTGCTCCTTCGGCCGGCGTCGGACCTGGCGGCGTCGGCGGCGGCACGCTGGCGATCAGCCAGCGCGACGTCGGGCCGGCGCCAGTCTGATACAGCATCTTCTTGCCGTCCGCCGACAAGGCGAACTGGCGGACGCCGTCGAGCAGCTTGTTCGCGCGGCGCACGCTCAGCTCGAACCGGTACACGGTGTCGCCCACCTGCTCCGGCGACGGGACCACGCCGGGCGCGGCCTCTCCGAGAAACAGCGTGCCCGTGGCGCCGGCAATCAGAAAGGTGTACTGACGCTGGGGAATCGGCAGCGAGAGAATGCGCTGGCCGATGCGGTCGAAATCGATGTCGACGGTGACCTTCGCGTCTCTCTCGGCACCCGGTTTCGCCGTGTCGGGCGGTTTCGAAGGCGTCGCCGTCTTCTCGTCGGGCTTCTGCGCGCCGCCGATCGGCGGCTGCGGTTTATCCTGATTCGGTTCCGGCGCGGCCTTCTCTTCGTCGCTCTCCGGCGCCAGCGGCGAGGGTTCATCTTTCTTGAGGACGACGAGGTACGCCGCGCGCGTCGTGTTGCGGCCAAAGCTCGAGAGATCGAGCCACGCCATCGACGGGCCCGAGTCGGTCGACGCCGTGAAGTACAGATACTTGCCATTGCGATCGAACGCAGCGTAGCGCGCGTCGCTCAGGCCGTCGGTGATCTGGCGGCTCTTCCCGCTTTCGATCGAATAGACAAACACGGCATGCATCTGACTGGGCAGGCGCTTGGTGTAGGTGATCCAGCGGCTGTCCGGCGACCAGCGCGGATCCAGTGACCGCTCCGGATGGTCGTAATAATCCGTGTCGACCTTGACCGGCGTGCCCTTGGCGATGTCGACGTACCACAGGTTGAGGCGCTTGTCGCAATACGCAAGGAGCTTGCTGTCGGGCGACCAGGTTGGCTTGTAGAAGAACGACGGCGGAGTGCCGAGGCTGATCGTCTTCGCGGGGCTGACGCCGTCCTGCGCCCTGACGTGCAGCTCGTATTCGCCCGACTCGTCTGAGAAATACGCGATCCATTTCCCGTCGGGCGACCAGGCCGGGTCGCGCTCCGCCGCGCCGGGCGTGTTCGTCAGGTTGCGAATATCTCCCTTGTCGGCTGGCACGGTGAGGATTTCGCCGCGCGCTTCGAACACGGCCCGTGCGCCGGTCGGCGAGATGCCATAAGCGGAGATGCGTTGCGCCACCGGCTCGAAGTGCGGCCGCAAGTTCGGAAGATCGCCAGCGACGGTGATGTTGATGTCCGTGGTCCTGCCGATGCGCGTATCGAATTGCCGAATCGCGCCGAGCTGCTCGTACACGATCGTCGAGCCGTTCGCGGACGCGTACTTGATGTCGGTGCCGTTTGACGGCAGCGCCTGCTCGACCCGCTTCGATCGCGTGTCGTAGCTGAAGAGCGTCGCGGGACCGCTGCGGTCGCTGACGAAATAGATCTTGTCGCCGATCCACATTGGGTAGGTGTCGTTGGAATTGTCGCGCGGCACGGCGATCGTGCTCGAGTCGGCGAGCGTCGCGATCCAGATGCGCGCGAAGGACCCGCCGCGATACCGCTTCCACGCCGCCTGGAAGTTCTGCACCGGCACGTACGCCAGCTGTTTGCCGTCGGCCGAGAACGAGCCCATGACGGCTTCCGGCAGGGGAATCTCGGCCGGCAGGCCGCCGTCCACACCGACGGTGAAGAGTTGTGTCTGACGTGCGTAGCTGTTCCGCGCCGAGCGAAACAGCACGCGCGTGCCGTCGGGCGTCCATCCGATGACGCCGTCCGGATCGGGATGATGCGTCAAGCGTCTCGGCATGCCGCCGCTGGAGGGAATGACGTAGACATCCGTGTTGCCGTCGATGGTCGCGCTATACGCGATCCACTTGCCGTCGGGCGAGATGACCGGGTTCACCTTGGTGCCCGGTCCGGTCGTGAGCGGATGCGCCTCACCACCGGCGCGCGGGGCGCTCCAGACGTCGTCGCCGTACGTGAATACGACGTGCGTCATGCTCACTGACGGAGAGTGCAGCAGGGGTGGGGCTGCGATCGCTGCCGCTGCCGTGGATGTGAACGCGAGAAGGCTCAGGATCGCCGATACACGCGATATTGCCATAACCACCTTCTTCCTGATCTGAAGGACCCGCGAGATCCTACACCCATGCGTCGGTTCACGCGTCGTGTCTTATGGTTGATGTGTGGGGGGTGATCACAAAGCAAGATCGACTCGACATTGCACAAGATCAGTGTCCCGTCCGTCCGACTGAGACTTCTGCTAGCATTGCGCGCCTCAAGGAGGCTCAGCATGTCATTCACGAGAAGCCTCGTGTCCGTAATGGCGGCCGCCCTCGCGACGGTCGGAATCGCCATTGGATCGACGCGATCAGTGCAGACGGTGCCAGAGGGAATGCCGTGCTCGAATCGGACGCTGCGCGGCGATTACGGTTTTTCTCTGACCGGCCATGCCGGTGTGACAGAGATACTAGCCGTCGGGATCGGCTCCTTTGATGGGCACGGGCGCTTCGAGCTCCGGGACACGTTGAAAATAGTCGGAGGTCCCGTTCTGCCGCGGACGATCTCGGGCACTTACGAAATCGCAGCGGACTGCCGGGGCACAGCAGTGTTCCACGCACCGCCTCCGTTCGACGTGGATATCCACCTGCAATTGGTGCTCGTCAATCACGGACGGGAAGCCTATTTCATCCAGGTGTCTCCCGACGGATTCTTCCAAGGCACCGCGAAGCTGCAGTAGCTGGTCGTGCCGCTGCGTAGGCACTTGAATGGGTTGCCGCGCCGCCCTGAGGTTGAACTCCCCGAATACCCGGTGACGGCAGACGCGCTTTCGCGTAGGTATGCGACCGCGGGTTCCGACGGCGGTCATCAAGGCGGATCAGCCGACGCGAGCTTTTGGGGCGGCCATCCTGAAAAGTCGTTGATTTTGGCTACCGCGCTGTCGACGAGATGACGCTCAAGGCCAAGGCTTTAATCGAAGCGTTTTATGGAGATCCGCCACGACGCTCGTACTGGACCGTTGCTCAACGGAAGGCAGACAGGGCCCGACGGAAGCTTCGACAACCCCGAGTTGGGATTTCCGAACCTTCAACTTCGATCGGTGGCCGGCAGCGGATCGGGCGTCGTCAACGTGACCTCGACTGCGATCGATGGTGTTTACACGCTGAACACGCAGGACAGCATCAACGTGCACGGTGTTCCGCCGAACACAGTGTTGACGTGCGCGGCGCCGGCGATACGGGGCTGCCGAATGGTCAACAATCGGATGGCGTCTGCCAGCGCGCGGCGCTGGGACTATTCGGGCCGGTCGCACTGTTTCCCGACGGCCCGCCGGCGACCATCGAGACGACGGCCGGCGGCACCGGGGCGGTTCACATCATCGATGGGCGGAACAATCCGGCGCTGACCGACGGCGCGATGACCGAGATCATATTGCAGCTGGTCGACGCGCTGCCGCCCGCGGTTCCAACGATCGATCTGCGGACGCCGTGCCCTACGCTTCTCGTGCGATAGAGGTCTCGAATCTATTCGTTTCTGAGCGCAGTCATCGGCGACAGCCGCGCGGCGCGCTTGGAAGGAGTCAGCGCTGCGACCAACCGCTCACCGCGAGCGACATCGTTGCCGGCGAGCCAAGCGACTCGAGCAGTGGATACGGCGCGAGGAGGTTGCTCGCCCGCTCGCTGGCAGTTGTAGCGTCAAACAGCGCAACACGACTACCGCCGCGTGAGGCGGAGCCCGGTTCTCGTTGCGGTTTCGCATGGCATGGCACGGCCTGACGGCCGTGCCCTACCGGTGGTGACTCGACTAACACGTGCCACCGCGGCGCGCCCGGCGAACCTCCGTCACCGTGTCTCACCCCGTCCCTCAGTGGGCTTTAGAAGGTCGCGACCGTTAAAGACGTACGTTCGGGAAGTCGTTGAGGATTGCGCTTGAAGGATTTGGCTGGGTGTCAGGGACGTTTTCGACCCTGGTTCATCCGCGCCGCGGCGTGAGGGTAGGTCCCCGTAGCTGCGGCCGCACATGTCGTGTTGAGCGACCCCGAAACCAGCAGCTATTCGCTCCGCAAGGTTGCCGCCGGATCCGCTCGTAGCACGCGCGTCGCTGCCAGCACAGCAGCCAGCATCCCTATCGCACCCAGGAGGACTGGCGCGATCGTGAGCGTGAACCCATCGGCGGGGCGCACTCCATGCAGCAGCGACGTCAGTGCTGGCCCCACGCTCACGGCTCCAAGGAAGCCGAGTGCCGATCCAGCTCCGAGGATGGCAGCGCACGGCCGCATCACTGTCCACACCGCCTCTCGCCGGGAGGCCCCCAGGGCCAGTCTGACCGCGAGCTCGCGCCACCGCGTCGACACGTCAGCTGACGTGAGGCCATACACGCCAATCATCGAGAGCAGCAACGCCAACCCCGCAAACGTCGCCGCAACCTGCGTGCTGAAGCGGGTCACCGCCCGGCTCTCTTCCAACTCCTCCGCCACGCGACGCATCCGGTCCACGGCCAGGCCCGGCACTGCCGTGCGAAGGCGAGTCCTCAGGGCCGGAATGATCGAGCGAGGATCATGCTGGGCGCGGACAATCAAGTATCCGCTCCCTATGGAGAGTTGATCGACCGGCACATACAACGCGGGACGATCTGGTTCGCTGAACGCGCTCGGTCAGAACGGCACCACGGGAGGCGAGGGCGGACCGACGGTGACCGTGTCGACCGCGGCCGAGTTCCTGGACTTCATCTCGCGGCCGGGTCCCTACATCATCCGTGTCAACGGCCTGATCGCGCTGCCCGCGGGCATGCACAACGTGACCTCGCACAAGAGCCTCATCGGGGTGGGAGCGTCCTCGGGCATCACCGGCGCTGGCCTCAACATCGGCGACCCGGTCAGTGACGCCACGACACCGCCGCCCGGCGGCGGCGTGCACAATGTGATTATCCGGAACATGATCTTCCGGGGCTCGCCCGACGACGCGATCAACGTCCAGATGTTCGCCCACCATGTCTGGATCGATCACAACGAGCTGTCGGACTGCTACGACGGCCTGATCGACATCAAGCGCGGGTCCGACTACATCACCGTCTCCTGGAACCACACCCATCACCACACCAAGAACATGCTGCTGGGCCACTCGGACACTAACGGCGCGCAGGACATCGGCCGGCTGAAGGTGACCTACCACCACAACTGGTTCGACGACACGCCCCAGCGGAACCCGCGCGTGCGCTTCGGCGAGCCCGTCCACGTCTTCAACAACTACTACTTCAGCAACTCCGACGTGGGTGTCGCCTGCCAGGCCAACGCCGGCTGCACGGTGGAGGGCAACTATTTTGAGGACGTGGAGGAGCCGATGACCATCCGTTACTCGGGCCCCACGGGCCGCATGGTG
>Ga0114129_10004025_pt1 | contig 20739 bp, 17 predicted proteins | sample RhiMetdeltSRZDD1_FD_80071 | JGI IMG/M metagenome (GOLD analysis project Ga0114129, IMG submission 80071) | Populus rhizosphere microbial communities from Tennessee, USA - Rhizosphere MetaG P. deltoides SRZDD1 (version 2) (version 2) | ecosystem: Host-associated > Plants > Roots > Rhizosphere >... | reverse complement strand
AATTTTCTCGATATACTGGAGTCGTTCGGCATAGTGGGATTTGTGCTGTTTTTGGCCGGATTTATAGGGATGCCCCTGTTTAAATGCGTTCGCGCCAAAGATTATTTTGGAGTGGCCGTTATACTGGCGTTTATGTTGGTTTTTGTGACTGAAACCTATTTCGACCGTAGTATGGGGAATATGGTCTTCGCCTTCTTTATTTCTCTTATTATAAGCTACAGAAAGGAACCGGCAGTTTAACTAATAGCTGCTAAGGGTGAGCCGCCTTTTAAAAGGCGACCCTCCCTTAGCAGAAAATTATTTGTGGTTATCCTCAACATACATTTGAACCGCTGTGGCGGTATCGCCAAAATATATCAGGCTGCCATTTTTCATAAAGGCTGTGCGGCTGCAGTATTTCTGAATAACATCCATACTATGGCTTACCAGTATTACGGTTTTGCCTTCGATCCAGCTCGATTCAAATATTTTAATCGCTTTTTCCTGGAATTTCATATCGCCTACGGCGAAAATTTCATCGAGGAACATAATATCGGCCCCTGCATTAACGGCAATGGAAAAGCCGAGACGGGCCACCATACCCGATGAAAAATATTTGATCTTGGTATCAACAAACTCTCTCAGCTCGGCAAAGTCAACGATCTGATCAAAAATTTTGTCGATCTCTTTAATCTTTAAACCCAATACTGAGGAGGAAACGTATATGTTTTCGCGTGCAGTAAGCTGGTGGCTCATGCCAACGCCGAGGTTCATTAACAGGGTGTTGCCGTGGATCTTTATCTGACCCTTATCAACAGGAAAAACGCCTGCCAGTAACCGTATCAGGGTCGATTTGCCGCAGCCGTTACGGCCCAGCAAGCCAATGCACTCACCTTTGTACACATCGAAGTCCATTGTTTTAATGGCTTCCACACGTTTTGAACGGGGGGGATTAAACAGGTTAAATAACCGATGTTTTACGGTATTATGACTGTCTTCTGAAATGTGAAACGTTTTGCTGATACCTTTTGCGTGTATCGCCAGCTCCTTTGTCATAATTATAATTTTTCAGCTGCTTTTGATCCTAATTTGTTTAACAGAAACAACCCGATCATCAGGAATATAATAGCATATGAAAAATCGAACAGGAACAATTTGAAATCGGGGTTGGTTCCTTCCATTGTTGCTTTTCTGGCATTAATAATTATGCCTGCTATAGGATTAAGGTATTCGAAACCGGGTAACGATGCTTTAAATCTGTCGAGCCCATAGAAAATAGGCGATAAGAAAAACAGAAATGAGGTAAATACCTGCCACACCTGGGTAATATCCTTTGCTGCAACAAATATGTTAGATAATATTAAAGATGTAGCCAGTGCTAACATAAAAAGGTTTACAAAAAGCGGCAGGATCCAAAGGGTATGCAACGTACTGAAATGCGTACCTTTTTCGATTAAATTATAGAACAATAAAAACATTATGAAATTGAAGCAGAAGCCGATAGAATTGCTTAGCAGCGTGGAAATATAAATTTCCAGCTTATTCATATTGCTGTACTCGTATAAGTATTTCTTTGTATGAAGTATCTGAACTGTACCGGTAGTTGATTCAACAAAAAAGTTCCAGCTTATTAATCCGATAAAAAGATAGGAAGCAAACGCAGGGATATCCTGCTTCATTATAGTTTGAAATACTACATAATAAATGGCAATATCCATTAAGGGCTTTATCAATGCCCATAGCAAACCCAGTTTGTTTTCGTAGTAACGTAATTTAAATTCAATTTTAGCAAGCAACCATATACGCTCAGACTTGTTAGATCGCTTAAACCAGTCCGTTAAAATTGCAATGATCATTATTTATTTTTTAAGCGTAATGCTATTTTTTTTAACGTTTTGTTCTTCTTAATAATTGCTTTTGCCTTTCGTATCAGCCAGCTGTTGTTTTCAGTATTTGAAGAAACTGTAACTGCAAATGTTGGATTATCAAATAGAAAACCAGGGCCATTTGCATTCAGTAAATTATTTATTTGGGTTGCAAAGGTAGCATAATAACGGCTATGTTTTTCGGCTATGTATTTATAGGAGTAAAGTAGCTTTTCCCGGGTTATTTTTCTGATCATAGAATCCTGGCGTACCCGGTAGTGGAAGTGAAATTCTGGAAGCACAACCCCGTTGTAACCATTTGATATTAAATGTACTACACTTTCGTAATCTTCTAAACCATAATCTACTTTTTTATCATTCAGGCCCGATTCCAGGAAGGCTTCTTTTTTATAAACAAGGCCGCTGCTGTTTACCGGGTTGTGCACGAGGGTGTACGGGGGCTGTGGATTAAAAGTAGCCCATTTTCGGGTTGTGTCGCCAAAATACTGAACAAAACTGCCCACGAAGAACACATTTTCATAGTGTTTTAGTACCCTGATGGCCTTTTCGTAGTAGTCGGGCGTTACCATGTCGTCGGCATCTAAAAATGCCAGCCAGTCGCCGGATGCCTTTGATGCGCCGAAATTGCGGGTGTGGGCCAGCCCTTCATTGGGTTTGTGCAATACTTTAACACCATAAGTTCCCGGAAGGGTTTTTAAAAGCGCCTGGTCTTCTGCTTCGGTACTTCCATCATCAATGATCAGAATTTCAATGTCGGGATAGGTTGAGGCTTTAACGGAGTTTATACATTCAATAATGTATTTACTCATGTTATAATAAGGAATAACTACGCTCAGCAGTTTGCCGCTGCTTTTAACCGGTTTATACTGGTTCTGATACAGAAAAGGAAAGTGCGTACCGGTTTTTTTATTTTGGATGATGTTGTTCAGTAACTGTAATTTTTCGCGGCCAATGGCAACAGGATCATACATAGCCGCTACTTTTTCTTTGGCTGCATAGCCAATGGCTGCTATTTGTTCGCTGGTCAGCGAAAGTACCAGGTTCAGTTTTTCTTCAAAATCGCCCGCAATGGTATGATCGAATAAAAAGCCGTTAATGCCATGGTCGATCATTTCGCGCTGGCCGCCCTGTACCGAAGCGAGCACCACTTTGCCCACGGTCATGGCTTCGATCACTACATAGGGTAAATTGTCAACAATACTGGGCACAATAATAACATGTGCGCTTTGCAATTCATTTTCTATATCGGCCGGTTTTATTTTGCCCCTGAATTGCAATAACCCCTTATTGATATACTTTTCATATTTTTTACTGATTATCTGACCCATAGTCAACTGCTCGGGGTGATAAACGATATCGGTGCCGCCTATAATATGCAAAGCATGTACAAAATCATTATCCCATAATTTTTTGAAATAATACATCAGCTCAAAGCTTCCCTTTTGGGGGGAGAGCTTGCCATAAAAAACAATTTTATTGCGTTCAATGGCTTCAGGCTTATTAAGCGAGGGCTTGTAATAGTAAGGGTTACGTATTACAATTTTATTTTTTTGGGCGATATCAACGTATGGCTGAATGGCTTCGGCAATAAATGCGGTTGGGGCTATCAGGTAATCGGCCATTTTGATGGCCTCTTTTTCCATTTCGCAGGTATGAAAATCGGGGAACCGGTAAACCGGCACCCGGTTGTACTCGAGGTACAAAAACGCGGGCGAATGAAGTGTAATTATTACCGGTATATCTTTTACGGCCGGGTACAACAAGTGTTTATATTGTAGCAAATAATACCCGATACCAAGGTAATCCTGTGCTTCGATAATATCGGGCTGCCCTTCAGTTTCTATTATGTGTTGTACAATAGCTGCGAACTCATAGCTGAGCCGGGCCGCATACCCTAAATAGTCGGCGGTTTTGCTGCGGTTGGTATTAAACCTGATGATCCTGTTCCCTTCGGGTGTATCGGAAATTTTATAGTCTGCAACTGTATCGTCGGGTACAAAAGTAGTAACGGCGATTTTCAGATCAACGAGCATACAGGCTGAGTGGTAACAGTAGGTACTGATACCGCCGCCGTGAAATGGAGGATATTCTGTTGTAAGGAGCCAGTAATTCAAATTATACTATTTGATTGGCCGCAAAGTAATGAAATCTATGCCATATCCCGATTTACAGGGCAATACAACCAGCCATCAAACCATCCGGCCATCGAACAATCAATTACCACTTCTTTTTAAAATCGCCTCTTGAAAAGAATTTTTCGATGAGGCAGTACAGGTAAATAAAGAAATAGCGGCTGCCCATTTCCCTGATCTTTAGCTTCGATTCGCCCGATTTTCGGTTTCGCCACGAATTGGGGATGCTGGTGAAGGAGTAATTTCTTACAATGGCTTTGAGCGATAATTCGAGGGTTAAATTAAAGTGCGGGGATAAAAAAGGTTTTAATCCCTGAATGGTTTCTTTTTTATACAATTTAAAGGCGTTGGTTAGATCGTTATACCTGAGCGCCAGGCTCCAGCTGATGAGGTTATTCACCAGCCTGTTTAAAAACCTTTTGGGCTGGGGATAATCGTACACCTTGCCGCCTTTCGTCCACCGGTTACCAAAAACACAATCGTAATTATGTTCAACCATAGTGAAGTAAAACTTTACCAGGTCGGCCGGGTCATCGCTCAGGTCGGCCATCATAATAGCAACACAATCGCCGGTAAACCTTTCAAGCCCAAATCTGGTTGCGAAACCAAATCCGTTCGGTTCGGCATTGGTATAAAATACAAGGGTAGGGATGGATGTTTTAAGCTGTTCTAATATTTGTAAGGTATTATCTTTTGAGTTGTCGTTTACCACCAGTATTTCATGATCGATGTTTTCTTTTTTCAAAGTTTCATATAAAGTAGTTATTGTTTCGGCAATACTTCCTTCTTCATTATAGGTTGGTATAACTACAGATAATTTCATCGTGTCAGCTGTTATACTTTTTTACATTATCATTGAAAAGTGACCTGAATGTACGTTTACCGGTAATAACTTTTATTAAATGGCCCAGGCGCTTATACCACAACGGAAGCACCTCGTACTCGTTGGTATAATAGTTTTGCAGCGCAGTGGCCTGTGACGATGATCGTAAAATACGATTATGCTCAACCTGGTTACTGATTTCCTGTTGTGCGGCGCCCGACAGCAGTTGCAGCTGTAGTACCTGTTGCTGCAACTGTTTTACCTGTTGTTTTAACGCATACAACAACGGGTTTTGCTGCTGAAACTGCATTTCTGCTGCTGCAAGCGCCTGGTTAACCGTCGTTATATCACCCGGTTGCAGTACTTTAATATACAAGGCATTTTCGGGCGCTGCATTGTTTAATAAGCCGGTATATGCTTTTTGTATTAATGATGTATCGCTGGCTGTGTACAGGGTAGTGGCTTCATTTGCGTGGGGTTGCAGCCTGCGCATGTGCAACTGCGAATAACCCTGTGCTTTTGCAGCCTGCAGTAACAGATCAGTGCCGGCTTTCACTGCGTTCAGGTCATTTGCATTTACTGCCTGTAATAATACCAGCGGTATTCCCTGTTGTTTATAATAATTGCCAAAGAAGAAGAAAGAAACGATATCCCTTGCCATTTCAAACGTAATGGTTGCGGTAATATTGAGGTGCAGGCAAAACTGATGGCTATCAGGTAATGCAGTAGCCGTTTTAAAGCAGGCCGTGGTATTATCACCTGGCAGGTTTATTTCCAGCGCAGGTATGCTTCCGTCGGCGGTTTCGGGTTGTATGCCCTGAGATATTATATAAAAAACGTCGATTAACATTACACTCCCTTTATTTGATATCCTTTACTGGTTACCAGCCAGCACAACAATCTTTCCCAGGCATGGGTGGTGGTTGGACCTTCCACATCGGTAATATTGCCGGGCTCCAGTTCACTACGAATTTGTAATGGCGGGTTGGTGCTGAAAAAAGCTGAGAATAAAGATGCCCGTACCCAAAACATGGTGCCGGCAACATATTGTAAACCGGGTGGATCGATGCCATATTTATTTTTCAGGGTTTTAATAAGGCTCGAATCGATATAGGCGTTGCTTTTTTGTTCGTTGTCGAGCTCATTGCGAATGGCATTTTCAGAAGCCACGATACCGGTTTGCGGATTATTGAACAGTTCAATTATTTTTTGTTGAAATTCTTTTTCGGCGATGCGAAAAAGGTCTTTTTTCCATTGTTTGCTATGGCTGTGGTAGGGACTGTGCTTATCATGCAGCAATAAAATATAATCGCTTTTCAGCCCCAGTTTTAAGTACGCATCCATTAACACCAGTTTGCCGCCAATATCCTTACCCTGGTTGGTTGATTGTTTTACAACCAATTGACGGCACCCCGAAGGCTGTTCGGTGTGCATAGCGGCAGTTTCGGCAATGCGGTAATACGAGCCGGCCACGCCATTATACAATAAATGCCAGGGCAGGGTCAGTTCACGGGCAAAAAAGCTCATCCATTCCTGGTCGTTGCCATAGTAATTGTGAAAGAAAACAGATAATATGGGCGTGGTTTTTTCCAACGGAGTATGGTGTTTTTTGAAACGGGGTGAAAGTAGTGCATTTTTTGTAATCTTTCAGGTTCCCCGGAGGCAATCAAAACCAACTTCGCTGAAAACAGATTTTTATTTTACCGGTAAAAGGCTTTTCGGCGGGTATGAATAAAATTATAGACAGTTGTAATTAGTGATAGGCCCTGCTTGTTTCGAGCCCAAGTATTTTTAACACCTGCCCCATATTGCTATCAGATAAAATGTTAAGGTTTTGTTCGGGAGCATGCCATATTCTGTTTCTGATATCTTCAAATGCGGTATTTCTTTTTTGGGTAAACTCAAGCGCAAAGGCCCATGTTTTACCAATGATTTTATGTGTTACAAAACCATACCGGGCAGCGATTATCGACACAGCCTTGAGTGAATAGCTAACAATATGGCCTCTTTTTGTTGGATCAAGATACCCTCTGTCTTCATGTATAACGTATTCGGGCATACCGGTATTAAAAATATACAGGGCATTGGGATTTGATACACGGGCCAGCTTTTTTAATATATCGTTGAACATAGCAGGTGTAATGTGTTCAATAACTTCAATACAAATGCCGCAATCAAATTTGTCTTTCAGATCGCCGATGTCGCCAATAATATAATTTTTTGATTTTGTTCTATGGTCTGTATCCGGAGGGAACAGTTCAACGCCGTAAAAAATGTCTGCATGTTCGGGCAGCAATTTTGAAACTGCATCGAGAAAATAACCTGGTCCTGTTCCAATGTCGAGGAATTTATTGATGGGTCTTTTGCAATAATAGATGGCTTCTGCCATTCTTGCCAGGGTAGGGCCATAGGATCGCTCGCGGGCACTTGCCATCTCCATATCCCAATAACCATTTTCATATTTTACTATTTGAAATCCATTGTCGATTCTTGACAAATACACGTTGTCGATAAATATACATTCGCAGTTTACACACCGGTAATAATCGTATCCGGCTACGTTTGTAAAGTGTAATGTTTCTGCTGACGCGCAGCAAGGACAAGTTTGATTCATAATGTGGGTTGCTTTATGCCATTAGAAAACTTAATTAAATCACCGTTTTCTGGTTCGGGAAGGAGGGACTGGTTCCTTGTGCAGAAAAAATGCACAGGAACGATCTACTGTTTTTGTAACTTTTTCTTTCGGTTAGATTATGGGTGAAAACAAAGGGACAACATGTAAGAAAAGTATGCCAAAAAAGCTCCTGTACATATTGGCCATAAACTACAAACGCAGGAACTGTAAAATTACTGAAGCTAAGGCAATTTAAGGCATAAATTATTGTTTAAAAGCGGGAACCCGTATTATTTCTACAACAGGGCGGCCCTGCCAGTTGTTGTATACATGGCTGATGCCGTACTTAATATGAAACCTGTTTAATGCATTGATGAGATTAGCCCTGTTTTCTTTGAAATTTTCACATTCAGCCGGCCGGGTATATTACGGCTCCCGGTCATAGAATGTAAGTGAATTAAACCAGCCGTATACGGTTGTTATCTATTTTTGTAAGATTGCTTAAAATGCTCTCTGTTTTATCTGAGTTGCCATCGTTTACAAAACAAAAATCAATAAACCGGTTGGTGTTCAGGAATTCTATGAAGTGATTTTGGTTGAATCGTTCTGCTTCGTTGTAACAGGGAATGATGAGACAGATCTTTTGCATACTGCGAAATTTGAAAGGCCTGGTAATTTGATTTTAAACTTTCTTAAAAAAGCAGATACGCTGAAGTCGAACAGCAACATGCCTTCAAGAAACTTGCTTACAAACCGATTGCCTTCCCAATTGCCAATCCCTTTAGGATCTTTATTTCTGGTTGTGAGTTTTTCCTTTAATACCTGAATGAAACGGGGTGCTAAGGGAAAAGTGAAGAAGTAGCCGATGTCTAAAGCCTTTAAATTGGCTTTAGTAATATTCTGAATTAATAATTTGTTATTATAGCGCCTGTAATGGCCAAGAAAAACATCGTGGGTGCAAAATAATTTTTGGTACGATGGTACGGTGATCAAAAACAGCGTTTGGTCGGTAACTTTATTAAATGCTGCCAGATCTTTTAAAAACTGAACATCATCGGGAACATGTTCTATAACATCCAGCAAAAGAATTACGTCGACAGGGTGATCAATTTCGCTTTCTGAAGAAGTCAGATCATTGAATACCCGTATGTTGATTTTTTCCTTTTCAAAAGCTGTGTTGGCATTTTGCAGGTATTCTGCGTTGTAACCTGTGTCGATGGCAAAAAAGCGGGCATTGCCAAATTCTTTCGACAATTCTTTGATCAGAAAAGTATCGCCGCTTCCAACGTCTAAAATCGTTACAACATCTTTGCTGATATTGGGCAATGATTTCAGGAACCTGGAAATTACTTTAACCCTTGCTAATTCCCAGGGATGTCGTTTGTGGCTTTCATTAAGTGCAATTTCTTTTAAATCCATTATCAATACTTTTCTCGTTCCCGGGCAAAATCAACTTATTTCTTTTCAAAAAATTCCTGAATCATGATCAGGTAGGTAATTGGTTCACTTGTACGCATGTTTACACTGTTTCCTTCAACTAAATATGTTTTGCTGATATTCGGTGTATTGCTAATATAATATTTCCGGTCGTTCATGTAAAGATTGTAAGCATTTTTAGTCCAGTCGAATGTATAAGGCGCCTCTCTGAAAAAAACTTTCATTTTGCCCGTCGACTGGTATGTAAAAGTGCTTTGGATAGTGTCTTTGTTAAAAAAATGAATGGTTGATTTAATGGTATATTTACTCGTATCAACATATTTTATTCGTAATAAAAACACCGGCTCGCCATATCGCATAAAATCAGGAAATACTTCGTGTATTTCTGATACTTCGTACCCGAAGTCATTTATTGTTTTTACAATTCCCTCATTCATTGCCGGAACATTTGCAACAACAAAAAAGTTTTTAGTCGCCGATTGAGGCTTTATAAACCTGTTTTCAAAGTTCAGGGTTGAGTCGGGTACCCGGTGGCCAGGTCCCAGATCATAAATGGGAATTTTGGGGTTTAATAATTTGGCAACACCGTCATTCATATAGGGGTTAATTCCTATAAAAGCGTCGACCTTTGGCAATATGTTTCCTGAATCAATTATCCGGCCATAGTCGTTTAACATTAAGTGCATGTTATTCCGCCTTCTTACTGAATTTTTCATCAGATCGGGATAGTCGTTCCAGGATAGGTTGATGTGTTTTACATACCTGTTTTTGAAAGTGTCGTACGATTGAAACACAATAGCAAATAAAACCAGTAAAGCCGGTATTTTTTTGGGTAAATATATGACCAATAAACCTATTACCAGTCCATACATTACTTCAACGATCATACCATACCTGTAATATCCTGTTGAAATAATTAACGAAAAGTCGAATGCCAAACTCAATATAGCCAGATAAAACAGGTATCGCAGGTTTGTGTTAAACTTATTTTTCTTCAGATTCAATACATAAGCAATAGCTATACCTCCAGCTGTTAAATAGCCGAATAAAAGCCTGAAACTATACAGCGCCCATTCATCGCATCGAAAATTATCGAGCAAGGTTACAAATGGGTAAAAGACTGTTTCGAGAGGTGTTCTGGGGCCCCATCTTCCATCCTTAAAATTTTCGGGCGGGTAAAATGGCGACCTGAATAATTTATTAAAATAAGGAAATAGCGGGCTGCCGGTTTCAATTACATTGTATACCATATAAAAGGCCGGGAATAACAGTATTACAAAAGGAATACCCAATAACGCGGCCGGATGAAGCTGTTTATAATTCTTTATGAAGTAAATAGCCGACAGAATACCTACATATGGAAGATAGGTAAGCTTATAAGTTAAAGTAAGCGATGCGAAAAGGAAAAATAAAAAATAGTTTGTTTTTTTTGAGTAATTATTATTGGGAAAGAACACCAGGTACAGCAGCTCCAGTAAAAAAGGAATGCCCATCAGATCGGGTTTGTAGGAGCCGATGGTTGAAAGAGTATGATCTGAAAAAACGGTAAAAAATGCGAGTGCAACCGGTACAACCAATGATAACGGGATTGGCTTTGCATAGGCTGACAAAAATTTCTTTATAAAATCATAAGCACATACAACGGTTGTTACCAGCAGAAACGTGTTAAGCAATGCTCCCAACCTGAAGCCCAGAATATGCCTGAATAACGCAAACATAGTTGCAGGCAACCTGAAATAATAGGTGCCTTTACCGCCGGCCGCAAAATTTGTTTTGTTTTCGGCAAGATTATATTCCTGCAGGTACAGCTCAAAGTGAAAAGTATCATAGTTCTGGTCGGGATAAATACTTCTGAATAGCCCCAGCAGCGTAAATGGCATGGTGGCCAGGAGCAATAAAAGCCATTCTTTTTTACGGTTGGTTTGAAAAAAATCCTTTACCGTTTGAAGCCGGCCATTCGGTGAAATACGAGTTGTGAGCCAATAAATACCTGTTAAAACAATGAACCCGCTGATCAGGTAACTGTACGTGTTTTTATGCGCACTGGTTACGTTAAAAAGGTAGTATATAAAATTAAAAAGATCTGTAAGCCAGCAAAAAATACTGACTACCAGCAAAAAAGCAATGAAAGGTCGGCGCATTCCCGGTTGGTTTATGGTTATGGTTTGATCAGGATTTGCTTATTTAAAAGTGGTATACCTGAATATGTTATTCAAATTCAGGTATACCACTTTATAGCCGCATTTGCTTACCCTGCTTACAGGTTAAACAACGACTTAAAAAATACTTTGGCCTGTTCTTTTGTAAAGTGCTTTACTGCATACTCCACTATACGGCTGCTTAATTGCTGCAGCTTTTCGGGCTTGTTGTAAATGGCCAGAATTGCATCGGCAAATTCTTTTTCGCTATCGTTGTTGTGCAGCAGGTCATGTACACCGGGCATTCCTTCAAGGCCAAACGAAGTACTTACAATGGGCAATCCTTTAACCATGGCCTCAACAGTTTTGCCTTTTAAACCGGCTCCATAACGCAACGGCATAACAGCTATCTGAACGTTTTGATACAGCTCGTTCAGCTCCTCATCGCTTACAAAGCCTCTTATAACAATATTGGCTGAAGCTAAACGGGCGATATTATCAGGAACGTTTGAGCCAACCACAAATAATTTGATATCAGGGACCTGCTGTTTTAGAAGGGGAAGCACTTTTTCGGCAAACCACAATACGGCATCAATGTTGGGGCTATGCCCAAACCCGCCTACAAATAACAGGTTTTTTCTTTCGGCAAAATTGGTAATCGGTTCTGCTATATTCGGATAAAAGAATGCCGGCATTACCTCGATCTTTTTATCGCTGAAATCCTTACCGATGATTTCTTTTTCTTTGGCAGTGGGTGTAAGAATAATATCCGACTTTTGGAATAACTTATACTCAGTTTTTTTCCATTCCAGAGAAGACTTTAATTTTTTTGGATTTTTAGTTACTTCATATTCCTTTTGTTCTCTCACAAAGTGCAGATCGTGCCCGTAATACAAAATCTGCGCTTTTGTTTTTTGTTTCAGCAGGTCGATATGTTTTTTTGAAATATGAGGCCTGTTCAATAATATAAAGTCGATGTACTGTTGATTGTCGGTTATCCATTGCTGCCAGTTGAGCGCATAATGCATGCCATACAAAACCTCAATGCCTTTTTGCTGAAGGATCGTTGTGTAGGGCTCGTATGGTATAAAATTGTCGCCAATAAATTTAACATTGAGTCCTAATTCAACAAAAAGCTCCAGGTACTGAAAGGTAGTTCTTGAACCTGCATCTTTATCAAAGTGCGGAACATAATGATCAATTACTACAATTGTTTTTTTATTCCTGCTTCTATCCCTGGCCAAAAACACATTTTCTCCGCGAACAAATTGTTCCTCATTCAGCGTTACTGTCCATTTATCGATAAACTTTTCGAGGTTAATGGCCTGGTATTTTTTTGTGCCTGAGCTGGTGCTGGTGCCATGGGTTAACCCTTCATAATGTATAACAACCGATAATGGCTGGTACATTACTTTATAACCAAGGCTGCGAATATTAAAGGCAAGATCTGAATCGTCGAAATAAGCGGGTACATATCTTTCGTCAAGGCCTTTTAGCCGGTCCCAGATATCTTTTCGAATAAGATTGCTGGCCCCGCTGATATAATCGGCTTCTTTCAGATAATTATACTCCGGAGCGTCGGGATCCTGGTCTCTTCCGAAATTCCAGCCCGAAGCATCCTGCCATATAATACCTCCTGCTTCCTGCAGTTTTCCATTGGGAAATACAAGCTTCGATCCAACCAAACCAACCGATTTGTCGTTATCCATTACTTCGATCATACTGCTCAGCCAGTTGGGTGTTACTGTAGTATCGTTATTTAGTGTAAGAATAAATTGACCTCTGGCATGGGTGGCTGCGTTGTTGATATTCCTGATGTATCCCAGGTTTTCTTTATTACGTAAATAGTTGATGTTTTTAAAGTAGTTTTCGAGATTGATCGTTTCGTCGGTTGATACATTGTCGCCTACAATTATTTCATAGCTAACATTGTTGGTGAACAGGTAAATAGAAACGAGGCAATTTTTGGTAAATTCCCAGTTGTTGTAAGCCGGAATGATAATAGATACCAATGGCTGATTAAAAACGGGGAAAGCCAGCGGAAACTGAATATCCCCGGGAATTTGCGGTATCAGCGTTCGCGCTGTTTCGATATTAATTACCGGAAGTTTGCCGGGTTTTTTAAGCTGGACCAGGTTTTTAATAGCCTTTAACCTTTTATAGGCTTTTGAATTTTCAGAGAGGTACTTTCCCTTGAAATTGTAATAAACCGAAAGCAACTTCCATCCGTCTGAACTATATATATCCTCAAGGCGGTTGTTCAGTTGTTTCTTTTCATATTTGAGCTTGTATATTTCGTTCGATTTTTTTTCAAGCTCTTTTTTCAGGCTGTTAATTTCTGTAGTCTTGTCGGCAAGTATTAAGTTGATATCTTCGTTTTTTTTACATGCTTCACCCAATTCCTTCACTTCGTTTTGGAGGTTGATAATTCTGTCGCTCATTTGAAAAAATGATTTTTCATGTTCCGGTATGATGCCTGATATGGAAGCGTGAGTCAGATCGTAATCATCGGAGCAAAGCGCAATAAGATATTTAGGTTCGAATTTAAACGCGTTTTCGTTGATCTTATATGACGACAAGGGCATATTCATTTGATATGCATTTTTGTTAAAGATCAGGCTTGTTACTTCAAATCCCTGCCCATACAGATTAACGTGTTTAAATTGTGTTTTTAGCAAATCAACAAACTCCTCGCTGTACAGCTCATGTAAATGAAATTTATTGAAATGCTTATAGCGTTCGGTATAGTTCTTTTTATCGGGGGTTGATACTATCATCAATCCGCCCGGCTTTAATACTCTTTTCGCTTCTGCTACAAACTGCTTTTGTACTTCTGCAGTAACATGTTCAATAGTTTCGAAGCTTACGATCACATCAACACTTTGACCCGGCAATGGGACCTGGTTTACAGAACCCTTAAGAAAAGAGATGTTTTTGTTCGCATATATTTCAGAAGCGTGTTCTATTAATTCGGGATTGACATCTACCGCATACACCTGCGAGGCAGTACGTGAAAGCATATTGGAACCATAGCCTTCGCCGCAGGCAATGTCAAGTACAATTTTGCCTTTTACCAGATTAAGTACACTTAAATAGCGATGCTTATGTTCTATTTGTAATTCATGGTTGTGAAACTCCCCCTCATTGTGCTCTGGCGGAATAAAAAACTCCCCGGTAAATTTCATAATCTGTAAGGCTTTGTGCATGGTTATTAGGTAATGATAGTGTTGTGCTGTATTATTTTATGTTTTGCTTAATAATGCGTTTTCATAGTATTGCGCCAGGTTGTCCCAGGCGGCTTTTTCGTTCCATACATGTTCGGGCAGGGATATTTTCGTGGGGTTTACTCTGAACAGGGGCTCATCGAATGATGTTTGTTTTGCCTCTTTTACCATGCACTTTAACGAAAGCCGTTGCTGCATTTCGGCGGCAAAACGTTTTGCAAATGCTCCCTGTGATTCAATGTAGCCACTGGGTCCCAGTTTTTCGATGGCAGCATATTCTTTTTTCTCAACCCAATTGGCATAATGAATAGCCATGTTACTGATGTGTATATTATCTCTAATATAATCGGGTGTTTTAATTTCAGGCGTTTCGCCTTTTATCCACGATGTCATGAGATAATTGCAGAACCTTGGCTCTTCGTACGGACCAAATGGATTAGGAATAACAAATTTTGCAAGGGGCTGATCGAGCTTCCGGCACCAGTGGCGAAATGTTTCCCAGGTGATGGTTTTTGATAAGCCATATGGCGAAAAAGCCACCAGCGGCTCGCTGCCCACTCCTTCATTAGCTTCAAAAACACTGCCGGTTAATACAATTTTCTTAATTCCGGCGGTTTTTGTTTTTTCTATTACCTTCCTGCAGTTCCTGGTATTCGTTGCCAGGGCTGCAGCCACATCAAAATCAGGGCTTCTGTAATTTTCTACAAATGCTCCATGATGGCATAATACATCAAACTTATTTTCAAGCAATTCAATAAACGGGTCGTCGCCAAAAGAGCATTCCCATATGGTTTCTGCCAGGCCGGCCACCCGATCAACCCGTTCTTTTCTAAGGCCGGTATATTGATTTTGTTTTCCCTGAAAAGTTGCTGTTACGGAATGACCTTTTTCTTTTAACGCTTTTATAAACCAATAACCTGTAAAAGAGCTGCCACCTGTTATCAGTATTTTCATATCAGTTCTTTTAATGTATCAATGCCATGGAATGATGTATCAAAATCGGGCCACGCTTTGTCTTTATCAGATATTTCAACAGGTTGAACCGGCCATTGAATATTGAATTTGGGGTCGTTGTAGCGAATTCCTCTTTCGTGCTGTGGTGAGTAGAAAGAGCTTACGAGATATAGGGCTTCTGTGTCGTTGTCGAGGGTAACAAATCCATGGGCAAATCCGCGGGGTACATACATCATAACGCGGTTTTCGGCACTTAGTTCGGCTCCGAACCATTTTCCGAAAGTAGAGGAGTCCGGGCGCAGGTCGAGTATCACATCGTACAGCGACCCTTTAATGCAACGCACTACTTTTACTTCGGCCGAAGGCTGTAACTGATAATGCATGCCTCTTAAGGTGCCTTTCTTTTCAGTTAAAGAATTATTAATCTGTACAAAATGAGTTATCAGTGAGTGGTCTTTGAATTCGTTCTCACAAAAAAAACGGGCAAAAAAACCTCTGTTATCACCTTTTTTTTCCAGTTCAATAGTATAGGCGCCTTTTAATGGAGTGGGTATGAAATTCATAGCTTAATGGTGTAATATTTTAATAGATCCATTCAAGATTTGCATTGATCCTTTTATCGGCCAGGTGTTTTTCAAGCACTTTTAACCGTATCAGCGAAGATTCCCTGAAAGCGGCATCTTTAAACTGCATGCTGTTCAATCCTTCTTTTATTTCTGTAGCCGATTGTTTGAGGGTAGTTAAGGGAAGATGACCGGGAGCCAGTTTTTTGAATAAAGAGAAATCGACCTGGTACGATCTTTTGTCGGGCAAAGCATTGGTGTTAATAGAAATTTCTGTACCGGGAATTACGCCGGCCACCACTTCGGCAATTTGTTTTACCTGGTAATTAAAATCATTGCGGCCGATATTTATTGCAAGGTATTTGCCGGCATCGTTCGACCGAACCAGCGCCCAGTCAATGGCCCTGGCCATATCTTTTACATCTATCAGGGGGCGCCATGGCGACCCATCGCTCAGCACAATAATTTTTCCGGTGGCGAGGGCCGATGCCACAAAATCATTTAAAACAAGGTCTAACCGTATTCTATCGCTCATACCGCAGGCTGTTGAAAAACGCAAAGCGGTAATGGTCATGTTTGAAGAAGGGGAAAGTTGTTGCAGGCCGATCTCGGTATTTACTTTCGATTTGGCGTAAGCGGTGAGCGGGTTCAGGGTATCTGTTTCACTTCTGGGGCCTCCTTCGGCAAATCCGTAAATACTGCAGCTCGAAGCAAAAACAAATTTTTGTACACCGGCTTTCGATGCTTTTTGGGCAAGCTGAACGCTGGCTTTATGATTTATTTCATCGGTAACGGCTTCAAATTTATTGCCCATGGGGTCGTTTGAAACGGCAGCCAGGTGAACCACTGCATCGAACCCTTCGAGCATTTTTTCATTTATATTTCTTACGTCGCCGTAATACTGCTGATCAACATAAATTTCGGGTGAACAGGATACGCCTGTAAGGCAATGGGCAAAAAAGCCGCTATCTATTCCTGTTATATAATGTTGTGGATTACTGTTCTTTAAATATTTGCTTAAAACCGGTCCTATGTAACCTAAATTTCCAGTAATTAAAATTTTCATTTGTTATTTTTAAGGGCTGATCATTTTTGTTATTACCACAATTTCCAGGGTGCTTTTCCTTTATCCCACAATTCTTCGAGATATCTTTTGTCTCTTAGCGTATCCATGGGATGCCAGAAGCCGTTATGAAAGTAAACCGAAAGCTGATTGTCTTTTGCCAGGTTTTCCATGGGTTCTTTTTCCCATACGGTGGTATCGCCCTGTATATAATCTTTTACTTCGGGCGATAAAACAAAAAAACCGCCATTTATCCAGCCGCCATCTCCCTGTGGTTTTTCCATAAATCCGGTTACCCTGTTCTGGTCAAATTTAATGGCGCCAAAACGGCCGGGTGGTTGTACTGCAGTTACCGTAGCCATGCGTTTTTCTTTTTTGTGCAGTTCAACAGTGGCAGGGATATCGATATTACCTACACCATCGCCGTAGGTTACAAAAAAGTACGGGTCGTCCTGAACGTAAGGGATGATCCTTTTTATTCTTCCGCCGATCATGGTTTCTTCACCGGTATCAACAAGTGTAATTGACCAGGGCTCTGCTTTGCTTTGATGTATATGGGTTGTATTGTTCTTAAGGTCGATGGTTACATCGGAGGTATGTAAAAAATAGTTGTTGAAATATTCCTTGATCACATATCCTTTATAGCCGAGGCAAATAATAAAATCGTTTACGCCAAAGGCCGAGTAAATTTTCATGATATGCCATAAAATAGGTTTATTTCCTATTTCTATCATAGGTTTTGGCTTAACAGCTGTTTCCTCAGATATTCGTGTTCCAAGTCCGCCAGCTAACAGAACTGCCTTCATAATTCAATACCGGTTTTAGTTAATGTAAAGGATGTTGCAATACCATAGTTCGGGTATTTGCGTGTACCCGAACTATGATTCCTTTTCAAAATAAAAATGTTATTTTTTTGAAATAAACAGCGAAAACAGCTTTTGCTTGAGCGTTCCCAAAAAGCTTCGCGTTTCGTATGTGCGCCTGTACCAGTCTACATCGTTTTGTAAGCGGCTGATATCGCCCAAAAGTTTATTGATCAGTTGTCGGTTGCCTTCGGCGCTTTCCTGAAATTCCCGGGTATTGGCTTCAAACATGCCTATTGCCACTTCTTTCTGTTGCAATGCTTTTTTTAACTCGTCAATTTCCCGGGCCTGTTCTTTTATGGTTACTTTTTTTTCGGCCAGCTCTAATTCAATAAAACTCCTGATCTGATCGAGGTTTTGTTTGATCATGTCATGGCTCATCACACCGTTGAGTTGCTTCTCCATTGTAGTTAACAAATTTTATTATGCATTTACAAGGGCTGGCTTAAGGTATCCATCATCTTGTTTTCGGTTACCCTCGTACAAATATCTGTACCGGGTAAAGGTATGGTTAACATTAAAAGATTCCTTGCCATGCATGGCCGAATATTCTCCCATGATATTCAGCATGCTTGTATTATTAAAATATTGAAGCAGTTTAATAATGGCTTCGGAGTGGTGTTTAAATAGATCTCCGTTTAAACACGATTTTACCAGGTCACGGTTCCCTACACTGTCTGTTAACAGAACCGGTTTTTTGAGTGCAAGGGCTTCCAGTACGGCATATGGCAACCCTTCAAAGTTAGCTGTGGACAAATATACGTTAGCTGAGGAAATTAAGCGGGCTACATCTTCACCGGGCTGCCAGCCGGTGACGGTAATATTTGAAGAAGTTAACAATTGTCTTTCGGGCCCATCGCCGATCCAAATAAATTCAAATTGTTTAAATTCTTCAAAATACCGGGCAATAGCGTTGAAAAGAGAGGGGTTTTTTTGATTGATGATGCGTCCGCTGGTAACAATACAAAACTTTTTACTGGAAGGTTCTATATCGTACCCGCTGATCTTGTCAAACGAAATACCATTATTAATAGTAATAGCAGGGATGCCTACTTTTTCGTATTCGGCCTGTTCCGACTGAGAGCAGCAAACTACCTGTCCTCCGAAACCATGGCCCAGGCGTTCGAGCTGCTTATAAAGAAAGTTGGAGATTTTACTGGTCCCTACCAGAAAGGGCGCTCCGTTGGGGGTATATATTACATTATTGATTCCCAATAATCTGCACACCATTCTTCCGATAAATCCGCTTTTTGAAGAATGTAAATGAACCGCATCTATGGGGTGTTGTTTCTTTATTCTTTTTAAAACCTTATATAATTCCCAAAATGCCGAGTAATCTTTACTTAAGCTAATGCTTCGTTGCGCCGAATGCCAGCGCACAAAACGGGCATTGGTTCGGGCAAATTGTTTTCTGATATCAGTAAAACTTGTAACATGAGCTCTTTCGCCATGAACAATAATATGTTCGTCGTTCGGTAAATTTTCAACCAGTGATTTTACAAATACAACGATGCCTCCTGCAAACGCCTCAGCCACATGTACAATTTTCATAATAAATGGATTTAGACTTTGTTAAACAGCAAAAGTAAAATGGTGTTGCATTCTGCTTTTGCGCCATGTATAAACAACTGATTTTTCACTTCATATGGCTTTATACCGGAACATTGTCTGTTGACCGTACTCCATACAATGCTTTTTTTAAGAAAAAAATGATATTATATGGAACGATCAGAAGCAATCTTAATTTAAAAACTCCCAAATAACGTAAAACCCTATTTTTTCCGTATTCCTGAACCACTTTTATACGGCTTTTTAGCTGTTTTTTTCTGGAACTGATCGAAATGCCTTTGTGATTTATTTCGCAGGTTACCAGATATTCGGGAATAATGGCGCTTTCGCCTTTCATCATAAGCTGATAAAAAAAACCGTAATCTTCGGCATCCGGATAGTTTTCGGGGTAAAAGTCATCTTTTACAGCCTCACATCGCCACATAACAGTAGGATGGATGAAAATATTTCGAAAATGCATACCCCGGGTTATTTTATTATGCCGCGTAGGGGTGATATACTTGTATGCAACATTGGTTGAATAATCTTTAAAAATGCACCAGCTACCCACCAGGTTTATATTGGAATGTTGTTTTAAAAACGCAACCTGCTTATAAAACCGGTCGGCCGAACAGGTATCGCCGCAATCGAGCCTGGCAACGAAATCGGCATTTTTTTGCTGCAGTATCCATTGTAAACCAGTATTTAAGGCAATTGTAATGCCCTGGTTTAAAGGCATTCGGATTATTTCGATTTTAATTTCTGAAGCAATATGCTGGTTCAGCACTTCAAGGGTAATAGGTTGCTTGCTACCATCATCAACAATCACCACAGCAAACTTGTCTGCATCATATTGTACACTATGTAACGAATGAAGCAGCCCCGGAAGGTTATTGAAGAAGGGTATTAACAGGTAAAAATCAATTTGTTGGGGATAAGATTTCATCTTCAGTTTGCGGTTAATGATTTAACCTGCATGTAACATGTTTTATTTTTTAATAATTGGTGCAAAGGTAAACGCTATTTTAAACAATAGTGTAAATATGGAGCGCAATTTGCCTTAAAACGTTGCTTAACAGCCTAAGTAAAATTTTTTTGAACGTGTGATTTGAACAATAACCGTGCAGTTTTCGGCAATAGGTGTGCAGATTTTGATATAAATACGTGTTAATGACGGGCTATAAAAAAATGAAATAAAATTTTTAAACTTTTTTTGGTGCAACCTTTCTTAAGTTTGCATTGTCAATGGTGAGATTTTATTGATTTTAATATTTTTGTTTTAACATTTAGTTATTAGGGGTTTAGAGGATTTTGGTGTTTTAGATGTTAAATGTGCTGTTAAAGCAGCTTTGAGGTACTAATACGGCATTAAATTCGTTAACAAAATCCTGGAAGAACCAAAATACCTGTGATTATGATCGAGCAACCGGAAAATCTAGTTTATAAAAGAGTAAAATTTTTTACCGAACATCCCCCTTCCCTCAGGCTTTACCTGGAGCGTAAGCAGGGTTATTT
>Ga0114129_10004024_pt1 | contig 20739 bp, 20 predicted proteins | sample RhiMetdeltSRZDD1_FD_80071 | JGI IMG/M metagenome (GOLD analysis project Ga0114129, IMG submission 80071) | Populus rhizosphere microbial communities from Tennessee, USA - Rhizosphere MetaG P. deltoides SRZDD1 (version 2) (version 2) | ecosystem: Host-associated > Plants > Roots > Rhizosphere >... | reverse complement strand
TGTCGATCCTGCGCCACGTGGCCGCCACCGCCGAGGAGCGCGTCTCTTATCTGAAGCGCGCCAGCGCCGTGCGGCGCGGCCTCACCGGCGAGGCGGAGGAGCCTTCCACGCCCGATGTCGAAGAGGCGGCTGGCGCGATTGAGCTCGGCGAGCAGCGCTACGTCGAGATGTCGGCGGCCGAGCAGTTCGTGCTCACCATCTCCGAGCGCGGCTACGGCAAGCGCTCGTCATCCTACGAGTACCGCACCACCGGCCGCGGCGGCAAAGGCATCGTCGCCATGTCACTGACGCCGAAGACCGGACCGGTGGTCGCCTCGTTCCCGGTCGATGACGGCGATCAGATCATGCTGGTCACCGACGGTGGCCAGCTCATCCGCTGCCCGGTCGAGGACATCCGCATCGCCGGCCGCTCGACGCAAGGGGTGATCGTGTTCACCACCGCCGAGGACGAGAAGGTGGTGTCGGTCGAGCACATCCCCGAGGAAGGCGAAGCCAACGGCGGCTGACGCCTGGTCGTTTCTGATGCGCGCCGCCTTTGCGTGCTTGATTGGCGCTCGGCGGCGATGAAAGCGGCAAGGGGCTATGTTGCTGGCGAAGATATGGGCCGCCGCAATTATCGCTGTCGTATTGTGCAGCGATGGCTTGTGCAGCGATGGCGCGATCGCGGCCGACTATGAGCATGTTTCCAGTGTCGTCATCAGCCGGCACGGCGTTCGCTCGCCGACCAACACGCGTCCGCCGCTGGCGTCCATTGCTGCCGAACCGTGGCCTTCGTGGCCAGTGCCGCCGGGTTACCTGACGCCGCGCGGCGCCGAGCTCGCCCGGCTGCTCGGCGGCTATTACCGCGGCTATTTCGCAGCGCAGGGGCTGATCCCGGCGCAGGGCTGTCCGCCGCCGGGCGATGTCTTCGCCTGGGAAGACGTGGATGAGCGCACGGAGCTGACGGGGCAGTCACTGCTCGAGGGCATGTTCCCCGGCTGCAATCTCAAGCCGGAGCATCTGGCCGGCGCCAAGATCGATCCGCTGTTCCATCCGACCCGCGCCGGAGTCTGCCGGATTGATTCCGCGCGCGCGCGGCAAGCCGTGCTCCACCGTGCGGGCGGCAATTTCGCGGCAATGCAGTCGAGGTATCGCAGCGAGATCGCAGCGATCCAATCGGTGCTGAAATGCTGTGGCCCGCCGGTGTGTCGCGCCGCCGGCGTCGCGGGATCATGCGGCCTTGGCGATCTGGCCACGACCGTTGTCGGCTCGAACGATGGCGGCAGCGTGCGGCTTTCCGGCCCGATCGCGATCGGCTCGACTGCGGCGGAGGTATTCCTGCTCCAATATGCGCAGGGATTCCCGGACGACCAGGTGGCATGGGGACGGGCATCCACGCCCGAAGCGCTGCGCCCGCTCTTGCGGCTCCACACGCTTCAGTTCGATCTGATCCAACGCCCGCCATATCTGGCCGCGCGGCAGGGGTCGGCCCTTGTGCAGAGGGTGCTGACGACAATGCGGCGCGACGTGGACGGTGGCGGTCGCGTTGACCGCGGCCCGCCGGCCGGGCGCAAGCTGACGCTGCTGGTCGGGCACGATACTAATCTTGCCAACGTGGCTGGAATGCTGGGGATCAGCTGGTCGCTACCGTCCTCCATTCCAAACGAGACCCCGCCGGCCGGCGCACTGCATTTCGATCTGCTGCGCGACCGGCACACCGGTGCGCATGCCGTGCGCGTCAAATATATCGCGCAGACCCTTGATCAGATGCGCCGGGCGGCGCCGCTCGATCGGGCCAATCCGCCGGAGGAGGCCACGGCAGCTATCGGATGTGCCACCGATGGTGTGTGCCCATGGACGGCGTTCGAGACGCTCGCAAACGGCGCCATCGACCGTGCCTGCGTGCCGATGACGCCGCGCTGAAGGCTTGGCGACGTCGATCGAAGCGGATGCCCGCAGCCTTCCCGGCCGCTGATTTTGACCGCCATCACTGCGCTGCGAGGTTGAGCGCCTTCACGATTGGCTGCCACTTGCCGATATCGGCCTTGATCAGGTTGGTGAGGTCTTCCGGCGGGCCGCCGACCGGCTCGGTGCTGAGCTTGGCGAGCGCCGCCTTGAACTCCGGCGATTTCGCCACCTCGTTGATCTGCCCATTGAGCTTGGCGATGACCTCGCGCGGCGTCTTGGCCGGGGCGAGCAGGGCGGTCCAGCTCGTCGACTGGAAGCCGGGGAAGCCGCTTTCGATCATGGTCGGCAAGTCCGGCAGCTCGCGCAGCCGCTTCTCGCTGGTGGTGGCGAGCGCGCGCAGCTTGCCGGCCTCGATCAGCGGCAGCAGCACGCCGGTACCCTCGAAGGTGAATTGCACGTCTCCGGCCAGGAGGCCGTTGATCGACGGTCCGCCGCCGCGATAGGGCACGTGCACGACGTCGAGCCCGGCGCGCGACTTGAACCATTCGCCGATCAGGTGCGGCAGCACGCCGATGCCGCCGGAGGAGAAGTTCACCTTGCCGGGGTTCGCCTTGGCGTAGGCGACGAGCTCCTGCACGGTCTTCACCGGCACCGACGGGTGAACCACCAGGATGTTCGAGCTCTGCGCTGCCACCGCGATCGGCTCGTAGCTCGTGATCGGGTCATAACCGGCGTTCTTCTGCAGCATCGGGGCGAGCACGAGTCCGCTCGCGCTCGAGTAAAGCAGCGTATAGCCGTCGGGATCGGCATTGGCGGCGTCCTTGGAGCCGATCGTGTTGCCGGCGCCGGCGCGGTTGTCGACGACCACGCTCTGGCCAAGCGTCTTGGACAGGTGATTGGCGACGATCCGCCCGACCGTATCGACCGGGCCGCCCGCCGGCGTCGGCACGATGATTTTGATCGGGCGGTTCGGATAGGGCTGCGCCAGCGTGGCGGTCGGAGTCCCCGCCGCGATGAACAGCACAATGGCGGCGAGCGATGCAACGTTACGGTTCACGATAGTCTCCTCGGATTGCGCGGGGTGCGCCTCAATCGATCTTGATCCCGGCGGCCTTCACCAGCTCGATCCACTTCGGGGCTTCCTGCGCCAGCATGGCGGTGAAATCCTGCGGCGAGCCGCCGAGCGGATCGGCGCCGAGCTTGCGCAGTGCCTCGGCCATGTCGGGGGTCTTGAGCGCGTCGTTGATCGCGCCGTTGAGCCTGCCGACGATCGCGGGCGGCGTCCCGGTCGGCGCGACCAGCCCGGTCCAGGAGGTCGCCACCACCCCGGCAACGCCGCTCTCCGCCATGGTCGGTATTTCGGGAAGCAGGGGGCTCCGCGTGGCGCTGGTCACGGCCAGCGGCCGCGTCTTTCCCTCGTGAATGTGCGCGAGCAGCACCGACGTGGGCTCGAAGGCCAGGTCGATCTGCCCGGTCAGCATGTCGGTGACGGTGCCGGCGGCGCCGCGGTACGGGATGAAGGTGATATCGACGCCGGCTTTGAGCTTGAACAGCTCGCCGACGAGCTGCGGGGTGGCGCCTGTGGGCGCGCCGAAATTGAGTTTGCCCGGATAAGCGCGCGCGTAGGCGACCAGCTCCTGCACCGTCCTGGCCGGCACGTGCGGGCCGACCACCAGCACGAACGGGACGCTCGACACCAGCGCCACGGTGCTGAAGCCCTTGAAGCTGTCGTTGTCGAGGCTCTTCGACATCGCGGGCAGCACCGCGAGCGTCATCTGGCCGCCGTAGAGCAGCGTGTGACCATCCGGCTCGGCGCTGGCGACGGCTTTCAGCCCGATCGTGCTGCCGCCGCCCGGCCGGTTCTCGACGATCACCTGGCCGAGGCTCGCCGACAGCTTCTGGCCGGTGAGGCGCGCCATGACATCGATCGGCCCGCCCGCCGGGAACGGCACGATGATCTTGATCGGCCGGTTCGGATATTTTTCCTGCGTCGCGGCGGGTAGCATCGCGAGGCCGAGCCCGGCGGCGAGCGCAAACCCGGCAAGGCTGCGGATCATGATTGCCCTCCCCTTAGGCGGCAGACCACGCCTCCCCATATGGCTAGTGGACGAAGCTCGGGTCCGGGGACATCTCTATAGCATGCATTCCGGAGGCCCCATGAACAGCCAGATACAGGACTTTTCCGCCGCGCTGGAAGACGTGGTGAGGCGTTTGGCGCCGAGCGTCGTTTCAGTCGCTTCCCATCGCATGCAGGCGTCGGGCTTCGCCTGGCGCGCCGGGCTTATCGTCACCTCGGATGAAGGGCTTGCCGAGGAAGGCGAAGTTCGTGTCGTGCTGCCTGGCGGCGAGAGCATTGTGGCCCATCCCGTCGGGCGTGATCCGAGCACGGCCATCGCCTTGCTCAAGGTCGAACGCACCGATCTGCAGCCCGTCGCCATGGCGGCGACCATACCTGCGCCCGGCGCTCTCGCTCTTGCTGTGGGCGCGGAGGACGGTTCGCCAACGGCGGCCCTCGGATTGGTTTCCGTCAGCAGAGGGCCCTGGCAATCGATGCGCGGCGGCGAAATAGACGCTCGCGTCGAGCTCGGCGTCCGCTTGCGGCGGGCGGCCGAGGGCGGTTTGGCGGTCAATGGCGCCGGGCAGGCCTTTGGGATGACGGTGTTCGGACCCCGTCGACGCGTACTGGTCATACCCTCGGTTACGATCGGCCGCGTCGCGGCGAAGCTGGAAACGCACGGGCGTATTCCGCGCGGCTACCTGGGGCTTGGCCTGCAACCAGTGACAGTCGAGGGCGGCGGGCCGGGCATCATGGTGATGAGCGTGGACCCCAAGGGTCCCGGAGCGGCAGCCAATATTCATCAAGGAGACGTTCTCGTGAGCTGGGGCGGCAAACCGATCAGCAGGCTGCACCCGCTATTGAGATCGTTGGGCCCCGACAGCGTTGGAAAACTGCTGGAGGTCGAGCTCCGAAGAGGCGGCCAGTCGCACCAGACGAAGCTGCAGATCGGCGAAAGGCCAGCGGCTTGAGAGAATCGCGTGCGAGGGATCGGTTACGGCTGGCAATCGACGTGGCCGACCCCGCTTTCGCTGATCGGTTGGCGTCCGTTCTGGCCGACGTTGAAGGCATCGAGCTGGTCGGCAAAGACGATGAACCTGACGCGCTCGTGGTCGCCGCGCTCGGACCGGCGATCGAGCAGGAATCCAACGTTGCGCTGACCGCCCGAGAGTTGGAAGTGCTTGCGCTGCTGGCAGAGGGAGCATCGAACAAGCTGATCGCCCGCCGGCTCGGTATTTCGGCGCACACGGCCAAGTATCACGTCGCATCCTTGTTGGAGAAGCTGGACGCTGTAAGCCGAACGGATGCCGTCGCCCATGCCGCAAGGCTGGGCGTTCTCCATCTCTGAAGGCTATTGAGACGTGCGGCCTCAGGTCCGCCGCCCGCGCGCGGCTTCCAGGATCTTGATCATCTCGGTGTAGCCGCGGTTGCGGGCATGGCCGAGGGCAGTGGTGCCGTGGCGATCCTTAACCTCGGTATCGGCGCCGGCCCGGACCAGCAGTTCGACGGTCTCGGTGTGGTTCTTGCCGCCGTTGCCGAGCACCACCGCCTCGATCAGCGCGGTCCAGCCGAGGTTGTTGACGTGGTCGAGTGGCGCTCTGGCGTCGATTAGCGCACGCACGATCTCGACATGGCCGAGATGCGCGGCCGCGATCAGGGCGGTGCCGTCGTAGGGGCTGGTGATGTTGTCCGCGCGGCCGCTGCCTTCGAGAGCGATCTTGAGCATCTCGAGGTCGTTCTGCACGGCGGCGATGGTGACGACGTCGTAGCGGTCGGCATCGCGGGCGTTGGGATTGGCGCCGAGGCGGATGAGCACGCGCGCGGCCGCGTGCTGCTTGCGAAACACCGCAACATGGAGCGGCGTGCGGCTGCGGGAATCCTGGATGTCGGGCTTTTCGCCTTCGGCAATCAGCCGCTCGATCTCGGCGACGTTGCCGTTGGCGGCGGCGGCGTGCAATCCGGCGTAGATGCGTAGGTCGACTTCGGTCGGGGCGTTCTGCGCGAAGGCAACCGGCGCGGCGCTCATGCAGGCAAGCGCCGTTACGAAGGCCGCAAGAAGCCGATCAACGCGTGGTGTCATGGACGTCCCGAACCAGCGGAAGAATTCTCCTCCGGCACCGGGACGATATCATGGCGGAGGGCGTCATGCCCCGGGGGCCCTGTGCAATTCATTCTGCAAAGACGCTCATGGCCGGGACGAGCCCGGCCATGACGTCTCAAATTCGTGCCGAGGAGCTGGGCGGATTACTTCATCGCGACGCGGTCGGTAGTGACCAAGCGGGCCGGCCGGACTTGGCCGCCGATCTGGGTGCGGTCGCGCAGGCAGTTCGCCTCGTAATAGGGCCATGCCTGCTGGGTGCAGGCCTTGCCGATCGGGCGATAGTCGAGACGGTCGCTCTTGAGGATCCGGGTGCTGGCATCGGCCTCGGGGCTGAAACCCGGAAGCGCCAATACAATAGCGGCCCCCAGGGCCGCGGCTGCTACTGCCGAAAGTCCTCTGTAAATCATCATTGGAAGGCTCCCCTGTCCACCAGCCTCGACCCAGCTACGGGTCTCTCCATGCATTGGTTGCGCGAGCGCCCCGAAAGGTTCACGCCGCTGCCGCGTTTTTGGCGAAAAAGGTCTTGGCAACCGATGCTCGCCGGGTGCCGGGCCCGACGCCCCGGGGCATCGGTCGATCAATGGCTTAGGCAAAGTTTTTAAGGCGATCCGGAAAGGTGGGGGTCAGGCACAAGGATGATCATGCGTCCAAAAAAGCACCCGGGCTGATCATTCAGCATCCCGGCTGATCATCTTAGTCGCCCGGCACCGTGAACACGCGCCGCTCGGCGCGGCCGCGGCGGCCGTCGCGCACGGTCACTTCCCGGGCGGCTTGGGCGTCCCGTTTCTGCGGCTTTGCATGCGCAGGCTTGACCTTCGTCGGCAGCGGCACCGGAACGACGTACACCGTGGTCGGGGCATCGCGATCGAGCGAGATTACGCGCACGTTGCGGGCCGGCGCGCTGACGGGCTCGGCGGCGCCGCGCAGGCAGCCCTTGTCGAGATAGGGCCAGGTCTGCTGCTCGCAGGGAAGCGCGGCCGGCTGCTCCGCGGTCGGGCTGGTGCCGATCGACGCGCCGGAAAAGCCTGCGCCGATCACGAGGCAGGCGAGAGGTACGATGCCGGCGACCGCGGCGCGCCGCCAATGGCGCGGCATGCGCGCCGAGAGGTCGCGCCACAGGCGCGCGAATTGATCCTCGAACTGGTGCACCAATTGGCTGGTTGAAAGCATCTGGCCCCGTCGGCAAATCGTTGTTCGCAAAGCATGAATCGTCGCCAATTCACGGTACATAAACTCCCCGGGCGGCCTTGCGGTTCCGCATAGCGCAGGCTAGACCGCCAACCCATGCCGCGCATTGCGCTCCTTCCGGGGTCTTTCGATCCGGTCACCAACGGCCATCTCGACGTGGTGCGCCAGGCTGCCCGGCTTGCCGACCGGCTGGTGCTGGCGGTCGGCACGCATCCCGGCAAGGCGCCCCTGTTCAGCGCCGAGGACCGGCTGGCCATGCTGGAGGAAACCTGCGGGCCGTTGGCGCGGGCCGCCGGTTACGAGCTGCGCTGCATCACCTTCGCCGACCTTGTGGTCGCCGCCGCCCGCCGGGAGGGCGCCACTCTGCTGATCCGCGGCCTGCGCAGTGCAGCCGATTTCGAATACGAGATGGAAATGGCCGGCATGAACGAGACCATGGCGCCGAACGTTCAGACGGTGCTGCTGCCGGCCTCGCCGGCGGTCCGCCCGATCACCGCCACACTGGTGCGTCAGATCGCCTCCATGGGCGGCGACGTTTCGCCGTTCGTGCCGCCGGCCGTCGCGGCGCGCCTGAAAGCGAAATTCGCCGGCAAGTCCGGCCGCTAAGTTGGAGATGTCATGATCCGCATTCTCGTCGTTCTCGGCGCGCTCCTTGGCGCGGCGCCGGCGCTGGCGCAGTCGCTGCCGGCCGGGCTCGATCCGCAGAACACCATTCTGATCGATACGAAATATGGGCGCATCACGATCAAGCTGCGCAATGACATTGCGCCCAAGCATGCCGAGCGCATCAAGACGCTCGCGCGCGAGAAGTTCTACGACAACGTGCCGTTCCATCGCGTGATCCCGGGCTTCATGGCGCAGACCGGCGATGGCCAGAACCAGAATGGCACCGGCGGATCGAAATACGGGCCGTTGCAGGCGGAATTCTCCAACGCGCCGTTCAAGCGCGGCACCGTCGGAATGGCGCGGCGCGGCGACAGCATCCATTCCGCCAACAGCCAGTTCTTCATCGTCTATGCCGATGCGCCGCACCTCAACGGCCAATACACCGTGGTCGGCGAGGTGGTGAGCGGGATGGACGTGGTCGATCGGATCAAGAAGGGCGAGCCGGTGGTCGATCCGGACCGCATGCTGCGGGTTCAGGTCGCTGCCGACGCTAAGTGATAAGGCTTTTGTGATGCGGGCCGTCCATGCGTTGTTTGCGATCGCCGCCGGTGGAGCGGGCACGCTCGACGCCACGGCGGCGGCGGTCTGCAGCGTGTTCGACAATCGTCCGTGTGCGCCGACGGTCTGTAGTGTGTTCGATGGCAAGCCCTGCCAGCCGGAGGTGCAATACCCGATCGGGCCGGATCTGCGGTTGACGATCGAAAGCGCCGGGGCCGGCGGCCGGCACGACGAACCAACGCCGGAGCGCAAGCTGGACACGCTGCGCGAGATGTTCGCGGCGCTGCGCGCCTGCTGGGTACCGCCGCCGCGCGATGCGTCGCGGCCCGGCATGCAAATGTCGATCCGGTTTGCGTTCAAGCGCACTGGCGAGATCGTCGCGCCGCCGCGCGTGACCTATGTCACGCCCGACGCCCCGCGCGAGATGCGGGAGCGCTATCGCAGCGCGGTCGACGCCGCGCTCGAACGCTGCACGCCGCTACCCCTGAGCAAGGGATTAGGAGGCGCGGTTGCCGGTCGTCCGATCGCCATCCGTTTCATCGATAACCGAACCTAGGACAGACCCATGGCTGATGCAGACAACACGCTGATCCTCGAGACCACCAAGGGCAAAGTGTCGATCGCGATGCGGCCCGACCTCGCTCCCACCCATGTCGCCCGCATCAAGGAGCTGGTGCGCGACGGCTTCTACAATGGAGTCGCCTTCCACCGCGTCATCGACGGCTTCATGGCGCAGACCGGCTGCCCGCACGGCACCGGCGCCGGCGGCTCGGGCAAGAAGCTCAAGGCGGAATTCTCCAAGGAGAAGCACGTGCGCGGCACGGTCTCGATGGCGCGCGCGCAAAATCCGGATTCCGGCGACAGCCAGTTCTTCATCTGCTTCGAGGAATCGCCCTGGCTCAACGGCCAATACACGGTCTGGGGGCAGGTGACCGAAGGCATGGAGAACGTCGACAGATCAAGCGCGGCGAGCCGGTGCCCGATCCCGACCGCATAGTCTCCGCGCGCATGGCCGCCGACGCCTGAGCACGGCAAATCGCGCCGAGGCGGTCCGACCCATAATTATTGATTTTTTCTCGCGTCTTGGCGCCGAGAGTCCGGCTCGGCCTCGCAAACCCAGGCGTCCTGCGCGAACCATTCGTGCTCGGTCCGGCAGACCGGACAATAAGCGCGCATGAAGAAGACCGGCATGGAACGGAAGCTGGCGCGATCCGCCACCAGGCCGGTCGGGATTTCGCGCCCGCTATCCGGGCATCTGACCATTACGGTGCCGATGACACGCTCCTGATTCGAACCATCGCATGTCCTCGCTAGCGGCGGCATGCGAAGAGAGTGTGACGCGACCGGGGCGATATCGAGATGTCGATCACAATCCGGCGACACGCGTCATAGCTTTTATTCGATTTTTAGGCCGCGAATTAATCTGCTGGTCGTGGAACCCCGGTATCCCCCCGGCGTTACCGTCACCGATCCGATCCAATCCAACCATCGCAGGGGGCGATCATGCCGCGACCCCATCTTCATGACGACACGTTAGCGCCTGCGTTCATGCCGGGGCGGCCCTACACCCGCTACCTGGTGCTGCGCCACGAGGATGAGTGGATCATCAAGTTCGAGGGCGAGGAATACGGGCCTTACAAGACCGAGCGCGAAGCGCTGCTGTTTGCCATCGATGCCGCCCAGAAGCTCGGCGAGGGGGGCGAGCAGACGCAAGTGTCCCTCGCGGACGAGCACGGCGAGCATCGTCCGACCTGGACGTTCGGCACCGATCCCTATCCGCCGCGGCTCTAGCGGCGGCCGTCTGTTTGTATCGGCGCGTTTGATCGGCCGGCGCTCCGGCCGAGAGTGCCGCGCGTATGCCCTTGTGCGAACGGCCGCGTTCGGCAATCAACGGCCCATGCGGACCGACCTGTTCGATTTCGAGCTTCCGGCTGAGCGGATCGCGCTGCGTCCGATCGCGCCGCGCGACGCCGCGCGGCTTCTGGTCGTTCGGCCGGACGGCAAGCCGGAATTCGAGGACCGCGGCGTGCGCGATCTTCCCGACTTGCTGCGACCGGGCGACGCGCTCGTGGTGAACAATACTCGGGTGATTCCGGCGCGGTTGACCGGCCGCCGGATCGGGCGCGGCGGCACGGAACCGGAGATCGAGGCGACGTTGCACCGGCGGCTCGACGGCGCGCGCTGGCGCGCCTTCGTGAAGCCCGGCAAGCGGCTTCAGCCCGGCGACGTGGTGCGGTTCGGGGACGAGGGCAGGGTCTGTTTCCTCGGCCAGCTCGACGCCACCGTGGAAGGGAAAGGCGAGGGCGGCGAGGTCACGCTCGCCTTCGCCTTTCACGGGCCCGTCCTCGATCAGGCGGTGGCGGAACGCGGCGACATGCCGCTGCCGCCCTACATCGCCTCGCGCCGCGCTCCCGACGAGCGCGACCGCGCCGACTACCAGACCATGTTCGCCCATGACGAGGGCTCGGTGGCGGCGCCGACCGCGGGGCTGCATTTCACCGATGCGCTGGTCGAGAAGCTGAAGAAACGGGGGATCGCGCTGCACACGGTCACGCTGCACGTCGGCGCCGGCACCTTCCTGCCGGTCAAGACCGAGGATGTCGCCGATCACAAGATGCAAGCGGAGGAAGGAAGCGTGAGTGCGGCGACCGCCGACGCGCTCAATGCCGTGCGCCGGGACGGCGGCTGCATCGTCGCGGTCGGGTCCACCTCCTTGCGCCTGATCGAGAGCGCGAGCGGCGATGACGGCGTCATCCGGGCGTTCGACGGCGACACCGCGCTGTTCATCACGCCCGGCTACCGCTTTCGTGCCGTCGACGTGATGATGACCAATTTCCACCTGCCGCGCTCGACCTTGTTCATGCTGGTCGCGGCCTTTTGCGGACTCGACCGGATGAAGCGGGCCTACGCGCATGCGATCGAAGCCGGCTACCGCTTTTACTCGTACGGCGATGCGTGCTTGCTGTTTCGCGCGCCCGCCTGATACCACCGCAGAATGCCGAAGCTGTTCTCCTTCCGCCTGATCGCCACCGACGACGCTGCGCGCCGCGGCGAAATCACGACGCCGCATGGGACGGTGGCGACGCCGGCCTTCATGCCGGTCGGCACCCAGGCGACGGTGAAGGGGTTGTCGCCCGAGGTGGTGCGCGCGACCGGCGCCGACATCGTGCTCGCCAATACCTACCCCCTGATGCTGCGACCCGGCGCGGAGCGCATCGCCGCGCTCGGCGGCCTGCACGCTTTTATGCGCTGGCCGCACCCGATCCTCACCGATTCAGGCGGCTTTCAGGTCATGTCGCTGTCGGCGCTGCGCAAGCTCGAGGAGAAGGGCGTCACCTTCCGGTCGCACCTCGACGGCGCCATGGTCGCGCTTTCGCCCGAGCGCGCGATCGAGATCCAGCGCCTGCTCGGAGCCGACATTTCCATGCAGCTCGACGAATGCATGAAGCTGCCGGCCGGGCATGCCGAGCTCGAGCGCGCGATGCATCTCTCGCTGCGCTGGGCCGAGCGCTCGAAACGCGCGTTCGAGCAGGCGCCGAAGGGAAGGGCGCTGTTCGGAATCGTCCAGGGCGGTGATGATCGCGGCCTGCGCGCCGAGAGCGTGCGGGCGCTGACCGGCATCGGGTTTGACGGCTATGCCATCGGTGGCCTTGCGGTCGGCGAGACGCCGGAGGCAATGCGCAACGTCATCGAGCACGTCGCTCCCATGCTGCCGGCGGACCATCCGCGCTATCTCATGGGGGTCGGCACCCCGGCCGATCTGCTCGAGGCGGTCGCGCGCGGCCTCGACATGTTCGATTGCGTGCTGCCCACCCGCAACGGCCGCCACGGCCTGGCCTTCACCCGCCACGGCCCGATCAACATCAAGAACGCGCGCCATGCCGACGATTCGCGCCCGCTCGATGAAAAGAGCCCGCTCCCGGAAGCGCGTACCTATTCGCGCGCTTACCTCCATCATCTGTTCAAGGCCAACGAGACGCTCGGGGCGGTTGTCCTGTCCACCGTCAACCTTGCCTATTATCAGGAACTCATGGCGGGAACCCGCGCAGCCATTGCCGCCGGCCGCTTCGCCGATTTTGCCGGTGAGATCAGGGCCGGCTGGTCGGCGCGCGCGGATATCTACCCGGAAGACCAAGGCGACGTTGCGCCGCGATGAAACCTCCCACGGGGCCCTCGACGCGGCGGCGGTACCGAAGCACAATGGAATCCCTCTAAGCAATAACGGCGCAGCGAACTGCTGGCCGGAATCCGGGAGATGCGACCGCCATGGCCATCAGCTTGAAGGTCAACGGGGCGAGCCGCTCGGTCAACGCCGAGCCGGATACGCCGCTGCTCTATGTGCTCCGCAACGATTTCGAGCTCAACGGCGCCAAATTCGGCTGCGGCCTGTCGCAGTGCGGCGCGTGCACGGTGCTGGTCAACGGCAAGGCCGTCCGCTCCTGCGTGACCCCCATCAGCCAGGTCGGCGAGGGCGAGGTGACGACGATCGAGGGGCTCGGCACCCTCGACAAGCTCCACCCGCTGCAAAAGGCGTTCATCGAGGAGCAGGCGGCGCAGTGCGGCTACTGCATCAACGGCATGGTCATGGCCGCCAAGGAACTGCTCGACCGCAACCCGCGTCCGACCGAGGCGCAGGTCCGCGAGGGGCTCGCCGGCAATCTCTGCCGCTGCGGCACCCATAACCGGATCGTGCGCGCGGTGATGCGTGCGGCGCAGGCGAACGGGAGGACCTGACCATGAACGCTCCGCACCTCACACGGCGTGATTTCACCGCCGGGCTCGGCGGCTTGGTCGTTTCCTTCAGCCTCGCGCCGAAACTCGCGCTCGGCCAGGAACGCGTCCAGCTTCCAGGAAGCCTGCAGACCAACCGGATGCTCGATGCGTGGCTGCGCATAAATGTCGACGGAACGGTGACCGTGTTCACCGGCAAGGTCGAACTCGGCCAGGGCATCCTCACCGCGCTCACCCAGATCGCCGCCGAGGAACTCGATGTTCCGCTCGCGCGCATCAAGATCATCTCGGGCGACACCGGACGCACACCCAATGAAGGCCAGACCGCCGGCAGCCAGTCGGTCGAGAACAGCGGCACCGCGCTCCGCATGGCCGGTGCCGAGGCGCGCGGCATCCTGCTCGATCTCGCCGCCAAGCGGTTCGGCGTCGCCGCCGACACGCTGAAGGTCGCCGATGGCACCATCACCGCGGCGGACGGCCGCAAGGTGAACTATGGCGAGCTCGCGGGCGAGGCCGATTTCAAGCGCGAAGCCACCGCCAAGACAGCGCCCAAGCCGCCGGCGCAGCACAAGATCGTGGGCCAGCCGGTGCCGCGTCTCGACATTCCCGCGAAAGTCACCGGGGGGGCTGCCTTCGTCCAGGACGTCCGGCTCCCCGGAATGCTGCACGGCCGCGTCGTCCGGCCGCCGCGCTACGGCTCCAAGCTTGCCAGCGTGGACGAAGGGAAAGTGAAGTCCCTGCCCGGCGTGGTCGCGGTCGTGCGCGACGGCAGCTTCCTCGGCGTCGTCGCCGAGCGCGAGGAGCAGGCGATCAAGGCGCGCACCGCGCTCGCCGGCGCCGCGACATGGCAGGACGGTCCGGAACTGCCGGACCCCGCGAAAATTTACGAGCACCTCCAGTCGCTGCCGACGGACAGCAAGGTCATCAGCGACAAGCAGGCGCCGGTTCTCGCCGGCGCTAGGGTGATTGAGGCGACGTATCACCGGCCCTATCAGGCGCATGCCGCGATCGGCCCGTCATGCGCGCTCGCCGAGGTCAAGGACGGCAAGCTCACGGTCTGGACGCATACGCAAGGGGTATTTCCCCTGCGCGCGACTCTGGCAAAGGCGCTGGACATGCAGCCGGCCGCCATCCGCTGCATCCATGTCGAGGGCTCGGGCTGTTACGGCCACAACGGCGCCGACGACGTGGCGCTCGACGCTGCGCTGCTGGCGCGCGCCAGCGGCGGACGGCCGGTCCGGCTGCAATGGATGCGCGACGACGAGTTCGCCTGGGAGCCCTACGGGGCCGCCATGACCATGCGCGCCAAGGCCGCGGTGGCGGACGGGCGCATCGTCGACTTCACCTATGACGTGTTCAGCAACCCCCACAGCATGCGTCCCGGCGATCCCGACGGCGTCAATCTGCTGGCAAGCTGGGATCTGGCCAGTCCTAAACAGCCAGGGCCGGCGCGGATGGGGGCGCAACCGGCGGGCATGGGCGATCGCAACGCGATTCCCCTCTACGACTTCCCGCGCCAGCACATCACCAACCATCTGATCAAGCCGATGCCGATCCGGGTGTCCGCGCTGCGCACGCTCGGCGCCTATGCCAACGTCTTCGCGATCGAGTCCTTTGTGGATGAATGTGCCGCCGTGGCCGGCGCCGATCCGGTCGCGTTCCGGCTGGCGCATATGAAGGATGCGCGCGGGCGCGCGGTGATCGAGGCGGTCGCCAAGGCGGCTGACTGGAAGCCGGGCCAAACCGCCGGCACGTTGCGCGGCCGCGGCATCGGCTTTGCCCGCTACAAGACAACCGCGACCTACAATGCGGTGATCGCCGAGGTCGAGATCGATCGCGCCAGCGGCAAGATCAAGGTGCCGCGCGTGTGGACCGCGGTCGATGCCGGGCAGATCATCAATCCCGACGGGCTCACCAACCAGATCGAGGGAGGCATCATCCAGTCGACGAGCTGGACGCTCCACGAGCACGTGCAGTTCGACAAGGCCGGCATCCGCTCGCGCGATTGGAAAAGCTACCCGATCCTGACCATGCCGGAGGCGCCCAAGGTCGAGACCGTGCTGCTCAATCATCCGAATGAAAAATCCTTGGGGGCGGGCGAAGCCTCGCAAGGGCCGACGGTGGCCGCAATCGCCAACGCATTCGCGGCGGCGACCGGCAAGCGCCTGCGCGAGCTTCCGTTCACGCCCGATCGGGTTAAGGCCGCGCTGGCGTGAGCAATCGGCTGGTCATCACAAGAAATATCAAACGGGGAGGAAACATATGGCACGGACGTGCTTGCTTCGTGGCCTTCTGACGACGGGTGCAATCATCGGCTTGGCCGCGCCGGCCGCCGCGCAAGCGCCGAAGGTCGGCGATCCGCCGGAAGCCCGGAACATGCGCCTCGTCGGCTACAGCGACCTGCAGGCGCGCAGTGCCTACCAGCCGATCATCCACAAGCAGGGCGACCGCTACATCGCCTATATCGGACACCACGGCGGCATCGAGGCGATCCCGAAGCCGGTCAACGCGCTGAACCGGCAGCCCGAGTTCAACGGCACGTCGATCGTGGACGTGACCGATCCCAGGCAGCCGAAATATCTCGCGCACATCCCGGGAGAAGAGGGGCTCGGCGAGGCCGGCGGTGCCCAGATGGTGCGCGCCTGCGACGGCAAGACGCTGCCCAAAGGCGATCCCAACGCGGTCTATCTCCTGCGCACCTTCGGCAATCAGGCGCACGAGATCTGGAACGTGACCGAACCGGCGGCCCCGAAGCTGATCGGCCGTATCTCGACCGGCCTCAAGAACACCCACAAGAGCTGGTGGGAATGCGACACCGGCATTGCCTACCTCGTTTCCGGCGTTCCGACCTGGCGCACGCGCCGGATGACGGAAGTCTTCGACCTCAGCGATCCCACGAAGCCGGTCAAGATTCGCGATTACGGACTGATCGGGCAGCAGCCCGGCGCCACCGGCACGGTGCCGATCGAGCTGCACGGGATGATCTCCACCGGCCCGCAGGGCAACCGGGTGATCTTCGCCTACGGCACCAACAAGGGCGGCGTGATGCAGATCGTCGACCGCGAAAAGCTCATCAAGGGCCCGGCCGAGCCGACGCCCGACAACCTGCGTTACCCGGTGATCGGCCAGCTCGACATGCTGCCGCTCAACGGCGCGCACAGCGCCATCCCGCTCGGCAAGGTGAAGATCGCCGAGTTCGCCAAGGATCTGGCCGGCGGCATTCGCGACATGATCATGATCGTCGACGAGTCGCTGGTGAACGAATGCCAGGCGGCGGAGACGCGCCAGATGGTCTGGTTCGTCGACGCCACGGTGGAGTCACGGCCGATGATCGTGTCGAACTACAACGTGCCCGAGGCGAGCGGTAATTTCTGCTCGCGCGGTGGCCGTTTTGGCTCGCATTCCGTGAACGAGAGCGCGGCCCCGGTGTTTCATCAGAAGCTCGCCTTCGTCACCTGGTTCAACGCCGGCGTGCGGGCGATCGACATCCGCGATCCCTATACGCCGAAGGAGGTCGGCTATTTCATTCCGCCGATCACCGAGGCGACCGACAAGCGCTGCATCAAGGTCGACGGCCAGGACCGCTGCAAGACCGCGATCCAGAGCAACAACGTCGAGACCGACGACCGCGGCTACATCTATGTGGTCGATCGCGCCAATACCGGCATGCACATCCTCGAAGTCACCGGCGAAGCCCGCAGCGTCGCCGGATTGCCATGAGTGGCCGCCATAGCGGGATATCGGGAGGAAAAGGAATGATGGACAATCTCGCTTGGTGCGCTCGCCTGTCGCTCGGCGTTGCGGCGGCTGCGATGTTGGCGGTGCCGGCGTTCGCGCAGACCCGGCCGGAGGCACCAAAGGTCGGCGACCCGCCGGAAGCCTGGAACGTGCGGCTCGTCGGCCACAACGATCTGCAGGGGCGCAGCGCCTACCAGCCGACCATCGTCAAGCAGGGCAATCGCTACATCGCCTATATCGGCCACCACGGCGGCAGCAAGCAGGTGCCGATGCCGGTCAATTCGCTGACCGGCCAGCCTGAGCTCAACGGCACGTCGGTCGTCGACGTCACCGACCCGAAGGCGCCGAAATATCTTGCTCATATTCCCGGCGCAGTCGGCGACGGCGAGGCCGGCGCCGCGCAGATGACGCGCGTGTGCGACGGCCGCAGCCTCGGCAAGGGCGACCCGGACAAGGTTTACCTCCTGCGCACGTTCGGCCGCGAAGGACACGAGACCTGGGACGTCACCGATCCGGCCAAACCGAAAATCCTCGCCCGCATCCTGGGCATGCGGGACACCCACAAGAATTTCTGGGAATGCGAGGGCGGCATCGCCTATCTCGTGTCCACGCCGCAGGGCTGGCGCACCCGCATCACCCAGGTCTACGACCTGAGCGATCCGGCCAATCCGGTGAAAATCCGCGACTTCGGGCTGGTCGGGCAACAGCCCGGCGCCACCGGCGCGGTGCCGGTGGCCATCCACGGCATGGTGTCCACCGGGCCGAAGGGCAACCGCATCTATTTCGCCTTCGGCACCAACAAGGGCGGCATCCTCCAGATCGTCGACCGCGAGAAGCTCTTGAAGGGCCCGGCGGAGCCGACGCCGGACAACCTGCGCTATCCGGAGGTCGGGCGGCTCGACATGTCGCCGCTTGTCGGCGCGCATACGACCATGCCGCTTGGCCGGATCAAGATCGCCGAGTTCGCCAAGGATAAGGACCAAGGCGACCGCGAGTTCGTCATGATCGTCAACGAGACCTTCGCCAACGACTGCGGCGAAGCGCGGCAAATGGTCTGGTTCGTGGATTCCACCATCGAGTCGCGCCCCATGGTGGTGTCGAACTGGACCGTGCCCGAGGCGAGCGGTAATTTCTGCTCGCGCGGCGGCCGCTTCGGCGCGCACTCCTCGAACGAGAGCACGCATCCGCTGTACTATCAGAAGCTCACGTTCATCACGTTCTTCAATGCCGGCGTGCGCGTTCTCGACGTGCGCAATCCCTATCAGCCGAAGGAAGTGGCCTATTTCATCCCGCCGATCTCGGAGGCGACCGAGAAGCGCTGCGCGACCGTCGACGGCAAGGAAGTCTGCAGCAAGACCACGATCCAGAGCAACAACGCCGAGGTCGACGACCGCGGCTACATCTACATCGCCGACCGCGCCAACACCGGCCTGCATATCGTCGAGCTGACCGGTGAGCCGCGGGCGATCGTGGGCCTGCCGCCGCAGTAATTTTCTCTGCGCAGACGGATGAAACGTGTAATCTTGAATGAACGATTGGCCTTGCTCCGGCAAAGGCCAACGAAGGGAGGAATGCCATGACAGGTCCGGCCGTTCGCCATTCCGGATTCCGCTGCGGCGCGAGCGTGCTCGCTCTCGGTCTGTTGGCCGCGCCGGCCGCTGCCCAGGTGCAGACCATCGGCGCCGCGCCCGAATCCAAGAACATACGCCTCGTCGGCTACAACGATCTGCAGGCGCGCAGCGCCTATCAGCCGACCATCGTCCATCAGGGCAATCGCTATCTCGCCTACATCGGCCACCATGGCGGCAGCAGCGAGGTCCCGCGGCCGATCAATCCGCTCAGCGGCCAGCCCGAGCTCAACGGCACCTCGGTCGTCGATGTCACCGATCCGGCGCAGCCGAAATTCCTCAAGCACATTCCGGGCGCGGAAGGCTCGGGCGAGGGCGGCGGCGCGCAGATGGTGCGCGTATGCGCGGGGGCAAGCCTACCGCGGGCCGACCGCGGCAAGTTCTACATGCTGCGCACACTCGGCACGACGGCGCATGAGATCTGGGATGTCACCGACCCGATGAATCCGTCGCGGCTCGCGCTGATCGGCGGCAATTACCAGGACACGCACAAGAGCTGGTGGGAATGCGACACCGGCATTGCCTACCTCGTCTCCGGACTGCCGGGCTGGCGCACCAAGCGCATGACCGAAGTCTACGATCTCGGCGATCCGGCGAAACCGGTCAAGATCCGCGACTTCGGCCTGGTCGGGCAGGAGCCCGGCGCCACCGGCGTCGTGCCGACCGAGCTGCACGGCCCGATCTCGCTGCCGGAACGTAACCGCATTTATTTCGGTTTCGGCACCCAGAAGGGCGGCATTCTCCAGATCGTCGACCGCGAGAAGCTCTTGAAGGGCCCGAAGGAGCCGACACCGCAGAATCTGCAGTACCCCGAGATCGGACGGCTGACCATGTCGCCGCTCGTCGGCGCGCACACCACCTTCCCGCTGCTGCAGGTGCCGGTCCCCGATTTCGCCAACGACGGCAGCTCAACGCGTGACTTCGTGATGATCGTCAACGAGGCTACGCAAAACGAGTGCAAGCCGCAGCCGCGCCAGCTTGTCTGGTTTGCCGATGTCACGGTCGAGAACCACCCGATGGTCGTGTCGAACTTCAACGTCAGCGAGGCGAGCGGCAATTTCTGCTCGCGTGGCGGCCGCTTCGGCGCGCATTCCTCGAACGAGGACATGTCGCCGGTGTTCTACAAGAAGCTGGCCTTCATCGCCTTCTTCAATGCCGGCGTGCGCGCGATCGACGTGCGCGATCCGTTCCAGCCGAAGGAAGTCGGCTATTTCATTCCGTCTATTACGGAAGCGACCGATAAGCGTTGCATCAGGGTCGACGGCCAGCAGCGCTGCAAGGTGGCCATCCAGACCAACAACGTGGAGACCGACGACCGCGGCTACATCTACATCGTCGATCGCGCCAACACCGGTTTGCACATCCTCGAGGTCACCGGCGAGGCGCGCGCGATCGCGGGCATGCCGCAACGGTAACGGATCACATCCCGCCGTAGAGCCAGGAGATGCCTTCGTAGGCCTCCTCCGGCGTGCGCGGTCTGAGCATCTGGTTGCGCAGCTCCGCTACAGGCCCGCGCGCGTGATAGAACTCGCCGTAAACGCGGGCCATGATCTGCACCCGCGCGGTCCGCAGATAGCGCTGCTGCACGTAGGCCTGGAACGCCGCCGGCAGGTTGTCGGGCTGCGCTGAGGCTTTTTCCGCGAGCCACACCGCATCTTCAGTCGCCATGCAGGCGCCCTGGGCGAGGTATTGCAGCATCGGATGCGCCGCGTCGCCCAACAGCGCTACGCATCCCTTCGACCAATCCTTGACCGGTTCGCGGTCGCACAGGACCCACATGCGCCAGGTCTCGATGCGCTCGAGCATGCGCAGCACCTCGGGACGCTGGCCCTTGAAGTGCGCCCACAGCTCGTCGGCGTCGGCTTCGGCGTTCCAGCCTTCGACGTAACGGTCGGAATGGAACACCGCGACGAGGTTGTAGAGCTCGCCCCGCCGCAGCGGATAATGCACGAAGTGCGTGCGCGGGCCGGCCCACAGCACCACGTCCGGGCGCCAGAGGTCGGCCGGCACCTCGTCGCGCTTGAGCACCGCGCGGTAGGCGATGTGACCGGAGACGCGCGGCTTGCCGTCGCCGACGATCTTGTCGCGGATCTTCGACCACATGCCGTCGCAGCCGATCAGCGCGCGGCCTTGTACCTTTTCGCCGCCATGCAGGAGCGCGGTGACGCTCTTGCCGTCGTCCTCGAACTCCTCTACGCGCCGATGGGTTTCCAGGGTGATCGCGTTGCTGTCCTGGCAGGCCTTGA
>Ga0114129_10004022_pt1 | contig 20743 bp, 17 predicted proteins | sample RhiMetdeltSRZDD1_FD_80071 | JGI IMG/M metagenome (GOLD analysis project Ga0114129, IMG submission 80071) | Populus rhizosphere microbial communities from Tennessee, USA - Rhizosphere MetaG P. deltoides SRZDD1 (version 2) (version 2) | ecosystem: Host-associated > Plants > Roots > Rhizosphere >... | reverse complement strand
GACGAGCCCGCCGGCGGCTCCGATGTCGAGTCTGTCGACGAGGGCGAGATCGGTCCGCTCTCCGACGAGCTCCTGAGCGTGGCGCCGGAGGAGGTGCAGGCCGCCGCGGAGGCGCCCATCGCCACCAGCGCTCCCATCGCCGCCGCCGTACCCGCCGCCGACGAAGAGCCGCCCGCCGTCCTCCTCGTGGACGACGAGGCCGACGTTCGTCAGATCCTGGCCCAGTCGTTCACGGGCGCCGGGTATCAGGTCATCGAGGCCGAGGACCCCGACGCCGCCGTCAAGAAGGCCAACCGCCTGGGCAAGGCGGGCATCCGCTTCCTCCTCGTCTGCGACCTCGGCATGCCCACCTCGGGCGGCCGCTCGTTCCAGGGCGGCTTCGAGGTCGTCAAGAAGATGTGGAAGATGCACATGCGCATCCCTGTCCTGATGATGGCGGAGCGTGTGAACGCGGCCCTGCAGGCCCGCGCGAAGCAGATGGGGATCGACGCCATCGTCTTCAAGCCGGGGCTGTCGAAGCTCGATCCCGAGCAGTTCCGCGCCGACCTGCGCGCGTTCGCGGATCGCCTCAACAAGGACATCCTGCCCACGCTCGGCTCACGAGCGGCGACGGCGCCGATGACGCACGCGGGAGACAAGAAGCCGGCGCGTCCGGGTCCGATGGGCGGGGAGGAGATCTCGAAGGAGATCGCGCTCCTGCAGGAGCGTCTCGAGGAGCTGCGCAAGCAGAACGATCCCACCCAGATCTCGCTGCTCGTCATGAAGGCGGCCCGCGAGTTCTTCGAGCGCGGCATCCTGCTCCTGATCAAGGATGCGGAGGCGCGCGGCCTGGCGGGGTTCGGTCCGGCCCCGCGCGGCGAGAACATCAACCTCCTCGTGCGCGACGTGGCGGTGCCGCTGGCCGAGGCCTCCGCCTTCGCCGACGTCGCCACCCGCCGCAAGCCGCTCCTGAACGTGACCCAGCAGGACGGCAAGTGGATGGCGCACTTCTACGGCAAGGTCGGGAAGTTCCGGGCCTCGAACGCGGCGATCCTCCCCCTCCTCGCCCACCGGGAGGTCATCGCGCTGCTCTTCGGCGACAACCCGGAAACGGGCCGGGAGGTCAAACGGCTGGACGCGCTCAGCCTCTTCATCGACCAGGCGGGCCTGGCCCTGGAGAACCTCTTCCTGCAGCGCAAGATCCGGCACCTCGAAGGTGGCGCGGCCTGAGCCTTTCGCGATAGAATCCGGCCCAAGGACGGCCCTAGCCCCAGCGCCGAGGTGATTTGAAATGTCCAATCAGGACGATCCCTTCAAGAAAGGCCAGGAGTTCTTCCAGATCTTCATCAAGGTCCGGGAGTTCACCGAGGAGCTCCTGAAGGAGAACGAGCGCCTCCGCTACAAGATCGCCCACCTCGAGAGCGCCGGACCCACGCCTGCCGCCGGCACCGGCGACGACAAGACGAAGGAATTCGTCCGCAAGATACGGGAGCTGGAAGAGCGCCTGACGGAGATGGAGGCGCGCTACCGGAAGGTCGAGGAAGAGAACAAGGAGTTCGCCGACCGCTACATCGAGATCGAGGAGCAGAACAACAACCTGGCGAACCTGTACGTCGCGTCGTACCAGCTTCACTCGACGCTCGACTACAAGGAGGTCGTCCGCATCGTCCAGGAGATCATCATCAACCTGATCGGCGCGGAGGCCTTCCACGTTTTCATCCTCAGCGACAAGGCGGCGGTGCTCGAGCTCGAGAGCTCCGAGGGCCAGTCGAGCCCGGTGACGCAGGTCGCGCTGGGCGCGGGGCGCATCGGCATGGCCGCGCAGACCGGCGAGAGCTACTTCGCCGACAAGGTGGCCCACACCGAGCCGACGGCGTTCGAAGAGCCGATCGCCTGCATCCCCCTCAAGATCAAAGACAGCGTGATCGGCGTGATCTCGATCAACAAGCTGCTGGTGCAGAAGACGGCCTTCACGACGATGGACTTCGAGCTGTTCACGCTGCTCGCGGGCCACGCCGCCACCGCCATCTTCTCCGCCAAGCTGTACTCCACGTCCACGCGGAAGCTCACCACGCTGCAGGGCTTCCTGGACATGCTGAAGAGCCAGCCCGCGAAGCCGCAATAGGCGTCAGCGCCCGGTCTTGAGCCGTTCGCAGGCCGGCGCGTATTCGGCGTCACACGCTTGTTTCCAGAGCGCGCGGGCGCGTGAGAGGTCCTTTTTCACGCCCTCGCCGGAGCTCAGGCACAGGCCGAAGTTGAAGCAGCCGGCAGGCTCGCCTTTGGCGCACGCCTTCTGGAAGAGGGCCACCGCGCGGGTGGCGTCGGTCGGGACGCCCTCCCCCCGGAGATAGACGATGCCGAGGTCGTTGCAGCCGCCGGCGGAGTCACCCTCGCACGCCTGTGCGAGCAATGTGCGGGCGCGGGCGAGATCCTTGCGCACGCCTTTGCCTTCCTTGTAGACATCGCCCAGGTCGGCGCACGCATCCATCTCGCCGCCGGTGCACGCCTTCTCGAACAGCTCCGCCGCGCGGGAGTGGCTCTGCGGTACGCCGGTGCCTTGGCGATGACAGATGCCGAGGTTGCGACAGCCGATCGCGACGTCTCCGTCGCAAGCCTTCGTGTAGAGCGCCACCGCCTGAGGAGCATTCGCGGCGATGCCTTCTCCGTTCTCGAACATGGCGCCCAGCGAGTTGCAAGAGTTGAGGTTTCCGCCTTCGCACGCCTTCCTGTACAGCACGGCGGCGCGCGCGTCGTCGCGGGCCACACCCTTGCCGTCGTCGAACAGCATCGCGAGGTTGTGGCATCCGTAGGGCTCGTCGGAGTCGCAGGCCTTGCCGTAGAGCGTGATCGCCTTCGCCAGGTCGACGGGTACGCCGTCGGCGTTCTCGAGCATGATGCCCAGGGAATTGCACGCGGGCATGTGGTCCGCCTGGCACGCCTTGTCGTAGAGCGCGGCGGCTTTCGCGCCGTCGCGCGCCACACCCTTGCCCTTCAGGTGAACGTAGGCGAGCCGGTAGCAGCCCTCGGCGTCATCGCCGTCGCAAGCCTTGGAAAACAGCGACGCGGCCCGTGGGGCATCGACGGCGGTGCCTTCGCCGTTCGCCAGCATGAAGGCCAACGACGTGCAGCCAGGCATCTCCCCGCCCTCGCAGGCCTTCGCGTACAGGGTGATCGCCTTCGCATCGTCGAGCGCAACGCCCTTGCCGGCATCGTAGAGCTGGGCGAGGTTGAGGCAGGCCAGGGGATACGCGCCGTTGCAGGCCTTGTCGTAGAACGCGGCGGCCTTGCCCTCGTCCGCGGTGATGCCTTCACCCGCCTCCAGCATCGCGCCGAGGTTGTTGCAACCGGCGGCGTGGCCGCCATCGCAGGCCTTCCGATAGAGCTCGGCCGCTTTGGCGTCGTCCTGTTTGACGCCCTCCCCTTCGTCGTACAGCTCGGCGAGGTCGTGGCAGTCGGAGGCGGTGCCCTTGGCGCAGCCGCGCTCGAGCTGCACGGGCGTTTGTTGGGTCTGTCGTTCGGCGGCGTTCAGGTCCACCGGCGGCGGAACGGCCGCCACGAGTGCGGCCAGGAGCCACGGTGCGAGAGCCTCACGGGCGTTCATCACGGGACCTCCCAGGCCGGTGATCTTACCTGTGGCAGACTCACAGGTGGAGACATGAAGCCCGGATCGCAGGCAGGCCGTGTCCATTCGCTCAACGTCTCGGGAGGAGGCGTGCCCAAGACGCCGGTCCCTTCCGCGCACGTTCGCGCGACCGGTGTGGAAGGTGATCGGCAGCGCGACCTGCGGTATCACGGCGGGCCGGACCGCGCGGTGTCCCTGTTCTCGTACGAGCTCATCGAATCGCTTCGTGCGGACGGACATCCGATCGGCGCCGGCTCCATCGGTGAGAACCTGACGCTCGTGGGTCTCGACTGGAACCAATTGGCTCCCGGGGTCCGGTTGCAGATCGGCGACGTCGTTCTCGAGGTCACGTCGGCGGTGCCTCCGTGCAAGACGATCGCCGGCTCCTTCCGCGACGGCGATTTCAATCGCGTGTCGCACAGGAGCCGTCCGGCGCGAAGCCGCTTCTACTGCCGCGTGCTCGCCGAAGGCGTCGTCACCGCCGGCGATCCCGTCACGCTCCTGGCCGCAGAAGGATGAGTCGCGTGCGGCGCGTCGCGGGTGCGGCGGTGGCTATGTCGGCGCTGTATCTCGGTTCGTACGTCGCCCTGCGTCAGACCCAGGTCGAGACGTGGGAGCACGACGGCCGTCGCTATGTGATCATCCCTGCAGCCGCGCGCGTTCTGTACTACTTGTATCGCCCGGTCATGTACGCCGACCAGGCCGCGACGGGCATGCGGTTCCATATCGGTCCCCATCGCGAATGACCCGAGGTGCACCTTGCCGCTGACCGTCGACGCCTTCCGGCGCCTCGCCCTCGGTCTTCCCGAGGCCGTCGAGCAGGGCCATATGGGACACCCCGACTTCCGCGTGCGCGGCAAGATCTTCGCGACGCTCGGCTATCCCGACGGCGGCTGGGCGATGGTGAAGCTCACCCGTGAGCAGCAGCAGGCCTTCGTCGACACCGCGCCGAAGGTGTTCGCGCCCGTGAAGGGCGGCTGGGGTCTGAAGGGTGCGACGAACGTCAAGCTGCGGGCGGCGTCGGCACGCGTGCTGCAGCCGGCTCTCCAAACGGCGTGGCGGAACGTGGCGCCGAAGAGCCTCGCGCCGGCGCCGTCGAAGGCGTCCAGGCGCGGAGGCGTGAGCTACGACGCCGTCTGCAAGATGGCCCTCGAGTATCCCGGGATGGAAGAGTCGACGTCGTACGGTACGCCGTCGCTCAAGGTGTTCGGGAAGTTCATGGCCCGCCTCAAGGAAGATGGCGAAACGCTGGCCATTCGCGTCGGCTTCGAAGAGCGCCAGAAGCGCATGGATGAGGATCCGGCTACCTTCTACATCACGGATCACTACGCGAGCTACCCGGCGGTGCTCATCCGGCTGCGAACGGTCACACGGACAGTGATGCTGGAGATCCTGGAGATCGCGTGGCGGTCGGTGGCTCCGAAGCGGGCGGTAGCGGACTTCGACAGAGCACGATGAGCCAGGCGCCCGGTGACGATCGCGGCGACGATCCCGAGGCGCCGGCGGCGCACCTCCTTCTGGTTCGAGGCATCATGGGTGGCGTCGGCGTGGGCGCTCTCCTGCAGGCCGCGTGCGGGATCGCGACCGGCCGCCTGACCTACAGCGTCGGCGACTTCGGTGATGACAACCGCGTGCTCACGGCGCCCGGCGCGCTCAGCCAGGGCGTCCTCTGCTTCGCCATCATGGGCGGGCTGCTGTTCGGCTTCGCGATGTGGCCGCGGCGATTCCAGAGCCGTACCGCCATCGTGGCCAGCCTCGCCGCCGGCTTGTTCGCTCTCTACTGGCTGGGTCGCCTCCACTGAGACGTCCTACGGGGCCCCGAAGAGGCTGACCTCGCTCACGCTGTTCCAGGTGCTGGTGCCGCCGGTGTTGATCGTGGCCGTGTGGCCGAGGTAGCGGATCCAGCGCGCGGTCACCGGCGACGGGAAGTCGTAGCGCTCTTCCGCGGTGGTGGTGCCGCTCGATTGGACGCCGGTGAGGACGTTCGTCCACGTGCCGCCGCCCGTCGAGTACTGGATGTCGAACCGGTTCCGCCGCGCGTTGCCTTGATAGACGGCGACGCCCACACCGCTCACCGAGCGCGACGTGCCGAGATCGAGCTGCAGCCATGCGCCGTCGCCGCTGCCCGACCAGCGTGTGCCCAGGTTGTTGTCGACGGTGTTCCCGGGGACGTTGCCGTCGTTGGTGCTGGCGGTGACCGCGGACGCGGCCGGCGTGATCTCGACGGTGCCGCCGGGGACGGTCGGCGTTGGTGTCGGAGTCGGCGTTCGCGTGGGGGTCGGGGTCACCGTCGGCACGGGCGAGGTCGGCGTCGGTGTCGGAGTGGGTGTCGGTGTCGGCGTGACGGTGCCCGCCGGCCAGCGCGGGCTCGTCCAGTTGTTGGTGAAGCGCGCCTGCTTCGCCCACAGCAGATACCCCACGGTCTCCACGTTCGAAGCGATCTTGTTGGCCGCCACCTGATCGGCGGCAATGATCGAGTACAGCGACGGCCCGAAGCGCGAGAGCACGATGTAGGAGGTCAGCAGGCTCGAGCTCAGCGAGCCTGTTCCGTTCACCTCACCGAACCAACTGTCGCTCGACGGCTGATAGACGGCGTAGCGGATCGTGTTGCCCACGCGGACGCGGTCGGGGAAGTTCGAGTAGCCGCCGAGGATGTCCAGGTAGAACATCGCCTGGATGCCGATCTGGGCGTGGCCGATGTCCTCGACGTTGGTCGTCTCGTCGTAGTACCAGATGTAGGCGGGGAAGCCCTGGTACGTGCGCGTGTCGAACTCGGCGGTGTACCAGTCGTGGTTGGCCTGCACGATCTGCCGATAGCGGGCCGCGCGCGCCGTATTGCCCAGGATCTCGTGGCACTTGGCCAGGCGGAACTTGTTGAAGCTGAACATCCACCCCTGGTTGTGCGGCGCCGGCCGTCCGGGCCGGTTGTAGTCGTAGCGCGGGTCGGTGGGGAAGAAGTAGCGGTTGTCGCTGGCACGCACGAACCAGACGAGGAGGAACGTGTCCTCCGTCTTGTCCATCTCGAGCACGTAGCGGTCGGCGCGCTGCTTGTAGGTGGCGCCGTAGCCGTGCGGGTCGCCGCTCGCCACCGTCTGGTTCCAGAGCGACGGGGTCTGCAGGATGAGCTGCGCCGCGTACGAGATCTTGGCGGCGATGATCCCCTGCTCGGCGCCGCTGCGGTTCTCCGCGGGCAGCCAGATGAGCTCGCGCTTGCCCGTCCAGTCGATCTGCCCCGTGTTCGGATCGTTCCGCCAGCTCAGGTAGCGGTCCGTCCAGCGCAGCATGACGTCGAGGATCGCCTTGTCCTGCGTCATCTCGTACAGGCGCCCCATCGACTCGACGCGCGTGCCGGTGGTGCCGTAGGCGAGGTCGGTGGTGCCGATGGTCGTCGGCAGGGCGAGGCCCTGGATGTGGCTCTTGAAGCTCGCGATCTCGTTGGCCGTGACCTGGCCCGTCTGGCCTTCGAACACCATCTGCGCCTGAGCTGGCACCGCCACCGACATCGCGAACGCCGCACACACGAGGACGCCACAGTTGCGCATCGAGCCTCCGTTGGGATGGTGTGAGGCTAGCGGCTCGTGTGATCGAAAAGCAATCCGTCTTTGGAGCGTGTCCGCAGTCGATCTTTCGACCGGACAGGAATGGCCGATCGAGCGGTGCGCCTGTCAGCGTTCGAAGCGGCGATACTCCGCGAGACGGTGGCGGAACCGGCCGGAGAGGACGTCGCTGGCCGCGCCCAGCGCCTCCAGGATCGCCTCCGCCTCGCGGCGATACCGGCCGCACTTCTCCGGCGACCAATGCGCGGGTGGCGGCTGCAGGTTGGTCGTACGGTCGGCGAGCTTCACCATCCAGATCTCGCGCGGCTGTTGCCTTATCCTCGCCAGCGAGTCGGCCATCTGCTCGTCCTTCGGCTTCGAGGAGTCCTTCGTGAGGGCCGCCACGCCCGCGGCGACGCCGGCTCCGAACTCGCTCGCGATGCGATCTAGACCCACCGGCGTGTCCTCGGCGACGTCGTGCAGCAACGCGCTCACGACGGCCAGATCCGGTTGCTCGTGCGCTTCCATCTGGAGCGCGGCGATGACTTCCGCGGCCACTGAGCAGACGTGGACGAGGTATGGCCGCGCCGAGCCGGGGACCGTTTGCGCGCCGTGGGCGTCGGCCGCGAAGTGGAGCGCCTTCAGATACAGATCCGGCGAAAAGCGAGCCGCGGTCATGGGCAAGGATACCGCACGGCCGCGCGGGTTCGCGGGCGCGGTGCCATAATCGAACGCGGGAGTCCTGCAACCGATGTCACTACCGAAGACGCTTGGCGAGCTGCGACGGGCGACCCCGGCCGGTGCCGGCGGAAGCGTGAAAGACGAGATGCGCCGGAACCTGATCGCGAAGCTGCGCTCCGGCGAGAAGCTGTTCCCCGGCGTGCTGGGTTACGAGGACAGCGTCCTGCCGCGCGTGATCAACGCGATCCTGTCGCGGCACAACATGATCCTGCTCGGCCTGCGCGGCCAGGCCAAGAGCCGCCTGCTGCGCGCGCTGACGACGCTGCTCGATCCACACATGCCCGCGGTCTTGGGCTGCGAGATCCACGACGATCCGTTCCGCCCGCTGTGCCGGCGCTGCCGCGACGTCATCGCCGAGCGCGGCGACGACACGCCGATCGAGCAACTGGTGCCGGAGCAGCGTTACGTCGAGAAGCTCGCCACCCCGGACGTGACGATCGCCGACATCATCGGCGACGTGGACCCGATCCGCGCCGCCCGGGGCGGGCACGACCTGGCCAGCGAGCTCACGATGCATTACGGCCTGCTGCCGCGGGCGCATCGCGGGATCTTCGCGCTCAACGAGCTGCCCGACCTCGCCGGCCGCATCCAGGTCGGTCTGTTCAACATCCTTCAAGAGGGCGACGTCCAGATCAAGGGTTATCCCATCCGCCTGCCGCTGGACGTCTGCATGGTCTTCACCGCCAACCCCGAGGACTACACCGCCCGCGGCAAGATCATCACGCCGCTCAAGGACCGCATCGGCAGCGAGATCCGCACCCACTACCCGAACACCCTGGAGCAGGGCGTGGCCATCACGCAGCAGGAGGCGTGGACCGCGCGCCCCAGCGCCATCGAGATCCAGGTGCCGCGTTTCATCCGCGAGCTGGTGGAGGCGGTGGCCTTCGCGGCGCGCCGCGACCGCAAGATCGACAAACGCAGCGGCGTCAGCCAGCGCCTGCCGATCAGTGCCCTCGAGAACGCGCTGTCGAACGCCGAGCGCCGCGCCCTGGCCCGCAACGAGTCGCCGGCGGTGCCCCGCGTGTCAGACATCTACGCCGCCCTGCCTTCCCTCACCGGCAAGTTCGAGCTGGAGTACGAGGGCGAGCTGATGGGGGCGGAGAACGTCGCCCGCGAGCTCATCCGCGAGGCGGCGGGTGAGGTGTTCGCGGTCTATCTGGGCTCGGCCGACCTCAAGGACGTCGTGGCCCATTTCGAGCTCGGCAACCTCAAGCTGCAGGAGGATGCGGCGTCGGCGGAGCTGGTGCGGCAGATGCAGCAGGTGCCGCGCCTGCTCGATCACGTGCACCTGCTCGGCATCGACCGCCACGCGGCGCCCGCGCTGGTGGCGGCCGCGGGCGAGTTCATCCTCGAGGGGTTGTACGCGCAGAAGAAGATCGGCCGCAGCGACGACCGTGGCTTCGGCGCCCCCGAACGCCGCGCCGACAACGAGCTGGACCTGGAGCGGCTCGAACGGCTGCGGAGAATGAAGAAGCAGGTGAACTAGCCGTGGCGATCATCCGCTACCACAAGTATCTCGGCGAGCTCTGGGACGAGCTCAACCTCGAGGACCTCGTGGGCGAGCTGTCGGACTTCCTGCTCGACAGCGGCTTCGGCACGGAAGGCGCCGAGTGGGACGAGGATCACCTGCAGGCGCTCCACGACGCGATGCTCGACGCCATCCTGCGGCGCGGGCTGCTCAAGGACGAGGAGCTCGAGAAGCTTCTCAATGATGCCGACCAGATGGACCAGTTCCTGAACAAGCTGGTCGAGCGGATGATGCGCGAGGGCTACCTGTCCACGACGGAGGGGAAGCCGTTCAACGATCCCACCGGCGGCGGCGTGGGGCCGGGCGGCAAACCCATCCGCTTTCAGCTCACGGAGAAGGGCGCCGACTTCCTCGGCTTCAAGACGCTGCGCGACCTGCTGGGGTCACTCGGCAAGTCGTCCGTCGGCCGCCACGATACCCGCGAGGTCGCGACCGGTGTCGAGTCCTCGGGCCCGTCGAAGGAATACGAGTTCGGCGACACCCTCAACCTCGACGTCAGCGGGACGCTGCTGAACGCCGTGGCCCGCGAAGGCCTGCATGTGCCGCTCGACGTCGACTACAAGGACCTGCTCGTCCATCAGGCCGAGTACCAATCGTCGTGCGCCACGGTGGTCATGCTCGACTGCTCGCACAGCATGATCCTGTACGGCGAGGACCGCTTCACGCCGGCGAAGAAGGTGGCGCTGGCGCTGTCGCACCTCATTCGCACACAGTATCCCGGCGACAGCTTGAACCTCGTCTTGTTCCACGACTCCGCCGAGGAGGTGCCGCTGTCGCAGCTCGGCCACGTGCGCGTGGGGCCGTACTACACGAACACCCGCGAGGGCCTGCGCCTCGCCCAGCGGATCCTCGCGCGGCAGCGCAAGGACATGAAGCAGATCGTGATGATCACGGACGGGAAGCCGTCCGCGCTGACGGAGCCGGACGGGCGCATCTATCGCAACCCCTTCGGCCTCGACCCGCGCGTGGTGGCGCTCACCCTCAAGGAAGTCGCCAACTGCCGGCGGCAGGGGATCCTCGTCAACACCTTCATGCTGGCCCGCGATCACGACCTCGTGGCCTTCGTGAAGAAAGTCAGCCAGCTCTGCCGCGGCAAGGCCTACTTCACGACGCCGTACACGCTGGGGCAGTTCGTGCTGATGGACTTCCTCAACAAGAAGACGCGGATGGTGCATTAGCCGCCATCTTTTCTACACCCTCGAGCGCCGCGACAGCGCGTCGCTCGAGGGTGCGGGGCCTGCGAGGCTGCCACCGCAGAACTATGGGGCAGCTTCTCGGCCCCGGGCGGCTCCTCGGCCCCGGGCAGCTTCTCGGCCCCGCCCCTACCAGCTCCCGCCTGCCCCCGCGCCACCGGAGCGTCCGCCGCCGAACGAGCCGCCGCTCGAAGACGAAGACGAGCTCGACGACGACGATGGCGTCGGTCTCGTCAGCCGCGGGATGGTGTATGTCGTCTCCTTCGTGCGCCCGCAGTTCCGGCACTCGTGGGTCTGCGCGCCCTGGCCAGCGCTGTCGTAGTCCGGCGATCGCACCGTCCACGAACGGGTCACCCTCGACGTCTTGTAGCCGCAGGCCTCGCACGACGTGTACTTCGACGACCGGGAGTACGGAAGGATCAGCACGTGCTCTCCCGCGCGGCAGAACCACGCGTCGTAGTCGATCGACCCCAGCTCTTCCTCCAGGCGCTGGCCCTTGTCGAGATGCACGTCGTCCTCGCGCTCGCCGAGCCGGGTGAGGGGCTGGCCGCATTCGGCGCAGTCTCGCGGCTGCCGCCGCAGGGCGCGCGCCTTGCGCTTGCTGTAGACCCAGTAGGGAATGAAGAACCACGGGAAGAAGAGCAACCCGCCGAGGAGGCTCGCTTGCGACTCGGTGAATCTCTTGTGCTGCACGTACGGATCGCCGCCCTCGGCGAGGGCTAGCCTCCCCTTCCGCACGGGATCGAGGGCGGTGAGCACGGCGAGCCAGAGGTAGACGGTGCCGGCCGCGATCCACGGCACGTAAGGCATGAGCGCGTCGCCGACCGTGGGAGCGAGGGCCGGTGGGTCCCAGAGCCACAAGAAAAAGCCGGCGCCTACCGGGACCCAGCCGAAGGTCAGCAGCAACCACACCCACCACGGGGTCGGAGGGAGCAGGAGCTCGTCGTCGCGCCGAGAGAACGAACCCCCCTGCCGAGCGTACTCCCGCGCGGCGCTGCTGCGGAGGGCGAAGGCGATCAGGGCATAGAGCAGCAGGCCGCCCCCCGCCCACAGGGCCAGCGTGACGCGCTCCTCGCGCGCCGCGGCCTCGTTTCGTTGTCGCGCCGTCTCTCGCCACTCCGCGGCCCGGCGGCGCTCCTGCTCCGTCGGCGGTCCCTTCGTGGGACGAGGCATCAGGATGGTGGCGACCTTCCGCGACACCATGAGGAGGCCCGGCCCGTAGCTCTTCTCCCGAAAATAAGGCGGCAGGGTGTCGCGGCCCATACGGGCGAGGGTGGCGTCCGGCAGCACACCCTCGAGCCCGTAGCCGTTCTCGAACTCCCACCGCCGTTGATCGAGGACGACGAGGAGGAGCAGTCCGTTGTCCTTGCCCTTCTTGCCAATGCCCCACGCCTTGAACAGCTCGGTGGCGAACTCCTTCGGCACCCGCTTCCCGATCGAGCCGACGACCACCACCGCGTACTCGATCGTCGTCGATCGCTCGAGGTCCGTCAGCACGGCGTTGAGCGCGCCTCGGTCGGTAGCCGTCAAGATCCCATCCGGATCCGCCACGAGCTCACGGGCGCGCGTCTGCGGGTTCGGGATCGTCTGCGGCGTCCAGACGGTGGCGCCGGCCGCGCCTGCCGCGCCGGCGAGGACGATTGCCACGGCCATCCGGGGGAGGGCGAGTCTCCGCATACGATGGAGATAGTGCCATAGTCGCGCTAGACTCGGCCCGAATGCAGATACACAAGGAAGAGCTGCAGCATCCCACCCAGGCCAGCCTCGTGCGGCTGAACGTCTACGAGCTGAACGCGCCGCCTGCGCCCGTGCATGGGATGGATGCGATGCTGAAGCACGGCCGCTACCTCGTCACCGAAGACCGCATCGGCACCACCAAGGTCGTGGCCACGATCGGCAGCTTCGCGACCCGTGAAGAAGCCCTGGAGCGGGCGCGCCAGCGCGCCGCCGAGCTCGAGGCGCAGAAGTACCGCCGGCTCCCCGCGAGCGCCTGACCACGACCACCTTCTGGACCCTCGGCCACTCGACACGCTCCCTGGCGGACTTCACCTCCCTCCTGCAGGAATTCGGTATCCGTCAGCTCGTCGACGTGCGCCGTTTCCCGGGCTCGCGTCGTCATCCGCACTTTGCCGGTCCGGCGCTTTCACGCTCGCTGGCGGGGCACGCGATCCGCTACCTCCACGAGCCGGATCTCGGCGGGCATCGCAAGCCGAGCCCGGACTCGCCGAACACGTACTGGCGTGTCGAGGCCTTCCGCGGCTACGCCGACCACATGGCGACACCGGCGTTCCAGGCCGCCGTCGCGCGGCTGATCGAGAGTGCCGCCGCTCGGCGCACGGCCTATCTCTGCGCCGAGGCCGTGCCGTGGCGCTGCCATCGCCAGCTCCTGTCGGACGCGCTGGTGGCCCGAGGCCACGCCGTGCATCACATCCTCGGGCCCGGACAGCAGAAGGAGCACACGCTCACACCCGCCGCCCGCGTCGCCGCAGGCGCGATCACGTACCCGGCGCTGGGCCAGGTGTCGCTTCTGGATCGCTAGCCGCCGAGCGCCGCACGGCGCGCGCGATCCAGAACAACAGCAGCGAGGGAAGAGGGATCACGGGCAGACAGGCGGCCAGGCCGACCTGGTTGGCGCGGACGAACACGCGGGTGGGGCCCATGATGTTCGGGATGAGCGCGCGCTCGACGACGTGCGCCGTCAGCTCGCGATGGGTGAGCCCGGTGGGCGAGCCGGCGGCGGCGGCGGAGAGCGGCAGCGCGCCGAAGAAGCTGGAGACGTCGGCGCCTTCGCGGCCGAGCAGGTAGGCGGCCGCGCCGCGCGTGTAGCGATGCGTGACCACGGCCAGGCTCATCTCCACGAGCTTGCCGATGAGGCCGCCGCCGTACCCTTCGAGCGCGCGCAGCCGCGCCCGCGCCGCCTCGACCGCCTCCTGGACCGCCGTCGCCTGGCTGCGCTCCAGCCGGCCGAGGAACGCGACGGCGTCGAGCTCGGCCTCGCCGCGCGCGAAGTCGTCCCATCGGCGCTCACGCTCCTCCTCTGACATCGGCGGCGCGCTCTCCCCGCGCGCGAGGTACAGGTCGACCCAGGCCACGCCGAGCGAGCCGTACGCGCCGGCGCGGTCGAGCACGCCGTGCCGGAACTGGCTGTGCCGCACGATGACGTCGACGCCGCGGAGCCCGCCTTCGGCGAGGCCGATCGAACCGCAGAGCAGCGCGAACCCCGCGTAGATCCACAGCGCGGAGAGCACGCGCACGACTCCGGCGTAACGCCAGTCGAGATCCCACGCACCGAGCCGCCGCCCCACCGCCAGCGTCAGCTGTGCGGCGACGAGGCCGGCCGCGAGGCCGATCGCAGACCACAGCAGCATCCGGCCGAGGGCGACGTGCGCCTGCGTGTTCAAGATCTCCCGAAGGATCGAGCCCATCGCCCGCGATTCTCGCCTAGGACGGCATCAGGTCGATGACGGCGATCTCCGGCCGGCAGAGGAAGCGAAGGCGGAAGATCGACGTGCCCACGCCGCGGCTCACGAAGAGCCGTGAGGGGCCGCTCGCGTACCAGCCTTCCACGTAGGGACCCGTCTCCGGCGGCAGCCACAACGGCGGCAGCAACGGAAGACGCACCTGTCCGCCGTGACTGTGGCCGGCAAGGACCAGCGGCGCGCGGGTGGCCACGCGTGGAAACGGCGCGGGTGAATGCATGAGGGCGACAGCGACGGCGCCCGGCGGCACGCGGGCGAACGCCGTCGCCTCATCGGGCTCGCCCGCGCACGCGTCGTCGAGACCGACGATCCACAGCCCGCCGCCGATCTCGACCGCCTCGTTGCGCAGGAGACGCACGCCCGTGCCTTCGAATAACGAGGCCGGATCGCGGAGGCCGCGCCAGTATTCCCAGTTGCCGGGGACCGCGAGCACCCCGCGCGGCGCGCGCAGCCTCGATAGAACCTCTCTCACGGCGTCGCGCTCGCCCGCGGGGAGCGCGCGCCGCGCGGTGGCGAGGACGTCGCCGGTGAGGACCACGAGGTCGGGCTTCTCGGCGGCGACGACGTCCAGCACGCGACGCTCGAGCCGCCCGAGGCCGGTGGTGTGCAGATCGCTGATATGAAGGATGCGCAGCCGCGCGGCAGTGGCCGTCGGCACCGTGTGCCGCGTCACCTCCAGCCAGAACGGCTCGATGGCCCAGGCATAGATTCCCGCTGCCAGGCAGGCCAGAGTGAAGGTTCGGCTGACGGCCACCATCCGGCGGATCCTCATGCCCCCCCTTGAGTTCCCACCATGATGTTGACCGAAGTTCGGATCGAACGGCTCGCAGGAGGCTAGGCCGTCTCACGGCGGGTGGGAACGAGGGACGGCGATGTCGGCGCCTCGTCGGGGCCCGCCGTTTCGACCTTGAGGAGGAACCGCCGCACCGCCACCGCGCCCAGGGCCAGAATCGCGGCCACACCCGCCATCAACCACCAGTCGAAGTCCGACGATTCGAGCAGGGCCGCCTGGAGCTGTTGCCCGAAGATCGTGGTGGCCACCTCACCGGGCAACATCCCGAAGAACGTCCCCAGCAGGTAGTCGCGCGCGCGGATGTGGATCGCGCCCGCCACCACGTTTTCGACGGCGAACGGCGCCACCGGCACGAGCCGTATGGCGGTCATGGCCAGCAGCCCTCGTCGGCGCAGGGCGTGGCTCAGCATGTTGAGGCGCGTGCCCGCGATGGCCCGCACCATGTCGCGCCGGAACAGCCGGCCGGCGAGATACGTGAGCTGCGCGGCCAGCAGGTTCCCGCTCACCGCGCAGAGGAACCCCACCCACGGCCCGAAGGCGAGCACCGCCGCCACCGTGAGGAGCGCGCGCGGGAAGATGATGATGCTGGCCGGCGTGTAGGCGAGGACGAGGGCGGGCATCGCCCACCAGCGCTGGCCGAGCTTCGTCACCCACCGCGCCATCGCCTCCCCGCTGGCGAGTTCGGCCAGCGGGGTGAAGCGCCACACGAGGGCGAGGGAGAGCAGCAGTGCGGCCGCGATCAGCGCCTTGTTCCAGGTGACGACGGCGGGCCGCACCTCGACGCCGGGAGCGAACTGCTCGACGAGCGTCTCCAGCGAGACCGGCTTCTCCGGATCGGCCACGGCGAGAGCCGCCAGCGCGGCATCCGAGTACTCGGGCAGGTCCTCGAGAGGCTTCAGGGTCCGCTGTTCCTGGTAGAGCGCCGCGACGGCGGCGTTCATGCTCCCGTGCTCGCGTGTGGCGGCTTCGACCACGGTGACGGTCCGGCCCAGGTGCTCGGCCAGCAGCTCGTCGCGGAAACGCCGGACGGTGGCGCGATCGGCTTTGTCCCTGCCCGCGTCCACGGTGACATCGCACTCGCTGTCGAGGCCCATCGAGCGATTGCTCACGTTGGCGGAGCCGATGCGCAGCCACTGGTCGTCGACGATCATCACCTTCGAGTGGATGTCGACGCAGGTTCCGGGGGCGAGGCCCTCGAGGTGCGGGTAATAGACGTGCAGGTGGCCGTGAGGATCGGCGGCGTGCAGGGCGCGGATGAGCCGCGTCCGCAGCGCGTGCATCGTGACTTCCTCGAGCCAGCCGTGGCTCAGCAGGCGCGTGACGACCACGATCTCGGGGCCGTCGCGCTCGGCCAGCCGTGCAGCCAGGGCGTCGCCGATCGACTGCGAGGTGAAGTATTGGTTCTCGATGAAGATGTACCGCTCCGCGCGCGCGATCATGTCGAGGTACAGCCGCTCGACCTCGCGCGTGCCGTCGGTGCCGGCGCCAGCGGGGGTGGTGCAGGAGATTCCCACGTCCACATCGCGGAAGGCCGGTTTCAAGGAGTCCGGCCAGGCGTCGCCTCTGGAGCGCACGGGCTTCAACGTCTCCCCGGTGGCCTGCTGCCAGCGGCCGCGCGCGATGCAGACGAGCGCCTCCGCCGCCTCGCCGTCGACGGCGGCCATGACGTCGTGGAACGGCGGATAGGGCACGCCTGCGGTCACGCGCCGCGGGTCGCCGGGCCGGTGCTCGGGCGTGTCCCAGCGCCGTGCGGTCAGGTCGAGCCCGCCGACGAACGCGATCTGGTCGTCGACGACGGCGATCTTCTGGTGCTGCGAGCCCGCCAGCGGATGTGTCGCGTCGTACCGGAAATGAACGCGGCGATGCGGCTTCCAGCCGAGGCCGTAGATCGGCGGGAGCTCGCGGTCGGTGGCGAAGAGCAGCGGAAAGTCCCAGTCCAGGATGCGAACGTGGAGTCCGCGCCGTCTCGCCGCCAGCGAGTTCAGGAAGTCACCCGCGGTGAGCCCGTCGCTCCCGGGCTTCAGCAGGGTCCGACTGTTGAAGTCCCAGGCCAGGATCAGGATCGAATGCTGGGCCTTCTCCGCGGCGCGCCGAAAGGCCTCGAAGTAGGCGTCCGCGTCCACGAGCAGGGCCACGCGCGGGGCGCGGGCCACGGCGCAGCAGTTTTCCCCGGCCTTGAACAGCATGACTCGGAGGTCACGCTGCGAGAATCGTGCCGGGGGACGTGCCTCAGGCGGGCTGCGGCTCGGCCACCGTCTTCTTGAAGATGAACGTCTCGCGGTCCCTGGTGTCCGCCACGATGTGATCGCCCTCGCGGAACTTTCCGGCGAGGATCTCCATGGCCAGCGGGTTCTCGATCATCCGCTGGATGACGCGCTTGAGCGGCCGCGCGCCGAAGGCCGGATCGTAGCCGCGGTCGGCGAGGGTCTTGCGCGCCTCGTCGGTCAGCTCGATCGTGATCTTGCGCTCGGCCAGACGCCGGCGCAGCTCGCGGAGCTGGATCTCCACGATCTTGCCGATCTGCTCGGGCCCCAGCGAGTGGAACACGACGACCTCGTCGATGCGGTTCAGGAACTCCGGCCGGAAGGTGCCGCGCAGGATCTCCATCAGCTTGTCCTTGTGCTCGGCCACGTCCTCCTGCCGCCGCGCCATCTCCTGGATGAGGTCGGAGGCCACGTTGCTCGTCATGATGATGACGGTGTTGCGGAAGTCGACGGTGCGGCCCTTGCCGTCGGTCAGGCGGCCGTCCTCCAGCACCTGCAGCAATACGTTGAAGACGTCGTGGTGCGCCTTCTCGATCTCGTCGAAGAGCACGACGGCGTACGGCCGCCGCCGGATCAGCTCCGTGAGCTGGCCGCCTTCGTCGTAGCCGACGTAGCCGGGCGGCGCCCCGATGAGTCGGGCCACGGTGTGTTTCTCCATGTACTCCGACATGTCGATGCGTACCATCGCCTTCTCGTCGTCGAAGAGGAACTCGGCCAGCGCGCGCGCCAGCTCGGTCTTGCCGACGCCGGTCGGTCCCATGAACAGGAACGAGCCGATGGGCCGGCGCGGATCGCCGAGCCCGGCGCGTGAGCGCCGCACGGCGTTAGCGATGGTCACGAGGGCGTCGTCCTGGCCGATGACACGCTGGCGGAGCTGGTCCTCGATCTTGAGGAGCTTCTCGACTTCGCCTTCGAGCAGCTTCGAGACGGGGATGCCCGTCCACTTGCCGACGACCTCGGCCACGTCCTCGGCGTCGACTTCTTCCTTGAGCATCCGCTTCTGGCCCGCCTCGGCCTGCGCGCGCTGCTCGGCCGCCAGCAGCTCCTTCTCGAGCTGCGGGAGCCTGCCGTAGCGCAGCTCCGCCGCTTTGTTGAGGTCGCCGGCGCGGGTGACCTGCTCCAGCTCGAAGCGGACCTTCTCCAGCTCGGCCTTCACCGATTTCGACTTCTCGATCTCCGCCTTCTCGCGCTGCCACTCGGCCTTGAGCGCCGACGACTGCTCGCGCAGGTTCGCCAGCTCCTGCTCGATCTTCTGCAGGCGTTCGCGCGAGGCCTTGTCCTTCTCCTTCGAGAGGGCCTGGCGCTCGATCTCGAGCTGGACGATGCGGCGCTCGATCTGGTCGATCTCGATCGGGAGGCTGTCGATCTCGATGCGCAGGCGCGACGCGGCCTCGTCGATGAGGTCGATGGCCTTGTCAGGAAGGAAGCGGTCGGCGATGTAGCGGTGCGACAGCGTCGCCGCCGCCACGATGGCGGAGTCCTGGATGCGCACGCCGTGGTGGACCTCGTAGCGCTCCTTCAGCCCGCGCAGGATGGCGATCGTCTGCTCGACGGTCGGCTCGCCCACGTACACCGGCTGGAAGCGGCGCTCGAGGGCGGCGTCCTTTTCGATGTGCTTCTGGTACTCGTTGAGGGTCGTGGCGCCCACGCAGCGCAGCTCGCCGCGGGCCAGCATCGGCTTCAGCATGTTGGACGCGTCCATCGACCCTTCGGCGGCGCCCGCGCCCACGACGGTGTGCAGCTCGTCGATGAAGAGGATGATCTCGCCCTCGGACTCCTGGACTTCCTTCAGGACGGCCTTCAGGCGGTCCTCGAACTCGCCGCGGTACTTCGCGCCGGCGATGAGGGCGCCGAGATCGAGGGAGACGAGCTTCTTGTTCTTCAGCGACTCCGGCACGTCGCCGGAGACGATGCGCTGGGCGAGGCCTTCGACGATGGCGGTTTTTCCCACGCCAGGCTCACCGATGAGCACGGGGTTGTTCTTCGTGCGGCGCGACAGCACCTGCACCACGCGGCGTACCTCGTCGTCGCGGCCGATCACCGGATCGAGCTTCCCCTTGCGGGCGAGCTCGGTCAGGTCGCGGCCGTACTTCTCGAGGGCCTGGTAGCGCTCCTCGGCGTTGGGATCGGTGACGCGCTGGTTCCCGCGGATCTCGCGGAGAACCTTCATGACGGCATCCCGGTCGATGCCGGCTCGGCGCAGGGTCTCCCCCGAGGCCGTCTTGCTGCCCAGCAGGGTGAGGAAGAGATGCTCGGTAGAGACGTACTGGTCCTTGAGCGCCTCCGCCTCACGGAGGGCCTGCTTGAAGGTGGCGTCGAGCTTCGGCGAGATCTGGGTGGCCGCTCCCTGCGTGCGCGGAAGGGCGTCGAGGGCGCGCGTGAGGTCCTTTTCGAGGGACGGGATGCCGACGCCCAGCTTGCCGAGGAGCGAGGGCACTACGCCGCCTTCCTGCTCCAGCAGGGCCGTCAGGAGGTGCTCGGTGGTCACCTCCGGATGGTCGTTCTTTTCAGCGGAGGTCTGCGCGGCGGCCAGCGCTTCCTGTGCCTTCACGGTGAACTGGTCCATTCGCATGTGCGATTTACCTCCTTCAATTCCAGAACATATGACTTTAGTATCTTGTTGTCAAGTAATATGAGTCTTTTTGTGGCATGACATTCGGTCCGCCAACGCCCGCCTTTGCCGTAAGATACGGCCTCCTGTGACCTTGTCCTTGCGAGATTCGCGCCTGGCGCCGCTGGGGGTGGCGTTTTTTCTGAGTGGGGCGGCGGCCCTCGCCTATCAGGTGTCGTGGCAGCGGATCCTCGCGCTCCAGACGGGCGTCGGGCTCTACTCGGTGGCGGTGATCGTGGCCGCCTTCATGGCCGGCCTCGGCGCGGGCAGCCACCTGGGCGGCGTCTGGAGCGTCCGCGTGACGCCAGCGCGGGCGCTGGCCATCTTCGCCGCCTGCGAGCTCGGCATCGCGGTGTTTGGTGCCTCGAGCGTGGCGCTCTACTACGACTGGCTCTACCTCGAGATGGGCTGGTTGTACGCCCAACCGCTGCCCGGCGGGCTGCTTCATTTCGTGGGGCTGGCGGTGCCGACGCTGCTCATGGGCATGTCGCTGCCGTTCCTCACCCGCGCCACCGTGCGTGCCACCGCCGGCGCCAGCGAGACGATCGCGTTCCTGTACGGCGTGAACATGCTGGGGGCGGCGGTGGGCGCCCTCGTGACGCCGTGGGTCTTCGTACGGCACCACGGCATACGGACCGCAGTGATGGCGGCGGTGGCGGCGAACCTCGTGGCCGGGCTCGCGGCCGCGGTGCTGGCGTGGCGCGGCCGGACGGACGATCGCCTGGAGCCCGCCGCCGCGAACGATGAGCGCGCCGCTCACGACGAGCCGGCGCGCCCCTTCCGCCTGTGGCTCGGCCTCTACGCGCTGTCGGGATTCTGCGCGCTCTCCCTCGAGGTCCTCTGGTTTCGCCTCCTCGACATCGCCGTGAAGTCCACCGCGTACACGTTCGGCACGCTGCTGGCCGTGTACCTGCTCGGCTCCGCGATCGGCAGCCTCGCCGGCATTCGCCTCGCGCGCGGCTTGCGGCGGCCCCTGCAGGTCTTTCTCCTATTGCAG